>Ga0209322_10000968_pt1 | contig 16585 bp, 16 predicted proteins | sample Rifsed19ft1_FD_184013 | JGI IMG/M metagenome (GOLD analysis project Ga0209322, IMG submission 184013) | Soil microbial communities from Rifle, Colorado, USA - sediment 19ft 1 (version 2) | ecosystem: Environmental > Terrestrial > Deep subsurface > Rock core/Sediment | place: Rifle, Colorado... | reverse complement strand
CCCCCGGCCGTGCCCGGCAGGCCGCCTACATCCTGCAAAACTACCTGCTGACACGGGGCAAACCCTTTCTGGCATCCTTCAAACTGACGTACCGCTGCAACCTGCGCTGCCAGCAATGCCCGTTTTGCACCATGGAGTCTCCAGACCCTTCCTTCGAGCAAGCCTGCCGAATTTTGGATAAGCTGTACCAGCGCGGCGACCGAATGGTCGTGTTCGAGGGCGGCGAACCGATGCTGTGGCACGATGGCAACCACCGTGTGCATGACCTGGTGCGCTATGCCCGGCAGCGGTTCTTCAGCGTCGGCATGACCAGCAACGGCACCCTGCCGCTGGATGCGCCCACCGACGTGCTGTGGGTCAGCATCGACGGGCTGCGCGAGACGCACAATACCCTGCGCGGCGCCCCCATCTTCGATCAGGTGATCGCCAACGCCCGCGCCAGTACGCACCCGCGCCTGTTCGCCCATGTGACCGTCAACGCGGTCAATGCCGCTGAAATCCCAACACTACTGCCCTTTCTGAATGGCATTTTCCGCGGAATCACGCTGCAGTTTTATTACCCCTACAATCACCAGGATGCGCTTTTTCTCGATTTTGAGCGCCGGGAACACTTGCTCGACCAGGTAATCAAGCTAAAACACAGCGGAATACGTGTGCTCAACTCGTACGCTGCGCTGCAGGCGCTCAAACGGAATACCTGGACCTGCCGCGACAGCCTGATCGATAACGCCAACCCGGACGGCTCGCTGCAGCAAGGCTGCTACCTCAAAGGCCGCGCCGATATCGACTGCGCCCGCTGCGGTTTTTCTCCCCATACCGAGATTTCTCTGGCCTGCCAGGGCAATCTGCAGGCGGTTCAGGCCGGAATGCGCATTTTCATGTGAGCGATTATTGCCCCTGCTGAGCCTGCACCTCGAGGATGGTGACGTCGATCTGCTCGAGAATAAACGGGATGTCTTCCACAGCAGTGAAACTTTGCAGTGACTGCCAGAAGGCATCCTGCAGCACAAAGCGGGCAATACGCCACCCAGCAACAGGCGGAGCGGATTGAACGGTCGGCAACCATTGCAGCACCTGCGCCCATTGGGGAATCTCCTGCATGGCGGCTTGCACCAGTTCAACCGTAGACGCGCTAACCGGCAATCCACCATCCGCCAGCAACAATTGAACCGCATTCTCGGGCTGGCTCAGCCAGCGTATGAACAGCCAACCAGCTACCTCGGCGGCCTGATTACTGCGCAGGATGCCGTAGGACAAACCACTGGCGACTGTCACCGGACGGTCGCTGTCCGGGAATGGCAGCACCGTCCAGCTGTCCATGCTCTCAAGACGTGCGTTGGTTCTACTTTGCAGCGCCAGGTCGCTCAGGTGACCGGTATAAATCAACGCTTGCCGGTTGGCAAAATATTCATTGGAGGCCGTGGTGCGCGAAAACCAGGCGCAGCTTTCATCCACCATGGAGCGGATAAAGGTGAACGCACTCTCGGTAACCGGCTGATCGAACTGGAATTGCAGCGGGTCGCCGCTCAGCGCATTCTCCAACCCAAATGAGCGCAGCCAGGAGTACACCACCAGCCCGTCGGTATTGATGAGCCAGCCGCCAGTGCCGTCATTGGCGGCAAAGCGGTCGTGGGCATTGGCAAAAGCTGCCGCGCACGCCTGTTCTTTGAATTCGGTCACCGTGACCGGCGGTTGGGTGAAGCCCAACTCGGTTGCCCAGGTCTGGTTGTAAAACATCACCGGTGGGTCGCGCTGCGCCGGGATGCCAACCTGGCTGCCGCCGGATTGATCCTGCTGCCAGAAAGCCAGGGGGAAGTCAGCGCGCTGCTGCTCGCTCAATCCAAAATAAGGGTCGGCAATCAGGTCATTGAGCGAAAGCACCAAATTTCCATTTTCCAGCCACCACAACAGGTGCTCGGAGGGCGCCACAACCACCTGCGGGTATTCAGTGTCGAACGGACCGTCTTCGACCTGGTTGGCCAGCGCCTGGCTGGAACCGGAACGCCGTACCATGATGTGAATGCCCCACTCATTGGTCTGGTTAAAGGTATCCGTCAGTTTGTCTGCCAGGAAGGCGGTCTCACCCGTCCAAGGGTGTGAAAAAATCAATTTAAGGCCGTTTAACTGCTCGAGGGGTACGATATAAACTGGTGCCGCAGTCGGCGCCGGAGGGATGGGAGTGTTCACCGGTTCCGGGGTTAGGTCCGGCGAGGATTCAGCGCTGGGAGTAGGCTCACCCGGCAGTACCTGAGTCCCGTCAACAGGTTGACAGGCTGTGAGTAAGATAGTTGCGAGCAGCAAGGCTGCGCCGGTGATCCGGGAAAATAGGACGGTGGATTTTGACATATGGGCGGGTTAATCGAACTCGGCGGGTAATTGCGGGTTGCGGTGGTGGGCAAACATACGTTTGATTTGCTCGGTGGAGGTGCGCATGGTTGAAAGCGGTGGAATCTCGTCCTCGCCAAAGAATTGTGCGCCGCCGGTCTCGATGCTGGTGGCAGGTTCTCCGCCCAGCAGGTCGCACAAAACAAATATTTTGTAGGTATGGAAAATATACGGCGGGTGCCCGTGACGCGGATCGGAGCGGTCGTCCAGAGCCAGCAGTTTGCGCGCTCTGACGCGGTAGCCCGACTCCTCGAAAACTTCGCGCTCCACAGCGTTCGAAGGCGGCTCGCCAACATCCACCCAACCGCCAGGCAGCGTCCAACCGCCGTCTGCCAGTTCCTTCACCAGCAGCAGTTTGCCATCATTGAAAACTACACCGCGGCAATCGAGTTTGGGGGTGGCATAACCGGCCTGATCGGTGAAAAGGCCGTCGACTTTTTCAAATTCTTGAGATGAATATTCAGCGACGAGACGGGCAGCTAACGTTTGCAATGCATGATAGCGCTCGCGGTCAAAGGGGCTGTGTGCATAAGCCAGGCCGTCTTGAGCCAATGCCTGTACCTGCTGCACCAAGCCCAGCCATTTTGGGTCAGCCATGAATCACCTTTCAACGGCGGGAGGATGAAGCCTAATTGTAACCCGGAATGGCGCGGGCGAATTGCCCTTCAGACCCGTTCGTAGTGGGTGATGGTCACATAACCGTGGCGGTGCGGCACGGTGCCTTCGTGGCACAACAATTCAACAAATACATCCGCCTGCTCAGTGGGTTCGAAGGCTTTGTAGTCGCCCTTGGTATCCCATACCGAGACCACCTGCCAGGCTGCCGGGTCATCTTCACTCTGCACCAGGAAGGATTCGAACAAACCATGGGGAGGCTTTTTTTTGACTTCTTTCTCGAAAGCCCGCTCAAGCGGTTCCCAATTTTCCTTTGCAACCCGCCCTGTTAAAATTGAGACATACATGTCAGCCTCCTTTCCTGAAAAGACCTGGCCCGTCTATATTCATTATACAAATACTGTCCTGTGTAAAGCTATCAAGTTTTCTGAAATTATGACAATAGCAATAAAAGAAGGAAACTATATATTTACGCGGGATCAATTGTTCGTATAATAAGTAGATTAGCACGGAGCATATTCCGAAAAATCGAATATTCGTTTGACGCATTCACACAAAGGGGTCTTTCAGTGAACACATTTACTAATTTTCTCAAACGTCACTCGCTAGTTATCGGGATACTTCTTATGTTCCTGCTAACCTGGCCTCTCGACCTGGTGAACACCGGGATTGTGAAAATCAATCTGCCCTTTGCGCTGCTCCTCTTCCTCGGCTGGGGATTTGGCGTTGCTTCCTTTTTTATGACCTGGTTGACTCTCGGCAAAAAGGAAGCAGTCAATCTTTTGAAACGCTATCTGAAATGGCGCGTCGGCTGGAGGTGGTATCTGGCAGCGTTTCTGCTTGAACCTCTTCTGATCGCTCTGAGTGTGTATGGCAATGCTATGATAAGCGGGGTCACACCTGATTTCAGCAAGGTTATGGCTTACAAACTTTTCGGAGAAGGCGCAACCTTGTGGCTCTTCATCCTGCCATTTTTACTGTTAGATCTAATCACTAACGGCGAAGAAATTGGCTGGCGCGGTTACGTACTGCCCCGCCTCCAGGCGAAATATAACGCCCTCACATCCACAATGATCCTCGGGGCAATATGGGGTTTCTGGCATCTACTCAGATTCTTGCCTCACTGGAATGTCGCCATGTTCGCCTTGTTTATCCTCCACACCATGGCGTTTGCGGTGAGTCTGACCTGGTTATACAACAACACCAAGGGCAGCCTCTTACTGGTCGCCATCATGCATGCCAGCTCGAACACTGCTGGCTTATTTTTCCCGATGGCAAATACAACCTCCAGTGAAAATATTGAAACATACGTTGGCTACGTTCTGTTGGAGGTGGTTGTGGCAGTGGTCATTGTGATTATGGCAGGTCCGGCGCGGCTATCACGAACGGAGCCAATGCAAACACAGGAATAGCTCATATATATAAAACCACCCAACTAAGCACGCAACGGATGATGGAAAATCGGCGTGTTTTCAAACCGTCGAAAGGATGGCTTTTTGGGGATTTCCATTTCCCCGTCACATAACCCAAATTTAAAAAACGATTATCTCGGACTGTATTTCCGCTGTTTTTGCACATCCAAGAAATCCGTTAAGAGCCGACATCAGAACCCAAATACAACAATCGCTTGGAGGTCATTCAAACAAAAAAACAGGCTGGCAAATGAGACTGCCAGCCTGTTTATATCAATCACCCATTGTTTTCTTCGTGATAAATACTAATCCCAATATTACTGGTCCGATCTGGTTATTCAAGTTTTCCCGTGACCAGCGCTTGCTTAACCTCGGCAATCGCCTGGGTGACTTTGATATCGCGCGGACAAGCTTCGGTGCAGTTAAAGGCTGTGCGGCAGCGCCACACGCCAAATTGCTCGTTCAACTTTTCCAGGCGCTGGGCTGCGCCCTGGTCGCGGCTGTCGAACACAAATCGGTGTGCGTTAACGATCGCCGCCGGGCCCACGTACTCGGTGTTCGACCAGAACGATGGGCAGGAGGTAGTGCAGGCGGCGCACAATATGCACTTGGTGGTGTCGTCAAAGCGCTCGCGCTGCACGGGCGATTGGAGATGCTCTTTTCCATCCGCCGGAATTTCGTCATTGATGAAATACGGCAGCACCGACTTGTAATGATCAAAGAAGGGGTCCATATCCACGATCAGGTCTTTGATCACCTTCAAGCCAAGCAACGGTTCCACCGTGATTTCACTGCTGTTTAGGTCCTTGACCAGCACCTTGCAGGCCAGCAGATTGCGCCCGTTAATGCGCATGGCGTCCGAACCGCAAACGCCGTGGGCGCATGAGCGGCGGAAGCTCAGGCTGCCGTCCACATCGCCGCGCACATACTCCAACAGGTCGAGAATGCGCTCAGTGGGATCGGTCTCAATGGTAAAAACGTCATAACGTGCTTTTGCGTCTTTGTCCGGCTGGAAGCGAAAAACTCTTAAGCGTATTTCCATGGCTGCCTCCTATTAATAAACCCGTTCTTTGGGCGCATAGTTGGTGATTACCACCGGTTTGTAACTCAGGCGCACCTTATCCCCGTCCATCCAGGCCAGGCTGTGCTTGAGCCAGTTTTCATCGTCGCGCTTGGGGAAATCTTCGCGCGCATGCGCGCCGCGTGATTCCTTGCGCTCCACCGCTGCCACTGCGGTCACCAATGCCAGATCAAGCAGATTGCCAAGCTCCCAGGTGTTGAGCAGTTCGGTGTTGAATACCTTGCTGGTATCGCCAACTTTCACCTCTTTGAAGCGCTCGCGCAGTTCCTTCACTTTTTCAACTGCCGATGCCAGCCCTTCCTCGGTGCGGAAGACGCCGACGTCATCCATCATCACCTGGCGCAGCTCGCGGCCAATTTTGGCAGCTTTTTCCTTGCCGCTGCCGTTCATCAGCCGGTCAATTTGCTGGCGGGAAAAATCCGCGGGATCGCCTGGCAGGGTTGGCAGATTGGCGCCGTTGGCATATTCGGCTGCTTTCAAGCCGGCGTGCTTGCCAAAAACGATCAAGTCCACCAGTGAGTTGGTTCCCAGGCGGTTGGCGCCGTGGACCGAGACACAGGCACATTCACCGGCGGCGTACAAACCTGGCAGGACGGTGTTTTTCTCGTTGACCACCACCTGGCCGAACATATCGGTCGGGATGCCGCCCATGGCGTAATGCGCCGTCGGTTGAATCGGCATCGGGTCCTTGACCGGGTCAACACCCAGGTAGGTCTTGCAGAAATCAGCGATGTCCGGAATCTTGGAAAGAATTTCTTCGGCAGTCACATGAACAGGGGTACCGTCCAGGTTTTTACGCCCGTCTTTTTCGGCATACAAATTGACCGTCTCGGGGCGGATGTCCAGGTAGACATAATTCTTGCCGCCAATGCCGCGTCCCTCTTTGACCTCCAGGTAGATCGCCCGGCTGGTCACGTCGCGTGAGGCCAAATCTTTGATGGTCGGGGCGTAGCGCTCCATGAAGCGTTCGCCTTTGTCATTGAACAGCACCCCGCCCTCACCGCGAACGGCTTCGGTGATCAGGATACCCAATTTGTAGATGCCGGTCGGGTGGAACTGGAAGAACTCCATGTCTTCTGCCGGGACGCCGCGGCGCAGCGTGACCGCCACCCCGTCTCCGGTGTAGGCGTAAGCGTTGGAGGTGATATCCCACATGCGTCCGTGACCGCCGGTGGCAAACACTACGGCTTTGGCGTGGAAAACGTGAATCTCGCCGGTGGCTAACTCAACCGCCACCACTCCGGCTGTGACGCCGTCCTGCAGCAGCAGGTCCAGCACTTGGAACTCATCATAGAAGTTGATGCCATTGCGAATACATTGCTGGTAAAGGGTTTGCAAGATCATGTGACCGGTACGGTCGGCGGCGTAAGCTGCCCGGCGTACCGGTTTCTTGGTGACATTGTTGGTATGCCCGCCGAAAGGCCGCTGGGCAATGCGCCCGTCAGGTGTACGCGAGAACGGCAGCCCGGCATGCTCCAGGTCATAGACCGACTGGACCGCTTCGCGGCACATAAATTCAATGGCATCCTGGTCGCCCAGGTAGTCGCTGCCTTTGACCGTGTCGAATGCATGCCATTCCCAGTGATCCTCTTCCAGATTGCCAAGCGCCGCGCCAACCCCGCCTTGGGCTGCGCCAGTGTGCGAACGGGTGGGATACAACTTGCTGAGAACTGCTGTCTTGGCTGTGCGCGAGGCGTTCAGCGCAGCCATCAGGCCAGCCCCGCCGCCGCCAACAATGATGACGTCAAAAACGTGGGTTTGTGTCATGGATGCAGCCTTTCCAGGTTAATTGAGCGGGAAGTTTTGCCGAACCCCGGCGACCAGCGCGACCGCGCCGATGCCGGTAATCACCAACCAGAAGATAAACAGCAGCCAGCTCACCACAACGCGGGCGCGTTCGCCTTTGATGAAGTCGTTGGCTACCTGGCGAACACCGTTAATGCCGTGCGCCATGGCAAAGCCTAGCAGCGCCGCATCGTAGATGCGCCAGGCGACATTGGCCCAGCGCTCGGCCACGTAATTAAGGTCCATGGCATGCACCCCAACGATCACATCCTGTAAAATCACGTGGAACCACACCAGCGGGATCAACAACAGAGCGGAATAGCGCATCCATTTCCAGGCTACATGGTCATAGTTGGGGCGGATCTTCACCCGCCGAACGGTTTCAGTTGTCGCAGCCATTTTTTCCTCCTACCCGCCAAACAAGCCGAAATTATGGATGAGGATGTTGCGCAGCATGAAGAAGGTTGCTGGCAGCCACAGGATCAATGTTCCGATAAGGGTGATGCGGGTGGAATTGCGCTGCTTAGCAATCTCCCAACCGCCCGGTTTGAACATATCGAAATAAGCAATTCGCAGGCCGTTGATGCCATGGAAGAATACGCAGAATACCAATCCGATCTCGCCGATGCCGAAGAGGGTGGACTGATAAAGTTTGAGGACATCCCCAAAACCCTCGGGATAAATGTAAACGAGAGCGATATCGACGACGTGGATCGCGAGGAATAACACGGTTCCCAGACCGGTGAGCCGGTGCAGCAGAAACGCGTAGTGCCCCTCGCGGCCGCGGTAGCCGGTATAACCGGTCAATGTGGTCTTCAGGGTTGACATATTCACCTCCGTTTTGTGGTTGGGACACAAAGATTGTAGCATGCCTTTGTTGATTATGTGCAGAAATTTGATCTTATTTTTTAGAATTGAATCGTGGTTTGGGTTAAGCAATTCGAGCAGAGCTTATCTCAATCGCCACGCAAGCGAAACCTAACATTTTTATAATTTTCGACGATTTGCTCGATCCAATGTTAGGTTTCGGGATTCGAATTTTCGTTGTCCACCAAGTGAGTTGTCTCACCCCTCAACCCAAGCTACGAAATCTTCCATCCGGAGACGTGTCAATTGAAACGTGACACCTGACACGCATTTCACTTCTCACAGGTATAATCAGGTTGAAAAATCACAATTTCCTCCACTTCAAGGTGCTCCATGTTCAAAAAACCCATCTCCGCTGTGATGCTGATCATCCTGCTTGCCAGCCTGGTATTGGCTGCCTGCGGAGCTAAGGCGACTGTCACACCCGCCGCTCCCACGGCCGTCAAACTGGCACTGCTGCCCACTTTGGATGTGCTGCCCATGGTGGTAGCGCAGCAGGAAGGCCTGTACACCAAATACAACCTGGCAGTTGAAATTATTCCGGTAGCTTCGGCTCCGGAACGGGACCAGCTCATTGCTGCCGGCCAGGCGGATGCCATTATGAACGAGCTGACCTCGGTCATGTTCCTCAACCAGGAAAAAATTCAGGTGCAGGCTGTGCGTTACGCCCGCACCGCCACGGTGGACCAGGCCCTGTTCTCAATTATGGCCGGCGAACATGCCGGAATTATTGACGTCCTGGGCTTGAAAGGCGCATCGATCGGCATTTCACAGGGCACCATCATTGAATATCTGACCGACCGCCTGCTGACCGCCGAAGGTTTCAGCCCGGCAGACATGAACTTTGTGGCTGTCCCAAAAATCCCGGACCGCATGTCGCTGCTGTCCAGCGGCGAGTTGAAAGCCGCCACCCTGCCCGAGCCATTCGTCACCCTGGCCAAACAGGCCGGCGCTGTGGTTGCCCTGGATGACACGGTCCATCCCGAATACAGCTACAGCATTATTACCTTCAGCAAAGCCTTCATTGACGCCAATCCAGAAGCCGTCACCGCGTTTCTGACCGCGGTGGAAGAGGCTGTTGAGCTGATCAACAAAGACCCGCAAAAGTATGCCGCCACCATGATTGACCAGCAGATGGTACCTGCGCCGCTGGCGGAGTCTTTCAAAGTGCCCAGCTATCCTACCAAAGGCGTGCCGTCCGAAGCACAGTTTTTGGATGTGCTGGAGTGGGTCAAAGCCAAAGGCTATCTGACGGTTGACCTCAAGTACGAAGACAACGTCAACGGCAGCCTGCTGCCGTAACCTTCATGATCGAGCTTGAGCGCCTGACCTTCGGCTACGGTCGCGGCACATCGGTCTTCCAGGATTTCACCTGGCAGGCGGCGCGCGGCGAGGCCTGGGCAGTGCTCGGACCCTCCGGCTGCGGCAAAAGCACCCTGTTGAATATTTTGGCAGGGCTGGTTCAGCCGACGAGCGGTTCGGTGCGGATCGACGATCAACTCTTAACCCGTCCGCGCCCGCAGACCGGGCTGGTCATCCAGGATTATGGCCTGCTGCCCTGGGCGACAGTGCGCGAGAATGCCCGTCTGGGACTGCGGGTGCGCAATTACTACGGCCCAGACGGCATCCATGCCCCAAACGGCTACATCCGCGGACTGGATGTGGAACCCTGGCTCGAACGTCTGGGGCTGCTGCCGCAAGCCGCGCAATTCCCCGGTCAACTTTCCGGTGGTCAGCGTCAGCGTACTGCCATCGCGCGCACTTTAGCGCTGCAACCGGATCTGCTGCTGATGGACGAACCCTTTTCCTCTCTGGATGCCCCCACCCGCGAAAGCCTGCAGCGCCTGGTGTTGGAATTGTGGCACGAGACCGGGCTGACGCTGGTGACCGTCACCCACGCCATAGAAGAAGCCGCGGTGCTGGGTCAGCGCATTCTGCTGCTCAACCTGCCTCCCAACACGCAGCCGCTGATCATCGAGAATCCCAACATCCTTCAGCCGGGTTACCGTGAGTCGGATGAATACGTGGCGTTGTGCCGCGGCCTGCGTGCCCGCATGGAGACCGCATGAAGCGCCGCGACCTGCTGCTGGCTACCCTGGCGTTGATCGTGCTGTGGCAGATCGTCGCCATGCTGGTCCACCAGCCGATTTTGCCAACGCCCATTGCGGTCGCCGGCGCGTTCGTCAAGGAACTGGGCCGCGACTTGGTCGGGCATTTTCTGGCCAGCCTGTGGCGGGTGATCGCCAGCACATTACTGGCCATATTGCTGGCAGCCCCGGCCGGGTTGGCGCTCGGCCAATCCAAACGCGCCAACGATTTCTTCGCGCCGCTGATCTACATCCTCTATCCCATTCCCAAAGTGGTGTTCGTGCCGATCGTGCTGCTATTCCTCGGCATCGGCGATCTGCCCAAGATCGTGATCATCTTCCTGATCCTGTTTTTCCAGATACTGGTGCTGGTACGCGACCAGGCTGCCAGTCTGCGGCCCGAATTAATTCGCAGCGTGCGCAGCCTGGGTGCCGGACGCATAGCGCTGTTCCGTTATGTGTATTTGCCCGCCAGTATCCCCGGCATCTTGACCGCACTGCGCCAGTCAGTTGGCACGGCGGTGGCGGTACTGTACATCGCCGAATTGTTCGCCACTCAGAAGGGTCTGGGCTACTACATTTACTTAAATGGAAACACCCTATTCAATTACCCGGCCATGTATGCCGGCGTGGTTGCCATGAGCCTGCTGGGGCTGGGGCTGTATTTCGCGGTGGACTGGCTGGAGCGCAAGCTGTGCCCCTGGCTGTACGTCAACTGATCAGCGAACCAGGCGGCTGACCACCAGCCCGATGCTGTACAGCACGCCAAACAACAGCACCAGCTGACCGGTATCCGCCAGTGATTGATTCAATTCCCGCCCGCGTTTGACAGCGACCTGCCTGGTCAACATCCAGGCGCGCGGGGCAGAAAGCAATGCCAGCAGCGCCCAGGGGGTCACAGCCCGGGAGAACACCGAAAATCCCAGCGCGGCATAGGCCAGCAGGAACAAGGTGTTGTATTCGCGCAGCGAACCGCGCTCGCCCAGCCGCACTGCCTGGGTACGCTTGCCCGAAATCCGGTCGCTCTCCAGGTCGCGCAGGTTGTTGACCACCAGGATGGCGCTGATCAATAAGCCAATTGAAATGGCGGCATACAACGCCCCGGCGCTGACCGTGAGCGTCTGCACAAAATAGGTGCCGCAGGTTGCCACCAGGCCGAAGAAAATAAAAACGAAGACTTCGCCCATCCCGTTGTAGCCCAGCGGGTAAGGCCCACCGGTGTAAGCCAGGGCTGCCATGATGGACAGAATGCCCATCAAAGCCACCGGCGTACCGGCAATCAGTACCAGGTAAACCCCGATCAGGGCTGCCAGCAAAAAGACGACTACGATGCCGCCCAGCACCTGCCGCGGCGTCAGCAGCCCGGATTGCGTCACGCGCAGCGGTCCCAGGCGGGCGCCGGCATCCGCGCCTTTTTTGAAGTCGAAATAATCATTGGCAATGTTAGCGCCGATCTGCAGCAGTAAAGCGCCAGCCAGCGCTGCCAGCGCCGGACCGAGGCGGAAGCTTCCGTCGGCAAAGGCTGCCGCTGAGCCGAGAATCACCGGGGCAGCCGCGGCGGGCAGGGTTTTGGGCCGCGAAGCGATCAGCCAGGATTTCCAAAAACCGGGATGGACTTCTGGGACGTGTTCGAGGGTCATAATGGGATTTCCTGCGCGAATTATATTCGCTTTTCGTAGGTTGGGTTGAGCGAATCATTCAATAATGATGATCGGTCAATAAGTCAAGCGAAACCCAACAATCCAGAAAATGGGACTTGCGCACGCAAACACCAAGTTTGTGAGCCATAATAGTTTGCGGTTTAACTTTGCGGTAAAATTGCCGTACATTTGTTAAGAACCATAGGAATTAATTCAAGGAAATTATTGTATGCTTCGTGTTTTAAAATTATGGGTATGGACGCTAACTCTGGCGCTGGCATTTGCCTTATTGAGTGTGACGCCAGCTCAAGCCCAAACCTCCACCTCTTTCGCCGGTCAACCGCTTTGCCTGCCTGAGGCCTATCTCTACGACCCGGTTGACTGCCTGGTGCAGGGTCCGGCGGCGCAACTAACCGAAATGGCCAAAATCGGGCTGAGCGTACCGCTGCGCCCGCTGCCGGCGGTCAAACCCGACCCTGGCTTGAATACCAGCCCGGTGTCCATTGCCCGCATCAACCTGGAAAAAACAGAATCGGCTCCGCTGTATGCCACCTTCGATGACGCCACGCAGCAAGTCAATTCCGTGCGCTCCATCGCACCCGGCGCACTGCGTTATGTTTCCTTCATCAACATCGACTATTACAATAACAAGCCCTATGTGCAGCTGCGCAGCGGTGAATGGCTGCGCGCCTCGCCAGTGGCGATCAAAGACTTCCAGGGACTGGAATTTAGCCGTACCCCGCGCAATTCCTTCGGCTGGATTGTGGATGCCGCTGAAGTGCGGGCTGCTCCCACTTATTCAGCTGCACTGTTGGAAAAAGTTCTCCTGCGCGAGGACGTCGTGCAAATCTATGCCGTTCAGCCAGCGGATAAAACCGACTGGTATATGATCGGTCCGGGGCAGTGGGTGGAACGCCGTTTCATCCGCCAGGTACGCATTAACACCACGGCACCTGAAGGCGTTACCAATGGGCGCTGGATCGAAGTCAATCTGTACGACCAGACGGTATCGGTCTATGAGAATAATCAGCTGGTATTTGCCACCCTGGTGGCAACCGGCATCGATCCATTTTTTACCCGGCCAGGATTATTCCAAATCTATATCAAAAAAGCCACCGAAACTATGTCCGGGGCCTTCGAAACTGACCGTTCCGACTATTACTACCTGGAGGACGTGCCCTGGACCATGTATTTTGACCAGGCGCGCGCCTTACACGGCGCTTACTGGCGCGCCTGGTTCGGTTATGAACAATCGCACGGCTGCGTCAACTTCTCGCTGGGCGACTCGAACTGGCTGTTCCAATGGGCGCAGGAAGGTGACTGGGTATACGTCTGGGATCCTTCCGGGCTCACCCCCACCGACCCCAGTTATTACGGCGCCGGCGGCGCGTAGAAAATAAAAATCAAAGCGCAAATATCCCATTCATTGCGCCCGGACGGAGCGATTCGTATGATGTAGCGCAAATTTTCAATTTGCGTACGCGAAATATAATTTCGCGCTACATGTATCGTTGCGAATAAACTGATCCACCTATCGGTCAATCATCGAAAGAGAATAAACGGTTTATACCGCCGTCTGGTTGTGCCTTTTGGCGCGGCGGTAGAGCAGCCAGATCACCCAGGCGGTGATCAACACGAGCAGGCAGGCGATAAAAACCGGCACCACCACTGCCAGAATGGACACCACCGTCGAGAGCAGGTCTTCCGCCATGCTGACCGGAACATTGCCGGCTCCGCCCGTGGTGACGGTCACTGCCGGACGCACCGCCAGGGTCTTGACGGCATTCACGCTGCCGGCTACCAACAACCCGAGACTCAGTGAAAGCACCGGGTGCACATCCGTCACCAGGTTGGCGCTGGCAGCGAAGACAATCGCACCGGCTGCCGGACGCACCAACGATTGAACCAGGTCATTGACGTGGTTAACCGCCGGGAACTTGTCGGCAAAAAACTCGATGATGGACAGCACCACCAGCAGCCCGATGGTCCACCATGAGGTCAGCGCATCCCATGGCGACTGCAGCTTGAGCAGGTCGGTAAAGCGCGCCAATAACGCCACCACCAGCAGCGGAATATATGCGTTCAGACCGGCACTGGCTGAAAGCCCAAAAGCGGATAAAACCCCAAATAACTCCAACATCTCTTCCTCCAGGGTGATAAACCCTATAATTGAAACCCCGCCCAGGTGCCGGTGAAGCGGTAACGCAGCAGGTCGATCAGCCCGATCTGCAGCATGGCGGTGGTGAAACCAGCCAGCAGTGGAAGCCAGGCTTGCTTAAGACGGGAAAAACTATTCTCCCTACGGAAAATAATAACCCATAACAGGGAATAACACATCCCCAGAATGACCGGTACGGTCAGCGCGCTTAAAATGGCCAGAAGGAACAACAGCGCCGGAATATCGGTATAGATTAACAGCGCGGTGAGCGCTGCAATACCCAGCACCGCCAGGGCTTTTGACCAGCGGTCAATGGCGGACCGGTCATCGCTGACCGTCCACAGCGTCTGGTGAAATACAGGCAGCAGATACAGCGGTACCAGCATCCCCAGGCCAGCGCCGGTCATCAGGCGTAGAAAATTAGTGGGCGGGTAAAGTTCATTGACGCCGGGGAACATCCCTAGCGTCGAGTTGATCCCGTCCAGCGCGAATGTCAGCGCCAGAATTCCGAGGGGCAGCGCGATTTTCAACGGCGGGAATTCAGCGCGGCGTCCGTAGGGCAGTTGGAACAACAGCCCGGTCAGCATTCCCAGGTACATGCCGGTACAGCGGGCGCACAACGGCATTTGCCGCCCGGCAATGGTGAACGAGCGCTCGGCAATGCGGTGGCAGACCGAGTAGCCAATCGCATCGGCTTTTCCAAGCACCCCCTCCGGGGTCAAAATCAACCAGGCGCCAAGCAATGCAATTGCTGCCAGAATCAATACCCCCCTGGCGATGAATAAAATTTTTGCCTTATTGATCATGGTGGGCTAAATTATACACTCGTGCTGGCGCTAACAATAACCTATGGAACTCCTGGTTCGGTCAAAACGTCCTACCTTCAACTATATACGGTGATTCAACCGGGTGGTTGCCAAATGGTCGACTTGGCAGTATGATCCAGGGGATACCGCGCATTACTCTCAGGGAGTGGATATGAAACAATCTCGTCTGGTCATCTTGCTTGTCCTTTTCAGCATTCTACTAACCGCCTGCGGCGTGACCCCCACGCCTACCGCAACCGCCACACCTACCGTCGGCTTGCCGACCGCCACCGCCTTCCTGCCGCAGGACACCCCCACGCCGGCACCGACAGCAACCACCGAGCCGACCGCAACCGCGACGCCGCTCTACCCGTTGGAAGGACTGGGACCCGACAACTTCCCCGAGGACGTCAACCCGCTGACCGGCTTGAAGGTCGACGATGTTTCTATCCTCAATCGCCGCCCCATCCTCATCAAAGTGCAGAACCTGCCGCGCTCCGGCCGGCCCCAATTTGGTTTGTCGCACGCGGATATGGTTTTTGAATACTACAGCGAAATGGGCACCACCCGTTTTGCCGCGCTTTTTTATGGTGAAGATGCCGAGAAAGTGCGTCCCATCCGCTCCGGCCGCCTGATCGACATCAATTTGATGCGGGCCTATAAACCCATTCTGATTTTTGGCAGCGCCAGTTACCAGGTGTATGATCGTCTCATTAAGGAATTTGGCAACCGGCTGATCCTGGAAGGCGCTGGCACCTGCCCGGCCATCTGCCGCGAAAACGTCAGCGGCAACAGCTACCTGATTAGCAATACCACCGCTCTGGCAGCGTTGTTGGAAAAACGCAACGTGGATAATTCACGCCAGAACCTGGACGGCATGCTTTTCAAACTGGAAGCTCCAACCGCTGCCCAGCCGGGGGAGCAGGTCTATGTGCGTTTCTCAGCTGCCATTTACAACCGCTGGGATTATGACCCGGCCAGCGGCAAGTACCTGCGCTTTTCGGATGCAGCCAATGACATTGGCAATAACAATCCGGTCTACGAGCAGCTAACCGACGCTGGCACTAGCGAGCCGATCGCCTTTGAAAACGTGCTGGTGATGTTCGCCCGCCATACCGACATCGACCCGCGCCCCGAGGTCGAGCTGCTGGAGGTCAATATGCAGGGTACCGGAGACGCCTTCCTGGCGCGGGATGGCAAGGTGGTGCCCGTCAAGTGGCAGCGCCTGTCTGAGACCGATGTGATCACCCTGGTGGATGAAAATGGCGACCTGGTGCCGTTCAAACCTGGGCGTACCTGGGTTGAGGTGCTGACAGCCAACGCCACCTTCGAGCAGGACGGCAACTCCTTCAAGTTCACCCTGTTTAAGGATTGGAATTAGCAGCACCACCCTGACCCGGGCAATTTGAGCGTGGTGAATTTAAGATTGGGTCACTTGACATTGCCAATAAACTATGCAATACTTTTGGTACGTTGATCGCAAGGTCGACGTTCCCTTTTCCGCCATCCTAACGATGAGGAGGTGGTGTCAGAATGACAGATCGTAGTAAGCGTCTGGCTGCGGCATCCCTCCTCGGTTACCGATAGGTTGCCGCAGCGCTGCAAGGAGCCGCCCATCCAGGCGGCTTCTTGTTTTCTGGCTTGAGAATAGATCAAACTATGAAAACAGGAGGTGCGCACAATGAGCAGGTCAGGCGGCGAAGCAACGATTAGCGTTGAGACCGTACGAGAAAAAACTGGCAAGACGTG
>Ga0209322_10000965_pt1 | contig 16608 bp, 24 predicted proteins | sample Rifsed19ft1_FD_184013 | JGI IMG/M metagenome (GOLD analysis project Ga0209322, IMG submission 184013) | Soil microbial communities from Rifle, Colorado, USA - sediment 19ft 1 (version 2) | ecosystem: Environmental > Terrestrial > Deep subsurface > Rock core/Sediment | place: Rifle, Colorado... | reverse complement strand
CGCCGGCTCGGCGGGTGGCATGGCGGGGATCACGGGCAGCGCATTCAACTCGTCCGGCGCGGCCAGCGCCGGGGTCGCGCATACCCGGCGGCAGTACTCCCGCGCCGACATCATTGCGAATCTACCGATCGCGATCGCTGCCGGGCTCGGTGGTAACGGCGGCACGGGCGGCGAGCGTCTCGGCACGGCGGGCGCCGGGCAGACGCTCGGGACGTCGGGGTCCGTGGGTAACGCGACGACCTTCGGCGCTCTGTGTGCCGCCTACCCCGGCGGGATCGGGGTCGCGACCAATACGCCGACGGCCAACAGCACCGGCGCATCCGGGGGTGGCTCTCGTTCTGCGGGACTGGGAGCAGACACGACCGCTCAGCAACTCGGCGGTGCCCCGGGCGCCGTCACGACGCACGCCACGGGTGAGGGTGGCGCGCCGAGCGGCAGCGCCGCGAATGCCACGGGCTTTACTGCGGACTGGGGTGGCGCCTCGGCTCCCGGCTCACAGAGCAGCGGAGCATCCCACTTCGCCGCTCCCTTGTCCTATCGCGGCGGGAGCGCGGGCGGACGCGGCGGCCGTTGGAATACGGCGACGAGCGCGCAGGGCGGCGGCACGGGCGGCGGACTAGATGGCGCAACACCCGCGGGCGCGGCCGCTACCGGGACGGGCGCCGTGTCCATCGCTGGCGGTGATGGCGATGACGGCGCGGACGGCAATCTCGAACACGGCGGCGCTGGCGGTGGCGGCGGTGGCGGCGCCAAGATCGGCAGCGCTGCAAACCCATGCACTGCAGAGGGCGGCGACGGCGGCGACGGCGGATTCCCGGGCGGCGGCGCTGGCGGCGGCGGTGACGGCGCTATCTCAACGGGTTCCCTGGCATCAGACATTGCCCGAGGGGGTGACGGCGGCAAGGGTGGCGACGGCGTGGCCGTGGTGACCATCTATCGATGAGCCCTCCGCCGTTAGGGCATTCTGCCGTGGTTGCCTCGGCCGGCGGCCCCTACGATCCCGAGTGATGCGGACCCTCTCCCGGGCGGAGCGCTGACCCCATGTCGGGCATCAACGACATCATCGCGGTCGACATCGACATCCAGGACTCGGCCCCGAGGGCCGTGGCCTTCGACACGCCGCTCCTCATGGCCGACGCGCCCTACGTGGGCAGCCGCCTCTACAGCGTGAGCCCTGCGGGGCTGAACGACATGGTCACGGACGGCTTCCTGGCGAGCTCGCGCGGCTACCAGATGATGTCGGCCATGAAGAAGCAATCGGGCGGCGTGGGCCAGGCCTACATCTTCAACCGCACGACGCAATTCACGCAAGCCCTCGAGCTCATCCCGGACATCACCGTCACCAGCGTCGGCTACGTCATTGCGTTCGATATCTCCTACGACGGGGTGACCTCCAGCATCTCGCACACGGTCGTGACCAACACGGTCGATGCGATCATCGACGCCCTAGAGATCCTGATCGATGCGTCTTTGGCGGGCATCGCCGGCATCACGACCACGCCCGACGGGGGGACCGCGACCAAGCTCACGCTCATCCCCGGCACGGCCGGCAAGTTCGTTCAGCTCGACGGCTTCGGCCGCGAGATTATGCTGACCGAGGCGGGCGCCGACGGCAGCCTCTCGGCCCAGCTCACCGCCGCCAAGGCCGAGCTCGGCGAGGCAGTCTACGGCCTGCTGATTGACTCCTACGCCGAGACCGAGATCAACATCGCGGCCGCGTTTGCCGAGGCCAACGACATGCTGTTCCTCGGTAACAGCGCCGACAACGGCATCCTCGTCGTCGGCACCACGACCGACATCGCGAGCGACCTGAAGGGCTTCGGCTACCACCGCTCGGCGGTCTGCTTCAGCCGCTACATGTCCGACGACTTCGCGGCGGCCCTGCTCGGGCGCCAGCTCGGCCAGGTGCCGGGCACGAGCGAATGGTCCGGGCAACAGCTCACGGGCGTCCGTGCCGACACCCTGCGTACCGCCGCCCACAGCTCCGCGCGAGGCAAGCGGGCCCTCACCTACACGACCGATCGCAACGTCGCCCACACGTGGGACGGGTTTGCGGCGAGCGGGCGGTTCTTCGACATCACCCACGGCGCCGACGCGCTCAAGGCCGACATCCAGACCCGCGCCTACCAGGTGTGGATCAACGCCGAGAAGGTGCCGTTCAACGCGACCGGCGTCGCCATGTACGCGTCTGCGATTCGCGCAGCTCTGGTGCAGGCCGAGGGCACGCCCGCCGTGCCTGGTCTCGTCGAGCCGGGCTGGGACGTGATCATGCCGGACCTCGTCGGCTACAGCGCCGTCGACAAGGCAGCGCGGCGCCTGCGGCCGATCCTCTTTAACGCCACGCTCACGGGCGCCATCGACTCCATCGACGTCGCCGGGACGCTGACGCTATGAGCGAGCACATCGAGCAGTTCTTTGCCTACGCGCACCTGCCGCCGCACCTGCAGGAGGTGAGCCGTCCGTTCGGCGAGCTGAGCAAGCTCATCGTGCGCGACCTGCCGCGCAACCCGGAGCGTACGGTCGCGCTCCGCAAGCTGCTCGAGAGCAAGGACGCCGCGGTGCGGGCGCTGGTAGCGAAGGACGCGCCGGCAAAGGAGACCTCGTGATCTTCGACATCAACGGCTGCCAGTGCATCTTCGCGGGCGTTCCGCTGAAGGACGCCCTGGTCTCGGTCGAGATCACCCCGGAGGGCCCGGCTTTCGCCGACGACAGCGGCGCCGACGGCTCGGTCATTCGCTACGCAACGCACGAGAATCGCGCGACGGCGAACGTCACGCTCAAGGGCCACTCCGACGAGCACGCCAAGCTCTCGGCCATCCACGCCGGCGACAAGAGCGTCACCAACGGGCTCGGGGTAGCGCCGTTCCTGTTCATCGACGGCAACGGCTCGTCGACCATCTCGACCGACAAGGCCTGGATCCTGGGCATGCCGGCCAAGACCTTCGGTGCCTCGCCGGGTGACGTCACCTGGGCGATTCGCCTCGTGCTCTCCAGCCCCTTGAATTGGATCATCGGCGGCAATTGAGCATGGCGACCGAGTTCGAGCTCGAGGGGCGGCGGTTCGAGGTGCAGCGCCTCACTCCCGAGGACGCGTGCCTCGGCTTCGAGGTGCTCGGCAGGGCGCTCGGGCCTGCCCTGTCCGCCGTCTTGCTCCGCAAGGCCGAAGGGGAAGCGGGAGCCGAAGGGGAAGTCGAGGTCGACTTTGCGGCGCTGCTGCAGTCGCTCATGACCCAGGCCAGTCAGATCATGGTGCTCACTCGGCTGTTTGCGCCGGTCACCAAGTACGACCGCGGGCAGAACGGCATCCTGGTGGATCTCAAGCCGTTCCTGAAGGGGCGCGGAGAGCTCTTCGAGGGCCGCATCGATCTGATGGTCGCGTTCCTGGTCCACGCCGTGCGAGCCGAGTACGCGGTTTTTTTAGGTGGAAACAACGCTCTGTCGGCGCTGCTTCCCAAAGCTCCGAGGACCGCCTCCGAGTCCCTGACGGAGCCCACGGGTTAATCTGGCGTGTCGTGCTCGACACGCGCATCCCCGACGGGCTGACGGACATCCGCCAGGGTGGCTGGACCCTCGACGACCTCTGCCACGCGCACGACCTCCTCGACGAGGACGACCGGGTCCGGGCAAGGCAGCGAGCGCAGCAGCGTGAGGCGGCGCGGCTCGCGAGGGCACAGCCATGAGCGAAGCCCTGCGCTCACTCCTGGCGAGCTTCGTCGTCGAGGTCGACAAGGCCGGCGAGCTCGCCAAGGGCAACGCCGCCGTCGACGCCCTGAAGGCTCGGCTCGGTGAGCTGCAGGCGGAGTTCGCCAAGGTCAAAGCGCCCGCGGAGAAGGCCGCCAAGGCCGCGAGCGATGTCTTCGCCCGCGCCGGGCAGATGGCGCAGCGGAATCTGCAGGCCGTCGCCGCCTCTCAGTTCGGCGGCCGCGCGGATAACTCCGGCTTCGGCGCCGTCGGAGCCCTCGGGCTCGGGGCCCGGCAGCTCGGCCCCACCCGCGACACCCTGAACGCCGGCCGAGCGCAGATGCGCACCGCCGAGCAGGCGGCAGCCGCGTACGCGCAGACCCTGCGGGGCAAGCTCGCGGGCGCCGTCCAGGCGGTGCGGGCGGGCTTCGACGGCGGAGGCCAGGGCGGCAGCGGCGGAGGCCTGCTCGCGAGCCTCACCTCCGTCCGGGCGGGCCTGATCGGGCTCGGCGCCGGCGTCGCGGCGCACGCGGTGCGGCGGCTCGTCGACGGCATCGGCGACATCCGCGAGTCCGCGCAGCGGCTCGGCGTCACCACGGGCACGTTCCAGCGCCTGCGCGTCCTCGCCGAGCAGAACGGGACCAGCGTGGAGGCGCTCGGCACGGCCTTCCGCACGCTCGCCAACAGCGCAGTGCAGCCGACCAAGGAGTCCACGGCCGCTTTCGCCAAGCTCGGGGTCTCCGCCAAAGACACGAACGGTCAATTCAAGTCGACCAATGACCTGTTCTTCGAGGTGGCCGCTGCGCTGGCCGACGTGGGCAACGAGACAGAGCGAAGCGCGCTCGCGCAGGATCTCCTCGGCCGGAGCGCGCAAGACCTGAAGCCCATCTTCGCGGGTGGCCGGGCCGAGATCGAAAAGCAGCGCAAGGCGCTCGCCGCGATGAACGTGCTGAGCGAAGACGCGATCGCCCAGGCCGACGATCTGTCCGACTCGTGGAAGAGCATCGGGCCGGCGCTGCTCGCCGCGGCCGAGCCGCTGCTCAAGCTGCTCTTGCCAGCCCTCGAAGATCTGACCAAGTGGCTCCTCAGGGGCATCGAGGGCCTGGGCAAGTGGCTGAAGAACACCGACCTCGTGTCGGTCGCCATGACCTTCCTCGGGGCGGCGCTCGCGACCAAGGTGCTGCCCGGGCTGCGGCTCATGGTCGGGCTCGGCGGAGGCGCGACCAAGGTCCTCCTCGGCATGGCCGGCGCCGGCGCAAAGGCCGCCTTGTCCTTTCTCCGGATGGCGCTGCCCCTCCTCGCCATCGAGGACTTCATCACGTTCCTGCGGGGCGGCGACTCCGAGACCGGCAGACTGCTCGATGCAGTCTTCGGCAAGGGCGCGGGCGAGGGCACGCTGAAGGCCCTCAGCGACATGGCCGAGGCGTTCAAGTCGCTCTGGAAGTGGGTGCTGGGCGACGGCCAGGGCGAGGCCGCCAAGAGCCTGCTCAACGAGATCAGCAACGGCATCAAGCTCATCGTCAACGATCTCCTGGAGCTGCTCGGCATCGGCAAGGGCGGCCTGAACGGGCCCTTCAAGCAGACCGACGCGGGCGAGAAGACGGGCCTGGAGCGGTCCGCCGAAGATTTGGGCATGCGCCTCTTCGGCGACATCCCAGGCACGGTCGCGTACGAAGAGAAGCGCCGCACGATCGCCGCGCCCGCGAGCGCCGAGTTCGGGCCGCCCACGGCCACCGGCATGCCGGGCAGTGTCGCCTACGGCGATAACATCATCACCATCAACGGCATGCGCGTGCAGGATGCCAAGGTCGTCGCCGGCGAGATGGAGGCGGCGCTCGAGCGCGACCGCAACTCCCTCGTGGCGCAGGTGCCCTGATGGATGACCTCATACAGTTCGACGGCGGGGTGCTCGTGGCCGACATGCTCGGCGAGGCGCAGATCACCGACGCCTCCGAGCTCACCCAGTACGCCATCGAGGATGGCTCGCTCATCAGCGACCACGTGATCCGCCAGCCGCGACGGCTCTCGCTCACGCTGGTGCAGACCGAGACCCCGATCAGCGAGGTGACCGGGTTTGCACGCACGCTCGAGGCGCTCTCGTATTCCGAGCGCCCCGCGGGCACGCAGTCGGCGACGGTGCCGATCCGGCAATCGGAGTTCCGCCCGGCGCCGCTCCTCGCGCTCTCGGCCGGCATTCAATCCTTGCTCTTTGGCGGCGGTCCCGCCACCGAGCTCAAGCTCACGGGGCTCGCCGCGGACAAGCCACTCGCAAACAAGGAGCTCAAGGTGCACGTGCTCGCGGCGGGCTCGCCCGTCGACCGCGTGAACGAGTTCTACGTGCAGCTCCTGGCGTTGCTCGAGAGCGCAGCGCCGGTGATCGTCACCATCAAGGGAGCCTCCTACATCGACCTCGTGGTGACGAGCGTGACCCGCACGGACTCGAGCGGACAGGTCGGTCGGGCCAGCTTCGCCGTCGAGCTCGAGCAGATCGCGACCGTCGAAACCAAGACGGTGGAGCTGCCCCCGGTGCCCAAGAGCAAGGCGCCGAAGCAGGCGGGCCCGAAGCCGCCGGAGGAGGCCAAGCCCGAACAGAAGGCGAAACTGCGCAGCCAACTCCTGCAGCTCAGCCAGGGATTGGGGCTGCAAGAATGAGCTTCGTCCTGCCGACGCTCACCGGTTCATTGCACGATGCAACGCGCATGTTAGCGTTGGCGACGACCATGCGCGCTTGTGAGGACTGCGGAGCGCCTACCCAGCGCGGACCTCTGGCCCGGAAGTGCACAGAATGTGTCCGCACGAGACAGGCTGCCGCGTCGAAGGCCAGCCGGGCGGCACGGCCGGAGCACTATGCGGCCGTTGCGGCAGGCACGCGGCAGAAGACGCGGACCGCGGACCGTGCCCGCGCAAAGAAGTGGCGGACGGAAAACCTCGCGCGCGCTCGCGCGAGAGAGGCCGCGTGGCGCGCCGAGCATCCGGACTTGATGCGAACGTACAAGCGCGCATGGCAGGCCTCTCACCCCGAAGTGGGCAGAGCAACCAAGCTGCGGCGCAGGGCAGAAGGCGACGTGCGCGCCCGCGATATCCGGGCGGTGCATTTCTCGTCGGACGGGATCTGTTCGTACTGTCTCGCCCGGCTTCCTCGGTTGACCGTCGATCATGTCGTGCCGGTCATGAGGGGTGGCACGAATGCGCCGGCGAATTTGGTGGCCGCGTGCAAATCGTGCAACTGCGCTAAGGGTACCCAGACACCGCTGGAATTTCTCCTTGGATTCGGGCGGGTGCCGTGTCCCTGATTATTCCCACCCTCTCAGGGGCCGACGCAGTCGAGGCGTACGACCAGAGGACGCAGCTCGAGGGCGTCGAGTACTTGCTGTCGTTCCGCTACAACCTGCGCCGCGAGCTCTGGACGTTCTCGATTGCCGCGCTCGACGGCACGCCCATCCTGACGGGACAGACGGTGCACGTCGGCATCCCGCTCAACCGCCGCGCCGTGGCTGGCCCGCCAGGGCTGCTCATGGCCATCAGCGAGACCGACGACCTCACCTCGCCCACCCTGCACGAGCTCGGCGCGCGGGTGAAGCTCTGCTACCTGACGGCGGCCGAGGTCGAGGGAATCGAGGCTGAGTCATGACGGCCTTCCAGCGCGCCTACCGGCTCACGGTGGGCACCATCGAGATCGACGCCCTGCTCGGCGTGGGGCTCAGCGCGCTGCATATTGCATTTGCCGTCGAGCGGGACGTCAAGCGCAACCCAAACGGCTGCGAGATCGCCATCTGGAACCTGAGCCGCTCGTCCCAGCAGGCCCTCGCCCAGCTCGCCAACGTGCCCGTGCGGCTCGAGGCGGGCTACGTCGGCGACGTCGGGGTGATCTTCCAGGGCGACCTGCGCTCGGCGCGCAGCCGGCGCGAGGGCACGAACGTCGTCACGCGCGTGTCGGGCGGCGACGGGGAAGTGAAAATCCGCACGGCCCGCATCAACCGCACCTTTGCCGCTGGCACCCCCATCGGCACCGTGATCGGCGACCTCGGCAAGGCGCTCGGGGTCGGCGAGGGCAACCTCCGGCAGTTCCTCGGGGCCCGGCTCGCCAACGGCAGCCGGTCGCTCTCCCGCTCGCTCACGCTCCGCGGCAGCGTGTTCGACGAGCTCGAGCATGTCACGCGCTCGTGCGGGCTCGAGTGGTCGATTCAGGACTCCGCGCTGCAGCTCCGGGCGGCGGGCGCCCCGGTGGGAGACCGCCAGGGGCCGCTGCTGCGACCTGACGCGGGATTGATTGGCGAGGTCGAGGTGGAGACCGTGGCCAAGGCAGAGCCGGGCTTCCCTGCTGGCAGCGCCAAGGTCTCGGGCGTCTCCCTGCTCCGGGGCGATCTCATCCCCGGCGTGCCCTTTCGCGTGGAGAGCCAGGCCTTCACCGGCAACCTGGTCGCTACCTCCACTGTCCACAACGGCGACTCGCACTCGACCGACTCGTGGATCATCGAGTGGACGGGGAGACCCTACAAGTGAGCGGAGCACCCATGATCATCGAAGTCACCGAACGGGCGGGCCATCTCGAGGCCCTCGGCCACCGCGTTCCCCTCGCCCACGGCGGCGAGCCCGAGCTCCGGCGGCGATGCCTCGAGACGCTGTCGCGGTACAAGGAGCCGCCGAGCCAGATCTGGTTTCAGCGCGCCGGCACGGATGCGGCGGCCCCGTCGCCCCTGCAGCGCGACGACGCGCCGGCCGTGACACCGTCGACACCAGCGCCGCCGCCGGAGCCCCCGGAACCCCAGCGGAGCAAGCGCCGCAAATGAGGCCCACGCCGTGACCGCGAGCTCGCGAGAGCCGTCCTGGGGCGAGGTGTTCGACACCCTGCTCACGGCGCGCCTGCGCTCGGTGCACACCGCCATGCTGGGGGAGATGCGCGCCTACTCGGAAGCCGACCAGACGGCGGAGGTGACGCTCGCCGTGCAGCTCGAGGCGGCCGCCGGACAGTTCGAGGAGCTGCCGCCGCTCTCCGGCGTGCCCGTGCTCTGGCCCGGAGCGTGGGCGGCGGGCGAGCCGTGCCTGGTGGTATTCTGCGAGGAGAGCTTTGCCAAATGGTTCGACACGGGCAGCGTCGAGCAGCCCGAGGTGCTGCGCCGCCATGGGCTCCACGCCGTCTGCATCCCGCTCGTCGCGCGCGCGGGGCAAGCAGTGCAGTTCGTGGCGCTGGCCAACCTCGTCGACGCGCGCCTCTCGGCGATCCAGGCGGCGTTTGACGCGCACACCCACGTCACGGCCGGCACCGGGCCGCCAGTGGGGCCGACGCCCCTGGTGCCGCCGGGGAGTCCGCCCGGAACAGGGGGCCCAATCGGCGCGCTCGCGACCGTCGCCGCCACGAAAGTGAAGGCGCGCTGATGGCCGTGATCGGAGACCTCCAGCTGAGCGACGACGAGCGAGAGATCCTGCTCATCAGCGGCGCCGCCTTGGCGCTGCAGCAGATCAAAGCGGGCGCCCAGATCTGGACGGGCACCATCTCGTGGGACCCGGAGGCGGGCCTGCCGATGCTCGGGACCATCTTGGTGAAGGGCCCGGACTTCCGGGTCATCACCCAGATCTTCCGGGGCTTCCTCGGGGCCACCGCGGCCGTCGTCAGCGTCGACGAATGCACGGCGCAATTGGGTCGCGGCACGAGGCGCCTCAGCGTACGCTTTGCCGTGACCTGCGAAGACGGCGAGAGCGCGAGCGACGAGGTGTCCTTTGCCATTGTGTGACACCGGCACGGGCACTGCCTACATGGTACCCTCAGGGATGAGTTGCACCGTCTATTCCATCACGCATCGGGCGTCGGGTCGCGAGTACATCGGAATCACGTCCGGATGCGCGCGGAAGAGATGGGCCCGGCATCTTTGGGACGGCCGAAGAGGCCGAGGCACGCGGATCGCCCGGGCGTTGAGGAAATACGGCAAAGACGCTTTTGACTTCAAGGTCGAGGCAGAGGTGTCCACGTTTGACGAGGCCAAGATTGCCGAGAAACGTGCCATCGCGGCACGGCGACCAGCTTTCAATCTGACGGCCGGTGGCGACGGGACCGTGGGCTACGTGCCGGGCGCAGAGACACGCGCCAAAATCAGCGCCGCGAATGGCGGTCCCTCAGCGAGGAAATCTGATGCCGCCAAGGCCAGGTGCAAAACGTCGGAGGGTCGAGAGAACCTCTCTCGCGCACGCACTGTGCCGCGGACGGCCGCCACGGTGGACGCGATCCGGGAACGTGGCAGACGTCGCGGCATGCCGCCTGGCGCACTGGCGGCAGCGGTGGCCGCCAATAAAGGGCGCAAGCGCACGGCTGAACAATGTGCACGAATCGCGGCGAGCCTGAGAGGGAAGCCTCTCAGCGTCAAGGTTCGGAAGGCGCGCATGGGGCGAAGGGCTTCGCCAGAAACCCGCGCCAAGATGACGGCGGCCCAAAGGGCACGCAATGTTGGCGCGCCCACACTGGCGTGCACGCTGGCAGCGGTGGCAGCTAATAGGATGCGCACCCGATCGGCCGAGGAAGTGGCGCGCCGCTCGGCTGCGCTGCGCGAGGCCTGGGCCAGACGCAAGGTGGGAGACAAATGATCACTGCAACCGGGTATGAGCGTCGAACGCTGGACGTCGTCCTGCAATCGATACAGGCGTTTCTTCGCGACAAGATCTCGGCGAAGCTGACGCTGACCGAGCGCACCGTGCTCGGCAACGTGAGCAACCTCGACGCCGACCACATCGACCAGCTCGAGCAGCTCGCCGAAGAGTGCTACCACGCCTTCGATCCGGACAACGCGAGCGATGACCGCTTCGTGGCGCTCGCGCTCCTCACGGGCGTGCCGCGGCGCGGGGAGACCAAGGGGCTGGGCACTGCGACCGTCAACCTCGACGCCTCACAGACCTACGCGGCAGGAGACCTGGCCGCCCACGTCGTCGACGAGCCCAGTAACCGCTGGCTCAATCGCGACGCGGTCGTGAGCACGAGCTCGGGGAACTATGCCGCGGTCTTCGAGTCGGAATTCGCGGGCGCCGCGGCCATCGCGGAGGCCGGCACGCTCACGGTCATCGCGACCCCGGTGAGCGGCTGGAACAGCGTCACCAATGCGGCCGCGGCCACGCCCGGCCAGGACATCGAGTCGATCCCGGCGCTCCGGATCCGGCGTGAGGTGGCGCTCTCGATTGGCGGCTCGCGCACGCGGGGCGCGATCCGGAGCAAGCTCGCGTTGCTCGATGGGGTGCTGTCGGCGGAGGTGTTCGAAAACACTTCTAATTTCGTGGACGGCGACGGCATCGGCCCGCACAACATCCGCCCGGTCATCTGGGACGGCTCGCCCGCGGCGGCCGACGACGACGAGATCGCGCAGGTCATCTACGACCACCAGGCAGAGGGCATCCTCTCGCAGGGCGCCCAATCAGGCACGGCGCAGGATGCCGTCATTGGCCCCGTCACCGTCGCGTTCGACCGGGCCGCGACCTCCGCCGTCACGGTGGCCGTCGACATCGAGTCGGCGACGGGCGTCGCCATCGACGACGTGAAGGACGCGATCCTGGCGGCAATGCCGACCCGCGTCGGCCGCGAGGTCACGTTCCACAAGCTCGCCGGCTCCGTCTTCAGTGTGGTGGGCGTCGACGACTACGTGACCTTCACGGTCAACGCCGGCACCTCGGATCTGGTCGCGGTGCAAAACCGCATCTACCTGCTCGACGAGAGCGACATCACCGTCACCGGGGCCGTCAGCTAATGGGGGTGACGTAGTGGCCGAGGGCACGACCGCCATCGATCTCGCCCTCACGACCGAGGGCGACGCCGACGGCACCGACCTCATCGAGTTCGAGCTCGGCACGTTCGAGCACGCCGCCGGTCCGCCGGAGGGGGCGCTGCAGTACATTCGCGACCACGAGGAGGTCGCCGCGCGCAAGCTCGCCCCGCCCTTCTGGGGCAAGCCGTTCGTGGCGGCCGTGCTGGCGGCGCTCACGCGTGAGCTGCAGAGCCTCGAGGACACCTTCTGGGAAATCTTGGAGAGCCGCACGCTCGAAAACGCGGACCTCACCCGGCTGAAGGTGCTCGGCAAGATCGTCGGCCAGCCCCGGCTCGGCTTCGGGACGGAGGCCTACCGCACGCTCATCGAGGCCCGGGCGCTCGCCAACGTGAGCCGCGGGCGAGCGAGCGATCTGCTGGCGGTGCTGACGCTGCTGCTCGGGGAGGGCGACTTCGTGCTGCTCGCCGTCGGCAACGCCACCCTGTACATCACTGCGCTCGAGCCGGTCGACGCGGAGGGCGTCGCCATGGTGGCGCAGATCCTGCCCGACACCCGCGCCGCCGGCGTCGGTCTGCAGTTCCTGTTTTCGTCCGAGCCCTTCGCGGACGTGTTCGTGTGGGGCGACGCCTGGGGATCGCCCGAAGAATGGGGCTCGGCAAGGAGCCTCTGAGGAGACCACCATGACGACTCCAAGCCTGCCGCGCCCCTGGGCGACCGGCATCAACTACTCGACCGGGCCCGACACGGGAACGCCCACCAAGGTGGACCCGTCGAGCGATCTCAACGGGTTCATTCGCGGCGTGATCGCCGCGCCGCAGCACGTCAATTACCTGCTCGGCCTGCTTACGAACATCGTGCGTCGGCCCTTCGAATTGGCGGCGTTGCGGTTGCGCCAGCTGAGCCAGGACGGCGTCACCGTCACCGATACGCTGGAGTTCATGGCGGCCGTGCAGCGCAATATCGGCACGCCGCCGGTGCTGGCAAAGGCGGGCGAGTCGTGGACCACGGGGGATTGGTCACGCCTAGATGTTGCCGATACCCTGCCGAGCATCGACACCCAGATCTACAACGCCGCCACGGACGGCTCGCGCATCGTGGCCGCGGGCGACAACGGCACCAACATCCGGCTGGATTACACGGACGACGACGGCGCAACCTGGACGGCCGGCTTCGCCGGCGGCGCTGCGGTGAAACCGAGCGGCGGGATCTATTGGAACGAATTCCACTCGACGTTCGTGTTCATCGCCTCGACCAATTCCGCAGCACAGAGCCCCGACGGTGTCACTGTGCCCACCTCGAGCGGCGCCAACGACGTGGAGGCCACCAGCCGCATCGCGATCCTGAGCAACGGCGACATCGTCGGTCTCAGCCAAACGGTGGCGTCACCGCTCACCTTTCGTGATTCGACAGACGCCGGCATCACCTGGAGCAACACCGCGGGTACCGTCGCCAACGCTGCGGCAGCAGACAACCGCGGGTGCATGGCGGGAAACAACGGCGCGCTCGTGTACCACGCAGCAAGCTTGACCAGCGGCGCCTCCATCCAGATCTCGAGCAGCGCCGATGGCGCGGCGTGGAGCACGCTGGCGTCCATCGCGCCGCCAGGGTCGAGCGCGTTCAGCGGCCAGTGCCGCCTGCTCATGTGCCAGAACACCGGCTTGCTCGTCCTCGCCAGCGTCACCAGCAGCGCGCAGATGGCCCTCTACGCGAGCCTCGACGGGCAGACCTGGGTCGGTCCGCACGTGCTATTTCCGAGCCCCGGGATCAACGCGTTCGCCGTCGCCGGCGGCCGATTGTTCGGGACAATGAACGACATGCTGTTCGGATCGGACGGCCTCGGGTACTGAGCGCAACCGTTGTCCCACACCCGGTGTGGGTACGCGTGCCACACCCACGAAACGGCGGCGACCCCGGGACTGGGGGCTCCAGACTGCGGCCGCCGTAACGTTCTGTTGGAGCATGAAAGCCGTTCTCTCTGCACTCGCGCTGGGGCTCATGGCATGCGGCGGTATCGCGGCATCGAGCGAGGCGCCCGCGACGGACGTCGCGTCTGCTGCCGGCCCGGAAGGGCCAGTGTTCTGCCCCGGCACGGCTGAGTTCGACGAGGCCCTGCTCGACTCGGCCGAGCGCGTCGGCCTCGACTACACGATCGACTGCGCGGCGCCCGGCGCCGCCCGCGTGGACTTCCTCGGTGGCGGCAGCTGCGAGCCTTCGAGCGGCGACCTCTGCGCGAGCAGGGGCCCGACGGAGGGCGCCGCGGCGCCACTGGCGGACCGCGTCGAGCTCGCGCTGCGCGCCTGGCTCGGCCGGCGCGGCATCACGCCGAGCTGATCAGGGGCTCGTCTGGATTTCCAGCGCGAACGGCATGAGCAGTTCCTCCTGCTCGCGCGCGATGGCGGCCTCGTGGACCACGCGGCTCACGGCTCCAGCTTCCACGTGGTTTTTGTATCTTCGGCCAAGCGAAGCACCGTGGGCTTCAGCTCTTGCAAGAACGCCTTGAGTGGCCTCTGCGTTGCCTCGCTCACGCGCGAGATAGAGGCTTGCTGCTCGTTTTCCAAGGCCTTTTTCAAGTAGCGTGCGCGTCGGTACTGTCGCCAGATAGTCATCGCTGAGGCACACAAAGCCCCACAGGCGACGAATACGAGCCTGAAAAGTAGCGTGATGAGCTGCTGCTGAGGGTCCACGGTGTTGCCCGGTACGTTGTTGCATCGAGGGTATCCCATTTCTGGGGCACCCTGGTTGTCGGCGCCCGCCTCCTGCCATTTTGCGCCTCAGGGGTGACGCGCGGCAACGGCAACGGCGCTGCCGTTAGGGCATTCTGCCGTGGTGGGTGTCGGTCGCCCCCGTACGATCTGGGCATGCGAACGCTGCTCCGTTTGCTCTGTCTGTCGCTGATGAGCGCGCTCCTCGCCGGCCTGGGCTGCAGCCCGAGCCTGCTCGAGTGCCGGGCCCAGGCGGCTGCCGATCTGCCGCTCGAACCCGACCAGATCACGGCGGGCGACGTGAAGGACGTGGTGCGCAAAGTGAAGGCCTGTCAGGCGGCGCCCTCCGCCACGGGAGACGCCGGGCCGTGACCGCGCGCGACGGCGACACCGAGCCGGGGCTCGGTCTGCTCGCGCTCAAAGAAGAGAACGCCCGCCTGCGCCGGGAGCGCAACGAGGCCCGCGCGTCGCTGCTCACGACGAGCGAGCCGGGCTCGACGCCCCCTCCCACGCGCCGGCAACGCAACGCGCGCTTCGGCCTCGCCCTCGGCAAGTACGCCGTCCTGCTCACGGTGCTGCCCGCTCTCGGCGCTGCCGTGGCGAAACGCTGGCCCGAGTTCGCCGACGTCGTGGGAGTGCTGCTCCAGGTGCTCGCGCCGTGAGCCTGCTCTGCTGGCTCGGCTGGCACCGCTACCGCTCGGCCGCGCCCTGCTGCCCGCCGCGCTGCACCCGGTGCGGGGAGCGCAAATGAGAGCTATCGACTGGCTCGTCGTGCACACGGCGGCCGCCTACGACTTCAAAAGCAAGCGGGTCGTCTACCAGTCGACGGAGACGATCCGCGACTACCACCGCAAGCACAACGGCTGGCACGACATCGGCTACCACTGGGTGATCGAAGAGGACGGCAGGCTCGTGCCGGGCCGCGCAGAGGAGGTCATCGGCGCGCACGTGGGAGGCTGGAATCAGCACACGCTCGGGATCTGCGTGACCGGCCACGGCGACTTTGCCGACTTCAAGCCGGCGCAGCTCGGCGCTCTGATCCGCCTCTGCGCGCGCAAGTGCGAGGAGTATCGTCTGCCCGGCATCCGTGTGATCGGTCACCGCGAGGCGCCCGACCACGGGGCGCCCCCGACGGCCAAGACTTGCCCCGGCATCCTCATCGACCTGAACGAGATCCGTCGGCTCGTGGCCGACGTACTCGACGGCGAAGTGGCCTGAGCTCGCGCGCTCAGGCGTCGCCCGGCGACCCCGCCGTCGGCCTCGTCAGCTTCGCCGGCTGCCAGCGGATCAGATCCCGGTACGTGCCTTCGAGGCTGTACCAGAGTAAGGGCATCGCCCCGACGTAGCCGCCGAGCATGACTTCGAAGCTGAGCATGAGCGACCGGGCGTTGTTGGAGGTCAGCTGGACGCACGCCTTGACGACACGTCCATCGAACTCGAGCAGGCACACGTCGCCCGGCTTCCAGACAATGGGCGGGTCGACGGTTCGCTTGGTCGGTTCGTCCGTCATGGCATTCGCTTTCTGAGCTCGCGCCGATGGCCCGCGAGCCACCGCTCGCACTTCCGCTTGGCGCCGAGCTCGCCCCAGCGGGTCACGCTGTAGTTGGTGCTGGCGACGCGGCCGCCCTCGAGCAGGATCCAGGCGACGAACGCGGGGCACCGCTCCACGCGTCGCAGGAGCTCGGCGCGCCGCACATAGCCGTAGCCGGGAGCTTCGCCTCGCCGGCGGAGCTTCGCTGGCACCGTGCCAGCCGTCAGGTCACGCCACGCGCGCGCTTGGGCTAAGGCCTTGCGTTTGCCCCCGTGGACCGCGTCGCTAAACAGCTTCGAGGTGCAGCGCTGGCCACCCGCCGGGCCGCGATAGAAGCGCACCCACCAGGCGCGAGTGCGGCCGTAGTCCATCCGGGTGATGTTGGGCTCGCGTTTCACGTCGGATCCGCCTCCGCCGTGAACCGGAAGCCCTTCACCGTGAGCGCCGCAGCGAGCTCGGCCTTGCGCCGCCAGACCTCGCTTCGCCACACCATCCGGTCGAGCTCGGCCTTCGGCGCGCGGTCACCGCGCTCGGCAAAGGCGAGCCACGCCCGCAGGAATCGGCGACTGCTGGCATCGCTGAGCCGCGGCGGCAGGTTGTAGATGAAGCGGAGCTCGCCGCGCTGCACGGTGAGCGTCGCGTAGAGCCCGGGCGGGTCGCCATTGAGCACGTTGGGCGTGCTGACGAACAGCTCATCGGGGCTGAAACCGAGGTTCCACAGGACGCAGTGTGCCGCGTACATCTCCTCGATGGTGCGCCGGAGCTCGTGGGGTGGGATGCTCATGCGTAGACGACCTCCTTGCTCGCCTCGCCGCCCGGCCGCCGGCGGCCCGTATCGGGATGCCGGTACCAGCCTTCGGGCTCGCCGTCGCCATCCCAGCCGAGGGCGGCGCGCCAGGCAAGGTCGGTCTGGGGCGCCTGGTAGCACCAGACGTCGTCGAGGCAGGGGGGG
>Ga0209322_10000959_pt1 | contig 16662 bp, 14 predicted proteins | sample Rifsed19ft1_FD_184013 | JGI IMG/M metagenome (GOLD analysis project Ga0209322, IMG submission 184013) | Soil microbial communities from Rifle, Colorado, USA - sediment 19ft 1 (version 2) | ecosystem: Environmental > Terrestrial > Deep subsurface > Rock core/Sediment | place: Rifle, Colorado... | reverse complement strand
GATTATTCTCGAACTGAAGGAAAAGATTCCAATGCTGAGTGCAGCAGAAGGTGGGATAGTCATGGATCATTCAATAGCGGCTGATGCACTGTCTGCACTTGTAAATCTTGGTTATCCGAGGGCGCAGGCGTATGAGGCAATCAGGAAAGTACGCGAGCACAACAGGGAAATTCCGATTGAGTCGCTTATCAAGGAGTCGTTGAAGATCCTGGCGAAATGAGCAATGAGTGATGAGCCGTAGGGTGGGCATTGCCCACCAACCTAAGAAGGGTATATGCAGGACCGCATAATCACAGCACAACCAGACGAAGAGGAAAAGCGCTACGAGGCGACCCTCCGCCCGCCGACGTTGTCCGAATACATAGGCCAGGAGAAGGTAAAGGACAACCTTAATATCTTCATAGAAGCAACTAAAAGACGTGCCGAGGCGCTCGACCACGTACTCTTCTACGGGCCGCCCGGACTCGGTAAGACAACACTTGCATATATAATCGCAAGAGAGCTTGGTGTCGGTATCAAGGCTACTTCAGGTCCTGCAATAGAGCGGCAGGGCGACCTGGCGGCCATCCTTACGAATCTTCAGAAACATGAAGTGTTGTTTATTGATGAGATTCACAGATTAAATCCTGCCATTGAAGAGATTTTATATCCTGCCATGGAGGATTATCAGATAGACCTTATTATTGGTCAGGGACCGTCCGCAAGGACTATAAAGCTGGATATACCACGATTCACATTAATAGGCGCTACAACCAGGAGCGGGCTGCTGACATCTCCTTTGAGGGACAGGTTCGGTATTATAACGAGGCTCGACTTCTACAGGCCGGAGGAGTTAAGAATGATACTCCTGCGCTCTGCAAAGATACTTAATGTCCATCTTGATGACAGCGGAGCAGATGAGATTGCATGCCGCTCACGGGGGACACCCCGGATAGCAAACAGGCTTCTCAGGAGAGTGAGAGACTATGCAGAAGTAAAGGCGGACAGCATTATTACAAGAGAGGTAGCCAGGATGGCCCTTAGCATGCTTGAGATAGACGAGCGGGGCTTTGATACCATGGACCGGAAACTCCTTCTGACTATCATTGAAAAATTCAGTGGCGGCCCTGTTGGCATTGAGACGATAGCTGCTGCAATCAACGAAGATAAGGATACGATTGAAGATGTCTACGAACCATTTTTGATACAGGAAGGCTTCCTGAATCGAACTCCAAGAGGACGCCTTGCAACTCCAAATGCTTACAAACACTTTGGCATAGTGAAACCAGGTGAAACAGAGCAGGGAAGTTTGTTATAGTTTTTCTTCTCTACTCCTCGATCTGTATGAGCCGGTCCGTCTCGACGTCGTACAGCATCGGTACGATGAGCGCCATAGGATAGAGCCGCCGCAGGCGCAACACCTCCTCGCACACAAACGTCACCGGGTCGCCGATTTGATAGCGCTCTGCATAGCGGTCGAAGTGCGCTCCCGCAGCGTCAACGGTCCAGCCGCCGCGTTCGGTCAATCCGCGGATGAAGGCAGACCGCATTTGAGTCACGTGCGCCATCCCACAGTCCGTATGGGCGAGCAGGGCCACAGTGGCGACACCACCGACCCCGATCGCATAGGATACCTCGAATTCGCTGTCGCGGAGATTTCCGCCAGCCGACCGGAGGACATAGGCAAACTCCCCTGGCAGCACCAGGTCCTTCCTGTGGTCCATGCACATGCTTATGAGCATCTGCGCATGGCCCGTTGTAGGAGGCAGGGGCTCACCGAGATTATGATAACGCAGGAGCAGCTCGATGGCCGTGCCTCTGTAAACAGGAAAAATAGCTTCAGGCGTGTCCACCGGAACTAAACGTGGCATCTTACTCCCATGGAAATTTGCAAGTTTGAATCCACCTAACGACCGTCACCTCATATAAATAACCACCACCTGCGGCAAAAACTACCAGGAATTTGCTTTTCTGAGGTTAAAGTAGCAGGATGAGATTTTGCTGTCAACAGGAATTTAGCTTGCAAATTTTAGCTCAGATAAGAAACTGTAATAGCCATGGCCAGATAAGCTACAAATAAGCCGGTTGATATTAATGCGTATATTTTGAAGTCGGTAACCACTCTACTCACCTCCCTTTCATCCCTTATTTTTAATTACATTATACAGATCAAAAATTAAAGGAAGATTAAGGGAGGATTGAGTAAAGGTTACATTTCAACCCGGATTATAGTCACACTTCATTATAGCCACACAAGTCTCCTTGATTATTGCAAACGCCCGTAGAATACGTTATCATATCCCACTATGAAAGAGCTGGAGAAGCTGCGTAAAGATATAGACAGGATTGACTCTGAAATACTGAGATTATTGAACGAGCGGGCCAATGCTGCCATAGAGATCGGAAAGATCAAGAAGGAAGAGAAGATGGCGGCACATGTGCCTCAGAGGGAGCGGCAGGTATATGAGAGGCTTGAGAAGGAGAATCAGGGTCCTTTTCCTAATGAGGCTATCAGGGTTGTTTTCCGTGAGATCATGTCTGCATCACTATCATTGGAGCAGCCGCTGAAGGTGGCTTATCTCGGGCCAAAGGCGACATTTACATATCTCGCATGTATGAAACAGTTCGGGGTTTTTGCCAACTATATCCCTGTTAACAGCATTAAAGAGGTCTTTACAGAGGTTGAGAGGGGGTTGGCCGATTATGGTGTTGTTCCCATAGAGAATTCCACAGAAGGTGTTGTCAATCACACGCTCGATATGTTTGTAGACTCTAACCTCAAGATAACTTCAGAGATATTGCAGGAGGTGAGCCATCATCTCCTGTCTCTGACCGGAAATCTGGCGGATATCAAGTGTGTATACTCTCATCCACAGCCGATTGCGCAATGTTCGGGCTGGATAGAGAAGAATCTTGCTAACATACCTGTTGTAGAGGTATCGAGTACTGCACGGGCCGCTGAGATGTGTACGGAAGATCCTTCAGCAGCGGCTATTGCGAGTGAGCTTGCTGCGCAACTTTATGGGCTGAAGATTATTAAGAGCCATATAGAGGATTATTCCAGCAACTTTACGCGCTTTCTCGTGATAGCAAAGAATCATGTGCAGAAGAGTGGTAAGGACAAGACCTCGGTAATGTTTTCGATTAAGGATAAGGTGGGGGCGCTTTACAGTTGCTTGAAGATATTTACTGATTGCGGGATAAATCTTACAAAGATTGAGTCACGGCCGTCGAGGAAAAAGGTCTGGGAGTATATCTTCTTTATTGATATTGAGGGGCATATTGAGGATGAGAAGATAAGGAAGGCCATTGAAGAATTGGAGCATCAGTGTACCTTTCTTAAGGTGCTTGGGGCGTATCCGGTGGGAGAGTAATAAGCAGGCAGCATAACCATGCTCAAATATGTCAGCGACAACATAAAGAACCTTGTTCCTTATCAGCCCGGCAAGCCTATTGAAGAGCTTGAGAGGGAGATTGGTATTAAGGGTGTTATAAAGCTTGCATCCAATGAGAATCCGCTTGGCGCTTCGCGTATGGCTATTGATGCTATAAAGGAATATATGGATAAGAAGGTGCACCGCTATCCTGACGGAGGAGGCTTCTATCTCAGACGGGCGCTTGCGAAAAAGTGGGGAGTATCTATGGAGTCGGTGATACTCGGTAATGGTTCTAACGAGATTATTGAGCTCCTGATCAGGACTCTTGTTTCTCCCGGTGATAATGCGGTTACATCGGAAAATACCTTTTCTGTTTACAGGCTTATTATGACAGCGGCAAACGGCAGTATTATTACTGTGCCGATGAAGGATGAACGATTTGATCTCAAGGCTATAGCCGGAGAGATAAATTCACGTACACGTCTTGTTTTCATAGCCAATCCCAATAACCCGACAGGGACAATGGTAACGGCTCCGGAGATGAAGAATTTTATGAACAGTGTTCCTCATGATGTTATGATTGTGTTTGATGAGGCTTATGCAGAATATGTGACATCTGACCAGTATCCTGATTCGCTCAGCTACCTGAAAGACGGGCGCAATGTAACCATCCTTCGTACCTTCTCAAAGATCTACGGACTGGCAGGGCTGCGTATAGGATACGGACTGACTACTGTTGAGATTGCTGACATGATGAACAGGGTGAGGCAGCCTTTTAATACAAATGCCCTTGCGCAGGTTGGGGCGCTTGCAGCGCTGGAAGATGTATCGCATATTGAAGAGAGCCGCAGGATAAACAACGAAGGAAAGGAATATTTATACAAAGAGTTTCACTCAATGGGAATTAACTATATTCCTACAGAGGCGAATTTTATTTACTTCCGGGCCGGAGATGACGGCAGGGCCATCTTCAATGCCATGCTGAAGGATGGGATTATTATAAGGCATATGGGGGGGGCGAACCTGAGAGTAACGATTGGATTGCCGGAGGAGAACAGGAAGTTTGTTGCGGCATTGACGAAGGTGCTGGGGAAATGAGAATAATCAGGGTTCAAGGACAGGAGGGATTTTATGATTATCGTATTACGACCTGACGCTACGGACGAGCAGATCGCTCATCTGAAAGAAAAACTGGAAGCGCTTGGACTTGCAGTCCATGTATCAAAGGGCAAGGAGCGTACAGTCCTTGGCGCAATAGGAGATGAAAGGGTTCTTCAGGAACTGCCTATTGGCGCCTTCCCGGGTGTGGAGAAGGTCGTCCCCATCCTTAAGCCTTACAAGCTTGCAAGCAGGGAGTTTCACGCTGAAAATACAATTATTGATATAAACGGTGCTGCTATTGGTGATAAAAAGATACAGCTTATCGCCGGTCCATGTGCAGTCGAGAACAGGGAGATGCTGATCGGGATTGCAAAAGAGATTAAGGACGAGGGTGGAAATTTCATCAGAGGCGGTGCATTCAAACCACGGACTTCCCCATACACCTTCCAGGGGCTTGGGCTTGAAGGTCTCAAATACCTGGCTGAAGCAAGAGAAAAGACCGGCCTGAGGGTGGTGACAGAGCTTATGGATCCGCGGGATTTAGAGATGGTGTATGAGTATACGGATGTTATTCAGATAGGTGCGAGGAATATGCAGAACTTCAGATTACTCCAGGAGGTTGGTAATTATGACAAGCCTGTTATATTAAAGCGGGGATTGTCTGCTACAATAAAAGAGTTCCTGATGTCTGCCGAGTATATTATGTCGAGGGGTAATCATAAGGTTATACTCTGTGAGCGCGGGATTCGTACGTTTGAAACTTCAACGAGAAATACCCTTGATTTAAGCGCTGTACCTGTATTGAAGCAGTTGACCCATTTACCTGTTATCGTTGATCCAAGTCATGGTGTCGGAAAGTGGGACCTTGTAACTCCAATGGCACGGGCTGCAGTTGCGGTTGGCGCTGACGGGATACTTGTGGAGATACACCCCAATCCGGAGAATGCCCTTTCAGATGGTGAGCAGTCCCTGAAGATTCCTGTATTTAAAGAGATGATGCGGCAGTTAAGGTTGATAGCCAAGGCGGTGGGAAGGGAGATATGAGTTCCCTGCCCCATTTTCGCAGGATGGTCATTATCGGGGTGGGTCTGATCGGCGGTTCTCTTGCACTTGTCTGCAGGGAAAAAGGGATTGTATCAGAGGTTGTCGGAGTCGGGAGGAGTGAGAAAAACCTTCAGGACGCCATTGCCCTTAAGGCTATTGACAGGTATACATTCAAAGCTGAAGATGCTGTAAAGGGCGCCGACATTATTATCCTGGCTGCTCCTGTGAGAAGTCTTATCAGATTAGCACGGGAGATTGCCCCGCATCTGAAAGCCGGGGCCATAGTAACGGATGTAGGAAGTGTAAAAGGTCCTCTGACAGAAATAGAAGATATATTGCCGCAAGGCACATATTTTGTAGCCGGACATCCTATTGCAGGTAAAGAGAAGTCCGGTGTAACGGCCGCCTTTTCTCAACTGTTCCAGAATTCAAAATGTATATTGACACCTACAGCGAATACGAATCGTGATGCTGTAAATACTGTACAGTCAATGTGGGAGGCTGCCGGGGCTAAGGTACTGCTGATGGACCCCGAAGCACATGACCGTATCTTTGCCGCTGTCAGTCATCTTCCTCATGTCATTGCCTATGCACTTGTAAATACACTACTTGAACTTGAAAATGAATCGGATGGGATTATCTCATATGCGGCCGGAGGGTTCAGGGATTTCACGCGTATTGCAGCGAGCCATCCTGAGATGTGGCGGGATATATGCCTTATGAACAAGCATAATATCCTTGAAATGCTGGAGAGGTATGAGCGCAGTATAGCAAAGATAAAATTGCTTATCCGGAGTGATGATGCAGTTGGGTTATATAATGAGTTTGAGCGAGCGAGGCAGGTCAGGGAGAAGCTCTGATGAGTACGATGCGTGTACAGCCGGTCAAAAGGCTTCATGGTGAGATACAAGTCCAGGGAGACAAGTCTGTCTCCCACAGGGCAATAATCCTTGGTTCGATAGCAAAGGGTGTTTCCATCGTAACAAATTTCCTTCCCTCAGATGATTGCATGGCAACAATGAATGCCTTCAGGGCTATGGGGACATCCATTGAAGATATTAATGAGAGCACTGTAAAGATAGAAGGGAAAAACCTTTACGGATTGACTGAGCCTGCTGACGTAATGGATATGGGCAACTCAGGGACCAGTGCAAGACTCCTTTGCGGTTTACTTGCCGGTCAGCAGTTCTTTTCAGTTATGACCGGTGATAGTTCCCTGCGGCGTCGTCCCATGAAGAGGGTGGCAGGGCCATTGAGGAACATGGGGGCAAATATACTGGGCCGCAGGGATGGAGATCTTTTGCCGCTTGCGATAAAGGGTGGTGAATTACAGGGTATACATCACAGACTGCCTGTAGCAAGCGCTCAGGTGAAATCTGCCCTGCTCCTTGCAGGATTGTATGCCAGGGGAAAGACCGCTGTGGAAGAAATACCGCAGTCAAGAGACCACACGGAACGTATGCTGCGATACTTTGGGATTAACCTTGAGAAAGATGGGAATGTCCTGACAATAGAAAGTGGTCAGAAATTAATTGCGAGCGATGTCCATGTGCCGGGTGATATATCTTCTGCGGCTTTTTTCATGGTAGGGGCATCTATTGTAAATAGTTCTGAGGTGGTTGTCAGGGATGTTGGTCTCAACCGAACAAGGACCGGGATTATAGATGTGCTGAAGCAGATGGGGGCAAATATTGAGATTATTGATCTGAGGGATGTGAGTGGAGAGCCTGTTGGAGATGTACGTATAAAGTACGCACCATTAAAAGGGACTGTGATAAGCGGTAGTATCATACCGAGGTTAGTTGATGAACTGCCTGTTATTTGCATAGCGGCTGCGGTAGCGGAAGGCGAGACTCTTATAAAGGACGCTGCAGAGCTGAGGGTTAAGGAAAGCGACAGGATTGCGGTAATGGCAGAGTGCCTTTCCTCCATGGGTGTTGATGTTGAGACATTTGATGATGGAATGAGGATAACAGGAAAGAAGAAACTGAAGGGAACTGTCTGCCACAGTCATGGAGACCATCGTATAGCAATGTCAATGGCGATAGCAGGGCTTATGGTTGAAGGTGAGATGGTCATTGAGGATACGGAGTGTATAAAGACGTCGTTTCCGAGGTTTGAAGAGATGCTGCGGGGGCTTTGTGTTGATGAATGAAAATCCCCCCTCACCTTTGAACATAATAGCCATAGACGGCCCGGTGGGTGCGGGTAAGAGCACAGTTGCGAGAACCCTTGCAAAAATACTTGGTTATGCGTACCTTGATACAGGCGCTATGTACAGGGCAATAGGGTGGAAGGTATATGTTACCGGTATAGAATGCAATGATGAGAACCTTGAGAGACTCTGTGCAAATACGAGACTTGAGGTTAATCTTACAAATGATTTCCAGAGGATAATAGTTGACGGCAAAGACATCACTGCGGAGATAAGGACACCTGAGATGAGCCGGATGTCATCTATAGTATCAGCGTTCAGACCTGTTCGCCGGTATCTTGTAAAATTGCAGAGGGATACCGGATTAATATGGGTTACACAGCATGGCGGTGTAGTTGTAGAGGGAAGGGATATGGGGACTGTAGTATTCCCGGATGCCGGTTTTAAATTCTATCTTGATGCGGATATCACTGAACGTGGAAAGAGGAGATGGAAGGAACTTAGAGATAAAGGCATAGATGTTGATTTGAACGAGACTGTAAACAAAATATTTGAGAGAGATGCAAATGATACGGGCAGGAGTATAGACCCTCTGAAGAAGGCAGATGATGCTATTGTAGTTAATACCACTAAGCTTGGTTTAGAGGAAGTTGTTGAGAAGATTTTAGAGAAAATACGTTAAAAGTGGATATATTAAGCAGGATATTTTATATTATTGTTATTTATTTTATCTCTATCTTTGCAAGACTCGTCTTCAGGGTCAGGGTATCAGGTGTTGAGAACATCCCAACGTCAGGCGGCGTAATAGTTGCCGCCAATCATGTAAGCTTTCTGGATATACCCCTCCTCGCCTACAGTTTAATACGTCATGCAAATTTTATCGCGAAGAAGGAACTTTGTACAATACCTGTTCTGGGTACTCTGCTCCGGTTACTTGGCGCTATTCCTATTGACAGGGAAAAGCCAGACAGGTCGGCCCTTCGAGAGATAACTAAAAAACTAAATTCCGGTAATGTCGTTGTGATATATCCTGAGGGTACGAGAAGCCTTAACGGCAAATTACAAGCCGGCAAGCCGGGTGTAGGATTCATTGTAAGGCTGAGCGGTAAAAAAGTTGTGCCTGCTGCAATAATCGGCACGGATAAGGCTATGCCTTCCGGCAGCTGGTTTTTAAGACCTTATCCGGTGACGATCAGGTTTGGAAAGCCGTTGGACTTTAGTGAGTGGAAGGAAGATGTTAAGATCACTAAAGTGATAATGGATAATATTGCCGGCTTACTTGACTCGAAATAAGTTCAGTGAATTTCAAGGTTTACTATTTATATTAAATATGTTAATGTATCAGAAAATTTAGTGAAAGGGGCTTTTTCAATCAATGAATAATAATATTACGTCTGTAAATGACATGCAGAAGCTTTATGATCAGACATTTCAGGGAATAGATGAGGGAAGCATAATAACCGGAATGGTTGTAGCCATAAGGCCGGATTGTGTTCTGGTAGATGTAGGATATAAATCTGAGGGGTCTTTACCAATATCGGAGTTTTCTTCAAGGGAACTTCAGAACCTTAAGATCGGAGACAGCATAGCGGTTTATATCCAGGAACGGGAGGATTCAGATGGTAACATCAGCCTTTCCAAGGAAAAAGCAGACAGACGGAAGATATGGGAGCGGATTGAACTGCTCCATAAAGAGGGTAAGTCAATTGATGGAAAGATTACCGGCAAGGTTAAGGGAGGATTAAGTGTAGATATCGGCGTAAAGGCATTCCTCCCCGGCTCTCAGATTGATGTCCGTCCTATTAAGGATTTAGACAGACTTGTCGGCCAGACAGGTCCACTAAAGATTATAAAAGTGGATCAAAAGAGGGGGAATATCGTTGTATCGAGACGTGCGCTGATTGAAGAACAGGTCGAGAAGATACGTGAACGTACCCTTGAGGCAATGGGAGAGGGTAAGCTGATAGATGGTTTTATTAAGAATATCACTGATTATGGCGTATTTGTCGATCTTGGCGGTGTAGACGGGTTGTTGCATATTACAGATATTTCATGGGGACGTATCGGACATCCCTCAGAGGTATTTAAAGTCGGAGATAAGGTATCAGTAAAGGTATTAAAATATGATCCTGAGACCGGCAGGATTTCACTTGGATATAAGCAGAGGACACTGGATCCATGGTTAACAGTTGAAGAGAGATACTCAGTTGGGAGTAAAGTGCAGGGGAAAATCGTCAGCCTTACAGATTACGGTGCATTTGTATTAATAGAAGATGGAGTGGAAGGGCTTATTCATGTTTCGGATATGTCATGGGCAGGAGATGTCAAGCATCCATCCAAAGTGGTTTCAGCAGGAGATATGGTCAATGCTGTAGTCCTGAATATTGACAAACAAAACAAGAAGATATCCCTTGGGCTGAAACAGACGGAGACAAACCCATGGAATCTTGTGGAGGGCAAGTATGCTCCAGGCACCATAGTCGAAGGGAAGGTCAGGAACCTTACTGAGTTTGGCGCCTTTGTCGGACTGGAAGATGGGATTGACGGACTTATTCATATATCAGACATGTCATGGCTGAAACATATAAAACACCCGTCCGAAGTAGTCAAAAAGGGACAGAAGGTTCAGGCCGTAGTCGTAAAAGTAGACAAGGAAAAACAGCGTATCTCATTGAGTCTTAAACAGGCGACCCAGGATCCATGGTTAAAAGAGATACCGGAAAAGTTTGCTGTAGGTAGTGCTGTAAACTGTAAGATCGTAAAAATGGCTGACTTTGGCATATTTGTTGAGCTGTCAGAGGGCGTTGAGGGTCTTATACATGTGAGCGAATCAGGTGTGGAGCCTCCTGTCAGGGCAGAGGATGTAATGAAGATAGGGGATGAGGTGTGGGCCAGGGTTACCAAGATAGACACTGTTGATAAGAAGATAGCGCTTTCCATTAAGGAATACAAGAAAGACCTTGACAGGGCGGAGATAGCGGAGTATATGGATAATCAGGCAAAAGGTGGAAATACCTTAGGTGAAGTTGCCCGTAAGATAACCTCCGAATAATTAAAAGCATATCTATGAGGAAAAAACACCCCATATTGTTTATTTTCCTTTCATTATTCGCCGTATCCCTTTTTATATTCATAGCTGCTTATACAGTCACTGTAGGGTTAGGGAAATTCTCCATTGCAGGCGGGGAGAAGATAGCTGTTGTGAAGATAGAGGGGATATTGCTTGAGTCAAAAGATATTATTGAAGAGTTGCGTGAACACAGGGAAAACAAGTCAGTAAAGGCGATACTGCTGCGTATTGATAGTCCTGGCGGGGCCGTTGCCCCGTCACAGGAGATATACACCGAGGTTTTGAAGATAAGAGAAGAAGGGAAGAAAAAGATTGTGACATCTATGGGGAGTGTTGCAGCATCAGGCGGTTATTACATAGCAAGCGCTTCTGACAAGATCGTGGCAAATCCGGGGTCAGTTACAGGGAGCATAGGGGTTATAATTGAACTGGCGAATGTCAGTGGCCTGATGAAAAAGGTTGGTGTTGAGAGCGTGGTTATTAAGAGCGGGAAGTTTAAAGATGTAGGTTCCCTATTCCGCACAATGACGACTGAGGAGAGGGAATTGCTCCAGGGTGTTATTGATGACACGTATGACCAGTTTGTAGAAGCTGTATCAGTTGGCCGCGGCATCAGTAAGGAAGACCTTATACCTATTGCCGACGGGAGGGTATTTACCGGCAGGCAGGCAAAAAAGTTAGGACTTGTTGATGAGCTTGGAAGCATGCAGGATGCCATAAAGATTACAGCAGAGATGGCAGGTATAAAGGGAGAGCCTGATATTATAGAAAAAAAGAAGAAGGTTTCCATACTTGAACGCCTTCTTAAGAACAGTTCCCTTATAAGCTGGATTGACAACGGGAAAAAGATAGCAGGCGGAGAGGGAACGTTCAGCATGAAATATATGATGGCATTTTAGGGAGGGACAGATGACCAAGACCGATCTCATTGAAAAGGTATCACTGCAAACAGACGGACTCACGAAGAAGCAGACAGAGATTATCGTTAACATGCTGTTTGACAGCATCAAAGATGCATTGGCCGGTGGAGACAAAATAGAGATAAGGGGGTTTGGAAGCTTCAGGATAAGGAAGAGGCAGACGCGTGAAGGCCGTAATCCCAAGACCGGTAAGAACGTTTCCGTGCCTGAGAAGAGGGTCCCGTTCTTTAAGGCAGGGAAGGAATTGAAGGAAATGGTGGATGGGAGGGTAGAGGCTTAGTCCCGGCCCTACTTATTTCCTTAATCTGTTAACGACTTCGGCGACAGGCACATCAATCTGTGCCTTACTTTGCATATCCCGCAACACGACGATACCTTTAGATAACTCATCCTCACCTATTATAATGACTTGCGCTGAATTGAGTTTATCAGCCTTTCTCATCTGGCTTTTGAGGCTGCCGCCGTTGTAGTCCATGACAGTAGAGATGCCTTCTTTGTGGAGTTGGACGATTATAGAAAAGGCTTGCTGCTGTGCCTGTTCACCCAGTGCAACAATAAAGACCGATGGAGATTGCTTAGTGACGTTACTGTTATCAAATAGTGAGAACAGTCTCTCCATTCCTATAGAGAATCCGACAGCAGGTGTTGACGGGCCGCCAAGTTCTGCCACAAGATTATCGTACCTGCCACCTGCGGCGACTGCATTCTGAGCGCCAAGTGTCCCTCCTGTGAATTCAAAGGTTGTCTGTGTGTAGTAATCAAGTCCACGGACAAGCTTGGGATTATTGATATATGGGACACCGGCTGTTTTCAGTGACTCCTGCACACCGTTGAAATGTGAAAGGCAGTCATTGCATAGATAGTCAACGGTCTTTGGCGCTTTCTCAGAAAGTGCATGGCAGTGTGTGGATTTGCAGTCGAGGATTCTTAGAGGATTGAACTCAAACCTCCTTTTACAGTTGTCACATAATTCAGATGTCTTATCAGCAAAAAAGCCTTTAAGGGCTTCTCTGAAAGCCGGTCTGCATTGCGGACAGCCGATACTGTTGATCTGTAATTCAACACCTTTTATATTCAGGGAGTCAAAAAGCAGGTTTAACATAGAGATGATTTCTGCATCTATCATGTAATGTCCGATGCCGAAGACCTCTGCGCCTATCTGATAGAACTGCCTGTAGCGGCCAGCCTGCGGTCTTTCACGCCGGAACATGGGGCCGATGTAGTAGAGTTTTGAGAAAGGTGCTGTTTCACGCAGGTTATGCTCTATATACGCCCTTACTACCGATGCGGTTCCCTCAGGTCTCAGGGTGATCTTCTTGCCGTCCCTGTCGTCAAAGGTGTACATCTCCTTTTCTACGATGTCAGTTGTTTCGCCGATGCTCCTTGAGAATAGTTCTGTGAACTCGATGACTGGAATAATAATCTCTGAGTAACCGAAGGTGTGAAAGATGTCACGGGCCTTCTGCTGTATGTATTGCCATGCACCGGATTCATCAGGCAGAACGTCTTTAACACCTTTGATGCCTTGAATTTGGTTCATTATTGTCCGCCTGTTGCCGTTATCATATACAACCTGCCGCCCATGAAATCACCTGTTATCTTGTCTCCAACCTTCAGGTTTGACGGCATGGCGAAATTGCCATTTTTCATCACCATTAATCCATCGTAGAGGATGACATTGATACTTTTCATAAAGCTCTCTTTAACCGTTATGACTTTCAATTCATCATTAATCACCGTGATCTCACCTTCTATCTTACCTGAACCCTGTTCATTCCCATGATATATTGTTGTTATGTCAATTTTCCTTATCGGGTTATTATCCTGAGGCGTATCTCCCGCTGTAACAAAGACAATCTCTCCGCCATAAACAGGGCAGACCTCATTTCCTGATGTGTATGTGTATGTCCAGAGCTTATACTGAGTGCCAGGTTCGAGAGGCGCTTCAGGAGTTATGCTCTGCCTGTCTCCGTCCCATGACACCTTTCCACCGGCTCCCCATTCTGTAGTAAGGAGCGCTCCAAGCTTATACCTGCCGCCGGCAACATTTATGGATTCCAGCATGGGCTTATAGTCATGAATAGCAGTGGGTAGTTGATGTGTCGTTTTATCCCATGTTATTACAATTGGCGACGCCGGGTCAGCGCTCTTTGATTTATCAGCCGGCGTAGAGGAAACTATTTTTACAGGAGGCGGGCATGCTGCATATGCGGAGATTCCCGACAGCAATAAGGTGAGAAGTGCACACCCTACAATAATAGCATTCAATAATCTGATAAATATCATATAATCTCCATTCGATTGTTAGATAAAAATTATTGCCATTATTGATGAAATCACAGGAAAAGTAAAGGATGATGATTTGGTGATTGACAGTAATAGAAAGAACATAGAAAATAGAGATCAACATGGAAGATAATGAGATTATAAGCCATATTAAGGAATTTCCTGCAGGGAATATATATCACATAGCGCCTAAGCAATACTTAGTCCGTGGTTTTCAATACTACCAGACAGGGAGGGTTGTTTACTTTGACTGGGAAGAAGACCGGAAAGTACTGATTGCAGGGGTAAAGGGGGAAAATATCTATGAAGTATATTTCTTCAGAACCGGCAGCAGACTCGATTACGAATGCACGTGTCCGGTATGGTCGCGTGAAAGCCACTGCAAACATGTAGTTTGTGCCTTAGTGACTGTAAAGAATATCCTCGACCCTCGTATTTTTGATATAGGGCGGCAGAGTGAAGAGTACCGCCGGATGTTTTCAGGCAATCTTATACCCGTTGAGACTCATACGCCATTGAAGAATGCTGTTCCTGAAAATGAGTCATTCTATTCAATAGTTCTCGGGCAAACAAGTTACAGCGTCCTTCCTGCGATATCAATCGAAAGAGACAAAAGGACAATATCTGCAGCAAATTACCCGGGTCTGCCCGCAGAGTTACGTGAAATGATTGAGGCACAGCGTTATTACTATGCTGACCGGGATAAGGTGCTCAGTGACTACCTGAACAGACATGGTAACAGCAATCCAATCATTCTGGACACAGGAAAGGGAAGGATACCTGTTGAGTGGGATGGGACACTTGTTTTTTCAGCTAAGACCCGCCTTGATATAACAGATGGAATGGTTACATTAAGCAGGGTTTGCTTCAATGCTGGAGGGGAATGTCCGGATCCATACCTGTTTGGCGAGAAATTTTTAATAGATTTGAAAAACCGGAAGATGGGTGTTATAAAGGACAAGAGCGCATGGATTATGTGGCACTCTCTTGCAGATAGTATTGTTCAGACTACATATGACGTACCGAATGATGAGAGGTTCAAAGGGGAATATTCTTATGCAAGAACGGGAGATTCCGGATATATCGAACCACTGCATATTTCTTTGAAAAGATTCCTGCAGTTTCAGATGGTCTTTTATGGTGAGAAGGCTTTAGTCTTGCAGGATCTGATATTGAGTATTAACGGTAAAGAATCATCTCCTGTGAAAGAGGAGCATCCCTATAGTATGATTATCAAAGATTGTCATGGTATAGATGGGAAGTTGGTCTTAAAGGCATGCTCAACGACAAAACCCCTGTTTGATTTTCTCCCTGATGTTATTAACGGCCGTCTTTCATCACCTCCTTTAAGGGCAAAGAAGAGGGTCTCTGTGCTGGTTAAGACCTTTTTGAGTCTCCTGACTGTTAAGAGTAAGAACAAGGCCGAGGCGGTTATCAAAGAGGCGCTGAGTGAAGGTGATTTCTATAAGCGATCTATCAGGAACGAAGGGAAGAGGGTTCTGATGCATGCATTCTCAAGATCGAATACCCCATCTTTCAGGGTCCGGTTTTATAATGACTGCTGGTATCTTGTTATAAATGACTACGACATGGAGGCGCTGTTGTACACGGTCCCATTTGAGATATTCGGTACTAAATTATTTGAAGAGATGACAAGCCATGACGAGATGGTACTGGCTGCTGACAGATTATATAAACATCTTCCGGATCTTTATACAAGATTGAGAGGGCACAATATCTCACTTTTATTCAAGGGTAAGAAGATCAAAAGTACAAAATGGGACTTTTCCTTTGATTGCCGGCGGGACAGCGGTATTGACTGGTTTGAGATAAGACCTGAAATCAAGTGTGACAATATTCTGATTGATGATGGCTTGTTCCAAAGGGCGCTTGCAAGTGATGGCGTAGTAGAGGGAGAGGATTTTGTAGAGATACTTGATCAGGACTCTCAGGAGATATTAAAAAGTATTGCATCTCTGTACAGGGAGGGTAAAGACTCTAAGGGACGGACAAAACAGATAAGAGAGATAGTCCATGTTCCAAGGCTCAGGATACTCGACTGGATATATCTTAGGAGCAACGGGGTAAAGGTGAGACTCCCGAAAGAGGACGAAGAGCTGATTGAGCGGTTGAACAGGTTTGAGAAGATAGAGAAGAGGGATCTGCCGGAGGGATTGAGGGCGAAACTGAGACACTATCAGAAGGATGGATATTACTGGTTGTCATTCCTTTATGAGCACCGGTTTGGCGCCTGCCTTGCCGATGATATGGGGCTTGGTAAGACGCTCCAGGCTATAATCCTTCTGGCAGGGATAAAAGAAGGGAAGGTCGTTCCTGTCTCTAAAGTTGCCGGCCCGCATCTTATCGTTCTTCCGCCGAGCCTTCTCTTTAACTGGGAAAGGGAGATAGAGAGGTTCTATCCTGATTTAAAGATACACCTTTATACAGGGAAGGAGAGGAGTACGGAGTTTGGGGAGGCAGATGTAGTCCTGACTACATATGGCCTTGTCCGAAGGGATATTGAGAAATTGAAAGAGATACCCTTCCATGTAATCATATTCGATGAGGCGCAGGCCATCAAGAATATCATTGCAGACACTACAGGTTCTGTAAGACAGTTGAATGGTTATTTTAAACTGACAATGACAGGGACACCTATTGAGAATCATTTGGGAGAGTATTTCTCCATACTGGACCTCTCTATTCCAGGGTTACTCGGTGACTATAACG
>Ga0209322_10000957_pt1 | contig 16671 bp, 15 predicted proteins | sample Rifsed19ft1_FD_184013 | JGI IMG/M metagenome (GOLD analysis project Ga0209322, IMG submission 184013) | Soil microbial communities from Rifle, Colorado, USA - sediment 19ft 1 (version 2) | ecosystem: Environmental > Terrestrial > Deep subsurface > Rock core/Sediment | place: Rifle, Colorado... | reverse complement strand
TAAGTTTCATTAGCTCAAGGGATTTTTCTATAGAATTTGCTATGTATGCAGGCATTTGTAAATTCGTGTTAATGGCATTTTCTATGATTGTAAACTTCAGATCATTTTTCTTAGCAGATTCTAGCAAAAAACGTGGATCTTTTGGAATGCAATGTCCTCCTGCACCAGCTCCTGGGTAATGCGCAAGAAAACCAAAAGGCTTAGTTGATGCTGCTTTTATTACGCTATTGACATTAACTCCTAATCTATCGCACAGAATAGCAAGCTCATTTACTAAAGAGATGTTTACAAGTCTGAAAGCATTTTCAAATGACTTTACAATCTCAACAACCTTTGGAGATTCGACACGAATCAGATTAGCATTATTAACGTGTTGATAGATTTGTTTAGCTATATCAAAGGTATTATTATCAGAACAATAAATGACTCTTGGAATATTTTCAATTCTCCATTCCTTGTTAGCAGGATCAATCCTCTCTGGGCAAAAACAGAGACCATAATTATCTCCAACTTTAAACCCTCGTTTTTGAATAATTTCTTGAATTCTATCAGTTGTTCCAACTTCAATACTGCTTTCTAGGATGATCACGTCTCCTTCCTTTGATGATTCTAAAAATTTTTCAACAGCAGATATTACAAAAACTGCAGAATCTGTATTTTTATTTGGAATTGGGGTAGGTACACAAATTATTCCAATTTTTGGAATATCAGTTTTTGTTGGAATATTTTTAAGTTCTAGATTTCCTGTATCTCTGGAGTTAGTGAATTCAGTTTTCAGATTAATCTCAGAATCTAATAATTCATTTTTCTTTAATCGTTCAATTCGATTATTATTGACATCAATTCCAATAACCCTTAATCCTGACTTTGATAATTTTACCGCTAAAGGAAATCCTACATAACCTAAGCCAAATATTTCAATAAGAAAAGATTTTAAAAGGATTGCCTTGATTGTTTTTTCTAACATACTTTTTTACTCTGAAGGAAAGTCAGCTTAGATCTATTTGTATTTTAAGAGTTGTAAACTGTGTAAATGAATCAAATTTTTTAACAGATTTAATTATAGATGAATGATTATGGACTTTACTTGTGAAAATAGCGTTAATAGTTGGAACTAGACCTCAAATCATAAAATCCCAACCTCTGATTAAAGAAATTCTTGCACGAAAATCCAAAATTAGTATCATACATACTGGACAACATTATGACTATGAAATGTCCAAAGCTTTCTTTAAAGAATTAAAAATTAGAGACCCAGATATTAATTTGGGGGTTAGTACTGGTTCTTCCTCAAAACAGCTAGGAGAAATAATTTCTAAATTAGAAAAACCTCTAGAAAAAATTTGTCCTGACGTTGTAATAGTTCCAGGAGATACAAGATCAGCTTTGGGGGCAGCCCTCTCTGCAAATAGGTTGAATATCCCATTGGCTCATCTTGAAGCTGGAGCGAGAAGCTATGATAATAAAATGGAGGAAGAGATAAACCGAAGATTAATTGATCACTGCTCAAATTTACTTTTTGCACCAACAAAGAATTGTCTTAAGAATCTTAAAAGTGAAGCAGTTCTAGGTAGAACGTATTTTACTGGTGATACAATGTATGACGTTTTTCTAGAATATAAAAAAATTCTAAAACTATCAAGTTATGCTAAGGAAAAATTTGTTGTGATGACTGTTCATAGACGAGAAAACATAGAAGACTACAACAAAATGAAAACAATCCTGGAACTTGCAAAAAAGATATCAAAATCAGGATACGAAGTAATTTTTCCTGTTCATCCACATACGAAAAAAATGCTTAGTTCTTTCAAATTATCCTCAAAGGGAATTCATACCATAGCTCCAATAAAATATTCAGAAATGCTCAATTTCTTATCAAAATCATGTTTACTTTTAACTGATTCAGGGGGACTGCAAAAGGAAGCTTTTTGGTTAAATACTACATGTATAACTTTGAGAAAAAATACAGAATGGGTTGAAACATTAGGTAAAAATCATAATAAACTTTTGGACCCTATAAAAAAATCTGATGCTTCTGAGATACTTCGAGTTTTGAATTCAAGAACACTAAAAAAGAAACCCAAAACTATGAATTCATTTGGAAATGGTAAGGCATCTAAAAAAATAGTTTCAATTCTTCTTAAGCAATTTTAGGTATAGATCCTTTTCCTTTTCTTCCATAATATCACTATTGATTTTTTTTGTAATATCTAACCCATTTTTAATCATTTTTTGTCGTAGATTATCATCAGAAATCACCTTCAAAATTGCCTCTTTAAAGGAATCTGGATTATTTTTCACTAATAGTGCAAAGTCCTTAATTATATCTGGATCTGGATCGAATTCTTGTTTGGGTAAAATTACTGGTAAGCCTGATGCAGCAGCTTCCAGTGCAGGAATTGCAAAACCTCCATACTTTATTGGAAGAGCAAAGATAGTCGAAGCAGCATAGAATTCCTGAATCTTTTCATTAGGAATCGAAGTTTCAAATCTTACTTTATCTTTGACTCCCAAATTTTTTGAGAGATTTACTAGCCTCTCATACTCAAGCCCATTTCCAATAATTAGTAAGATAACATCCAAGTCTTTTATTGCCTTAATTAAGCACTCCTGATTTTTTTCCTTAATGAGGCGTCCCACACAAATGACGACAGGCTTTGTTTCTTTGAAAGCAGGTTTAACCTGAGGATTAAATTGAGAAAGATTAATCTTATTGTAAATTAGATTGATACTTTTTGCACCCATCTTTTTTGCATAATTTCGAATAAAATCATATATGATGATTACCTCATCTGCATTTTTTAGAGAATATGGTTCTAGAGTTATTCTTGAATACAATAGTTTAAGATATGTTTTGTAATCTTTGTTTTTTCGTGCAAAATATCGGTTGTCTCTATCATAATCACCGTGTAGAGAAATTACCAACGGTATGGATAATTTTTTCTTAACTTGTGCTGCCATCCATCCCTGTAAAAGAGGATTGTAAGCACGAAGTATATCGGGTTGAATTTGTTGAATTAATTCTATTATTTTATTTTTTTTTGAATTCTTGTTAAGTAGATTAACTTTGCCAACAACATGAATTTTTAACGTTGCATTACCCGCAACAATTTTTACTTTTTCTTCCTTAACATCTGAACTAAACATACTAATAACATGAATCTCATCAAACAAATTCTTTGGATTAAAATATCCTTCCTTTATTTCTCCTTTTTCATAATAGGCAAGTAAAGGATCATTAGGAAATACACATAATCGTAAATTCTTCACTTTTTCACTACCCTCTAATTTTTAAAACACTTTACAAAGAATGATACACTTTCTCTTGCAGTTCCTACATCATTCTTTACAAGTAATTTTGATAATTTGTTAAAATCTAATATCTTTGAAAGCACTTTTGGAAGTATATTAGCCATGTTAAGTTTTCTGTGTTTCTTACTTAATTTAGGGTATGTGTTATAAAATGCTAATGAAATTTTATAAAAATGATTTTTTAATGACTTTTTCAGTTCGTTATAATCTAATTTGTTAGATTTGTAACGTAAATTATTTGGTGTGGTTAAGAGAAATATCCCTTCATTACCTAATACTCTTGATATTTCACTAAACACTTGCTCAACAGTTGGAAAACTGTTTATATTATTAATTTTTGTAACCATCCCCTGTTCTGTATCTCTGGCTTTTGCAATTTCTATTAAGTGTGAACAAATAACTGTATCAAATGAATTATCATTAAATGGTAAATTTGTCATAGATGCACAAATATTCTGAATCTTTGGGCTAAAATTTTCTTGACATATTTTTAGATCATCAAACGATAAATCTAAATTAACTCTAAAATTATTTTCATTCATCTCAGAACAAATTATACCAATCCCTCCCCCAACATCAAGAACCATTTTTCTTTTTAGACTTTCTAATTGTGATATTAAATAAAATCTAACATCGAAATCATCTCCCCACCACCTATTTACATCAATATTTTGTATTTTTGATTTAATTCTATTACGATCCATTCAAATCAAATTTGTTAATTGATTAAGATATAAATCGTTAAAAATTCTCTCAATTCTATTTTTAGTAATATGAAAAGTGGAATTTGTAGACAAGTTATATTATAAGATCGGTGATAATCAAATCCCTAATGAGTAGTATTCGTGTTACTTATTCGGGGTTAATTGCCTTTGTTATTTCAATTCTTAGTGTAATCACGGGGATAATCTTTACTTTAATTGTTACCAGAAGGCTTCAACCTGAGGAATTTGGAGTTTGGTCTATTGTAGGTAGTATGACCGGATATTTTCTCATTGCTGAACCTATAATATCGTATTGGGCTACACGACAAATAGCTAGAGGAGAATCAGTGGGAAAAACTTCCTTATTTGGAAGTATGTTTTTTGCAATTGGTTCAATTCCAATATACCTTTTTCTAACAGGTTTTGTTTCAAATTTAACTCCTGAATTTACGAGCTCTTTGATTTTGGGCTCGATTCTTGTCCCCGTAATTTTTGTCAGTCAAACCCTAACTGGAATTAATCTTGGGCATAAACCTCATGCAACAAGTTATGGTATTATGATTTTTGAATTAATTAAAATTCCATTTGGTTTAATTTTTGTATTATTTATGGATCTCTCTCTTAATGGCGCAATTTTAGCTACTTTCTTAGCTTATGTTGGAAAATTAATTGTTCAATATTACTATGCAAAAGAAAAACTAGCTGAAAAATTCAACATGTCATATTTGTTGAAATGGCTCAAAAACTCGTGGATTCCAATATATGGAAATCTTTCACATGTCATATGGGGCCTTGATGTTTTATTATTTACAATAATAACTGGTTCTGTATTAGGAGTTGCATTTTATTCTGTTTCCCTTTCTCTAGCCGCCATAGTTGCTCATTCTGTAATGATATCTCAAGCCTTGTATCCAAAATTATTGGCAAAAGGAGGTCTCAATCATATTAATGAAAATTTTATCAGATTGCTTTATTTTGCAATTCCATTAGTAGGACTCGTGATCGTCTTTTCAGGACCTGGACTTTATGCACTTAATCCAAAATATTTGGTAGCTTCACAAATTGTTATACTCCTGTCACTACGCGCTTTCTTTTATGTGATGAGTACATCTTTTAATCAAATATTAATAGGCATGGAAACAATTGATGCAGGAAAAAATCACACTTCTCATGGACTTCTAAAAAGCAAACTCTTCTTTATTCCTACCATTACCAATATACATTCCTCACTTTATATCGTGATTTTAGTTTTAATGTTATTATTAGCTGGAACTTCTGAAACAGAAGATATTGAATTTGTAAACATGTGGGCATGGATATCTTTTATTCTATCTGTGCCATTTGCAATATATTCATGGCTCTTGGTAAAAAAGAAAATTGATTTTCAAATTCCTATAAAAGAAATTTCAAAATACATACTTGGTTCAATTATTTTGATTTCAACTTTCTATCTTACTTCAGATTTTTTCATAAGATATCAAATTAGTATATTCGACTTTTTACCAGGTGTGGTAATTGAATTCTTAATCTGTGCATCTTCATATCTTGGATTTACTTATTTAGTAGACAAAAAAACACGTGTATTACTAAGCGCAATTTTAAGTGAGCTAAAATTAATTAATATAAAAAGAAAGTAAAACAATGACCGAAATCGAATTATCCTACTTGCCTGATCCGGACTGGAATAAAAGATTAGAAAATTCTCCCTTAGGAATCATTTATCAAACAAAAGAATATGCATTATTAATCAAATCACAATTAAAATCAAAACCAATCTATCTAAAATTTTTTGATAATAAGGGATCAATCTTGGGCCAATTATTGTTATTTCAAACATTTAGAGGTAGAAAAAAACTTGCTAAATTTTTTGGCAGAGGTAAATTATTTTCATCTCTAACAAAAATTAGTAAAATTTTACCACAAGAAGTTTTTTGGACGTATGGGCCTGTTATTTTTGATACTCAAAATAATAATGAAATAATGAAATCACTAGGTGCTTTTATAATAAAAAATCATTATTATTTTTATGGAAATTCTCATCCTTTAAACACTAATTGTATTTTTCCACAATACTCTAATTTCAAAACAAAAACAATAGGTACTTTTATAATTAATTTAAAATTAGGAAGTGAAAAAATTATTCAAAATTCTGATAAACATTCAGTACAAAAAAATATCGAAAGAGCAAAACAAAGAGGAGTTAGAGTATCAGAAGTCAAAAACACTCAAGATTTAGTTACATATTATGAATTATTGAACGAGTTTCGTCATGCTAATAATTTGACTCTATATTCATATGAAGATGTAGTAGAAGGATTTCAATTTGTAAAAAATATAGGGCAAATGGGATTTTTAGCTTGGTACAATGAAATTCCGATAGGTGGAATCTTCATTTCTTCTTTTAATAAGTATATTAATGAATGGGGGATTGCACGAACTTTACTTGATTCAGAAAAAAAACTATATTCGCTCGATCTTTTACGTTGGGGAATCATTGAATGGGGAATTAAAAACAACATGAATTATTATGATTTATCAGGAGTTGAAATTAAAAATAGATCAGCAAAAGAAGATGGAATTTTTAGAAACAAGAGAAAATGGGGAGGTTCTTTGATAGAGTATTCAAGCTTTACTAACTTCTAACTTATCTTTGAAGGATTATCTAAAACAGATATATCATTATAATAAATCGCTTTACAAATTTGCGCATATCTCTTTGTTAATTTTTCTTTGTCCCAATTTGTTTTAATCCATTTTTCATTTTCTTTTGATAATTTTTCTCTCAATGTTTTATCCCGCAAAAGTTTATCTAATGCATTTAAAATTTCTTCTTCAGTTGTTGCACTAAAAAGACCTAGTGGTATTTCGTCATAGCATTTCTCGAATTTTTCTTTGTCCCAATAAAGAATTACAGGTTTTCCACATTTCATTGCTTCAACAGTAATCATACCAATAGACCCTACCCCGAATTGGTCTACTACAATATCCGATATATTATAATAATATTCCATCTCTTTGGAATTTAATGGAGGGAGAAACACTACTTTTTCTTTTGTATTTTTATTACCCAACATCAATTTAGCTTTTTTAATGTCTTCTCCTCTATCCGAAGTCAGAAGTATAACATCATCTTCCATAGAACAAAATCTCACAAAAGCTTTCAAAAATAAATCATTTTTCTTTAACTTCCAATCTTGTGAAACAGGATGAAAAATTACAAATTTATTTTCAAATTTTCCTTTTTCAATTATTTGTGGTTTATAATCAAAATTTCTTGGAGCTGTCGCAAAAATAGATTTCTTTTCAATTCTTAATTTTTTAAGAAGTGGTAGTTTATCAGGTTCTCCCCAAATAACAAATCTTGCCTTTTTGTAAGATAGTCTGTAAAGAAAACCTTTGAACGTCATTTCAAATGATAGTTCACGCATATCAGAACCTGTTGATAATGCCCCATAGGGTTTGCCTGAAAACATAGCAAAGATCGAAAATTCAGTTAGAGCAATGATTATATCATATTCCTTCTTTCTCATTTCTCTGATTACTTGAAATTTCCAGTTTTTCCATCCTAGACTTCGATTGTGATTATCATATCTTACAAGCCAATTAGGATATCCTTCTTGTTCTAATTGAGGATACATAAATTTTGGATCTTCGTATATTTTTGGGTATTTTGGTAGCAATAATTTTACATCCATCCCTTTGTTTCTCATAGCTTTAGCTATTTCATATCCCATATTTGCAAGGTTTCCAGCAATTAAAATTCTCATAATTTTCAATAATTCCTGTAAATAATTACTTTGATTTCATATTTCAAAAGGCAAAAAATTTTTGTTATTTCTAAATTTTTTTGTAATTAATGAATAATAATTTGGATTTACACAGAAAATAATAGGTCCTTTGTAACATTTTTCTGCTTTTTCAGAGGAGATTACTGGAAAAGAAAAATTACTCTCTTTATTAGGAAAATCATCTATCCCATATTCAATTTTGATTTTTTTAAGATCCGTATAAGTGTAAAATAGGCTAAAAATCTCTCCTAACCCAAATACTGCGAGTTTCTGTTTTCTGTTTTCTTTGAGAAATATGTTCATTTTTCTAAAAATTCTTTCATAATATTCAATTGAATTTCGTACCTTTGTTTTACGATAAACTATTTTCGGTTTAATTTTACGATTAGATTTTTTAAAAAAATGAAGACTAAAAGAATCTACAGGCCATCTCCCACTTAACTTTTTTATTGGAATTAGATTTACGTGTCTTCCAAAATCGTCAATATGTTTAGATGAAAAATGAAAAAAATGATCCCAAAAAAAAACATCGTAATAAATTTCATCTTGATTTGGTTGTCCTATCACTAATAACCCATTATGATTAAGATAATTTGATAATAATCTAAGAAAATTTTTCGGAGATGGAGTATGTTCAATTACTGCATAAGAAATAATAATATCAGCTTTAATATTATTTGATTCAGTTAAATTTCTAATATCTAATCCTTTTCTTCTACCTATTTTAATAGCATTTTTATTTAATTCTAATCCAATAATCTTTTTCTTTGGAAACTGTTTAACAAATTTAGATAATATATTACCTTGTCCACATCCAACCTCGATAATACTTTTTGCGTTTGTTAATTTTTCTTTTGAGATATTCTCTAATATCCATTCAAATATCTGTGTTGATCTTTCTGTAAAACCAGAATTTGAAAAGAAGAAGGTGTCTCCTTTATGACTTAGGTTGTAAGAATAATTTTTTTTATATTCCTCTTCAATCTTAATTTTTTGTAATATTTGTGCATTACAAACCAAACCGCATCTCATACATTCAATTTTTTTTAAATTTTTTTTAATAATTTTCCTGTCGCTAAGCATTGAAGGGCCTTTACGATCTATCAACACTTCAAATTTAGTTGAATCACATAAATCGCATTTTTGATTAATTTCCATTTTTATCGTTTCTTAATTTAATATTTATTAATTCAATATTGGTCGGTTTATCCTTGACCACTTCGATAGGTTCTTTTGTCTGGGTCACATCTAAATTGTTCTACACTATTTGGTGGAATTGACCAGTATCCCAAAATTTGGCCGATCTTACTCTTCTTATCATATTTTTCTCCTAGAAAAGACGGCAAATCAATTTGTTGTTTAATAAAAGGCCTCGTAAATTGATGATTAACTGCTCTACGAATAATATTACTTTTATTTGAACCTCCTTTATGAATTAGCATACTATCAAATATCATTACTGAACCAGCTTTCCCATTAACCTGGATCGCATTTTTTTCCAAGTATTTTTCTGATGGCCATTCACTTTCTTTATGTGTACCAGGTACTATCCATGTTGCTCCTGTTTCGCGGTTAAAATCATCAATCATCCAAATTGCATTAAGAGATAAGGGTTTACTACTAACAAAATCTTTTTGAAAATCACGATGAAAATGACTTTGACCGTGTTTCTTCTCAGGATAAACAATAATTGAATTTTGTAGATGTAAAATTGCTGTTTCTCCCATTATTGCACTTACAATTGGATACACTTTAGGATGAAGAATTAAAGTTGTAAAATATCCATCCTTTGCCATTAAAGCTCTAATTATACCAATTTCATTTAGCTGTGCTAATCTTTCTTTTCCAAAATATTTTAAATCTTCCTCAGTTAATTTATCTAACTTTTCAGAAATTAATTTACATTCATCTAATGATAGAACATTATTTACTATGGTATATCCATCTTTTTGAATCTTGTTTATGTGATCTTCTTTTTGAGACTCAAAAGATTGTTGTTCCATAAATTGAACAATTTTTCCCTTGATAATAAATTTGTGGGTTGATTTTCAAAAACCAATTAACCTCAATCAGAGTATATAGCATAACCAAATCCAGTTGAACCGTAATTATTGCCATTGTATAACATGTATTTTATGCCATTATTTTCAAAGATGTATGGATATTCTATTGAAATTGAATCCCATCCTGAATCAGAATTTGTAATTCCTGATAAATTATCCATCCTTTTCCAATTCCAACCATTTTTTGATTCTGCATAACCTATTCTATAATTTTTTTTCGCATAGGAATACCACATTTTGTATTTTCCTTTTTCTTTGATAACTGCAGCTCGACCTAAACCAATTTCATCAGGTTTAAGATCAACTGCAATTTCTTCACTCAATTTCCAATTAATTCCATTTTTTGATTCTGCATATTTCAAAAAATAGGGAGCAATCATAATGCCACGTAATTTTTTCCATCCCTTGGTGGAAATATACCACATTTTCCAAACATTTCCTTCTCGGATTACCGTTGGGGAGCCTACAAAAACAGGATCATACGGATTTCTTGAAATAATTGGACCTTCTGAAAATTTTTCGAATGATTTACCATCATTTTCACTTATAGCTAAACCTATTGACCAATTAAAAGGAGTATTTTTTGAAGACGACCAACCTGTATAATATAAAAATTTTTTATTTCTAAAATTTACAATACATGAACTCATCACTCCATTCTCATCAAATGTTCCAATTTTACCATTATGCAATATTGGGTTTTTCGAAATTTTCAAAATTTTAGAATTATCATTTAAATCAAGTTCAATGAAACCTGTAGATGCACGATTTTTAGAATCTCTTGTGCTAAAATAAATTCTAAATAAACTATCATGAATTCTATCAGCAAATGGTAATGCTGTGTGAGTTTTCATCCATTCTCTCTTCTTTGTAATTTTGAAAATTAATCCTTTTTTTATCCACATAGCTAAATAAAATCTTAAATCTTCTTAAGATCCTCACTTTTAATTTTCAAAAGCTTGGTCGAATCATTAGTGTAAACTTCATTTTCTTTGGTATCTTTTAAAATTACAGCAGCTGCTCCAATTACATTTTTGCTTGCAATGTTAATGCCATCTCTTATTGTTGAATTTACACCTAGGAAACAATAAGGTTCAATCGTTACTTTTCCAGAGATGACAACATGTGAAGCTATAAAACAATGATTTTTAATAATAGAATGATGACCAATATGATTTCCACTCCAAATTATTACATCATCTCCTATCTTTACATATGGTTGAATAACATTATTTTCAAGAATAAAACAATTTTCTCCTATCTCAACATCTTCCCAAACAACTGCTCTAGAATTAATGTAACTAATTAATTGATAGCCCTTTTGTTTTGCTTCTTCGAATACTTTAGCTCTAGTTTGATTCAGATTAGTATAAGGTATCGCAATAAACATTGAATATTCACTTGGTGGATACTGTTTTTCTAAATCCTCAAACGGAATTACAGGGAGGCCAAATAATTCTCTATTTTTTATTTTATCTTCATGAGCAGTAAATGCGACAACTTTGTAAGGACTATCATGAGTTAAATAGAAATGAACAACTTGTCCAAAATCTCCAGGACCAAAAATCACAATTTTCTTATTACTTTTCATTTTGGATTCAATCCTTAATTTGATAATTTACCATAATTATAAACATAGAAATTTTTGAAGTTCTCCTTAAGTAGATTTTCACCCAATTCATTAATTTTTGAAAAATTGCCATAGACATAATAGTTATAATAAAAATCACCTGTACCCCATCCTTTTTTAAAATTATATAACGATTTTTGTTCCATATGTGTCCCTCCAAAATTATAATATTTCATATTATTGGCTAAGGATTTTTTCATGGATTCCCAAATTAGTAAACTTGTTCCTTGTAAATCACTTTTGTCAACACTATATGCTGGCATATAATATTCCGTGAACGACTTAAAATAAAAGACAAGAAGATAAGCTATAGGTTCAGAGTCATGAATGGCAGTTAAAATATCATAATCCTTCCCAACTATGAAATTATCTTTCAATATTTTAAAAAACCCTTTAGGTTTTGTAGCCCCATTTTTTGATGAGATGTTTGCAACATGTGTCTTGTAAAAATCATCCAATAGTTTGTTATCTGGTACTGAATATTCAACCGAAACCAAATTCTTTTCTGCTTTTCTAATGGATCTTCTTACTCTTTGTTCAAAATTGTTCCAAAGTTCATCTTCTGAAATATTATTAAATTTCAGACATTGGATCATCCTTCGTTCTTTTTCATTGAATTCATAATATTTTTCGTAAATTTCTGAGGATTCAAAGGGATTTTCTATAATTACAGAAGAAAGTACATCATTTTCTTTGTTATATTCATTTAAGAAATCGATAATATTTTTTCTAGCCTCCTTTTGATCTGAAATAACCCCACCATAGCTACCAAAAAATGGTAATGAATTTACAACGGTACCTAAGTTTGTTTTTTTTCGAAAAAATGGCATGACGCCAATTATTTTCCTATTTTCGATTGCTGTGATGAACTCTGTTTTGATTTTTAGTATTTTCTCTAAAAAATTAAGATATTTTCTAGATTGATAAAATGTACAAATATTATTTTTTAAGAATTCATCATATTCATCTAGACAACTTTCAAGTTCTACTTTCATAATTCATATTAGTAATCAAATACTGCCTTTTAATAGCATACGCTTAACTTTGAGTTTTTGAATTCATTTTTTCGTAAGACCTTTAATCATGACTATAAATATTAATTCTGAATGGAGAAAAAAATTTCAAAAAAAATTTACGATTATTATCAAAGCTTATTTGAACAGTATGGCTTTGATCCGAAATCTGTAGGATGGGGTTCTAAAAAAGGTAAACAATCACTTCGCTTTGAAATTCTTTGTCAAATAGGCCAATTATCAAATTCTTCAATTTTGGATGTTGGTTGTGGATTTGGTGATCTTTATGGATATTTACGGTATAGAAGAATCAAAGTGAGATATCATGGTGTAGACATTAATCAAAATTTACTGAATATAGGTAAAAAGTTCTACCCAGGAATCTCATTAGAACTTAGAGACTTTGAGAAGAAAAAATTTCATAAAAAATTTGATTGGATATTAGCTTCAGGAATCACTTCTCATGGTAGTACTTATTCCCATCTTTCAGGAGTAATGAAAGAAATGTTTCAAATTTGTAAAAAAGGTTTTGCCATGAATTTTGTCAGTGATAAGATAGACTATAAAACCAAGGGTCTTTTTTATAGTTCTCCAGAAAAAATTCTTTCAATAACAAAATCGATTACCAACAGATTTGTATTACGACATGATTACATGCCTTTTGAATTCACATTATATATTTACAAAGATTCTAGAAAAACTACCAATAACATTTTCAAGGATTATATTAAAAATTCTGGGGTATATCTAAATGATGAAAAATGGCATCCTAGTTATAAACAGAATTAACGTTTTCTAATAGTGGATTCATTCAAATTCCATTCAATAAATCTGGTCAATCCATCTTTCATTGACACTTTTGGTTTATATCCAAGGATTTTTTTTGCATGAGAAATATCAGCTAAATGCCTCATTACATCACCTGGTCTTGATTTTGTATATACAAAGTGTGAAGGAATATTTTTCCCAGTAATATCACAATACTCTGCAGTCATCAATTTTGCAATTTTATTAATTGAGGTTTCTTTTCCTTGTGCAATATTGAAGGTATCTCCAATTGCTTGTTTCGTTTGATCAGCTAACATAATTCCTTCACAAGTATCTTCAACATATGTAAAATCCCTTGTTTGTTTTCCAGTACCAGTAATTTTGCAGGGTTTTCTTTTATTCAATCTATCAAAGAACTTTGGAAAAACAGCTCCATAGACATCTTCCCTCATGAATTCACCAAAGCTGTTAAATGGTCTTATTATCACCATTTTTAGTCCGTGTGTTTTTTCAAACCCTCTTACATATAGCTCTGAAGCTGCTTTTGAAGAGGCATATATTGTTGAAGGAAGAAGTGGATGTTCTTCTTTCATTGGGAAGGAAACTGCTGAACCGTATGCTTCACTTGAAGAAACATGCACTAGTTTTTGCTTTAATTCTACACAGGTCTTAGCAACCAAATATGTCCCAAAATCATTTACTCTTACTACTTCATCAGGTTTATTAAAAGACATTACAAGAGGTTTTACCGCAAGGTGAAAAACTACATCAACTTTTTTGCAAATATTTCTGAACTTTTTTACATCAAATATATCTCCTGTAACTAATTTTATATTCTTGGAAAGATTTTTCTCTCCACTACCATTTGACATATCATCAAAAGCAATTACTTCATAACCGTTTTTAGTTAATTTATTACATAGATGCGAACCAATGAAACCAGCTCCACCAGTAACAAGTGCTTTCCTTTTTGCCATTAATTTCCTTTTTTTACTAATTATAATATCTTTTACATTAAAAAATTTGATTAAGGCAATTTAATTAAGAGAATTTTTAATAATTCTACCTATGAATTCTTGATCATTATTTGTAAGCTCTTCATGTAATGGAAGTGAAATTGAGTTTTTATATAAAAATTCTGAATTGTTTAATCTTCCTTTTCTAGGACATCTTTTGAATACTGGAAGACAATGTAGCGCATAGGTTCCTATTTGACTCTCTATATTATATCTAGAAAGACCCTTCATAATTTTATTTCGGAATCCTTGTTTGGAAACTATACAGGTATAAGATTGGTATGTATGTCGTGAATTAGATGTTGTTTTTTGTCGCTCAATAAAATCTATTTTTGAAAAAATCTCATTATAGATTTTTGCTTTCCATTGACGCTTTTTAATTATTTTTTCAATTTTTTTTAATTGTGATAAACCTATTGCACTATTAATATCTGAAAGTTTGTAATTAGTCCCTATGTCTAGAAATTTTGTGTCTCTTTGGCCAAATTTCTTAAAAGATCTAAATTTTTTACTTAAAATTTTATCATTAGTAGTTATCATGCCTCCTTCTCCAGTAGTGATTATTTTCCTTGGGTGAAAACTAAAACAAGTTGCATCAGCAAATGATCCCACATATTTGGTACCAATTTTTGTTCCTAAATTTGTAGCCGCATCTTCAATAATTCTAATATTATTTTTCTTTAATTTATAAAAATCTTGATCTAATGGATTTCCAAAAAGTGATACAGGAGCTAAAAATTTTGTATTTTTATCTAATGATTCCTCAATAATTGCTCGGCTTACATTCATAGTTTCTTTATCTACATCTACAAGCACTGGTTTTCCTCCAGCTTGAAGAACTGCAAGAGCAGTAGCGGGAAAAGTAAAGTCAGATACTAGAACATTTTTTCCTTTAACCCGCATACAATGAAATGCTGTATGGAGAGCTGTGGTTGCCGAAGTTGTAGCTATTGCAAATTTTGAATGTACATAACTTGATATGGCCTCTTCAAATTTTTTAGTAATTTCTCCCTCAGTTAGAAATTTTGATTGAATCACTCCTTTTATTGCATTAATTTCTTCAAATCCTACATTTGGTCTCATTAGGTAAATTCGTTTACGCATGGCTAATACGCTAATTATCAATTATATGTATTAAAAAACTATTGTAAAAATGCAAAAATTAATTATCACTACTATTTGCACACTTCATAACCATGAAACAAAATAAGGATATTGTAGTAGGTCTTGGAGAAATTGGGACACCCATTCTTAAATTACTATCAAAATCTAAAATCGTCGTTGGATATGACGTGGACACAAAATTAATGGATATTAAAAAATTCAAAAAATATCAAGAATTAGAAACTTGTTTTGTACATATTTGCATTCCTTTTACAACCAAATTCATCTCTCAAGTTAAATCACTTTATAGGAAATTTTCTCCTAAATGTATAGTAATTCATAGTACGATTAGTCCCTATACTACTAAGAAATTACAATCTGATTTATCAATCCCGATTATCTACAGTGCAACACGAGGAGTTCATAAGAGAATGATCTCTGATATGAAAAAATACACAAAATTCTATGCGCTTGACAAAAATGCCCCAAATAAGAAGTGGGCATCCCAAAATTATTCCAGTCTTTTGAAAAAATGTGGAATAAAATCAAAAATAATGTCTGAACCCATCACACTTGAATTAGCCAAGATTGTCGTTGACACTTCATACTATGGTTGGTTAATCAATTATGCTCAATTGAGTAACATGATTGCAAAAGAGCATAAGGTAGATTATGATGAAATGTGGTCTTTTGCAGATGAGATTCAAAAACATCTTGGAAATAGGCCAAAAATGTTTCCAGGCTTTATTGGTGGTCACTGTGTAATACCTAACGTAGATTTAATACACAATCAAACTCTGGACTTGATTAAGAAAATTAATGATTCTTATCTCAAAAAAATCCCTAAAGCAAAATCAATTAATAAAAAATACGATAAATCCAAAAAACAATCTTACAATATCTAATTACCTCATAGACGATCCTTTACATAATCAATGGCTCTGACAGGTGTGGGATCTATTCCAGACATTACTGCACGATAAATGGTAGAATAGTCTAGCAAATAGATTAGGTGTATGAGTTTTGATAAAATATTCCCATTTACTGATTTGATTTCATAATAATCTATCTTGTTTTCTTTGAAGAATTGTTTTAAAATCACCCATCTTTCTTTAGTTTTGATATAATCTTCTTCTCCTTGGATTAAGATTGGCTTCACTGTAGATGGTTTAGCCCATGAAACTATTCCATTATGACACGCTTCAATCACATCTTCAGTGATTGCATGAATTTTTGCATTTTCTTGAAGGGAATTCTTAAATCTAATTGCTGC
>Ga0209322_10000949_pt1 | contig 16771 bp, 20 predicted proteins | sample Rifsed19ft1_FD_184013 | JGI IMG/M metagenome (GOLD analysis project Ga0209322, IMG submission 184013) | Soil microbial communities from Rifle, Colorado, USA - sediment 19ft 1 (version 2) | ecosystem: Environmental > Terrestrial > Deep subsurface > Rock core/Sediment | place: Rifle, Colorado... | reverse complement strand
TAATCCTGGATCGCCACGTCGGAATACTCTCCCGTGGAGATACACGGGATCTTCGACTCGCGATGACAGAAGTGTAACGAATGTCATGTCACCTTACGCCTTGGTTGACAGTAACATACACCATGGTGTATATATAAACCATGATGATCAGAACTCAGGTCTATTTACCCCAGACCGATATCAACTACCTCAAAGAACTCTCCAGGATGAACAAGTCCACCATGTCAAATGAATTAAGGAAAGTAATAAAAATCGCCAAATCTAAACTCATTGACAAAAACGAAGACTATCCACAAAGACTACTCAAGGTGAAGGGAAACTGGTTTAAACCCGGGGAGTGGGAGGAGATAAGAAATGAGTTCGAAGAAAGAATGTCTAAGTTCGAATGAAACTACTTCTCGACACCTCAGTCATTATTGACTTTCAGCGGGCCAAACAGAAACAAAATACCTGGCTTTATCAATTGGCTAACCAGGGATTGGAACTATATATTTCCGTCATCACTCAGACCGAACTTTACGCTGGATCAGGAATTTGGGAAGATAAAAAAAAGAAAAAGGAGCTAGAAATAGTCCTTTCCAATCTTACGGTCTTATCACTTAATTCCGAGATCTCCCAGATGTCGGGCAAGGTTAGGCATGAATCAGGAATCAAAATAACTGACGCCATCATCGCCGCTACGGCAATAACAAACAATCTTTCTCTTGCCACTTTCGACAAGAAAGATTTCCCAAAAGTAAAAAAACTAAAACTCGTCAAAAAACCATCCTGATGTCATTTCAAAAAGACCCAGTGATGAGGGGACTCATTGCCAAACATCAAATCAAAGAGTACTGGGGCGGGCAAGGTGACTATTTTCTCGATCTCGTCGAGATCGTTACCGGCCAGCAGCTATCGCTGAAGGCCGCCGGCACTATTCTCGCCCGCTTTTTAGCCCTTTTTCCGGCCAAACCTAAGCCTGACGAAGTTTTGGCCGTCACTATTGAAACTCTCCGCTCTGTCGGCCTCTCCAATTCCAAAGCCAACTACGTTAGGAACATTGCCCAGGCGGTCTCCTCTGGCAGTCTCCCCCTCGACCAATTGGAAAAACAGTCCGATGATGAAGTCAAAAGAGAGTTAATAAAAATCAAAGGCATCGGTCCTTGGTCGGCCGAAATGTTCCTCATCTTTTCTCTCAAACGCCCCGACGTCTTCTCGGTCGGGGACCTCGGCCTGCGCACCGCCATCGAGCGTCTCTATGGCATTAAACGCAATAACCTGAAGCAGATTGAGAAATTAAGTCTCACCTGGAAACCCCACCGCTCTTTGGCCTGCCGCCTCCTCTGGGCCAGCCTGGAAATTTAATCCCTCACCAGCGCGGCCAATTTCTTGTTAAAAGTCATCAGGTCATGCCCCAACTCCTTGCTTTCAGTAAGCAAAATACAATCAGCCAAACTAATGCCCGTCTCGATCTTAGCCAACTCAATCGATTCAGAAATAACGCCTCTTGATTCAATCATCAAAAAACCTGAATTAATTATTGATGACAGGGTGTTTAGCACCTCTATTCTTGGTTTTTTATAGAACTTAAGCAAAACATAATAAGTCTCATTAATGACGATTTTTGAAACATATAGGCGAACCTTTCCTTTTTTTGCATTTTCAATACACGTGTCCAATTTCTTTACTTGGTCAGGAACGTCATCTAGTAGATGCCTTAGGATTATGTTGGTATCTAGACTTATTGTTTTCATCGATGGTCGGCGACAATTCCTTCCTCGATCGCTCTTTCCTCTTCCTCGACAGTATATCTCCTGTTGGACTTAAAAATGCCTCTCAATTTCATAAAGTCACCTACTGGCTCCACGACGACCTTGCCTCCAACCAAACTAACTACCGCCCTTCTCGATTTATTGAGTCCCAGACTGCGTCTAAACGGAGCGGGGATACTAATCTGCCCTTGAGACGTAATAGTTACCAAATATGTCATGCATTAAACTTACCAGTTTACATTAGATTTGTCAAGCCTCATTACCTATTACCATAGAGCTCAGTTTTGGAGTAAAATACGAACCATGAATATAAAAGAAGCTCTCGCTCATCCTCTTGTCGAATATGCCAGGAAAAATTTATGGGGGAGTGGGACAACCACTGTCCCCGAGCAATTCGGAGAAGATCTCGCCAAATTATCGGAAGATGATCGCCAACTTGTCCACGTTCTTTTCGCCGCCGCTACCACCTCTTGCCCGGTACCCGTCAGCCTCATCGAGAATCAAAAATATGGCCCGAACTACTTGGAGGAACGCTATACCAGTGTCAGCTTTTGGTTTTGCTATCTTAAGGAAGGGGTCCTAAAAAACACTTCGTTTGGCGAGTCTGTCGATCTCACCCGTTTGGGCGGTCGGGGGCCGGCAAAGGATGAGGGCTGGATCCCGGTCGGACGGGAATCTTGTCTCGTCGGCCCTTCTACTTACGAGGGACATGTACTTTCTCGCCAGATCATCGACATCATCAATTATTCGAAAAAATACGAGCTTGATGTCGCCGAATACACTCTATGCGCTCTCGATGTCATTATCATTACCGCCACCCCCCCCAGTGAACCCATTAGAGCCGTCGCCTCACTGGCTATTTTCATGCATGAACTTGGTTTTGGTCGGGAACATCTCCAGGACCGTCTCTTTGACGCTGGCTACCGAGACGAAACACCCGAGGGTTACTGGCGACCGATCTTCAAGCATCTCAACATCATGCTTCCCGAAGGTCTCCAATTCCATGATTGACCTTCACTTCGTTCTCCAAGAAAAAAATGATCTGCTCGACCGCCAACTGGCTGAAGCGAAATTTACCCGCGACCATGCCGCTACCCCGACCGAGAGTCACTCAGACAAAACCCGCCAGAATGCCGAGCAACTCATGGATTCTTTGAGTGATGCCAAAAAGAAACTGCACCTTCTGGAAGCGGAGCTTGCCAAAATGCCGCCCTTCGCGGGCGTTGCCACTGTCAACACTCTCATTACCTTGCGCACTCCCCTGGGAACCAAAAACTTTCTTCTCGTCCCCGAAGGTCTAGGTGGGCAGTCGGTTAGTGGCGTTTTTCTTCTTTCGGTCGAGTCACCATTGGCAAAGTCATTTCTAAATCAAAAAATCGGCTTCACCTTCACCTTCAATGGGGGAGCCTACCAGATCATCTCCCTCAATCCCAATCAATAACCTTGTATGAAGGAACGTCTCAAAAAATGTTTGCCAATTGCGCTCCCCGTCGTAATTACTGTAATTTTCTCTTACTACCTACAGATATATTTTCAAAGCAATCAAAGTGAAACCACCAAGTGGTTCTCTGAATATGGCCCGTTCGCAATATTTGTCTATATAGTTCTTCAAAGTGTGGCCATTATTTTCCCGCCACTCAACGGGATGGCGTTTTTACTCGCACTGATTGCCGTCATTGGACCAAAAGCTATATTTTTGTACTATTTTGTCGTTACCCCATGCTATGTAGTAAACTTTATATTGGCAAAAAAATTCGGCAGACGTTTCGTCGAAAGAGTAGTAGACCAACAAATATTACTGAAATTCGATCATCTATCTAGTGATGCCGGTATTCCCGCCTTGGTTGCCCTCAAAATATTTCAAAGTGGCATGTTTGATTATATTTCCTATATCGCCGGACTATCAGGGATATCATTACGTGATTTTGTAAAAGTCAATGTCCTAGCCGGGGTGCCAGGAGCCTTTCTCCTGTATGTAATATTTCTCAATTCAAAAAACATAACTTCTGGTCTAATCGCCCATTATTGGATAGGCGCCATCCTCACTATTATCTGGGTATTCATAAACCACAACAGAAAACATCGAAAACAATAATTTCCTTGAACAGCGTTTATTGACTTAAGTACTTTTCAACAAAAAAAGGCAGTTATCAACAGAAAACAAAGAATTGATAGGTCAATCAAAAAAATAACATCCTTGTCAACAACTTTCTTCATCATTCGTATAAAATAAAACGGTGTTCTCCTTTCTTACTAGAATAAAAAAGACCGGTAGTAGCCTCGGCCCCGGCATCATCACCGGCGCCGCCGATGACGATCCTTCCGGCATTGCCACCTACTCTCAGTCTGGCGCTCAGTTCGGCTATGGCCAACTCTGGACCGTCATTTTTCTCCTGCCCCTCATGGTCGCGGTCCAAGAAGCTTCGGCTCGGATAGGCGCGGTAAAGGGGAAGGGTATCGCCGCTGTTGTCAAAGAGCATTTCGGCAAACGCGTCCTTTTTATCGTCATCGGTCTGATTCTCGTTGCCAACATTATCAACCTTGGAGTTGACCTTGGCGCCATGGCCGCCGCCGCGAATCTTCTCGTTCCGATTCCTTTTACTCTCCTTATCATCTTTTTTTCTGCCGCCATCCTGTTCCTGGAGATCTACACCAGCTACCGGCCCTACGCCCGCATCCTCAAGTGGCTTAGTCTCTCCCTGTTGGCTTATCCTTTAACTCTTTTTATCGTCCGCCAACCTTGGATACAAATAGTGAAGGCGACCTTCTTGCCCCACATTGAATTTAATCTGGCTTTTCTTTTTATCATCACCGGCGTCGTCGGTACAACAATTTCTCCCTACATGTTCTTCTGGCAAGCCTCCGAGGAAATCGAAGAGGCGAGGGAGGAACGTCTAATTCATAAAGATGGCACCGTCTTGATGAATCATCATTTTATGAAGCGACTCCGCCTCGACAATCTTATCGGCATGATCGCCAGTCAGGTCGCCACTTGGTCCATCATCGTCACCACCGCCACGGTTCTTAATGGAAAAGGTATCTTGGATATCCGCTCCGCCGCCGATGCTGCGGCCGCCCTTGAGCCTCTGGTGAGCAGTTTCCCAAACGCCGGTTTCATTGCCAAATTCATCTTTGCCGTTGGTATCATCGGACTCGGCCTGCTCGCCGTCCCGGTTCTCGCCGGCTCTGCTGCCTACGCCTTGTCTGAAGCCCTCGGTTGGCGACATGGCCTCGACAAAAAACTAAAGGAAGCCCCTGGTTTTTATGCCATCATTATTACTGCCACTCTCATTGGACTTTCTCTTAACTTTATCGGTATTAATCCCATCAAAGCGTTGGTTTATGCCGCCGTTATAAACGGCATCGTTTGTATCCCACTCCTTTTCATTATTGCCAAAATCGCCGCTAGCAAAAAAATCATGGGCAACTATGCCAGCGGAAAGGTCTCAAAAATTTTCGTTTGGCTTGCCTTTGGCGTGATTCTTGTTGCCGCCGCCAGCCTCTTATTTGCTCGCTAGCGTTGTTCGCAGATACTTGATCGGATTTTGGGCCACGCCATCCTTTCTGACCTCCAGGTGAAGATGGGGTCCGCTGGTTCTACCACTCATACCCACTTCTCCTAAGGGTTCCGTCTCAGTCACCTCATCGCCCTCATCGACATAAATCTTGCCCATGTGGGCATAAAGCGAGGTCGTTCCGTCGCCGTGGTCAATAGTGACACTTCTACCATAATTGTAGCGAGAAATAGAGATTTCCTTCACCTTACCCGACCTGATCGGATAGATAGGGGAACCCTTCGGGGCCGTAATATCGATACCGGGATGGGCCGACCAAAAGCCCTGGGAAATAGTCTTCATGTTGGGCAGTAGTTTGGCCGGTCCGGCAACCGTTGTCTCAATCTCGACCGGCACCATCACCGGCTCCAGGGCCGAAACGGGAGATTGGCCCATGAAAGGATAAACACCGACGGCCAAAACAAAACTGGCCGCAGAAAGAAAGCCTCCGAAAGCCGCCTTGGCTTTTTTGGCCTCAAAAAGGGGACGAAGTAGTTTAGAGACCGGGTTAGCTAACCTGGTCTTGGGCAGCCATAAACTTATGTTCATAATCACGGGTATCCCCGTGAGATTGTTTAGGCTGTCTTGACTTAAAGAAAACCGGCTACGGTAAGCTCTCTAAGTTGGAAGTCAGCCTAATAAAAAAGTCTGCCCAGGTTAATAGCGATTAGCCTGACAGACCGCGTAAATAATAGCATTTTACCTCCTAAAAGTCAAGTCCGGGTGCCCTCTTCAGAAGTCCTCGTGCTAAGATCAAATTATGCTCAAACCTAGCCTCATCAAGGGCAAAAACATTTTGCTTCGGGCCGATCTAGACGTCCCGCTCGAGGGTGGAAGGGTGGCCAACGACTTCCGTTTACAGGCTCTGCTCCCTACGCTCAAGCTGTGCCTCACCAATGCCCAAAGCACCCTCATCATCGGCCACCTGGGCCGCCCGAACGGCTTCGATCCGGCTTTTGGCCTCAAACCGGTGCGAGAGTGGCTGGAAAGAGCCCTAAATCAGCCTATTTTCTTTATCTCTTCGGGTTTTTCTCCAGGGGAGTGGGTGAGGGGACAGTCTCCAGTAGCGATGTTTGACAACCTTCGATTTCACCTCGGTGAATTAACTAACGATAGGGAATTTGCCAAACAATTGTCGGCCGGCAGCGATATTTACATCTATGAGGCCTTTGCGGCTTACAATGAGGCCGTCTCCTTACGAATAATACCCGAAATTATCCCCACTTACCCAGGACTTAGGTTCGGTGTGGAGGTAGAGGAGTTAGGTAATATCTTAAAAAATCGCCTCTCACCCAGCCTTTTGGTCATCTCAGGCGTCAAAGAAGATAAAGTCAAATATGTGGACAACCTTGTGGGTAAGCTAAGTGGTGAGCTAGGTCGAATGCCATTTGATGAGATTTTGGTAGGGGGCAAACTCGCCAGTCTTGTCCAGCCTCACCCCAAAGTCATACCCGCCAGCCTCACCCCTGATGGCCTTGATATCGATCCTACTTCAATTACTCTCTTTTCAGAAAAAATAAAAAATGCCAAAAGCGTCGTCATCAGCGGGCCACTTGGTCGATTTGAGGACGGCCAACATGCGGCCGGCACCAAAGCTATTTTAGAAGCGGCCAAACTCTCTCCCGCCCGGGTCATCATCGGCGGCGGCGATACCTTAGCCGCCATCCCCGCTCTCGGTTTCTCCTATACCGATTTCGATTTTGTCAGTACCGGCGGTGGTGCCATGCTTGAGTTCTTGGCTACCGGCACTCATCCCCTGCTAGAAGTCATCAAGAAACAACCATTTCTCTGAAATATGTTTCGAACTTAGGTAAAAGTTGCTCCAAATATTCCTTCCCCAATTCAGAAGTAAACAAAGGCATTCTTCTTCTTTTTAGACTTTCAATGTATTTCAGACCATCCGTCTTGTTAAAGGTTGGAATTACTTTCGCAAGATCAATAGCGCCCAAGGTATCGGCTTCCATCAATATCAATTCATCAGTTTGGGTCAATCTTTCGAGGCTATCGTGAATGCCCACTAAATGAACTATTTGTTCAACTTGATCAGCTGTATATTTTCCTTCCATTTCTGGTAACTCCAAAAATTTTCTGGCTATCTTTGCTCCAATTTCCATATGAAGCGCCTTTTTATCTTCAACTTGAGTAAGTTGACTTGAATCTCCGTCCCCAAACAACCCAAAATATCCCACATCATGTAACCACGCGGCTGTGACCAGGACCAGAATATCTAAATTAGCGTCATTGGCCAATCTCTCTGCATAAAAAACAACAGCCCTGGTGTGTGGCACGTCCCAATCTTCCCTTCCCTTCTTCAAAAATTGCAAGGCATAGCTTTCGATCATGGCGCGATTATATTCTTGCCCGACGTTGTAAGATAGATTAATGCCCACTTTTGCCATCAATGGCTTTGGCCGCATCGGCCGCTCTGCCGCTCGGGTCTGGCTGGAAAGACATGACCGTGAGATCAGTCTCGCGGCGATCAATACGTCCGGTTCCCTGCCGGCCTCCGGCTGGGCCCACCTGCTCAAATACGATACCGCCTACGGCCGTCTTCCTTATCAAATCGAGGCCGAAGACCTCAAGACCTCCAAGGAAGTTACCGATACTGACCCCCTCATCGGCTATCTGAAGATAAAAACCGCCACTGCCGAGCACAAAATCCCTGTTCTCGCCCAAAAGGACCCCGCCAAAATCCCCTGGGGCCAATATCAAGTTGATGTTGTGGCTGAATGTACCGGTATTTTTACCAACCGGGAATCAGCCAGTCAGCATCTGACCGCCGGCGCCAAGCACGTCGTCATTTCAGCTCCTGTCAGGGGCGATGGCATCCCCACCGTTGTTCTGGGGGTGAACGAAGCCGTCCTCAAAGAGCACGCCAATGCGATTACCATTCTCTCTAATGCCAGTTGCACCACCAACAGCGTCGCCCCGGTCGCCGCTATCATGCACGCCAAAATCGGCGTCAAAAAAGCCATGCTTATGACCGTCCACGGCTACACCGACGACCAGAATCTTCAGGACAATTCTCATCGCGATCTCCGCCGCGCTCGTGCCGCCGCCGCCAACATCGTCCCCACTTCTACCGGCGCCGCTATTGCCGCCACCGAAGCGGTCCCCGAACTCAAAGGTTTGTTTGACGGCCTCGCCCTGCGCGTCCCCGTCATTACCGGTTCCATTTCCGATTTTACCTTCGTTACTGCCCGTTCCACCTCGGTCGAAGAGGTAAACGAGATGTTCATTGACGCCGCCCGCACCCCGCCCTATCAGGGTATTCTGGCCGTCACCAACGAACCACTGGTGTCCTCGGACATCATCGGCCGCCCGGAGTCCTCGATCGTCGATCTCGGCCTCACCCGCGTCATTGATGGTGACCTCGTTAAAGTCATGGCCTGGTACGACAACGAAATAGGCTACAGCCACCGCCTCGTCGAACAAATCATCAAAGTCAGCGAACTAATTTAAAGGAGGCCGGAGCGGGAATCGAACCCGCGCATGGCGGTTTTGCAGACCGCTTCGTTACCACTTCGACATCCGGCCAGAATGACTCTCATATTTTACCATCTATCTGGTATACTGAACCTACTTTATGAAGCCCACTCGACTTATATTAATTCTCTTCACGTCACTTCTCCTCGGCGGTTGTTCCTTTTTCGGCGGCAAAAAAGCCGGTATCCAGGTGACCGCCAATCCCCAGGCCAATATCTTTCTTGACAACAAATCTCTCGGCCAAACGCCCGTCTATCAGGAAGGCCTCAAGCCCGGCACTTATACTTTAAAAGTCGCCGCTTCCGACCAGACTCTTTCCGCTTGGGAAGGTAAAATCACCCTTAATGCCGGCGCTCTGACCGTCATTGATCGCCAACTCGCCGCCGATCCGGCAAAGTCATTCGGCTATACTCTCACCTTCGAAGTTCTGGCCAATAAAACCGCCACCGAAGTCAACCTGGTCAGTTTCCCCGATACTGTTTCAGTTATGGTTGACGGTGCCCCGGTTGGTTTTACTCCTTTCAAGAGCGACTCCATCGCCGCCGGCGGTCATACTTTCACTCTCACCTCCCCCGGTTATCAAGATCAGGTCATCAAGGCTTCAGTTCGGGCCGGCAACCGCCTGGTCATCAATGTCCAGCTCGGTGCCCAAACCATCGTCCCCACCCCTACCCCAAACGCCACTCCTTCGGCCACCCCTACGCCCGGTAGAGTCGAAATCACCCCTCTGCCCAAACAAGCAACCGACGCCGCCGTTCTTAAACCCTATGTTGAGATTTTACCAACTCCCGATAATAACCACCTCAAGGTTCGTTCAGAAAATGTAATTGGCAACAATATCATTGCCATCGTCAACACCGGCGACAAGTTTCCCTATGTCAGCACCTCGGGCTCGTGGTACCAGATCGAGTACCAGAAAGGCTTAAAGGGTTACGTCAGCGCCACCTACGCGAAGTTGAGTCAATGACGAAATCCCGACTATTCCGTCGGGACAATTCAATCTCAATTGGCGCCGATATAGTAAATCAGCCCGATTACCAAAGCCCCCCAAATCATCGCCGTAATCATGATCGGCTTGTCAGATAAAATTATTCTCTCCGGGCTCTCCCCCTCATTTCGCTCATAAATTAACAATAGATAGCGCATCACCCCGTAAATGACAAAGGGGGTGGTGATCATCATTAGCTTGGCCGAGACCAGGGTTAGGGGCAGGTCGGCCATCAAGGTCAAAACCCGACCCTTCGGAATGATCGACGGGTGGTTAAAAGAAAATAGGGCGTAAGTCAGCCAGGTCGCCGTTGAAAACATCGCCGTGTAAATGTCCAAAAGTGACTCGGTATAGTGCTTTAGCGTTGCCCGCACCTGCCCGGTGGCCGAAGCCTTTAGCAGTGTCAGCTCGCTTCTTCTCTTGCCTACCGCCAAAAACAAGGAGGCGGACACCACCGTCAACAAAAACCAGACATCCATGTGGGCGCCAATCGCCAAGCCTCCGGCATAGACCCGCAGAATATAACCGCTCGCGATTGTAATGACGTCGATAATCGGAATGCGCTTCAGCCACAAAGTGTAAGCCGCCTGGATGACGATGTAGGTCAAACAAGCCCAGAAGAAGAAGACGTTAATCTTTGTTGCCCAGTACAAACCGACGGTCAATCCGGTAATCAGCGCCAAGATGGCCATTGGCACCGGCAGTTCTCCCGAAGCGATCGGCCGCTTTTTCTTAAACGGGTGCAGGCGGTCAGCTTTGTAATCTAATAGATCATTAAAAATATAGACGCTACTTGCCAGGATGGTAAAAACCACTACCGCCTGGGCAACGATCAGAAAAAGGCCGTCATTAAACAGCAAACCCGAGAAAGTAATCGGCGCGAACAAAGCAATGTTTTTTAGCCATTGTCTTGGTCGAATTGTCTTCGCGATCGCCCAAAGTATATCCATAGTAATAGCCCGGCCAATGCCACAGCTAACCCTACTATAGCAAATATTTTCATTTTTGCATTCAAATTGAGCGCTAAGAAGCCAAAAAATGCGGTCACCACCCAATAAAAGAGAGCCACTCTTCTTTTGCCCCACCCCGCCTCCAGCAGCTTATGGTGTAAATGGCCCCTGTCTCCGGCAAGGGGCGACTTGCCGGAGAAAATTCTTCTGCTGACAACATAGCCGGCGTCCACCAGTGGAATCGCCAAAACCATCATTGCTGTTCCCACCTTCGTCGTCGACAAGATTGACAGCACTGCCAAAAGTAAGCCGGCCAAGGTGGTGGCCGAGTAGCCCGGCATAATTTTTTGCGGATAAAAATGAAAAATGGTCAAACCGACAAAGGCGCCGGCTAAGCCAAAGGCAAGTATCGCCACCGGCCACTGGGTAATATCGGCCGAATAGGAAAATGAAAGTAAACCGATGACAAAAGCGGCAATGGCGATCATCCCGCTCGCCTGGCCGTCCACACCGCTCGACCAGTTGATCGCGTTCATTAAGGTCGGTATCCACAACAAAGCAAACAAGTCGGGCCAGAGCCAGATCTCATGCAATCGACCGAGAAGATAGAAAGAAAGCCTGGGGTGGGAAAGGTCAATCACCCCCGCCCCAAAAGGATTGGTGACATAAGCGATGCCTATCCCCGCCGCCACCACTATCCCCGCCGCCACAAAATTAAAAAACAACCGCGCCTTGGGACTCATCCCGCGGATGTCGTCGATCAACCCAATCACCAAGGTCAACCCCATCGCCATAAGGATCCCGGTCAAATGTTTGTCCAACTTCAAAAAAACCAAGGCCGTCACCAGCACCGCTAAAAATATCGGAATTCCTCCTCCCTTGGGCACCGGCCTTTTGTGAATATGAGCCGGATGAGGTACCTTGGCCGGATCAATGACCAAGCCCAGCCTCCGAAAAATGAAAATGGTCAGCGGCGTCACAATTACGGAAATAATCAACGCCAAAACGAAAGGGAAGATAGCTAAATTTAATTTTTCCATCTACGTTATGATCGACACTACCCGAAAAAAAGCGGCTAAATACATCACTGTCAGCAGGAGTGCCGCCCCTTCAATCACTACCGCCACCACCATATCCTGTCGGTAAATCTGTTTGGAAATAACCAGATTAACTAAGCCGGCGATCATCGCCAGCGGTAGGGTCAAAGCAAACCAGATTTTAGGAATCAGTTGTGGAGCCCCCCAAGGCAAGCTATACAGCCAGGGTACTTCCGGCGGTAAACGGTTCCAAAATAGCAGCAAAAACACCCCGGCGAAAATCAACAGGATCTCCGCTAACCAAACTAGCCAGTGTCTCGCTATTTTCCCCTCAGCCTTTACGTCTGTCATACTTTTCGGCCATTTTATCAGGTCTTATTTAATCTAAGGTAAATTTCCACGCCATCAACCACTTTTACCAGGACATAATTTGCGGTCAATATTCCGGACAGTTGACTAAATTCAACTTCATTTGCAACCACCCCGATTATTTTCGGTTGCGCCTTGATCAACTGATTCGCAATTTCTTCCTTGGCCGAAAAATCCAGAATATGATAAGCAACGGTATATTTCCCCACGGGCAAGCGCTTTGCCAGTACATAAATGGCTGGTCGTGTTCCCCAGATAAAAATTTTGTCACCGTTATTGGTAACTTTACGAATATAGCTGGCCACTTCGTTGTTGGTCGAAATTTCGTCTCCCCAGAAGCCGTTATACTCTTCCCGCGTTTTCCAGCCCAGAATATATCCCAGGAAGTTTTGATAATAAGGTAGACTCCGGTAATACCAAAAGTTATATCTCACCACTGCCCCAACCACCAAGAGCGTCAAACCCAGTGTAAAAACACCGCTATAAACCGAAATTTGCGTCAGGAACAGAGCCGCCAGCAGCGCTGCCGGCCCCACGATTTCCAGTAAATAATGCGGATAAGGCCGACCCGATAACAATGACCCGAACAGTGCCGTGACAAACCAGACCGATACTAAACCGAATCTTTCACCGAGTTTATTTCGGAATAGCCATATCGCTCCAAGTGACAAAAATAGAACCAAGGCTCTAGTCGATAGACCTCCTGATAATAACGAACTTGAACTTCCTCCCCACGAAGACAGATAGGCTATGTTTTGCAAGAGGGCTGATCGGACATAAATATCTCCTACTCCCACAGCGCTGAAATAAATCAGGCTGATAACTATCGGTAAGCCAAAACCGGCTAAGAGCAGCCACAACCTGCCATCCACGATCTTCTGGAAAAAAATCAAAAAGAGGCTTATCCCGAAAAACTCAACCGCCACCGGCACCTTAAACAAAAAGGCCAGCGCGAAAAGTAACCCCGACCAAAAAAATTTATTATTCAAAAGTAAGAGCACCCCCGCCGTCACCGGCATGATCATAAAAATTTCCCCGTTGGCAATTTCCCCTTCCAGTAGCGGGATCGTCGAGAATAGTGAAAATAGCGCTGTTGCCAAAACCACCCCCCATCTCTTCCCCACCAGTTTTTCCGCCAATTTCCAAACGAGGACGACATTTACCAGGTTCCAAACCATTAGCATGAACCGAAACCACATCACGTTTCCGGCAACCATGGCGATGAGATAGATCAGCGGCGTTTTATTGTCAAAAATGTCGCGATAAAGAACCAGACCCCGGGCCAACCCCCGCCCGATGGTCAGATAAATATCCTCATCAGCATAGCGGTTTGGTTCAAACAATCCGGGTAATCGCAGCACTGCCACGACACACAGAATCACCAGGAGTGCTTCGTGCTTTTCGATAAACGAGAGAATCTTTTTCATTTTATCTTTGTCCACCACATGAATCGTAATTCGCCGAACTGCTTCACCGATGTCATTTTATACCCCGGGAGCATTATTTCTTTCGGATCTTCGCTGGCAATCAAACCAATTCGGGGCCGATCAGGCAACTTATTGATGGTATCTTCGGCGGTCATTTGCGCCGTCCCCACATAAAGTGGTAATGGCCCGTTCGGAGTATAGATGGGCGCCCCGATGCCATAGTATTTTGATTCCCATATGTGATGAGCTCTGCCGTTCCAGTTCAATAAATAATCACCCGGCTTCACTTCTGTTTTTACGTCTGCGGCAAACTCCCGGAACGGCCGTTTCAGCGGTGTCCCAAAGGCCCTGGCTGACAAAAGTCCGTAAACCAAAAGTAGAACCCCCACTATCCAAATGAAACGTCTTCTTGTCGAAAGCACCAACAGTACTCCCGCCCCGACCACCGCCGACAGCAGGTACCGGTCATAAAAAATCGGCGTTACTACCTGGGAAACAACGTACGAGAAGAAAACCGGCGCCGAAAAAATAAATAATAGACCCAGCCAATTTTTCCAAACCTTTTGCCAGTCCTTTACCAAGAGCAAAACCAACCCCAGGGTGGCCACCGGTATGTGCCAGGCCGCCCCGCCGCTGGCAAAGCGGTAAATCAGCCCAGAAAGATCGGCCAGTTTCGGCACCGCCAGCCAAAAACCGCTCCCCTTAACCCTTTGAATCTGCAGATACATTGGATAAAGCCAAAAAGAATAGCCCAAACCGACTATCAAAAAAGGCCTCAATTCTTTCAGCCACCTACTCCGCTTGTGCCAAGAAAAACCTGTTGCCAAAAACCAAACCCCCTGCGCCAGGACCGTAAAAACGGCAAAGTGATGGGTATACAGCGCCATCAGGGCAAAAAGAGCATACCACCCCCATTTTTTAGCGACAAAAAAGTAAGTCGAGGCGGTGATGGCCAAGGCCAGCAAAGCATACATCCTCCACTCGAAGGCAAAACGAAAAAGAAAGGGCGAAAAGAAGACCACTCCTCCGGCCAAAAGCGCCTTAATTTTGTCTTTGTCAATCTCCTGCACAATTAACCCGGCAAAAATCGCTGTTCCGATCATCAAAAGCAGGGTCAAAGATCTAAGCGCCACCTCGCTGTAACCAAACAAATGCCCCCAGGCATACCCGACTAGGTAAAAAAGCGGCGGGGCGGTGTCTTTCATCACCACGGCCAGCATAGAAAAAAGGTTTTTTTGTACCGCCAGAGCCGAAAAAGCCTCGTCCCCCCACAAACTTTCCGTCATCAGGTTCATAGATTCATCATATCAGTCCGAGGCTGACTGTGTTTTAATTAAGTTGTGAAGAAGAAATCGGATCTTATTCGTGTTTTTAAATTGGCCCGCCCTTTTTGGGGCCGGATTTTCGGCATCTCCCTCCTGATCGTCGTCATGTCCAGTTTGCATCAACTCGATCCTTTTATCTACCGGTCTTTGGTCGACTTAGTTTCATCGGGCCAGACCACCTTCTTTTTGTTCGAAAAAACCACCTTTGCCGGTTTGGTTATCTTTTTAGTTATCCTCAAGGTTCTTTTGACCGTGATCAATAGAATTTCAATCTACAGCAGCTCACTACTTTCTAGCCGCCTCCGCCACTACCTCAGAGAAATTGGTTTCCGCCACCTCCTCGAGCTCTCTGTCAGCTATTTCAACCGCAATTCTTCAGGCAAGGTGATGAGCAAGATGACCCGGGGCACCGATGGTATCAGAAGTATTATTAGCAATTTTGGCATCCAATTCCTCCCTGGTGCAGTCACCGCCGTTATCTCGTTGTTTATCGTGATGAGAATCAGTTGGCAGATCGGCCTGGCCTCAGTCTTGGTTTTTATCCCCTTCTTCTATCTCCGCTTCATTCGTTACAAACAGTTAAGCAAGTTAGAAAAACGTCAAAACAAAATTTGGGATCGGGAATACGGCCACTTCTGGGAGGTGGTCAGCAACATCCGTCTCGTCAAGACTTTTGCCACCGAACGCTATGAACTGAACAAATTTCGAAACGTCACCGGCAAGCTCTATCAAAACAATCTGAAAATGGAAGCGATTAATAACAAAGGTACCGGCGCTGATTTGCTGATCGACCTCTGGACTGCCGCTATTTACGCCTACATTTTCCACCTTGGCCTTACCGGTCAATACACCATCGGCCTCGTCGTTCTTCTTATCTCCTACGTTGAAATGATCAAACAACCTCTTTGGAACTTGAGTTGGATTTTCTGGGAGGTCAAGTATGCCATGATTGGTATTCGTGACTACCTCAAAATTCTGGATGAAAAATCCGATCTAATCGAAATCGATCAACCCGTCATCCCCTCCGCCGTCAGGGGCCTGGTTGAGTTTAAAAATGTTTGGTTCAAGTATCCCGAAAAAGACGGTCAGGATGTCTTTCATGGCGTCGGTTTCGCCGTCGAACCGGGGAAAACTCTCGCTCTGGTCGGAAGATCGGGTGTCGGCAAAACCACCATTGCCCACCTCCTGGTCCGCTTTTATGATCCCGACAAAGGTAGTGTTTTACTTGATGGCGTCGACCTTCGGAACCTATCTTATGATTTTCTTCATCGGGTTACCGGTCTGGTCATGCAGGATAGTCATCTTTTTGACGAAACTATCGCCGAGAATCTGCGCTATGGTAAGCCCAATGCATCCAGGGAAGAAATGGCAATCGCCTGCCAAGTAGCCAACGCCGACGAGTTCATCAAAAAACTTCCCAAAGGCCTTGATACTGTCATCGGTGAACGCGGCGTCCGTCTCTCCGGCGGGCAGAAACAACGCCTCTCCATTGCCAGGACCATCCTCAAAAACCCCAAGGTCTTAATTCTCGACGAAGCCACATCCGCCCTCGATTCCCACTCCGAAATGCTGGTCCAGGATGCCCTTTGGAAACTGATCAAAGGCCGGACCACCATCATCATTGCCCACCGCCTTAGCACCGTCCAGAAAGCCGACGAAATTATCGTTCTCGATCAGAAAAAAATCGTCGAGCAGGGTAATCACGACCAACTGTTAAAGAAGAAGGGTATCTACTCCTCCCTTCACGACATTCAAGCCGGCCAGGTAGGCAGACTCAAACGCTGGGACCTGGTTTCTTAGACCTTTTCGGTAATCCGATACTCGATGTAGCGCCCCATCATCAGGCGGGTGTGGGCGTCAAGACCGGGTAGAGCGGTAAAACAG
>Ga0209322_10000948_pt1 | contig 16777 bp, 25 predicted proteins | sample Rifsed19ft1_FD_184013 | JGI IMG/M metagenome (GOLD analysis project Ga0209322, IMG submission 184013) | Soil microbial communities from Rifle, Colorado, USA - sediment 19ft 1 (version 2) | ecosystem: Environmental > Terrestrial > Deep subsurface > Rock core/Sediment | place: Rifle, Colorado... | reverse complement strand
TAAAGAAGTCCGCAATCCTATTGTAGTACGTAACCCGATTTTTCAGTTTGATAACATCATGACTCTCATCTTCGAACACTGCCACGCGAGTACAAAACGGGTGGATCAAAGCTCACTTCACCGGCGTGACGAACTCGTGCGCCTGAGCCCAACGGATACTTCTACGCGATAGACCCCTTTTAAGACGGATGAAAGAAAGAAGGAAGGGGGAAGGTGTTTGCTTTCCCCGAATTTCTTACGGAACTGCTGCGACAGAACTACGTGGTAGCGTTTCTTGCTCAGCTGGTCCTCAAGAAGGGGTGCTCGGATCTGTGTGTATACCAAATGGCATACAAGACGATTACAACCATTTGCAATCTCAGGAAACATGAGCACCAGTTTTCTGGTGCGTTTGCAGCAGAGTAACCTGTTGTATGTAGAAAACTACATACACCCCCCCCATCCGAAAAACTGGACTAAGCCCCAGCGTCCACCCAACGGATACTTCTACCCCATATCGATCTTTTCATTGCATCAGTGTGCTGGGGCTGTTAGGCCGGTTGTAACGTCGTCTCTCTTTATACCGACATACGTTTGCAGCGATCATGGGCCCGGAAGCCCGTTATCCGTACATTGTATGTCAATGGCGCATGATTGTAAGTCAATGCAAACCTCCTTCCAACTGCATGTAATGTCTCATGTACCTAAAGGCCTAAATACCTTTATGCCCGTCGCTTCTCCATGAAGCCCCTGCGAATCTACCTTCCAGAAGAGCTGGAGAAAAAGTTCAGGAAAGCCTCAATGGAGAACTATGGCTATTCTCGAGGCTCGTTGAGCAGAGCGGCCGAAGAGGCTGTTGGACGCTGGGTCCGAACTCGCGAGGCCAGCACTCATGTAGATGTCCCAGGAGAGCCCGTGAAGGTCTTGAGAGGACTTCTCCGAGATGTGAAGAAGGGCAGCGTGCAACTCCAACATGAATCAGCTAAGATCAGGGCTAGGAAAACGAGGGGCGCGTAGGACTGTACCTGATCGATGCCAACATCTTCCTCGAGCTTCTCTTGGACCAGAAACGAGCGGACGAATGTGAAGCCTTCCTCGAATGTGTACAGAAAGGCTCGTTACAAGGAGCAATCACAGACTTCACAGTCGACAGCATAGTCCTCGTCATGGAGAATCAAGGAAAGCGACCATCCGACATTTCCTTGTTCCTCTCATCACTACTAGGCTATAGCTCTCTAGAGATCTATTTCCTGTCTCTTTACGACAGAATCGAAGCAACTCGCCACATGCAAAAGTTCAGGGTAGACTTTGATGACTCGACGGCTTACCAGGCGATGAAGAATCTGAACGTGAGACAGGTTGTGTCCTTCGACAGAGACTTTGACAAGATCTCCGATATTGAAAGAATTGAGCCTGAAGAGGCGAACCCCCGCTAGGAGGGTATTTCGGTCAACGGCGAAGATTATGGATTTGCGTCCGAATCCTTTCCTGAAACAGTGATTTGCTGTGCAGAGATGAGAGTTCGCCCGTTAGTGGGCTAGGGCTGTTAGGCCGAGTCTCTTGAGGCCGGTTGTAAAGTCCCCCTTCCTTATGCCCACGAACGTAACCGCAATCAGGCTCCTCCCGGGGATGGACCCTGTCCATTTTCTCCTCCCGAAAAGATCGCTTATGTCACGCTCTTGCTTGTGAGGGTCCGCTAGTAGGTAATGGCAATAAGAACCAAGGATTCAGTTGCGAGAATCTGCTTTAATTCCTCAAGACTTCATTCCATTGTTTAGTGATCTCCTGTGGATTGGAGAAGGCTGAGGCGTGATGAGAGGGTTAAGGTCGCCATGGACATGGTAGACTTGGTCACCAGTATCGCCGCAGACAGCGAGCGGGAGAAGAACTCCAAGATTACGGAAGATGCTCTGATTTCCCGTTTGCGGCGCAGGTTCCATCTAGGACGGAGAGTTCCGTCACGGTGATCGGTGCTGGAAACCTTTTCCGGCCTCGTCAGGCGAGTTGTGAGGGCCCTCAACCGCAGTGGGTTGCAGTATATGTTTACAGGGGCATTAGCTTCGAGCTACTACGGCCGCCCGCGGACGACACTCGATATTGACGTCATCATCGCCGCTCGGCAAAAGGACCTTGTTACACTCGCAAAGTCACTGACGAAGGCCAACCTAAGAGTCGAAGAAAGAAAACTCGAGGCAGCGTGGGGTTCGGACTATAGAATTGCCACTCTCGAAGACAAGAAGAGCGCGCACACCCTAGACATCATATTCACTGACAGAAAACTGGAGAGAAAGGCAGGGCGTATCTCAGGCTTACCCACATATTACGAGGCCGCGGAATCACTTATACTCGCAAAACTGAGAATGCTCAAGGTCACGGTCCGACCTGAGAGAGCCGCGACCGACCGCGAAGATATCAAAGCAATACTTGAGACTACCCGCATTGATCTGAGATCATTGCGAAGAAGGGCGAAGCTGCAGAGCACCGCCAGGATCCTAGACGACTTGACATCATAGTCTGGAAGTCTTCGCAAGAATACTCAGCAGGGCTGCAGGTCCCTTTGAATCCAAGAAAGAACTGCGTCGTAATCTCAATCATGAGGAAATTCTTTCTAGAAGTCTAGCTCCCTCGCTCGCACAAGATCTCAACAGTTCGGGTTCATCAAATCCTTCGAGGGCATCATGCTCCGGGTCAGCGTTCAGCGCAATATCGCGCGCTAGTGGGCTGGGGCTGTTAGGCCGAGTCTCTTGAGGCCGGTTGTAAAGTCCCCCTTCCTTATGCCCATGTATGTTACTGCGATTAGAACGGAGAGCCCGACGATTCTGCCTTCGTACCCAACAAAGACTGCGACATCCCCAAGATTCCCAGCAGCTAGGATGAAACCTAACTGTTCAATGAGCAGGAAAGCGAAACCAACCACAACAACTCCCTCCCCGGCCCTCTTCGTCAAGCTCCAGTTTCGCCCGGTCTCATACAGAAGGTACAAAGCCGACAGGGCCATGACTACCCGCAGAGACAGATCCATACCAGCTGGAACACTATTCAGCGAGGTCGTAGAGGCTGATGTCAAACCGTAGGCCAAGACTCCTACCGTTATCAAGCTGGGTATGGCGAATTCGATTGAGACCGATTCTCCAATGAACTTCAGTCTGGTTCTGCGAGCGTAGGTCAACGCCAGGAAGACCAATCCATAAGTCTGCGTTAACAGGTAGATTGCACCAAGCAGAAGGCCAATAGCAGGCAGATCCACAGAGAGCGCCAAGGCGTTCGTTGCGAACGCGATCGTCATCAACCCGAACCCTGCCGGTATGCCCAGCAGGAATGAAACACCCGACGCCCTGCAAGGCTTTACTGTGGAATACACGAGGGCGAGCGCGGCGACGGCGGAGATAGCTTCAACACCGAAAATCAAGATTGAAAGCATTTAGCAGCTGACCTTGCGACTCTATGATACCGAGTATATCTGAGTATGTTATTGCAGTTTCGAGAAAGACCAGTATGTACGCAGAGTACGTACTAAGATAACCATCCCAGCACCGACGAGGAATTAGTTGTAATGCATCCAGCCTGATCATATCAGGCTGAGGACCAACGTTGCAAGACTTGTAGTTTTGTCAAGCCCTCCGCCGTGAGTCAACCAAGTGACTCCAAACGAAAACACTGCCGCCTTCAAACTAAAACGGATTCTCTTGGTTCTAGGTCGGAACTCATGAACTCCTAGGCGCGCTTCTCTTTGGCTAGGATTTTGGATTGTCTGGAGTCAAACGTCTTCAACTCCAAGCCCAGTGCTGAGGATAACGCAACAAAGATCATATCGTATATGGGCAGTCGATGTTTGACTGAGAGTGAGTATGCTTCATCAAGGAGCGCCCCGTCCGGTCTCACTAATTGAACAGTCTCATTTGAGATCAATTCTAAGAAAAGGCGAATACGCACAGAGGACTCACTTAGGTCTTTCAGGATAGTCTCGTGCTTCCAAATGGTGTTAACGACCTCATATAGGGCTAAGTCTGGCGCGACAAATGTCTCATTTTCGAATAGTGCTGCGTCTCTTAGGATACCCTCGATGAGGTAGCTGCTGTCAGCCACCTTCATCGCTCGCGGTCAGCCCGAATAAGCTCAAGGTCTTGCTCGATAGAGGTGTGGGGAACGGTCTTCTGTAATTCCTTTAGCCGTGATATTACTCCCTTCGAGTTCTTCGTTCGCAAGTACAGACGAATCGCCTCCCTGACGACCTCTGAGACCCTTCCGTGCCTCCGGAGTTCTTTCCGCTCCGCTTCTGACAGCCTTACAGTAATAGTCTCTGTCATACATTCTGTCTTATGCAACGTAACATAAATTAATTGCGTCTATCTTCATTGAAAGCACAGCTGAAACGGCCGCCATAATTCCTGTCAAAGTGTGGGAAACACCACACAGCACGGAATGAATACCACGCAACGCCTATCACATCATGTTACCAGGCACATGTGCTGCAACACTTGCATTTCGTCAAGAGCCCACTGTCGACCAATTGACTCTCAACCAAAACACTGCCGCCCTTAACTGAAATGAAATTCGCATTCCAACTCAACCAGTACATTCTAGTTGTGTGGTCGATTCCTTGCTATTCGAATATCCTTTTGATTCCAGGCACTCGGTCGAAGCCTCGGTCGTTCGAGTAGATCTCTTTCAATTTCAACCTCTTCATTTGAGCGATGTAGACTCTGTCAAAGAACTCCAGGCGGGGCAAAAGGCGCTCAAACTCTCTTGCTCTCAACTCATCCTCGAAGGTGGTTTCCCACTTGATGAGAGTTGGGTAGGAGTCGACCGTTTCCAGGAACACGTTTACCTCTCGGTTCCGTTTGCGGTGTTCAAGCCACGCTGCCACTTCAGCCACGACCAAGCTAGATGTGGCCGCCTCCTCGCCATCTTGAATTCTCTCCAGAATTCTCCTCGCGTTAATGCCGAACTCAGGGTGGGCATTTATCACGTAAAGAAAGACATTCGTCTCAACAAACCTCAAATGTCATCTTCTCAACCTCTTCCTCATCGCGATTGCACGTCGCGCCTGCTTCTTGGGATTCGCCTCTTTTTCTCTCGGAACGAGCCCCCACATTTTTTCCGTCGGATTCTTCACTGGAACCGACTTCCTGATCACAATCTTAACCCCACTCAATTCAGCTTCAAGCCTCGAACCAGCAGTTATTGCCAGATGCCTTCTCAGCTCCCGAGGGATGGTAACCCTATGTTTCCTATCCACGACCAACTCTGTCGTCTGTCCCACCCAATATGGCCCACCTCGAGAGTGGGCTAAAAACGTTGCCCACGACTCGGCTCAGACCAATGGGAAAGCATCACGGTCCTCGCCATCCTTACTACCCGCAAGAAATATTCCTCGCGATGGCTCGAACTATCAGGCACCCAAACGATCTGTGCTGTTCAGCGCTCTCCTATCGATTTTAGGTCGGCATATTGACGCCAGAAACCATATCCTGCGCTGATGCATCCGAAGAAGAGCAGGAGATCGAGTGGGTGCCCGTCGTAATATAGAGATGATACGTTTAGTGTCGTGTAAAACAAATCGCCTAACGCAAGTAACACCGCTCCCAAGGATATGAAGGCGAACGAGGTCTCAAAGACTCCCTTTCTCATTGCGAAGAATATTGGAAAGAGGAGGAGGAAGACGGCGATATCCAACGTTGGGTATAGCACGGTCACAATAATTTCCAATGGCGTTGTCAAATCCGTGATCGATGGTGGAATTACGTAGATTACGTCAAGCGCGTAGAGCAATAGACTTGAGACCACTACCGCGATCCAAGCCTGCTTGCTCAAAGAGCGGACGCAAATGCGAAGTATCCCCGCAGCTCCCAAAATAATCGCTGGGTAAGTAAGGAGGTAGAAAAAGTCCGCCAACGATAGATACGGTAAGCCCGTGTCTACAACGTAGTATGCATAACTGTAGACTAGTAAACCCAGCAACCAAAACACAAGCCCCAACGCAAATCCAAGCAGGATACGCGTCATCTTGGATTGACCAAGACGAAGGAAGACAATGACGCCAACTGTCGCGGCGGCGCCCATGTATGCGATCAATCCGAAATTGGAGAACAACTCTAACGTGTAGGTCTTTTGCGCAGAGGCGTAGAACAAGATAGCGAAGATTGTTCCAGCGAGGGCTCCAATTTCACCGATTCTCATCTTCATTCTGATCCCTTTCCAAACCGATCCTTTGACCTGCGCTCTAGAAGCTGCTTTTTCGCTTCCTCCAAGTATCCTGCCAACCCGTGTCCACCCGTTTCGACAAAGACCAAGCCAAGTTTATTGTAGAAACGTCTTGCCATATCAACTTCAAGAACATGCACGGCCCCCTTCCCAAGGATCTCTATGACGGGCGCCATGAAATCCCGATGCCTGTCGACTACATCATTCAGCGTGAGGCCCGTGCGCCGGTTGACATGGCGGATGATAGCCTCCTTGAATTTTTCACCGATGCTACTCAGACTCTCGTTTACGCTCGCAACGAGAAGCTGCCGGGACTCTTCATCCAATGCGTCTGTATTATATGCCATCCAACAGCCCCCTTTTCGAACACGTTGTTTTTGTCTCGAATGATCCTAGAGCGAATTTTCTGGTTGATATTAAAGCAACCCCTGTGGTTTCGTCGATTGCTCATCTTGCGAAATCCAGGGCGTATCTTGCCTGAAAGCGCTCGACTTTCTCGCCCGAGCAGGACTGCTCATAACGCTTCGGTTGCGATGGTCTTATTACTTGAATTTGTCGAGGGTTTGGCGTTACATCAAATGCTTCCGTCGCTTCCATTGCAACTCGGCGAGGTTGACATATTCCTTGTTCTCTTAGTGGGCGTTGGTTTCGCCGCACTAATCATTGGCATAATTGTGTTTGGGCTTCGGCGCACCGCTGCTCTCTCCGACGAGTACTCGAAGGAGGCGAAGGCGAAGTTTGACGCGATCAAACCCGGAGGAGCCCACCTGGAGGAAAAGGTAGCACAGAAGCGGCAGAACCCGTTCATGGACAGCACTCGCTACAAAATACCACCCCCCGCAGGGACCGCTCAGAGGGAAGAAACGCCAAGACCGAAACCGCAAACCCAATTCACAGAAAACCGACCTCCTGACTCATCAGCCTCAGCATTGAGAGCTGAGTTGCAAGACACCAGAAACCGACTACAACAACACGTTCGTGAAGCCCTCAAAGAACGGGAGGCAACCCGAAACGAAATGGAAGCTGTCAGGGCTGAGGTTCGCACGTTACGGGAGAAACTCCTAGCAAGCTCATTGGAGATTCAGAAGCTTCGTGGATCCCTCGAGCAGCAAAACCTCCAACTCCAGAGCGAAAAGCGAGAGAGGGAAGCCCAAAGACAAGAGGCCAAAGAAAAACCCCAGCCGCCTCCGCAACCGCATGAGCCGACCCCAGAGAAGGGCGCCTCGCGAAGTATCTTCGAGATATTCCGCCGCAGCCGTACCGCCAGACCCTGCCCCTACTGTGGAAGGCAGTTGGAGTCTCGGGCTGTGTTCTGCGACGCTTGTGGTCAACGGGTGGTCAATGGGTGGTTTTAGTGATTCCTGGAGGTTGAAAAGAGCGCGGAAGGCCTGGGCGAGAGGATAATCCGCGAGCCCGATCAGTAAGCTGCGGAGGTTGAGAGCATGCTGAATGGTTTTCCGCAAATCGTCGTTCTCGTGTCTCGCATGGCCTTTCCACGCGAGACCCTATACTGTTCACAATAGGACAATGGTGTGATGTAACCCGATCCCACCAAGAACGGTGACGGTGGGCATTTTCCCAGCTAGAGGCAAGAGCAGGTTGGCGTGGCATGAGTAGGAATCTGAATGACCTCAGAAGTCGTCTTAGACACTATTGAAATGCTAGGTAAGCCTGGAATAAACTATGTCTGCGCAGGCTGCGGAACCCTGCTTTACCATAATGGCGTTGACGGAGCTTTTGAAGGCGGAGAACTAGGATTTTCCTCACGACAACCGCGCGAAGTTGCAGACAGACTGATATCCTGTCCAGTGTGCGGTCGGAAGCTCAACCCCAACCCTGACCCAGACACGATAACGGTAAAGACCAAGAGTAAATCCGCGACCTTCAGGCCGTCATAATAATCTCGTTCGTCGACTTGGTGACGCGCCTTGCCAGTGTGAAGTAGTCGCTAAGATCCTGGTGTTGCATGTCGCCGAAGCTCCAACCTAGCTTTTCAGAGAATCTCTTCATGATGCACCTTGCCAGGGTTTCTCCGCCCTTCCCAAACGTCTCGTTAAGGAACTGCTGGAACTCGTCGAGGTGTCTAGGAACAGCCTCCCTACTCAGACCTCTCTGTCTTTGAAGGCTTTCATAGAACGCGGTTCGGACGCCATGGCCTAGAACGTCAGCTACCACCTCGTCCACTGATTGAACCAGCAAATCTGAAAGTGGCACGGTCATGGGTTGTGAAGGAGGATTGTGTGGCGCGGGATATATCCGCATACGCAAGGAACATCGAAGGATCTTGAAATGTCTAAACCCCTCCCAGTAACCTGAACTCGGTAACACGCGTCACACAACACCTAGAATCAACCCCGAAACCATACTACGACTAGGAGTAAAAAATCACAATGCAATCTCACAAAGACCCAGAAGAATCAACCTGGTCCGACAACTGGAAGCAACCTAGATCGTGGTAAGCAGGAATCGGGACAAACGTCCCGACGTTCCGGCCTATGAACTGCGCGCTCAACAATGCGTGAGCTACACGAAGAACGTTTGGTTAGCTATTCCAATTCTCGAATGGCATTTGATATTTTTGGATAAGATTCAGGAGGCACGTCTTTCTCTACGGTGATCGCCACGTAACTGTTCTTGAGCGGAACAATGATCTCCACATACTTCTCAAAGCAGAACGTGATGTGGTCTAATGTTCCACTCCATTTGCTTTCTAGTTCTGCAGCTTCGAGGATATACTGAGTTCGAATCTCAAGAGTGCTTAAGTCGTTAGTATTGGGAGTTAGACTTGTCACGCCCTCCCTCATTTGTGCGAAAACGACTTTTCCCTTCCTCGTCGCCAATCCCGCCCACCTGATTCCAGAGTGAACCGCAAAAACATCATCAGATTTCAAAATTGCCACCGCCGCCCAATGTTCATCAGTTCATATTTCTGCATAGTGACATATCCCCAACCCAAGCTGTGCGCGTTTCAAATTACCACAAACAAGAGATTCTCAACTTAACTTTCGAAACCTCACCCACAAGATCTTCATCATCAATTGGCGCACAATCGGTCGAACAGAACAGGTTACAAATCCACGGCAACCTCCGAGATCAAATCAGATCAAAGTAGATTTGAGCTACAACTTCTAAACGCTAGACACGCACATGCAAACGCTTACATACGTAAACGGCCACCGAACAACACGGTTGTCTCCGAGTTTGGTAAGAGAAGAGACACGTGACGGTAAGACGATCTACTTTTGCAATTGTGGGTTAGGTTACGATGACATACTAATTGCATACGCTTGCGAAGAATACGCCCGAACACACGGCATCAACTCAGATGACATAACCAGGAAGGCCGTCTACAACCCGCGCAGCGCCCAGCAGCTTACCAAACGAACAGTCACCACACCATAACGGATCTTGGTGCGGAAGTTCTAATAACGGTCTCTCTTGTCTATTTTTAACTCATATCCTGTCTGCGTGCCATCCTTATCATATTTGACTCGGACCTGTCGTTTGGCTCCCTGCTTATCTGTGATCCTAAATGTAACCACGAATTCTTCCAATTTCTTGTCATATCGGACGCTTAATGTTTCCGTCGAAATAGGTTCCAGTCTCTTCTTAACGTAATCCTGCCCCCTACTTTCTGCTTCTTCAAAATTCAAAGCTAACAGAACCCGAAATAGAATTCCAGCATTGAAAGGTCCTGAAAGATTCGCGTATTAAAGCTTGGTTTCTGAACCATAACTAACTGAGGTTTTTTTCGTGTGTGTGCGCACTACTAGACCAACTTATAGCCGAATCAAGAGCCTACGGAATACTGGTCGGTACAAGCCAGACCAGTAATCCGAGGAGTCCGAAACCAAACGCAATAAATCATGTGAACGCTTAATGGAGCTCGTGGCGTTTTCTTTCTAGCCAGGCCTGAAACCTGTCGAGCGCGTCCCTGTCCTTTTCAATTGAGACTGATATCACTTGGGAACCAAGACGCGCGTATACGCAGATTGCAAGGCCGAAATGGACGGTAATCCATTCTACGCCGTTCAAATATTCAGAGTACTTTTCGGCGACTCCAAGCAAAGTGAGGGCCTATTTCCTAGCGACGACTGAGTCGCCAATTGCGTCTCTTCTGGATATTGATTCGCGTGACTTTTCCTTCAACATGGCACTGGCTACGAACTTTATCTCCACCCTCGCTAAGGGTCTGCTCACCATCGGACCCATTTCTTAGTCACGAATGAGCGAACGAATGAGCGCCACATAGGACGTGTGGATTGACGTACCGTGAGTCATGTGGACACATCCCCGCTTAGATCGTGACCTCCCTGCCCACCGATTTTAGCGTTCGTATCAAGGCGACGAAGCAATTCTTCTTGACCTTATATCTCCACAAAATACCCCGTCCACCGGTAATACCGTTGGAACAACGGGAAAAACCGTTGAAACCTCTTCCCTCCACATCCACCTTCGATAGCGAGTACGCTTTACCAGGTACCCTCGATAGCCTCCTAGTCGAGTCTATAGATGAAGTTCTAACAGACCTCTTGGGGAGAAAAACGAGAGAAGCCATCTATGACTACATAGAGAAAAATTACTCCTTTAACAGAGAGAACCTGCCTAAGAATCTTCACAAGTTCTTTGAGCTCTTAGATCGAACCTTTGGAAAGGGGAGTAAGACCATAGGTAACGCCATCATAAAGAAGCTTTTTGAAAAGTTGAAATGGGAATTCGCTGAGATTCCGGGGTTCGAGTTCTTCGACTATCTGGAAGCAGCAAGGACGAGGATCGCAAGGGAGCTCATCGAACAAGCCAAATCCGATACGAAAGAATACGACTCCTTGCTATCCGAGCGGAAAAGACAATCAGTGAGCTGATTTCGCGGTAACGGGACCGCTATGTAAAATGTGAAATTCGCAGCTTTCCAAGAAGCGCGACGTTCAAACGAAGCGTATTTGCAGGAGACAGGGTTTGTCGGGATCTACGGTGCTTCTTCTTTTATCGATGGGTTTGATCCTAGCCGATACGATATTATCAAGACGAGGACTGAGTAGGGGGTTTCCTGAGGTCAATCCCATACTGCGCCATATCTTGGAGAAGTTCGGATCGACCGGCTTTGCAATTACGCGAGTGGCTGCTCTCATGCTTCTGCTAATTCTCTTCCGGATCCTGGACCCTTGGGAATGGATTACTCTCAGCTCCGCTTTCTCGGCAGTGATGGGATATGTAACTTTGACCGGAGTCAGGAAACTCATGGCACCTAGAGCAAAGCATGTTGCATTGATTTCTAGTCCATCGACTAATCTGGATTGACCTCTTTTCTCCGTCCGAACCGAGTGATCTCATACAGGATTAGCACTATGGCAACGGCTATGCCCAAACCGACAACCATCAATACCATTAGGTCGTATCTTATGATTTCAACACCCAGGCTATCCAGCAAAAAGGTCAATCATACAGGCCTCTTTCGCACCGGTTCGGAACAATTGTCCTTTGGAGTCTAGGGCGCAGGCAACGGTAGGAAAATGGTGTTTCACGCTGGAACGGTCGACCCACCTAGAAAACTGACGCACGCGCACCCTGCTCGGCACGGCCATACCAATAGTTGTGTCATCTCCAATATCCAGTCATAGTCGATCTTGAGCTCTTGATCTAATACGCCTGCAAATTACCTAAAGACAAGGAAAAACCTCGTTTCTAACTCACCGGTCTTGAATAACGTGGTGGGTGGGGAAGACAGTCCACAATACTGAATTAACGATGTGGTATTGATGGCGCCCGAGACTGTCGACCTCTCTACACTCCCTGAAGGCGAGCTAATGGAGCTTGCAGTGCCCTCAGGAACCATGAACAGACGCGTACTGGTGATGTGGCTCTACTTGAGGGGGAATACCAACAAATCGCTGGTTGAATTTGACCTCCAAATATCCACCCTCGCAGAAAAAGAACTACAGAGGCGAGCAACGCAAACTGGGACATGAAAACAAATGGGTGATTTGCGGCGTCAAATCAGATTTCAAGCTTCAAACAGGTCAGAAATCTGCGCAGACACTAACGTCAAACCATCATCGTATACGTCATGTTTCTTGGGCTGCTCACGTTCTGATGCTCACAAAACGGACAGGTTGTTGTAACGTCTCCGGGGCGGTCTAGATGCTTCTGGATCGCTTCAAAATCCACTATGATTTCAGATGGGTACAATGCCCCGCATTTCTGACACTTAACGAGGAGCTGTCCCAACTCCATCATGCTCTTGTGGTCGTCTTCTACAGGTAACAACTTCACATTGCCCAATAACTATACATTTAGTACGAATCTCGTCATTTCTTGATTTATTGGACCCGCCTGAAGTCCGAGTACGTGATGCCCCCAGAAAGTTCCGAGTCCCTTCTCCACTTGCTAATTCCCGGCCGCTCGTGACAGATCTGAGTTCTTAGTGTAGCTGTTTATGAGTTTGCGGATTATGTCGTCGTAAGTGTCGCCTTTTCTCCCTAACCTGTCGAGCCTGTGTTTGGTCTCATTCTTCAGCTGAATAGTCCTGACCTTCCTCAAAGTCCAATCTACAGCTCCTACAACAACTGCATCTAACTATAGTCCATGTTGTCACTCCACAGCGGCTGTTCGGGTAACAGAACCAATTACATTCACTGTAACCACTACAGCAAGCAACAACCGTGAACGGTCTAGGCCCTGCTTGGGACGATATGGGAAGGCGAACCTAAGTGAAAAAGAGAAGCACCCTGACACTCTTGACTCTAGGCGTTTTCTTTTGGGTGCTAACCGCCATCTTAGACACCATCCTGATTCCTGACCGGTCTCTCTTCGATTGGCTAATCTTCAAAGTTCCCAGCAACGAACTCAACCTCAGAATCGCCACGCTCATAGCCCTCGCATTAGCAGTTGTGGCACTAGGAAAGAACTCGCTCGCCCAAGAATCCCAGATCAACCAGATGAAGAAAACAATCGACAAGTTTACCTCTCTATTGAACAACCTCCCAGTCGGGATCTACCGAATCACACCCGACGGAAAAATCCTCCAAAGCAACCGTCAATTCGCCGAAACACTCGGCTACGAACAATCCGCAGAACTTCAGAACATCAAACTAAACGAGATTTATACAAACAAGTCTGACCGCCAAGTATACCTCGAGAAACTTCGGAAGGCTCCGGTGTTCGCGGAGTTTGAACTACGCAGAAAAGATGGGCGCACCGTTTGGGTGCGTGAGTATCCAAGAGCCACATTGAATGAGGAAGGGACAATCGACTACGTGGACGGTGTCTGCGTGGAGACGCATGGAATCGACGCGATCATGCGCGACCTTGCCGAACATAAGAAACTTAAGAGCATGAAGGATAGCTTCATTGTCGCCGTAACCCACGAACTCAGAACACCGCTGGTCTCCATTAAAGGCTACGTGGACCACATCATCGCGAAAGAACCCACTCTCCCAAGCACCATCAAATCACAAATCGAAGTAGTCCGTCGCAACACCGACAGGCTACTCCAGTTAACAAATGACTTACTCAACATCCAAGACATAGAGAGCGGCAAACTAGAAATCAGACTTGACAAACTCAGCCTCCAAGAAACACTTACACAGTGCATTGAAGAGATTCAACCCTTACTCCGAGAGAAGAAACAAGAAATCACGCTCGAAGTCACCAACAAACCATTACTAGTGGTTGGGGATCGGCTCAGGCTCAACGAGGTCATTATGAACTTACTCAGCAACGCAAACAAGTTCACGCCAAACGGCGGACGCATAATGATCAGAGCGGAGCAAGACGAAAACACAGTATCAGTCCACGTAACTGACAACGGAATCGGTATCGACAAGAAGGATCTCGACCGCGTCTTCGATCCCTTTGCAGTAATCGAGAAGCCAACTTACTTCAAAGGCACAGGTCTCGGCCTCAGCTTAACGAAGAAACTGATCGAAGCCCAAGGGGGCAAAATCTGGGCCACTTCACTCGGCAAGGGGCAGGGGGCAACTTTCGCGTTCACTTTACCGAAACCTAAAGAGGAGTGGATAAAAGTCCATGGATAAGATACTAGTCGTCGACGACGAATCCGACATCATCAGCCTACTCAAATTGGTTTTGGAAGCGGAAGGATACCAGGTTGTCCCGGCACTGACCGGAGATGAGGCACTCAGTCTTGCGGAAATCGAAATCCCAGATCTCGTCCTACTCGACCTGATGATGCCAGGCAAGAGTGGCCTAGAAACCTGCAGACAGCTGAAAAATCAGCCGAGAACAAGAAACACTCCAGTGGTCGTTTTCAGTGCACTTGGCAGAGATGTCGATAAGAAACTCACAGCCGAAGCTGGCGCAAGCGCGCACATCACTAAACCTTTCAACAACATTGGGCTTCTCACCGAAGTCAAACGATGCCTGAATGAAGCTAAGGGATTGAAGTTCTCAAAGCAACTGGGAATTGAACACAACAAGCTCCTAGGCAAGAAGATTCTCTTGGAGTATGAACCACGCACTGACTACGAGCGATTCGTAAGAAACTTCGCGTTAGAGTGCGCATTTCTCGGAGAATCGGTTATCATAGTAACGCAGAAGGGTAGCAGCATTCGACAAGCCCTTGACGGCGACCAGGGAATCAAATTCATCGATTTAGAGCGAGCGCGTGAGCTCTTACCGATCCTAAAGGAGAATTCCGAAGGACCTCTCAGCATGGTCATTGACAGCCTCACAGATCTTGCGCTCAGCGACAACTCCGCCGACGGCTCATACAAAGGCATGTACAAGTTCGTTCAATCAGCAATTGAAACCCTGGACGAAGCAAGAATCACCGCGGTCTTCTTGCTAAATCCTTCCGCTCACGATCCCAAGGACATTGCAAGCGTCCGAGGCGTCTTCAGCAACCAACTTGTCTATGAAAAAGGAGGAGTCACGGTTACAAGGTTCGGGTAGCCGCACCATACCAAAACTCATGGACTTCGGAGGATCCATAGCTTGGTAAATCAGTTTGATGATCCCCCGTCATTGCTGCAACTTATCATGTCCAAAGGTGTAACCAGTGACAAGAGGGACACCGACCGTCTACTCCTAGAATCACTTGACGATGTGCTTGACGATCTGCTCGGGAAGCAAGTACGTGAAGTATTCTATGATCACATGGAAAGAAACTACTACATCGGGAGAGAGGATATACCAAAACGCCTCGGAGACTTCCTCCTCATCCTAGAACGCACCTTCGGCAAGAGCGGCAAAACTATCGAAAGAACTCTGGCTCGACGATTATGTGCCAAGCTCGGTTAATATTTCTTTGACGATCATAAGCTTGTCATGTTAGGTGCTGTCGCTGGAGCCTTTGTCCTTACGAGAATGGAGGAGCTTCATCGCTGACGAACAAACTTTGGCTGATTGCCCCGCTCTGCCTTGTGATAGCTCTTGGAGCGGTTGTGCTTTTCACAGAGTTTGGTCTCTTCCTCTGGCGGCTTCTCGCCCAGCTCTTTTCGAGGTTTACTGGAGGTTATTGTCCACCTCCATTGTGCTAAGCGGAAGTGGGAGAATTTCGCTCAAGTGGCTATTGCTACGTTGTCCACAAATCGGCTGCACGTTAGGTTACTCGTGAAGAAGGAACACAGCAAACCGATTTAAGCAAAGTCGAAACATATAGTGCAATATCGTGGGGCACTTTGACTAGCCACGTAGCAGTCGACTTTACAGAACTTTCAGACGGCGAACTACTGGAATTGATGGTGCCTTCTCAATCAATAAGCAGACGACTTCTAGTGGTTTGGCTTTACTTACAACAGCGGACAAGTATTTCGCTCAGAGAATTCGACAAACTGCTTTCATCTTCAGCTGAAGCGGAATTGAGAGATAGAGCAGCAAAAGTTAACGTGACTACGCAGAAGCTCGAAGAAACTGCTGACATCATCAAGAAGCTGGGAACTGCACGCGATCTGGAAAAGCGAAAGACGGAAAACGTTTGACGGGTTTCTTCTAGCGCCTCTGTGAAGAGCTCTTGGGTTTGTGCAGATATGGAGTTGGCTTCTCATCTTGCTTGAAAATGATCCGTACCTTGAATTTGTCAACGTAATCGAGAAATTCCTTGACTGACTCATCATCAAGGCAGGCCCGCAATGTTTTCTCGAATCGGTCAATCAGGGATTGCTGTAACAAGAGAAACGACTTGGCCTCGTCTTCATACATGTCCTCCTTCGTCCCGAGATTGAGCCAGAATTGAGCGAGGGTTCCATATGCAGATATCCTCAAGAGCTCATTTTCAAAACCATCTTGCAATACAAAGCTCACCATAACAATTGATCTTTCAATTCCAATTTTAACCTAACTAACTCGATATCCTGCGGCATCCTCATACTGAAGAGCCGAAATGAGCCATGTTTCTGCACACGGATCCTAGAATTGCCCAGACGCATGGACAGGAGACTCCTCTGGATCGGACAGTTATTTCATAATGCTCCTTACTAGGTCACTGAGCTTGTCGAGGAACGGCATTTGGATGGAAGGGTCGAAGCTGAGGACAACAATATACTCACCAATGAGATGGATCGTAAGGACAATTCTCTTGTATTGAATAACCAGTCCCTGCATAGAACCGCATTCTGACTCAAGCTTGTCCGCGCCT
>Ga0209322_10000943_pt1 | contig 16845 bp, 21 predicted proteins | sample Rifsed19ft1_FD_184013 | JGI IMG/M metagenome (GOLD analysis project Ga0209322, IMG submission 184013) | Soil microbial communities from Rifle, Colorado, USA - sediment 19ft 1 (version 2) | ecosystem: Environmental > Terrestrial > Deep subsurface > Rock core/Sediment | place: Rifle, Colorado... | reverse complement strand
TTCGGTCAGCTCGCGGCCCGGAACGGCTTTCCCCCCTTGGCCGGCCTTTAGCTCGAACATTCCGTCTTTGGTCTGAACGGCCGGAATAGGCTTTTCATCCCGCCAGTGGTCCAGGACGGCTTGTGGCAGGCTGGCGACTTTGAGGAGTTTGGATACCCAGCCTTGTGTGATTTGCAGTGCATCGGCTATTGGTACTTGCGCCATCCCTTTGGCGGCCAGGTCACGGGCGATAAAGACCAGGTCGGGGGCTTTTAAGTTCTTTCTAGCGGTGTTCTCTAGCGCGTTGAGCACGCGGGCCTCGGTTGCGTCTTTGATTTCTCGGGTTGTGGCAAGAATCGTGCCGTTAGGCAGATTCGGGACGGCGGCTGTTTTCTTGTCTTGGTTTTCTTGGTTAGCCAACTCGATGGCCCGAAAACGCCTAAAACCGACCATTAACTCGAAGGGCTTTTCAGTTTTTTGGCCGTTCAGGGTCTTTCCTCCGGTATTCCGCAGAATAACCGGTTCAATCTGGCCGGCTGTTCGGATGTTTGTGATGAACCCGTCAAACCCGCTAGATTCCGTGCTGGCCATATCCTGGACATTTCTGGCCGCGCGGCCGTTCCAGGCATAGTCAACGTGGATTTTTGCCAGCTCGACGGGGGTTGCCGTGTGCCCGGTTGTGGGCGCGGGTGCATTCTGTGCCATGTTACCTGCCTTGTGTATTGGGATAGTGGCTTATTGGTGTGCAAGCGAGCGGCAGCCACGGCCGGCCGCAGGCCTCGGGATATGACCCGACTGTCATAGCTTCCCACGGAATTATTCCGTGGTCAACCGTTTTATTCTGTAGACTGTCTTTTCGGATTATGCAATATTTGTGCCAAGTTGCCTGCGTCGGCCGCAGGCTCCTACCAGAAAAGCCCACCGGGCCGGAGCCGGGTGGGCCTTTCTGGCATGGTTTTTGCTTTACTTCGTGCCGGTAGGCCTACTAGGGCTTATCACATGATACGCCCGAGGGCACGTTTTTATTCCCTGGAATATTTTGGTCGGTTGGCCGCTAGAAGTACATGTAGGTGGGTGTAGGTTTAGGGACTGTATCTTACCGCGCGCCTGCGTGCACGCGCGTAGCAAGAACCGTGCCAGGCCTAGCGGCCGGGACCTGCGGTCGGCTGCGGCTAGCGCTCGCGACCGGGTGGCCGGTGGGTGTGGGTAGGTGTAGGTTCTTGCGACCGGTGGACCGGTTGGTGTGCATGTAGGCGGTTATAGGTTTCTGTAGTCATGTAGAGTACACCGGAGCCTAGGCATGGCGTGCAAAACTGGTAAGACCTGTCGGTCAGCTGGACTTTACCAGCACCTTGACAGGTCGGGCAAACTCTTGTTCGCATGGTCCCGTTCCTTATACGGTTAGTTACTTTTGAGCCGGGAGCATAAATGTGCATGGTTAGTGTTATTCTACGGAATAATAGGGTAGCGACTAACAGGAGCGTAGGGGCGTTAGCCCTTTACAGCCGTAGCGCAGCTACTCGGCCCATGCATCGCAGTCCGTTAAATCTCCCCCATCGGGCTGTTCTTCCTCTTCTAACGCTTGTTGTAAGAGGATAAGCGCTTCTGGTGATATAATGCCTTTATTATATGGGGCGCTTTCTAGGTCAGCTAAACGCCTAAGCGTTAGTCGGCCTCCTTCTCCGATAACAGGTTCGCGTTTAGGTAACGGACTAAACGTCATATCTATGGGCCTGTTAACCCAGCGACCATAGTCGTCTTTTCGGTGGTACGTGAAAGCACCCGGTTTACCTCGGCGGGTAATGCTGGTTTTTATGCCACGGAATAAACTTAGATTCTGTATCCTAATGCCTGGTTCCCCCTTTTCATAGGCAGCAATTATCTTTTCCCAGTTGTCCCACACTGCGGCCCGACCTAATCCACGAGCTCTAATGCGTTTTATGTCTGCTTTAGTGGGCTCAAGTGGAAAATAAATGCCGGGGCGTGCAAAGAACATACCGTTAGGGACGATTTTCTCTTCCCAGCCGCCAAGTGGCTTGTTAGTAAGCCACTCCTGCGGAGGGCCGTGGCTGACGCATCTAAAGATATCAGGTGAGTCTTTTAACTCGTTTGGTTCAGGTATTGGACAAGGTAACCAATTGGTTCCTGTGTCGATTGGTGTAGGAAGTATTAATGGTTCAAGAGTAGCAATTCCGTCAGTTGCTACCATTAGCATATTGTCAAGGTCTTTATGTGTATTTGCAGCATCTAACACTTGACCACGGCATCCACTGGTAATGAGTCCTGCCCATGTCCAGGATTGGAATTCTCCTGGCTCTCCACCCACTGTTTGGGCAGTTTTGCCATAATTAGAGTTTACCCCTAGTTTGATGACAATGCCTGGACCTTCTTTGCCGACTTGAATTCGAAATGCGTAATACTGAGGTATGTCTTTGAAGGGTTGGCAGTTACAATCACAGTGATAAAGCCATGCTTCGTGAAAAACTATGTTATCGAATAATTGTATTGCTTTAAGATATTCATGTTGCCATATCCACCCTCCCCCGCTAGTTTCAGGGAAAGCAATGCTACCGTTATGTAAACGGAAAGGAAAAGGTGCCCATGGTCGTTTAACAAGTGGTTCTTTTAAAGAGTAACGTATTAATGCTGCTCGAGCTTTAGTGATGTCATTATGATTGGTTGTATGTTCCCATTGACCGTGGATAAGACATGGGAGAAATACTAGTTGGTAAGGGTAAGCGGAAGATATATCGTAAGTGTAAATTTTGGAGCGTATTGGTCCAATACGTCCTAATTCGAAACGGCCGCCAAAAAAGGCGCATCGTTGAGCATATTCCACGGAATCTGGTACTGGATTTTTAGCACGTGCCGTTTTGACATGTTGCTTGATATTCATTGCAAGCATCATAGCTTCTGCGCTTGAGCCTGCTCCGAAGTAGTGTCTGAGGGGTATTCCAGCTTTAATGTGTGATTCAATGAGCTTTCTGGATAAGGATGCCATGTGTCGGCATTCTTCAAGACAGTAAGCCCTAATGTCATTATTGTTTAATTGGTCAAAATTAGACCGTTTATCTTTCATTTCCCTCATATTTTCAAGGGAAATTTTACGTTCTTCGTCAGTTATGCCTTCGGGGACTTTCCAATCTTCGAGGGCTTTGGTGAATTTACCTTGGAAGAACTTCCAAATGTCGTTAATTATAACAGATGGCCCCCATTTGTACGCTACTATTGGCGCTCCTGTTTTAGGGTCAGGAACAACTTGTTTTCCTTCACTCTTTCTAACAGTAAAACGACCATTAATCCAGTTTAGAGAGTATTGTGGTTCATTAGGCGGCCAGTATACCGGAACGATGTTTTTACGTTTGCCCATCATTCGGCGACGTAGGTTTGGCCGAATTAATCTGTATAATATCTGGTCGTCTATGTCTTCGAGGATTTTTGCTAGGTCGTAACTGAATGAATAAGCGAATATTTTGGTGTTTTTGATAGGTAATGACAGAATAAAGTCTAGACATTGTTTGGTGCGTAAACCTTTTGGGTTTTCAATTGTGTAATGGCGACCATGCTCGTCTGACGCGCAAAGCATGGTGTAACGGTGTTTACCAGGCCAAGGGCCATGGTGGTCTGTTTTGCCTTCGCCATCAATACCGATAAATGTAACTTCTTTGCGTTTACGTTGACGGGTTCCCCGGTGTGCTTTCCTGGGGGCGTTGCATTGTTCACAATATCGGCCCTCCCCTTTGAAACCATGTTCTATTCTCATGGGTGCGCCAAGCTGTGACTAACGGACCTGCGGTCGGCTATGGCTAACGCTCACTAGTTTAAAGATTAACTTGGTAGGTTACGAACGTCAGTCATTGCCGCGACGCAGCCGCTTCGATGCGTTTACAGATGTTAATTGCCATAGCTTCATTTTTTTCAACAGCTATGAATCTGCGTCCTAGTTTTAACGCTTGAATGCTAGTTTCTCCACTACCCGAGTATAGATCTAATACTAACTCCCCGGGGTTAGTATGTGTTTCAATGGGTATTTGACACACTATTGGTGCTTTTTGAGTCGGGTGGAGTTTATCTCGTAATAGTTCTGTTTCATCCCACACGTTACCCCGTCGTTTATACTCACTTTTGGCTGGGTATTTAGCGTTATATCCCGGATACCCTCGTTTTTCATCTAGGTAAGGAGTATTCCATGTAATAACTTCGTTACCAAAGAATGTAAGAAAAGCGCATTCTTCTCGGATAAAAAGGTAGTCTTTTGCTTTACCGTAGGCTCGTTTTTTCTTCCAGGTGATAAGGTCACGCATACGGTAATGAGTGGACCGTTCTGCTTCAAGAATGAATTCAAAAAACGGGCGATAACCTTGTTTACCTATTCCTCCCCACCAATAGATTGGGCATCGCCATGATTCATGCTCCTTAATGGTATCTATCCAAGCAGGAATGTCAGCTTTATCCCATAGTTCGCTTGTAATGTCCCCATATGGCGGGTCAGCGATACTTAGTGCTGGTGTAATGTCGTATATCTTTTTGAACCATGGTAACGCTTCTTTAACGTCACCTAATAAAACATAACCATTATTTGGATAAAAACCCAATTCTGTTATCATTGTTACCTTTAACTTGTCAGTTTATGAGCGTTAGCACACAGCCCCGGCGCAGCCGGTTATGCTACCTCTGGGCTAAAGTATAACGTGTATAACTCGCGAGCTACGTAATCGTTATCCTCATCTTGGTCAAGATAATCGATTATTTGGTCAAGGTCTTCAAGGTCTCTTGCGTGTGCAAAAAGGTCATAACGGACATGCACCCCGTGACCTTCACCATAAAGATGGTCAAATCGAGGGGTATACATGGTTGATTCTTTAATTCCTTGTTCTAACGCTTGGCGCTGTCTAAGTGCATCGACTTGTACGTTAATCCAGGCAATGTCAGCAGCTGTTTTAACTTTTGGATAAAGTTCTGAACGGTCGGCAACGCCACCAAGTTCACGCATTCTCATCCCTTCGGGAATGAATGCGCCTTCTTGTTCGGCAAAGGACGGGGGCCGCTCGGGCCCCCATAAACGTTTATGTAATTCGATAGAAGTAGGAGGTTTACCTATGACAGCGTCTGCAATTACCTTTTTACGCCGTTTCTCCCATCCTCTTTTGGCGGCTTGCGACCGTTCTTTATGTCGTCGTGTTTCCCACCCTCTTTTTGCAGCTTTTGAACGGTCCTTAGTGGTTATTCCACGGAATGTTGCGACGACTTTTTTGCGGCTCGCCCGTTCCTTTTTTGCTTTGGATAGTGTTGCGCGCTTGCCGGTACGCTTATCAAGTGCATAACGCCGACCTAATGAGTCTTTTTTAATAGTAAATCGCAAGGGTTTCTGTTTTTCAACAGCCCCTTTTGATTTCTTAACGGGCTTGCGCGCGGCAGCTTTTGCCGGCCGCAGACTCTTGACAGGACGCGGTTTTTTTGTTATCCTAGTCATTAGAATGGTGTTACGTTTTCCGCCGTCTGCAAACGGCGGCCTCATTGAAGCGTATTAGGTGAGTACAATTAAAGCCCTAAGACGCCAACGGCCCCGGATGCGAAAACACCCGGGGCCGTCGCTTTTGCGGCTGCGCCGCGGCAGTGACTGACGTTGGCAAACCTAACAAGTCTATGGAATAACTTGCTATATTGGAAGCGTCAGCCATAGCCGGACCGCAGGTCCTTATGCTTGTTGCTGAATTACAGGTTCCTTACTGACTTTCGCCTTGATTTCCCACATCTCGCCGTTTTTGACTTGGACCTTACTTCCAGTCCAGTATAGATAAATGAAGTGACCTTTCTTGTTCCGTAATGCGTTAATGGCGCCTGAGCCTGATATGCCGACTCGAGTTCCCTTCAAAACTGGTGCGCGTGTTTCTCGGCTGTGTTCGTCTCGTCCGACTAACATTGTCCCGGGGATTTCTGCGGTAGCTTCGCAGGCGAACCATATTCGTTCTTTACCGCGGTTATCTTTCCATGGAATAATGTCATGGAGGACACCAACGAACGTTGTGTTCATTGGGAAGATTTCACCTGTTTTTCTGTTGATACGAGGTACCATTAGAAATCCCTCGGGTCGAACAAAATCAGGCGAGAGGTCAACGAGGTCAACCCCTTGGGGTACTAGATTGAGGTTAAACTCGAAATCATCGTCGAAATCGGCATCACCTTCGGCAAGAATAGGAGGATTTCCTTCGGTGTTATCGTCGTCAGGTTCAATTTCGTTAACTTCTGACTCACTATTGGGGGTATTCTTCTTTTTTGACATGGTATCTATCCTTTTTGCGGTTCATTCCGCGGAATATGCGGGAGAAAATCCTCTCACATGTTTAACTATGGTATCACATTTGTTCATTAGTGTCAATAGTCATAAATAATTGGTTGCTATCGTTGGTAACAGAGTTTTAAGTTACGAGCGTTAGCCGTTGCCTACCACAGGTGTTACAATGAAATGCCAAGAAGTACAATTGCGTATACGTTCACGTGTTATGGAAACGAAAGGAGGCCATGCGTTAACTTTTGGTTTTCGTTTGGGTCCAATGTCAGTCTTTATCATCGCAAATATACCAGAAGACCTATCAAATAAAGGTGGAGCGCTTGCCTATATTAAATTAGGCTTACGTTTGGATAATGATTGGGAGGAATCAGAAGAAAATGGTTAGACCTGCGGTCGGCAGTGACTAACGTTCGTAACCTAATAATTCTATGGAATAACCTGATATAATAGGAACGGCAGCAACAGCCGTCTGTAAGACCATGAAATGTGTACATTGTGGGCATGTATTGCCCGACGGAAAGCTTCGGTGCGTTAGCCCTAAATGCCGTATGTGGAATACAGCTGCTAGCGCTGAAGATAGTACCGTTTTACTTAGTGACGCTAAATTATCAGAGGTAGAACGTGTAATAACAGGGTTAGTAGACTTCTGTTTCGGTGGAGGTATGGCTCGAATAGGTATTACATTGTTAGGGGGCGATCCCGGTGCAGGTAAAACAACGCTTTGCCTCCAATTATCAGATATCTTTGCTATTCGGTTCGGTAAAGAGGTATTATATATCGCTAATGAGCAACATGCATCGGAGTTAAAAGAGACAAGTAAGAGACTCAAGCTTAAACATGCCAATTTAATTCGTGTTGTTAATGGAATGGGTGGGATTACAGTTGACATTGGTACGTTATTGCTTCGTTATCATCCTTGCCTGATTATACTTGATTCTGTGACTAAATGGTCGGGGGAGAACATGAATGAAGCGGTAATAATTTGTCAACGTCTCAAGGATTATACCGTTCGTCTTAATGCCCCAACAATTGTCATTAATCAGGTTAATAAAGGTGGTGAACATGCAGGGTTAAACAAGATGCAACATGCAGTTGACGCGACAATGTTGTTCGAAGTGTTAGGGTCAAATCCCGATTCTCCCCGCCGTTTGCACGTGGAAAAGAATCGTCACGGTCCTGCTCCACTTTCTCAGTTCTACGAAATGACACCATTAGGCTTATTTGAGATTGATAGAGATGAAGTTGATAACCGGATTAAAGCTAATGTTGACGAAGAAAATGAACTAGAAGAGGGGTATGATGAACTCTAACCACCTGTGGTGGGGCTGTGTGCTGTCGCTTGTGACCTGACAATTCCGTGGAATAGTCTAACAAGTTGCGCGCGTCAGCCATTGCTGCGGTGCAACCGCTTGACATTGTGCTACAAATGTGGTATACTTATACTAGTTGCGCTATGATGTGTAATTGGTTGAGTAATTCCACGGAATAATTATGTCTCTAACCCAGAGTATTGTACCATACCAAGAACACCCGTCGACTGTTTCGGTTTTACCCGCCCCCACGTCTTTACGTGATTGGTGGCGAGAATTACAAGGAGTTACACCTCCTATTAATGGTCCTGTTCAATCAGCTGTAATGGGACTCCGACATAATGCCGAAGCTGGCGCAGTTGGCGCGTTACTTGCGTTAATTGACACTGACTTAGGAGGGTTGGATTTAGGTGGCCGCATCCCTATTGACTGGGTTGGTGCGGCTCTTTTTTACGTTCTAAGCCTTCAGGGTACAAATAGACCAGATAGTCTATCATCTGATTATCGCGCAATGGGTCAATCGTGTACTGCTGTTGCAATGTATCGAATGACTCATAATTGGCGTGAGTCAAAAAAGAGTATTCCGCGGAATATTCCTCAACTATCTGGGGACCCAATCATTGAGGCTGGGAAAGGTCAATTCTAGACATATACGGTTTGCGAACGGTAGTCACAACCGGTCACAGGCCCTAACACAATGGAGACGGTAGCTACAGCTAACCGTAAGTTCAATGCCTTCACTAACAGAGTATTACGGTCGAGCAAAGTATGGTTTTGGTAATATGAATCCAGTTGATATGGCCCAAATGGGTGAAGACTGGATGATTGCGGCTGCTACTGGGGTCGGAGTCGGTCTAATGTCCGTAGCATTAGGAGGTCTGGATAAAAAGGTCTTTGGATTTCCAGTTCCTTTAGACGGGGTAGCCGCAGGCGTTCTAGGTTTCGCCGGTCTTCAAATGAGAGGCACAACGGGTCAAGCTCTCAAACTGGCCAGTGTTGCCGCGGCGGGTTCGGCTGCTACTCGGACTTTCGAAAAGTTCTTCAAGGCTGGATTCAAGGTCAAGGGTGATTTTGAAGACCTTGGCTCAATGGGGATTTCTGGTCATCGCTGGCATGGTGACCACCTTCTTAGCGATGTCGGCTTCGGAGCTGGTGCGCAAGACGCATTGGTCGAAGCAGCCAAGTATCTCTAACCACCTGCGGTGGGGCAGTGACTGCCGTAGGTGACTTAATATTCTGTGGAATAACTTGACTTAAGTAACAATTCAACCGGTTGCGAGCGTTAGCCGCAGCCCTCCGCAGGAGCAAGACATGACAACAGGAAGAGAATTGATTTTACGTGAACCCGCTTTGGCTATGCTTATGGGGGGACTCCCTCAGGGTGACCATTTTGGGTTTGGTGATGACTATGGTTATGGTGATGATGACTATGGTTATGGTGATGATGATTATGGTTATGGTGATGATTACGGCTTTGGTCTCATGTCTAGTTTTGACCCATCTATGAATATGGGTCTGCCTGGATATGGTTATGGTGCAGCTCCTGCTATTGTTCGTCCGCGTCCCGGCCCTCGTCGTCCTGGTCCCGGTCGTCCCGGCCCTCGTCGCCCTCCAATGCACCCTGCTATTGCCAGTACTGCTGCCCGGACTTTGCTATTGGATCCGAATCGTCATTCGACCGTGAAAGTGGAGCGTTATAGCTTTTCTTTCTCGCCGGCAGCAAATCTCGTGTTGGGTACGGCAAGTGCTATTCCAACATTTACACAGAACCCTTCAACATCGATTAAAGGACAACGTATCATCATGAACGCGCCTTTACCAGGCTTCGTTCTTATTGCATCATTGCAGGTTGCTAACGTCAACGTTTTCGTTGGTGGTGTTGAAGATGCTTTCAATTATAGCCCTCTTGCTGTTGGTGTAATGCTTGATTTGCCACGTCTGGACCCCCAGAATCGTGCAACGGCAGCAGGAGCGTACACAGGCGTATTGCCTCCCGGTTACACGGCTGGTAATGCGTTTCAATTCGTCATTACGCTACAAGGCCCGGCTACCCTCGCGGGTGGTTACGGCCAGTGACCTGCGGTCGGCTGCGGCTAGCGCTCGTAACTAGTTAACTGTTTCACGGAATTAGTTAACGAATCGCAAGTGGCAGTCACTGCTGAACCGCAGGTTCCCGGTGAATATATCATTTGCACTCCCGCCGCTCTTCGTGAATCCAGGTTCAAAAGAAGGGCAGCTTGCTAGAGTGTCAATCCGTCAATGCGCCCAAAAAGTGGGGCGCGCTAAGATGTGCCCGCAAGGCGTAGTGTTTGGTATTGATGGCGCATTCAATTTGCGTGCATCGAAGAGCCAAAATGCTGCTGCATTGCGGGCGCTTCTCGATTGTCTTATTGAACTTGATTCAATTTGTTTTGCTATTAATCCTTCATTACCAAAGTTATATGAATCGGGGGTTATTTATCACTTAATGCCATCAGACGCGCCATGGGATACCATCCCGACGTTTCTTTGTCGTGGGCACACGGATTGCAAGAGTCTTGTTGCTGCACGTATTGCAGAACTACGTCGCATTGGGCATATTGCTATTCCAGTGTTTCGGCATGTTACTGATGGTTGGGGGACAATGTTTCATATTCTCATTTTGCACGAAAACGGGCAATGGGAATGTCCGAGCAGACTTCTCGGGATGCGTACATCACAGGAGGCGCCTGCGGCGCGGCAATGATTAATGTTTACAATCAGTTAACTATTCCGCAGAATAGTTAGCAAATCACAAACGGGTGAAACATGGCATACGTACCGGTCAACATTAATGTTTACACAGCCGCATTTGCTGGAGCCGTTGCAGGTTTGAACGCTCCAAGTGGTGCTTTCATCACAGACCCAGATGCTATTGATTATGCTCCCCCTGTCAATGTGGCAGCATTTTTTGCTCAAGCTGTAGACACAGCCTGGGGGACAGCGGCAGCTAATGCTTATAATTTGGCTGCCATTACGGAAATAGCAAACAATCTCTTTGCTCGGGGTCCAGGTTACCCTCTAACGGGTGCTGTATTGACCCAGGCAAATTGGACTATTACAGCAACAGCATTGGTCGCGTCGGTTCGACAAGGGGACACGAACGCTTCGGCGATTCAAAACATTACTCCACCAGGTGTGAGTGCGAGCAATCGAGCCTATGGTCAAGGTGGGGCAACAACGGCTACCGCAGCAACCATTACCGTTATTGCGGCAGTAAAGCTCATTGCCAAAAGCAGTGGACTTTTCAAAGCGTGGTTAAATATGTCATGGGCTGCTTTAACGGCAGCTGATGTGGGTACATTAACTATTAATGTGTTTACGGATGCCGTTGCTGGCGTCCCTCTTACTTTGGGCAATGTTGGTACTATTGGTTTCGGTTCTAACGGTGTTGCTCAACCGGGTAATGTTGCTGTTAACAATAACGGTCCGTTTACGGCTAATGCTGGTGCTGGTATCACTATTGCTGGCGCAAATGCTGGATATACTGAAGATATAAAAGCTATCACACAAGGAACGGCAGCAGCAGGCGCTATTCTCACATGGGAAAACATTGTGGGAGCTGCTGCGGGAGGGGTTGAGACCCCCTTTGGCGTTGGTCGAACATGTCTTGTAACTGTCTCACTCACAAATAGCGTTGCCGCTCGAGCGACAGGTAATATCAGCTTGGGCATGTTCGAGCTTTAACCACCTGCGATAGGCCAATGGCTGACGTTCGTAACCTGATATTCTGTGGAATAATTTGAAAGGTAATGATAATGACATTAAAAACTGAAAAACAGGCAGTTGTAGACAATTCTATGCCTTACCCCGAGGCACCAGAAGTCGATCACAACGATTCTCATCAGGAGCATTATCGAGGTATTAGAAATCCCGAATTGATCAAAAAAGAGAGTCGATTACCCTACCGACGACCGCCTTATCAACCACAGGATGAATAAATGGTTGTTCGAGTACATATTCCACAGAATATGTACTCTATAGAGTCGTTAATTCTAACCTAAAGAAAACAATTGGTGTCTAATGCCTATTTTGGTAATTCAAAACTCGTGTGTTGCTGGCGCAATGGCAGGACTTATGGCTCAACGTTATGTCGGTTCAGTTGCACCAACTAATTATGCAGCCGTTGCAAATGCTGCACGTGCTATTGCGGATGAGTTCATTATCATAAATGCTGCAAGCGGTGCACCAATCGATGATACTGATAATGGAGTAATTGGGCCATTAGTCTTATCTTGTGCCATGGCAGCAATTGTTGGTTCAGGAGCCACAAGTGTAACACCTGCTGACTATCTTACTTATGGTAGACAAATTTATGCTTCAGTAAAACAGGGGTTAACTAAACTCGTATAATCTAACGTTTGCAACCTGTCAGGAGTTATATTATGGCCCCTATTTTATGGGCTGCATTAGGTGCTTTGACGGTTTATCTAGCGCGTCAAGGTCCCAAAGTCAAAACGGGCATGGATATTGTCTTGACTCAACCACCAGTGCCACCACAACTTGCTCAAATGACTCCTACAAGAGCAGAAGTTCATGAGAAGTTAATGAGACATTGTATCGACCCGTATAAACTAAAGCGGGCAGCTATATTATTCGGTCATGAGGGTTTATCTCAACATGCCGAAATGCTTCTCACCAAAGCCAAAATGATTCATGATATGATGCATGGTGCCCAAGCAATTGTCGAACGATGCCGCATGGGTGACCAACACGCAATGGCGATGGCCAAAGGCATTGGTGAACAAGCGCGAGCGGGCAATAAGCGAGCACAAATCTCAGCATATCTCATTGAAGAATACTCAAAGAAGACTAGTGAAGACAAGCAAGCAGCATAACGACTGCGCCACGGCAATGACTAACGTTCGTAACCTGATAATTCCATGGAATAACTTGTCATGTCAATAGCGCCAGCCATAGCCCCACCGCAGGTGGTGGAGTTTCCCTGTGAAGAATGGTTAGCAACCCGAACAGAACAAGGGGAACTCGTTAGTATTGAACCAATACCAGGAACATGGACATTAATTGGAGGAGAGGACAGGCGAAAGCTTGCAGTTAAAGGCTTGAACGTTAAAGCCTTCTTCGCCTGTCCACGTTGCCGTAATATCGGCATTATTCCTGAAGGGTTTAACCCGCCAAAAGAGTTTGGTGATACCAAACCACTTTCTGAGTTACATTGTCGCAAGTGTCAGTTCGGATGCCGTATTATCCTTAAAGACTGGGATAAACGACGATTATATTGTGCGTGTTACGAAACAGTCAATGGTGACACCTATAAGGAATATTTGCACGCTGAAAACGAACAAGAAGCTAAAAAGTTCTTCTGGGCCCAGCACGGCTCCGAAGTTATACATGTTGCAGGTATTGCCCCTGTAATTGGTTTCTTTTTACAAGATGAGAAAACGGACCAAGTTCTAGTAGTATGAGCGGCTGCGCCGCAACTGTGATTAACGTTCGCAATATGTCAACTAATTTCATTAACCTTCAACAGGGTGCGTGCGGTAGTCGCAACCCCATCACAGGTGGCCGTGTTTGACCCATTAACCATGCTAATGTTTGGTGCCGGTGCTCTCGTGTTTCGCGAGATGAACCGTAAAGATTATGGCGAATTAACCCCCTCAAGGGATGAGCGCTATCGTAACATTATGGAGTACTGTTATCAACCCGAGCTACTCTTTGAGGAAGCTCGGCTTTTTAATGAGTACGGCTTAAAAACACAAGCTGCAATGCTTAAACGGCGTGGAGAATGGCGAGCGCGGCCTGCTCACGTTAAACGTGCGCATGAGGAGGTTTATCAAAAAGCTCTTCAAAGCATGAACATCCCGGCTATCTTAAAGGTAGCAGTAGGATTCGAAGGTTGGACGGCCACCAAAAAAGCCGCTAATTTGCGGGAACGTGCACGAAATCTCCAAGAGACAATGTTACAAGAGGCCGCTCAATATGCGGCAGAATCAATAAAAAACAGAGGTAATAATCCATTAAATGATGATAATGATGATATTCCACAGAATAAAGATCTACGGTCAGCTGCGGCTACCATAGGTGACATAAAAGATGATACATAAACCAACAGGAGATTAATCATGGAACCTAAAGAAACAGCCGTAATTCCCAATAATGAGGAATTTTCACGATTCATTTATGCTTATGCTATTAGTTGGGGGGCAAATCATTTTCTTAATGTTATGGATTCTGAACAACGAGTCGCTTTCTTCATTGCTATTGCACAGACTTATCCGGATGAGTGGAACGAGGCAATTACAAAATTAACTGCTGGTGGTTGACCATCTGCGATGGGGCAATGACTAACGTTTGCAACTTAATTATTCTACAGGAGCAACCATGAACCCTTATAGTTACGAACGGTCTTATCCCGTTGCAGGCGTTAACTACAGTCGTCCGCAGGACCAGATGTGGGGGTTTGGGTATAAGGGTGAATGGCGCTCTGTTTCTGACCTTATTGACATTTGCGCTGCCCAAGACGCAGCAATGCGTAATCTTGCCCGTAGCATCAGTGAGGTAGTAAATAGACCTACTCCCCCTAACCCTTCTGTTTTAGGACCGTTTATTGATGCTTATGCAAACTTAATTACTCGTTATAAAAAAGCACGAGATACTGCCCAGGAGACTATTGATAAAGCTTCAGGTTGGAGTGTTCCTCTACCTAAAGTAGTTATTCCAGCAACCACAGAATATAACCATTTACTCGATGCCATTAATCCACGTTGGGGGGAAAACACGTGGAGTGAAGGGGATGGGAGCTATGATGATTTACTTAACCGAATTAACAAAATGGGAGCGTCAATTATAAGTCATGAACCAATTCCTCAACCAAGAACAATTGATGCTAATCAACTTGCAAATATGGCAGTAAATGTCATTGAAGCACCTACTAAACTCCAAGCAACTGCTCTCACAGAAGGTGCCAAAGGGTTCATTAAAACAACTGCTAAAGGAGCTGAAACCCTAGTTAAAGGGATTGGAGAAGGTCTCGGAGGGGCTACTGGCCAATTAAGCTGGCAAACAATTGCTATAATAGCTGGTGTTGTTGGATTAGGCATCATTATTTTACCTAAAGTATTAAGCTTTACTCCAGCGGGTCGCTATCTGCGGTAGGGCAGTGGCTGGCGCTATTAACATGTCAAATTATTCCACAGAATAACCTAATAAGGAGCGGCAGCTACTGCCGACCGCAGGCCATGGGAAGAAAGAAGCAAACAGTTGACCAATGGGTTCAATCAGTTATCAGTGAAGAAATTGAAAGTAAAAAATGTTCGGCTATTGCTCTATTGCATCTTAAAGGCGTTGGTGGAGCAACTGAAGAAATTACAACTAGACCCGTTGAGGGAACTGTTGACACGAACGAAATTGCAAATTTTCTCCTTGGACGTGCTGAAGGATTCAGCCAGGACCTTCCAGGTCTTCAAACGTTCAAACTCATTGCTTTCTATGGGACTAATGAACCACATAACCCGTTCCATTTCACAACATCCGACGGTAACGTTACATCTCGTTCTGAAATAATGATGTCCGCCCACGAGCCCACCCCTACAGGGCTCCTTGGGCAGCAAATGAAACACATAGAAGCTCTTATTTCTTCAAATAACGCACTTGTTACCGCTAATATGACCATGGCCAATGGTATAGTAGCAATGTGTTTTGGTGATAAAGGGGTTGTCCAAGCCTCTATCCGAGCACAACTTGAAGCCGTTGAAGTGGTCAAAGATTCAATGCTCGATATGCATAAACAACGTAGAGAATTAATCCTTGAAGAGCATAAGGTAGCTCAAGACTTACAGACCCGAAAAGCTGTTATTGATGCCATTCCAACCATAGTTAATCGGTTTACAGGTCACGAAGTTTTTGATGAAAAAGCTAACCGTGCAAAAATTCTTGAGATCCTTGCCCTTAAAGTTACTCCTAAAGACATTGAACTTCTCGTTAGTATGGGGAAACTAACTCAAGAGGAAGCACTCATCTTGTCTGCTCAATTCGCCACAATTGTGGAAGAAAAGCGAAAAGAAGCAGAGGCACTCAGAAGAGTACCTGGTGAGGATAGCCAACCTAAGGCACTCACTGAAGGAAGTCCTACGGATGGCAGTGGCTAACGCTCGTATTCCGTAGAATAATTTCTAAACCTAAAACAACAGCCACTAAGTAAGAGGAAAACATGAACCCATTGTTTCTTTTAAGTTTAGGCCTCGGTAGTGGTTACCTCGGTTATAAAGCGGTTAAAAAAAGTAGCATTCCAACTAGAAGTAGCTATCAAACAATGGAAAGTGTTGCACCTAATGGCCAACCTATTAAAATAGCAACACCAATTGCTTCTGCAATTACTGTCTCTCAAGCAACAGCTAAAGTTACCAAACCGCCAACAGTTGGACGGTATTACCCCGTGCCAACTACAATACCTGGCCAAGGAACAACTTTTGCTCCCCCTAGAACCGTCAAGACGACACCGGATGGAGAAGTTGCTCAACCGGCGCCCATAGTGATAACTAAAGGTGGAGCGGCATCTGTTGCCGTTGGTTCCGTCAAAGATGTCCAGCGTACTTTGAATACGTTAGGCTATGCTAAACCGCCATTAAAAGAAGATGGCATACTCGGTCCAAAAACAATTGCAGCCATTAGAACATTTCAAAGTAAAAATAAACTTACTATAAACGGTAGTGTGAATGATACCACAAAAGCTGCCCTTTCAGCATCATTGTCTAATATAGCCGGTGGAGCCAGCACTGTTGGAGTAGTGATCCAAAATAGTAGTCCCGAAACGGGAATAATAACTGCTCCTAACGGAACTGTTATTAACACTAAAACTGCATTAGCAATGACGACAAAAGATATTCAATATAGCCTTAATGGTCTAGGGGCATCCCCCAGATTAGTCGTAGACGGTAAACTTGGACCGAGAACTGTTGCAGCTATTAAATGCTTTCAAACAAGCCATGGGCTCATCCCTGACGGAGTAGCAGGAGCAAAAACCAAGACTGCATTGTATCAATTATATCCTCCAACCCCACCAGGGATAATGAGGCCAGCAGTAGAACCTAAACGAGTAACTGCCCACGAACCAGCGGGGCCTGGTATACCTTGGGTCGTAAGGCCTATGGCACCAACGCCCGTTTCCCGTGGACCAGCGGGGCCTGGTATACCTTGGGTTTTAACGCCTGGACCGGAAGCATACAGGGAAGGAACGGCAAACCCTACACTCAAGTAAGCGGCTGCGCCGCAGCTGTGACTAACGTT
>Ga0209322_10000931_pt1 | contig 16943 bp, 14 predicted proteins | sample Rifsed19ft1_FD_184013 | JGI IMG/M metagenome (GOLD analysis project Ga0209322, IMG submission 184013) | Soil microbial communities from Rifle, Colorado, USA - sediment 19ft 1 (version 2) | ecosystem: Environmental > Terrestrial > Deep subsurface > Rock core/Sediment | place: Rifle, Colorado... | reverse complement strand
GTTTAATAAACGATCTGGCTAAATGTGGAGTTGGAATTATATTACTATCGTCTGAGCTCCCGGAAATCTTAAATATGTCTGATCGTATTCTGGTTATGTGTGACGGCTCGTTTGTTGATGAATTTGAAGGAGGAAAGGCATCACAGGAAGATTTACTGAGATGTGCTGTAGTTAGAAAATAATATTATCGAATTTGAAAGGTATAGATAGTATGACGAAAGAACCATCAAAGTTTAAAATTTTAAGTTTCGAATGGCTAAAAGCATTGGTAGAAACAAAGCAAAAGAGAGCGAAACTTTTGATTATGGCGATGTTTATAGTGATAGGCAGCGTATTTTTATATTATGCGGTGTCGGCACCCGGCTTCCTCTCTATTGGAAATGCTACTAATATGGCCCAGCGCATGCCTGCTGATATCATTGTAGCGGTGGCCCAGACTATGGTTATTATCGGAGCGGGCATCGATCTTTCCGTGGGAGCTATTCTTGCTTTTTGCGGTTCATTGACTGCAGTAGCGTTTTGCTATTGGGGTTTGCCTGTTTGGGTGGCGATATTGCTTGGACTGACGGCAGGGTTATCTATAGGAAGTATTACCGGACTGATTATCACAAAGGGTAGAATTCCTGATTTCATTGCGACATTGGGTATGATGGTAACTATTCGTGGTGTCGCTTTGATTTTGACAGGAGGATTACCGGTTCCATCCCATATAACTGCGGTAAGACTCAGAGCATATTTACCGCCTTCAATAATATGGCTGGGCAGTGGAAAAATATTTGGAATACCTGTCGCTCTTATAATCTCACTGGCTATAGTTGCTATCGGCTGGCTGATCTTAAGACATACTGTATTAGGGCGGTCGATTTATGCAATAGGAGGCAATAGGGAAGCTGCTGCCATATCTGGTATAAATGTTGATTTAACCAAAGTCAAAATATATGCACTATCAGGATTATTATCAGCACTTGCGGGTATAATATTAATTGGCCGTATGAATTCTGCCAATGCCTTAATGGCAGATCCAGCTAATTTGGACAGTATTGCCGCAGTTGTCATAGGGGGGACTGACCTGTTTGGTGGTCAGGGTGGTGTTGTCGGCTCATTATTTGGCGCCGGTGTCCTGAGCGTATTAAAAAATGTGCTGAACCTCCACAATGTACAGGATTTTGCTCAAAGGGTATTCACTGGTATTTTAATCATTGGTGTAGTAGTAATAGATCAGCTGCGACGAAGATTCACACGTTAACAAAATCTTGAAAAGAGTAATATTGATATGAAAATAAGCTACAATGAAGCGACTGCCATGGGATGTTCCACTCTCGAAAATGATTTGATTCTCTGTGAGAAGATTGGTTATGATTTTATAGAAATCCGTTTGGATATGCTCAGGGATTATCTAAAAAAATATTCGGTAAAAGATTTAAAATCATTTTTTGCCAGCAGCAGGATCAAGCCCCATGCTTTCAATGCGTTATTCGATATTAATTTCTGTGATGCCGATGCGTGGAAAGTGGTAATGGAAGATTTCATGCTGGCCTGCAAAACAGGTGAAAAAATCGGCAGCCAGTATATTGTAGTCGTACCCACTATCACAAAAAAACCTAATACTCACAGTGAAGCCGAAGTTTTTGAAGACTCGATAGGAGGCTTGACAAAACTTCTGGATGTTGGAAGAAATTATGGTATGAAATTAGCCTTTGAACCGGTTGGAAATCCCGGTTGCTGCGTAAGAACAATTGGGCAAGCCTGGGATATTGTTGAAACTATCGATCAGGATGACGTGGGTTTGACCATGGATGCATTCAATCTTCATCTTTATAACAAGTTAAATGACTTTAAGGATATCAAAATTGTCGATCCGGATAAGATTTTTGTTGTACACCTTGATGATGGTGAAGATTTACCCCTGGAGGTCCTGGATCACTGCCATAGATGTTTTCCGGGAGAAGGAGTTATCGATTTAAAGAATTATGTAAAAAATTTAAAAGATGTTGGCTACGACAGAATGATATCCATTGAGACTTTCAGGCCGGAATACTGGGAAAAAGATGCTCAGTGGGTTATTAGAAGAGGTTTTGAAACTACAAAAAAATTACTTGAATCCATTTAATCATTAAAGAAACACACCGGAGAAATAAAGTTGGCATTGCTTCATTCTTTAATTATAAATACTTACTTTTAGGAGAATAAGAATTTGGCACAAATTTCTTTTTCAAGTTTAGATATAGGAACATCCGGTGTGAAAGCGCTTATTGTGGATGATTCAGGTAAAGTAATATCTAAATCTTACAGGTCGTATCCCTGTGAATACCCCAGACCAGGATGGGTCGAACAGGATGTAGGTATCATATGGAAAAAGATTTGTGAAGCATCCAGTGAAGCAATACATAATGCAAATATACCTGCTGATTCTATAAAATCCCTTGGGATCTCAAGTCAGCGTGGTACTTTTATTCCTGTCGATAAAGATCTTAGACCTCTTATGAATTCAATAGTATGGTCCGATACGAGAGCTGATAAGGAACTTGATTCGATTTTAGAAAAAATCAGTAAAGACAGATATCACGAGATCTCCGGCGTGCCTCCTTCAAGTGTTTGGTCATATGCAAAGATAAAATGGTATATCGACAATAGGAAGGATCTTTTCGAAAAAACGTTTAAGTTTCTTAACGGGCAGGAATATTTTTTAAATAAGCTGGGAGCTGAGCAGTTGAGTACGGATCCTTCTTCAATAACAATGAATGGTATGCTTGATATTGAAAAACTTGATTGGAGCAGAGAATTATGCGATTTAATAGGTCTTCCCATGGATATGCTTCCGGTTATGGGCACACCTGCAAGAATGGTTGGGAAGATATCTAAAGAAGCATCCTCCGAAACAGGATTTCCTGAAGGCATGCCTATCGCTATAGGAGGAGGGGACCAGCAATGTACGGCTATTGGTGCAGGAATAATAAAGGAAGGTATGGCAGTAGTGATTCTCGGAACGGGCGGAGCAATAATCGCACACATCGATACAAAAAAGGAGGACAAAGATAAAAAAGTTGTTTTCGGAGGTTCCTGTATACCAGAGAAATGGGATATGGAAGGTTTGCAGGCTACCGGCAGCGGAACCTTAAAGTGGTGGGAAGAAAATTTCTGCCTGTATGAAAATAATATTGCTCAAGAATCCGGATCGAATGTTTATGAAATACTTAATTCGGAGGCTGTAAAAAGTCCTCCGGGCAGTCAAGGGCTGGTATTCTTTCCATTTTTACAGGGACAGAGTACACCAAGTTATGATTATAATGCAAAAGGCGGATTTTTAGGTATTTCTTTTGCTCATAATAAGGCGGATATAATAAGGTCCATAATGGAAGGGACCATTTTTGAATTAAACATGATAAAAGAAGCAATGGAAAGCGTACTGGGCAGGAAGTTTTATAGTTTGAGGATCTCGGGGGGTGGGACAAAATCAAACCTCTGGAATCATATACAGGCAGATATTTATGGAAAATCTATCGAAAGACCAAAAATAGCAGACTGTGCAAGCATTGGGGCAGCAATTTTAGGGGCATATGGATGCAAGTTTTTTACCAGCATAGAGGAAGGTGTCGAACAAATGGTGAGTGTCGTAGAAACGATAGAACCGGTAGAAAAAAATCATCAGATCTACAATGAAATATATGACATCTTTTTTAAAACTTTTAACTTACTATCTAAGAATAATATTAATAAGGAATTAGCGGAACTTCAGAGAAAATTTTAGCTTAAGAGCTAACAATAATCCTAAAAATTATCATACAACTCTTTTCTTCTTTTCATTTGCAGTTTTAATTATATGTTTCATAAAATCTAGATCCAGACTTGCATGACCAATTCCAATCCCATCAAGCTCTTTAATGTCTAAAATATCCTTAAAGTTATTTTCATTTACCCCTCCGCCGTAAGTGATGCGAAGATTGCTGCCTATACCTGATCCATATTCTTTATCTATAAGTTTTCTTACAGATATTACTTTTTCCCTGATATAATCCGGAGGCGCAGCATCAGCAGTATTTATGGCCCACAGTGGTTCATAAATCATGATTATTTTGGAAATCTCATCAGTCTCAAGTCCCTCTAAATAACTCAAGATATCCTCTCTTACCTGGAGAAATATTTTTTCTTTATCCGGGTCCTTTTTTTCAAATACTATCAAAAAAGGAGTCAAATTATTTCTCAAAGTAGCTTTTACTTTTTTATTTACCATTTGTTTATCTTCTTTGAGATTGATCGATCTTTCGGGGTGACCCAGTAAGATATATTTACAACCGATTTCAGATAAAAAGAGCGGGCTCACCTCGCCGGTAAAGGCACCCTTATCTTCCCAGAATAAATCCTGGGAACCTGCCTCTACGGGAGAACTTTTCAGTACTTCTATAACTGAGTATAATGATAAAAAATCAGGGAAAACAATGATTCTTAGATCTCTGCTTAAGTCATTTATAGAGACGATAAATTCTTTTATTTTTTTAGCATAGTGGATACTGCTGGAAACACCCAGATTCATTTTCCAGCCGCATGTAATATAAAACACTCGTTTATTTTTTCCTTACATTCTTTATTATTTTAAGTACTTCTGAAGTCAGACCTGTGATTTCATCAAATTTTCCTTCTGATACTGACTTACTGTTTACCAGATTGGAACCCATACCTATACACACAACACCGGCATCGAACCATGCTTTTATATTGCTTTCTTCCGTAGTAACACCTCCCGTGGGCATTAGTTTTGACCACGGCATAGGACCCAGTATATTTTTCACAAAACCCGGTCCTCCCACAGTGGAACCAGGGAAAATTTTGACGATTTCTGCTCCATATTCCTCTGCCCTAGATATTTCATTCACTGTAGCAGCACCCGGAATGTAAGCAACTTTTCTTCTGTTGCACAGCAGTGCTATTTCCTTGTTGAAAGATGGTCCGACTATAAAATTTGCTCCAAGACCGATATAAAGAGCGGCAGTAGGTGCGTCCATAACTGAACCTACTCCGGTTATAAGGTCCGGGTATTCCTTTATGTTAAATTTTATCAGTTCAGAAAAAACTTCTACCGCAAGATCGCCCCTGTTTGTAAACTCCAGGATCCTTGCGCCTCCTTTTGCCAGTGCCTGAGCGACTTTTTTGGTTTTTTCAATGTCTTTATTGTAAAAGAGAGGTATCAACCCATCTTCCAGCATGACATTGTAAACCTTGATTCTGTCAAATTGCGCCATCTATTTTCCTCCTTTTTTATTATTGACTATACACTTGGCGCACGTATGTAGCAGTTTGGAGATTATACGAATCGATATTAAAATATCATATCCGTATTTTTCAAAAAAGAGTTTAAGATTAGTGAAGGGAAGCTAATCCTAAATGCTTGTCTACTACATACGTGTGTCAAATGTATAATCATATTTTTATTCATCTAATACTATTAGCAATTTTTATCAAACGATCAAACAGTTCTTCTGTAATCTCGATATGAAGAACCTGTGAAATTACCTGTGTCCATCCGTGTACGAAATAAATCCAACCATCTTCCACTTTAACGCTGCGTGAGTCTTTCTGTCTTTCCGCCTGGTGCATGAAATCAAGCTCTCCCCTGTAGTTAAATTCCCAGGCTATGCCATTTTCCGGGAAAAGTCCATAATCGGTTATCGGTGATCCGGGCGTATCCTTTCCCATACCTGTAGCATTAATGACTATACTGTATGGGGGAAGCAAACTCATTTTTCTGTCATTTACTTCAGGATCCTGGTTACAGATATATTCTATATTGATGTCAGCATTTAATTTTTGGATGATTTCCTTTAAATGATCCAGTCTGGGCTGGCTTCTGTTTATCACAACGATCTTCTCGGGCTTGTCTGAATGTCCTCTTTCGGTGATCGTATAAAGTATAGTTGCGATACTCGACCCTCCGGCACCAAAAATCAACATATGAGCTTTTGTCCTCGAAAAATATTCCTTATCGATTATATGTTCCAGAGAAAGACCCGAACTTATCGGATCCTTGGCGTGTCCTTCAAGTTTACCGTTATTCTTTGAAATAGAAGATATTTCCTTAAGCAACTTTGCGTAATCATCAAAATAATCGAACATATCTACGGCTGAGGAATATAGATCCATTTTATGAGTGGTCACCAGAGAACCGATAGAATTATCATCATATTTGATCTGCGCAACTGCCTGTCTGTAATTTTCAGGATTGTCATGAATTTTTAGGTCCATTCCGTCTATCATTATTTCCGGCTTTCCGAGTTCCCTCATCCATAATGGGAAAATTTTCATAATGGATGACTTGGAAGTCGTTACTCCGATGAAATAAAAGGTCGGTTTCTCTTTTTTTATTATTTTGTAATTATTCATTTCATTATCCTTCATTTAAAACCTCCCGATATCTTAACTGATATTTGCTGTGTTTTCAGGTTCAGCAACTATATTTCCTGGTTTTTCACCCTTTAGAACAGCAATACAATCTTCCATGGTTATTCTTCCCATCTCATTTGCGGCCATATCGGTTGCGGCTCCCATATGAGGAGTAACTATGACCTGCGGAAGAGATAACAATGGGTTATCGGGATCAGGCGGTTCTTTGGTGAAAGCATCCAATGCTGCTGCACCAAGATGACCGCTTTTTAAACTCTCGTATAATGCATCTTCGTCTATTAATTCTCCTCTTGAGGTATTGATCAATATAGAACCTTTTTTCATTTTAATTAAAAATTCTTTATTCACCATCCTGGATGTCACCGGCGTGACCGGCACATGAAGTGATACAAAATCAGACTTGCCGATCAGTTCGTCCTGGGAACAATACTCTATATTATGTTCTGATTCAAATTCAGGATTACTGTGACGATGATATGTGACCAATTTGCAGTCAAATCCTTTTAATCTTAAGACGACTTCTTTTGCTATGTTTCCAAGTCCTATCAGTCCAAATACCTTGCCCTGCAGGGTAATGCCTTTTAATCTTGGCCACTGACCCTTTTTTGTTTCATAATTTGCAGCAGGAATAGAACGGGCTGCTGCTATTGCGAGGCCGATAGTTAGTTCTGCGACCGAAGTGGAATTAGCTCCCGGTGTGTTGGTCACATAAATACCAGCTTTTTTTGCAGCTTCTATATCTACTCTGTCATAACCGGCACCATATCTTGCGATTATTTTAAGATTTTTGGCTCTGGAGATCACATCTTTATTTATCTTGTCAAGTCCGGCAATCATTCCATCAAAATTCTCGATTATGGGAATCAAATCAGAGGCGTCCAGTGGTTTACCCTCAGTATTGTACACAACCTCTTTTACCATTTCTTCAAGTCTTGTTTTTAAGCTTTTATCGTATTTACCATAACTAGTTGGTGTTATTAAAATACGGCATTCCTTTAGCGGCTTTTCTTGCATCTTATCTCTACCCCTTTCCTGGTAATAATACTAATAATAATTAAATTCCAGAGTTATTTCCATTTCGGATTATCAATAATTTTTGAACTGCCATCTTCGTCTATGATTAATTTTCTAAATCCTCTGGTTTCTATTGTTGCGTAATTATGGCCCGCATGTGCCGGGTAGACAAATAACATCTGCAAATCTTCACTACCTGTATTTATAGAACGGTGGGCCCATCTTCCGGGAATATAAAGAGTTGTATACGGAGATAATCCCTCGGCTGACCAATCACCTTCAGGCGTTTCCATCATCATATAACCATTTCCTTTGAGGCAGAAGTAAAGTTCTGCAGTTCCAAGCACCGAATGGAAATGTCCCTTGGTCATAAAGTATTCTTTACCGACTTTTCCGGCATGTACTATCGATAATCCCTGTATTAACTCTCCCTCTATCTCCGGAACTAATTTTTCATATACTTCATAAATCACTGTATCTTCTCTTTTGATCATTTCATCATAACTCTTCTCATCGAGGTACTGACCTTTCATCGAGGATAGTTTCCTTACAATATGTGAATCGGGATTTGAAATAGTTTTATTCACCGGATCTATTTTAAAAGTAAAAGGTTTAATTTTTTTATCTTCCATAATTCTCCTTTACAGGGATTTCAATTAAAACTTAAAAAATTTTGTGTATTTTTCTTTAATATATTTTCAATATCTGTTGTGCCTGCACCTGAACGGGCGAGTCTTTCTGCAATACCTTTGAATAAACCTGCCACGCCTCCTTTTTTACTCATCTCGTTCCATGATGAATTATTTGCAAGGTCGCTTCCCACCATCAACGAACCGCTATAACCTTCCCTGATCATTTCGATCAGCAGCGGCCATACATTTTTTTCCGGATCGTAACTGGCCCGGTTAAAGGTATCATATTCCAGATAAATCGATTTGTCGGCCAGAGTTTTATGCAGTTTGATATCAGCTCTTTTATCCATATGAAAAAGCATGATCTTCGAAAAAGGGATTTCTTTTTTTTCAAAAAGACTTATAAGTCTTTCAACTTCCAGACCTCTGTCAGTATGGACCACCAGAGGTGCCCCGGTCATAAGGGAAGCATCGATTGCTGCTTCAGTCAATATCCCGTACTGGCCTTCAAGAGTACCCGTAAAAGCTATTTTGATCGCACCTGCTCTGATTTTATTGTTTTTACTGTCCGCACCGGATGTTTCGGTCAGGCTGTTTTTTACTTCGTCCTTAAAAAAAGAAGCTGCATTTTCTTTGCTCATTTTCCATAACTCAGAGCCAGGACCATAATATTCTTTTTTATGAAATCCTGTAACAGAAACAATATTTACACCGGTTGATTCGGATAGTTCCAGTAACTTATTTCCATTTCTGCCGCACCCCCCTGGCTGGCAATCTATGACTGCGGCACGATCCTCTGAAATGTCCGGAATTCTTTCGCTCTTAAACCTATCCAATTCTTTTTTCAATAGGAGGAAATCGTTTAGAATTAATTCCTGATAATCTTTTATATTACTCATACTGGATTCTTCTATCCATAAATGACTGTGCGAATCAACGATTCCCAGAAGATCTTTTTTTATCATTCCTTTTACTGTTTGCGCATTATCTTCCATAGTAAAATAAAATATTTTAACCTTTCAGTTTTTCTAGATCGGTAAATATGCCCTTTGTACTATCCAGCAGGGACCTGTAATAATCTACATACTGCCGGTAAAAGTCATGCATCTCCATATCCGGCTCGATTCTGTACTTGACTTCGTTGAACCTGTCTGCAGTTTCTTTCATATCTTTAAACACACCGGTAGCATGACCTGCAAGAATCGAGGAACCAAGCACTCCGAATTCTTCTCTATTCAATCTTTCATATGGAATTCCCAATACATCTGATTTTATCCTGTTCCATATTTTACTTTTGGCACCACCGCCTATGACTCTGGCTTTTTCAAATTTAAGTTCAGGAGCCAGCTTTTTTTGGATACTCATATATATTGCATATTCGTATGCAACTGCCTCCAGTAAAGACCTGTAAAGATGTCCGATCTCATGCTTCCAGGTCAATCCTATCCAGCTGCCTTTGAGGTAAGGGGCATTGGGGCATACTCTTCCGCCCATATGGGGGATAAAGAAAAGTTTTTCGGAACCGGGTTTTATTTTAGATGCCAGATCATTAAGGTAATCATAGGGATCTTTAACAGCATCACCGTTAAAATTATTTTTAAATCTAATTATTTCATCCCTGAACCATCTTAAATTCAATCCACCGCCATTAATGAATGCTATGGAATACCACAGGTCTTCAGTAACAAATCTTGGAGTAAAGAATGTCTTATTTTCTACATCAGGTTTGAATTTATCAAGGCAGATAGAAAATACAGATGCCGTACCGGCTACATCAAACACCATGCCTGCTCTATTAATAGCTGCTCCTAACATATTGGCAACCGTGTCACCGCATCCGGCAGCAATCGGGATTCCCGGATACAGCAGAGTTTTTTCCGAAGCTTCCTTGCTCAATTTACCTATTACTTCCCAGGGTTTTACGATCTTCGGCAGTTTTTCGACCGGCAGGTCAAAATCTTTACATAAATCTTCCGACCAGCGTTTATTCAATATATCTGCGAAGTTGCTGAAATGCAGATACGTATAGTCAATGTAGGCGTCCGATGCTTTCAATCCTGCCAATTTACCGGCAGCATAAGCCGATGGCATGATAAACTTTGCAATTTTTTTAAAGATCTCCGGCTTTTCATTTTTCCACCAGAGCATTTTGGGACCGTGTGTAAACGAAGGAGGTCCGCCGCTTATAGAGATTACTTTTGATTCTTCTTTTTTCATTAGTTCGACATAAGGAGCGCAGCGTGTGTCCAGCCATGAATCATAAGGGGTTGCAGGGGACCAGTATTTATCTATCGAACAAACACCTGCCATCTGTCCATCTATCGCGATTCCTTCAACGTTTTTTGCATTTATATTCGACTTCTGCACACATTCTTTAATCGTATTGATCACAGAAAGGTAAATTTCATCGGGGTCCTGTTCTACTGCACACAACTCGGGATAATAGAGTTTTGATTCTTCGAATGCCTCTGAAATAAGATTTCCGGAGTCATCGAAGATAGCAGATTTTGTACCATTCGTACCTACATCTACTCCTATTAAATATGTTTTATTTGTCAATTTTGTAATCCTATATCTATAAAGATTAGATAATAAATAATACTTTTAGATTTTCCGGTAATGCTGCGTTTGAAAAAGCTTCCTCAGCATCCGCTAGTTTGAATTTTTTGCTGATCAACCTGTTTAAATCTATTTTTTTGGATTCTGCAAGTTCCAGGGCTCTTTTATACTGGGAAACCGTGGAACCTGTGGTACCGGTCACGATAATTTGTTTATAATGAACTACATTAGATTTAAAATTAATTGTATCCGTACCTTTAGGAAGTCCCCCGAAAAGAACGATTCTTCCGCATCTTGCAATAATATCCAGACTCTGTTCCTGCGCTTTTGCAGAAGATACGGCAATTATTATCACATCGGCTCCCCGGCCGTAACTGAGTTCCATTAATCTGTCTCTTAGATCTTCTTTCTGAGGATTAATGATGTAATCGGCCCCTGTTTTTTCTGCGATTTTAATACGCATGGGATCAATTTCACTCACTATGACTTTTTGGGCGCCTTTTAATTTTACCAGTATCATGTTCAGGATTCCCATCGAACCTGCGCCAATTACAAGGACGATATCGGACAGGTCGATACAGCCGGATTCTATGCCATTTAATGCTGCAGCCAGCGGCTCTATCAAAGCAGCTTCTTCATATGTAATATTATCTGGCAGTATAAAAATATTTCCCTGGGATATATATCTGGCAGGGACCCTGACATACTCTGCAAATGCTCCGTCCATGCTTATGCCAAAAGCCTCATAATTTTCACAGAGATTTGTAAAGCCTCTGATGCATTCAGGGCAGTGGCCGCATCCTATATTAGGGGCTATCGAGACCCTCATTCCCTCACTTAAATTTTTGACATCTTTTCCTGTTTTTGCTATTTCTCCGGAAAATTCATGACCAAGTATCATGGGTTTATCATCCGGATTTTTAAAGTGGCCGTATTCTCTGATCTTTAGATCGGTTGCGCAAATCGAAGCTGCCTTTACCCTTAAAAGGATTTCATTTTCCGAGATTTGAGGAACTGCAACATCTTCTACGCTTATCTTTTTCTTACCCTTATAAAATAAAGCTTTCATTATTTTTGATTATATTAATTAGATTATGTTTATTGGTTTACCTTTTAAAATCGACTCATTTGCAGCTATAACCGCTGCTACTGCTTTCCTGCCATCTTCACCGCTTACCATGGGCTTTTTTTTGCTAATAATGCATTCTATAAAATGCCTGTCTTCAGCAATATAAGCTTCATGGAATCTCTTCTTCCAGCTCAATGTCTGTTTTATGACAATACCATTTTCTCTGTTGCAGGTTATCGTTGTGGAGTCCTGAAGACTGCCGATAAACATTACTCCCTGCGAACCGATGACCTCCGCCCTTGCATCATATCCATAAAAACAGGGGCAGACACTGTCTATAATTCCCATGGTCCCATTTTTAAGTTTAATCGAAACTGTTGCGGTATCATAAAAATCAGGGAATTTTTTTCCTATTTCGGGGCTGTTAAAGTTTTCGGCAACCGCATATACTTTTGCATATTCTGCTCCGGACAACCATCTGATTGTATCGAAATCATGACTATTGACCTCAGCCAACATTCCATTTGACTTTTTGATATCCAGGGCCCAATTACCAGGCAGTCCCGGACCATGAGTCAGTGATTTTATTATGATCGGTCTGCCGATCGTACCTTTATCCAGTAAATCTTTGGCATATAAAAATCCGGGATCGAATCTTCTCATAAACCCGATTTGCAGTATTACCCTCTTATTACTGCAGGCTTTTATCATCCGGTCACAATCCTTTATAGTTATTGCCATTGGTTTCTCACAAAATACATGGATTTTATCTTTTGCGGCTTCTATTACATAGTCGGGGTGTGTAAAGGTAGGGGTGGTGATGACTACTGCATCGATTTCAGTATTCTTTACTGCATCCTTTAAATTTTTGAATACGGAATTTTCCTTAAGGTTGTATTTATTTGCCAGGTTTTTTGCCTTCTTGATATCATTATCTACAATTGCGGTAATCTCTGAGTTTTTAATATAATCATAATATACATCGCCATGAACTTCTCCTGCTCTGCCTGCTCCGATGAGACAAATCCTGATATTACTCATACGTACCTTTCTTATAAATTATGTTAAAAACACTTAATTCATAGTCAAAATAGACATAATGATGTAATTACATCTTTTATATTCTTATATTAAAGACTTTATGTCAAGGAAAATGTGTTATTTAGGTAAGATATTTAATAATTATAAAAGTTTAGATGAAGATTTTTTAAAAACATTTTTTAAGTAAAATATTTCTACAATCCAGTATTTTTTTTGTTTACGGATCATTATATTTTGAAATAATATCTTAAAAATTTATATAAATATAAAATTATTCAATAATACAATTAAATAAATGCTTGTATTATCCTTTATTTCCAATAGAATCTTAATTACTAAAGAAAGAGATAATAATAAATGAAGGGATTATTAAATGTTTTTTTATTTCAAAAAAAAGAATAAAAAGATTTTTTTATTTTTCATAAATATATTCTTATCTGCTGTAATAATATTCTTATTGTTTTCTGCGGTTAGCTGCAAGACCGCCGATAATAACGGCAATGAAAATACTGATGGAGAGAATCTTACTGTAGGCTGTGATGCCACATATCCGCCTTTCGAATCCATGGAAGACGGCGATATCGTAGGTTTCGATATAGATATAATTAGAGAGATAGCCGAAAGAATGGGCAGGGAGATAGAAATAGAATCAATTAAATGGGATAACACTTATGAGTTTCCTGAAGACATGGATCTCGATATGATTATTTCGGCAATTCCGATACTCGAGGAAAAGGAGAGTCTGGTTGATTTTTCAGACCCATATTTTGTAATGGAATATATGCTGATCACTTTAAGCGGAATCGATATCAAGATAAAAGAAGACCTGGAAGGGAAGGAAGTCGGAGTACTTAATAGTGAAGAAAGTTATCTGGATGAAGACTATTTACTTAATTATAGAATCGAAGGTTATGATGATATGGCGACCATGTTCGAAGATCTCAGAAATGAAAACATTAGCGGCATTTTGATCTCACTTCCCATAGGAACCAATCTGATGACTGAAAATGAAGGAATTTACAGTATACTGGAAATAATCGAATCCAATAAAGAATTTGTCATTGTTTTAAAAGAAGGAAGCGACCTGAAGGAAGAGGTCAACAGGGTCATAGAAGAAATCATGCAGGACGGCACCTATGATGAGATCTACGGCAGATGGTTTGATTACAATATCTAAAAAAGGTATCTATTAAGTTTTTTTTTAACGATGTTATAATTATTGATCATTATAATTTAATAATTTAAAGATCGGGGAGAGGATATGTTGGTCGTTGGTGAAAATATAAGTGTTGTATCAAAAGTAGTAGGGGATGCTATAAGGGACAGAAATGCGGCGCCTATAATCGAGATGGCTAGAAAGCAAAAAGAAGCAGGAGCCGATTATGTGGATGTAAATATCGGTCCCGCTACAAAAAAAGGCGAGGAGCTTATGCAGTGGATAGTAAAAAGTATTCAGGCAGAATTAGATGTACCTCTTGCTCTCGATACCAAAAATGTCAGTGCTATGGAAGCCGGCCTGGAAGTGCATAAGGGTATGGCAATGATCAATTCGGTTACGGGAGATAAAGATAAACTTGACATTCTTATGCCTCTTGCAAAAAAATATAATAGTAAAATTGTGGGAATTGCACTGACCGAAAAAGGTGTACCCCCCGATGTTGACAGCAGGGTGGAGATAATTATGAACATAGTCAATTCCGCTCTGGAATATGATTTACCGATGACGAATCTTTACCTGGATCCCGTGATCCTTCCAGTTGCGGTTCTTCAGGAACAGGTATTCAACAGCATAAAAGCACTGAAGATTTTTAAAGAATTAAAAGAACTGATGGCTCTTCCCGATGATCCCAGAACAATTGTGGGACTCAGTAATGTCTCCCAATCTTCTCCTCCGGAACTTAAAAGTCTGCTCAACAGGACATACCTTCTCATGCTATTAAGTCAGGGCCTTGACAGCGCTATTGTCGATCCTCTTGATAAAGAATTGATGAACGCTGTAAAGACATATGATATACTGACCAATAAAATATTATACGCACATTCATATCTTGATTAAAAAAAGATCGATTCGTATTAAAAATTCCGGTGCAGTCGAAGATTTCTTATATTTTTCTAATAAATTTATTAGAAATATGGAATTTACGGATTGAATAAAAAACCGATTGTGGTAAAATGAGTCGAAGGGGTAAGTTAATGCAGGCGTCCAATAGCTTTGATAGCTTACCCCCCTTTTTTTATAATCTTTTTTTCCGTTCAGCCTGATATGTGTTTATATTGCATTCGTATTGCATTAATAAATTTTCAAAAGATATATATGTTTAGCATTCTCATCGATTAACAATTACAACTCTCATATATTATCAGGGCTTAAATTCATAAGAGTGGCCCAAAATAATAGTAATCCTTGTAAAAATTCAATTATTTAAATAATAAAAAAATGTTGACATATACGTTATAAAAGTATTATTATTGTACAACAGTATTTTAAAGAAAATATAAGAAATAAAAATAAAGAAATTTAGTAGCTTAGAAACTTTCCTCAAATTTGGACGCTAGAGGGAAGAGGAGCTAATAGCGAAACCGACTAAATAGTCGGTTTTATTTTTTATAAGGACAAAAAATTTGATAACTATTTATAAAGGGGTAAGAAAAATGGATTATATTAAAAGCAAATTCAGTAAGACACTTATATTTATAGTTACATTCTCCTTACTGTTAATGCTGGTCATTCCTGTAGGAATAATCTTCGGAAACTCGGATAAAGATCTAAAAGAAGAATACGACAAGGCGCTGATAGCGCTTGGAACTGCACAGGAAGAAGTCAGTGCAGCAGAAAGTGATCTGGAATCTGTAAAACTGATAGAAGCCGAAGCAAATGCAAATCTTGAGGCTGCAGAACAAATATTTATTGCAGCCGATGGAAACCATGCAGCTGTTTCACCTGAAGTCGATAAACTAAGGGAAAGATTGACTTTTGCCCAGGCAGCCGCAGAAGAAGCAAATTCACTCTATGAAAGTGTAAAAGAAACCGGAACGGAAGAAGAAATCAATGCGGCCCAAAATGCTGCAAATAATGCCGAAGCTGAATTAAATTCAATAACGGCTCAATATGAAACGGCTAATTCTAATCTGATAGCTTTACAGAATGAATTGGATGCAGCCAGAGCCGAATTTGAAAAGGCAAAAGCAGCCGCTGACGAAGCAAATGCAAACCTTCTGAATGCAGAAACAATTCTATATGAAAAGAATGAAACACTTAAATATGCTCAGGCTGAAGTGGATAAGACTAAAGCTGAACTTGAAGCCTATGAAGCACAAATAGCCGAAAACACTGAAGAGGCAAATACGGAAGATATAACAGTTATTGAAAATAATACTCTGGATGTAGAAATAACCGTTGAAGAAATAGTCGCAAGTGAAATAGTAGAAGATGAAACGATAACCGGGGAATTGACTACTACAGAAGAAACCGGAGAAATAACCGACACAGAAGTATCCCAAGAAGTAACTGCTTCCGACGAGACGACAATTGAAGAAGTCACAGAAGAGTCTATCGAATCCGTTGAGACAACTGAAATCGTAGTATCTGAGTTCAATGCTGTTACCAATGAATATTATATATCAGCAGATGCAGGTGAGGACGGAATAGGTACAATCGATAATCCTGCAAGTATCAACAGTGTCCTTTCTTATACAGCTAACGGTGATGTACTTTATTTCTTACCCGGTACATATACCACAAGTGTTGATCTTAATAATATAGAAACCGGAACTGAAGAGCTCCCAATTAGTTTTATCGCATATGATAATGTCATATTTGACGGCGAATCAATATTGGATAATGCTTTTTACTTCAGTTCTTCTATTAGCTATCTGAGTTTTTATAACTTTACTTTTATAAATTATCTGGGGAGTGCCATTGATATCGAAAATGGAGAAGTTACAAATATCAATATAGTAGACAATACATTTTCCGGTAATGGCACCGCGATAGATATAACTATAGACTCAGGCTTGAACATCTCAAACAATATAATAGTTAACAACGATGCCGGGATAGTCATTTCGGCAGATAACGTAAACATCAATAATAATGTAGTAGCATTCAATGGAGAAGGAATTGTAGTAGATGACACAAGCAGCAATGTAGTTGTTAACTATAATGACATATTTGGAAATGGAATTGATTATCAGGGAACGGAAGCAGGGACAAATGATATATCGGTTGACCC
>Ga0209322_10000920_pt1 | contig 17027 bp, 23 predicted proteins | sample Rifsed19ft1_FD_184013 | JGI IMG/M metagenome (GOLD analysis project Ga0209322, IMG submission 184013) | Soil microbial communities from Rifle, Colorado, USA - sediment 19ft 1 (version 2) | ecosystem: Environmental > Terrestrial > Deep subsurface > Rock core/Sediment | place: Rifle, Colorado... | reverse complement strand
GCGGTTCGAATACCGGCGCCGAAACCGTCGGCGCTGCCGAAAACTCGCCCCCGCCAAAGATCATCGGCCAAACAAACATGGCGGCAACACCAATGACAATCAAAACGACGCCCACCACGCCGACCACGAGCCACTTCTTCTTGCCCATTTTGCCGGCGCCAGAAAGCATCGAGGTTAGCTTCCCCAACAAGGGGAGCTTTGACGAATTTCCGCCACCGCCGCTGCCCGTTTTCGGATTCTCGATGACGCTGGCGGCGTCACGCGCAACCCGTTGTGAACGAACCCGTGCCCTCAATGTTTCAACTTCAGCGTCAGCGCCCGGGGCACTTGCGGGCGGAGGCATTTGGGGTTCGGGCGCCGCCATGGGCGGCAACCCATCAAGCGGATCAGTCATGGTACACCTCCTGTGTCGACTGACAAAAGAATCCCCGCCTAGGCGGGGTCAATAAAAACTATGGCCCCACTGGTTTTTTTAGGCTTACTCGGTTCGGACCTCGACTGCCCAGGCGGCAGGAAGGGCTTTCACCCTCGCCAACTGTCCGGTTTCATCTCCCTCTTGAATCCGAGCCAAATCTAGCTTCACCAATGTGGCCACATGCCCCCCATTACACTTCAGCTTCAGTAAACCGACACTGCTCCCCTTCAATTTCGAGAGCAGTTCTGCTACGGGCTTATCAACAACCACAATCTGGTCAACCATTTATGGTCTCTCCTCGTTTTGAGATTTTTGTTTCATGTAGAGCATGTTAAGGTACTCCGAAATCCCAGCGATAACTCGCATGGGATTAAGGTACTTCTCATCTAAACCTAGCCCTCTCATACTATATATAAGTAGCCAGATCTAGATCAGATTGCCACTGATTTTACTCCTCCGGTCAAATTTAGTCCAGCATTGACAAAAAGTAATGTATACATTATTATATTTATTATGACCCGTACCCAAATCTACCTGCCTGAAGAAATGCATGAGCGCCTACTGCACCTGGCCAAACTGGAAAATGTTAGTCTGTCCGAACTTATTAGAAAAGGCGCGGGCCTGGTGATAAAAACGAAACAAAAAGGTTTGTCTCCTTACCGCCGGACGCTGAAAATGCTCGCCGATTATCCGGATTCCCTTCGCGTCACCCTGGCGGATTCTGCCACCAAACTAGTTCGCAGTCAGAGAGACTGAAATGACTAAAATTGTCATTGATTCCTGCGTCTATGTCTCCCATTTTGGCAAAGACAAACTCACCCATAAATCAAGGAATTTAGTCCGCTAAACAAAAAATTAATTGAGGAATTGACCTCATTTCTGGAATCCAATCAATCACCTCTAAAAACTTCCGATCTAATTATTGCCCTAACGGCCAAATTAAATGATGCCACCCTCATCACCTGGGACAAACAACTACAGAACAATAACATCTGTGAAACGGCATCTCCGGAAAATTACCGGCGGTCCTGAATACTCTATCCGACTTCGTTTCCGATCCTCACAACCTTAGCGCTTGGTAATCACCACCACGTCCCTTCCCGACTCCCGGTCATGCCCCAGTTCGACCTTCACCGCTACCCCCCACCATTGCCAGAGTCTCCACGCCGGCCACAAACCGGGCTAAATTCACCGGGGTAGCCTCTCTAACCGGACTACCCAAATAAAAAGTGATCATCTCGTCGGAAACCGCAACCCTAACCACGCGATTAAAACCCAGAACGCTCCAAATATTAGTTTCCAACTGAATCCGAAAAGTATCAAGTTTCTCCATTTAGACCCATATTATACACTCCGTTGCAATAATTTCCCCCTTGGCATATAATCTCCCTCAGTCCAAAGACCTAGGGCGATCATTAAGTCCCCAGCAGGAGTACCTGTTACCGCTCGCTTTGGACGAGCTATTTTTATGCCCAGTCAAAGAAACGTTCACGGCCTGGCCGAAATCAAACACCATCTGGCAACCGCCAAGGCGGTCATCCTCGCCAACTACGCCGGCCTCTCCGTCGCCGACCAGACCACTCTGCGCGCCAAACTCTCCGCCGCCGGCGGCGAATTCCTGGTCGCCAAAAATAATCTTCTCAAAATTGCCCTCAAAGAAAAGCTAGGCGACCTTCCCAGAGAACTCGAAGACGTTCTTAATGGTCCCACCGCCGTCATCTTTGCGGAGTCCGATGCCGTCACTACCGCCAAAGCCCTAGCTGAATTCATCAAAGATAAAGACAAGAGCCTACCCGAGATCAAGCTTGGCCTCCTCGATGGCCAGATTCTCTCCGTCAAAGACATCGAGACCTTAAGCCAGCTGCCTAGCCGCGAGCAACTCCTGGCCACCCTCCTCGCCCAGCTTGCCGCTCCCGCCCAAGCCCTGGTCCGCCAAATCAACACTCCCGCCCAATTATTGGTCTACGCCCTCGAGGCTATCGCCCGTCATTAATTATTAATTATAAACATCACATGAGCGACAAACTCCAAAAAATAGTTGATCAAATCAGTGAACTCTCCGTTCTGGAAGTGGCTGAATTGGTGAAAGCTCTCGAAGAGAAGTTCGGTGTCAGCGCCGCTCCAGTTGCCACCCCGCTAAGCGGGGCTGCACCCGCCGCCACCGCTCCCGTCGAAGAGAAAACCGAGTTCAACGTCGTTATCACCGACGCCGGTGCTAACAAGATTGGTGTCATCAAGGCCGTTCGCGAGATCAAAAACGATCTAGGCTTGGTCGAAGCCAAGAATCTGGTCGAAAAAACTCCCGCGACTCTGCTTGAGAACGCCAAAAAGGAAGACGCCGAAGCCGCCAAAGCAAAGCTTGAAGCCGCTGGCGCTAAAGTAGAACTTAAATAAAACTACCGAGGTGGAATTTTCAAAAGCCCCGCTTCGGCGGGGTTTTTTGGTGCTAGTCCTTGCCAGAATGTCTCATCAAGGCCAAATCGAACGTCTTCATTCTATACCCCGACTCTTTGGACACTATATGTAGCCATGCGTCAGGAAAACTCAATTCTGTTCTAGAACTCAAGATAATTGCCTTAGCCATCATTTTTTTTCTCGGATTGACGATATATTTAGCCTTCAATAATTTTGTCATGGTCACCAAAGCATCCTGTTTCTTTATTTTGTATAACTTAATCAGGACCCAGACGGCCTCAACCGCGATTATTTCGTCCAGATATATCTTGATTTCTCCGCGTTCCGCTCTGAAAAAAATCTCTTCCGCCTGTTTATAAAAATTAGATTCGTCTCCCAATAGAAACCGGAGCACCACATTGGTATCGACACAAACAGTTTCAACCCTTCTTCTTCCCATAAAGCTTTTTCTCGTACATTCTGCCAACCTCTCTCCAAACTTTATCTCTAACCTCCGACATATTATCCACGAACGGGACTTTTGACTTCAGCGATCCGGCCAATTCCGACACCATACTTTTCGGTGCCTTCCTAATCTTAGCCACTTCATTCTCTGGCTCCACCTCAAAATAAAGGCTGTCACCTGGGACTATCCCCAAGAACAACCGCACCGACTCGGGAACGGTAACTTGCCCCTTTGATGTAACTGTAGATGTACCAACCATAATTCCATATTACCAACGGTAATACCGTTTGTCAAATCAGTATTACGCTTGACAAAAACCCGGATTTGTATTAAATTCGTACCAGTATGAATTTAACTACAATAACCAAACCAAACTCAAAAGGCCAAATCGTCATTCCCAAGAAATTCAGACAAGAATTAAACATCGACGAAAATGTCTTCGTGAATCTGATTCTAAGATCAGACGGCGTCCTCATCACCCCCCTCAACAAATCGACTGCCTCTTCAGACTCAAAAATAATCTTCCAAGAGATTCTTAGATCGACTTCCGGCGCTTGGAAAGGTGATAATTGGAAAGAAACAGAGAAGAAAAGAAGAAAAACCGAGATCCAGGCGGCTAAATCAGCAAAATCGGAATGGTAGTCCTTGACACCAATATCATCATCGACCATCTGCGGCAGCCATCTAACGACTCAATTCTCTCTGAATTGTCAAAGAAGTTTAGTGGAGAGGAGATGGGGATATCTGTCATTTCAATTCAGGAACTCTACGAAGGCAAAAGCACCATTAACCCAACCAAAGAGAGTCAAATGATGGCCGTGATCAGCCAATTAGTCGTCCTTCCCTACGACGTCGACGTGGCTCGACTTGCGGGAAAAATCGTCAGAGACAGTAAAATTATTATCGACCTCGCCGATGCGGCCATCGCCGCAACAGCCATAACCCACGAAGGTGAACTTTATACCTTGAACACTAAACACTTTCAAAATATTACTCATCTGAAGCTCTTCCAGACTTAATAAATCAAGAGGTCCGACCTCTTAACAATGCTGTCTCGTCGGTCACTCCTCCATCTTCAACTCGAAAAATCAAATCCTCGGGCAAACCGACTGCCCGGCGGCACCAATATATCAAATCCCTTACCATTTCCGGATCAGCCCGGCACTCACCCGCCTCACGCATCAAGGTCAAGGCTTCTGCCGCTGACAGGAGGGCGATCCGCCAGGCCTCACCAGCCTCGGTAAACCGCTCAAAAAACTCAACCAAGTCCGCCGAACCGGCATACTCTCTCAATTCAACGCTACTATCCAAACCCAAAATAATCTCCGCCCCCAGCGCCCTCCTGGCCTCAACCGTCCGCCGTCGTTCTTCCGCCTCATTCATACCCCATATTTTACTCCTCCCTCCCCGTTTTTGCCGCCCCCAGACTTGCAAATCGACTGTCTATAGGCTATCATCTCCCCAAATCCGCCAACACAGCGGCGGAACTTTCTTTCGATTGGCGCCAAAAAGGAGATGACAATGTTCGACGGACTGATGCAAGCAATGAGTAGTGGCACCATGGAGGAACGCTACCTGGCCATGATCGCGTTCCTGGACAAGGCGGAAAGCCTCAGCAATGAGGCCAGCCCGGCGCTCAACGTCGCCATCGCGAAAGCGAAGCAAATGGCGATTGACGAGTTCGCTGCCAGGAACAAGACCGAAACGCACGACGTCATTGTCGCGCGCGCCGAAAAAGAGAAGTAGCCAACGCTTCTTCTCCCCAGCCCAGGGCATTCACCCTGGGCTTTTTTATATTAAGAGGTCGGACCTCTTGACACTCAAGACGATAACACCTCTGCCAAGGTGCACCCCTCCTCCGCCGTAACATACTCACTGATCACCTTCCAAACCGTACAAAAAACACTCTTTGTCCCCAGTTCGTCGACACTATCCATCACCCCCATCTGCACCAATTCATCATAGTAACCCCTCGCCTCCTTCCCGGAAACATCAGCGTCGTCATTGCGATCCGCCAGCTGGCGGAGAAGCAATCCATCTTCTCTGGATCGCTTCGTCGAAGTATCTCCTCGCGATGACGGTTTAGATTCGAGTTTCAACTCCTCGGCCAAGCCCCTAACCAATTCCTTCAAACGCGGCCCATTCGCCACGCCGCCCCGGTCTTCAAAAAATCCCCAAATCCGGTCACAAGCCACCAACAGCACCAAGGCCTTCTTCTGCCCTTCTTTCATCTTCCCGATCTTAACCTTAACATCGCCAAAGGGTTCTCCGAAACGAATCCTCCCCGCCAGCAAAGACTCAACACCGTCCGGATAGCCACCGGAAAACTTTTCCAACATGCCAGCGATTATATACTCCCGACTAAAACACCCCCATTGCCATCAAACCCAATAATTCTCTTTTGAAACTACCACTAGTTTCGACTGTGGATAGCGCACCAAAAATGACCGGTTGATCCGCTTCGAGCGATTTTTTATCTCCACCGCGACAACCTCACCACCCGGCTTACTTAAGACCAGATCGACTTCAGAACCCCCCTTGGTCCGCCAGTAATTAAAATCCAAACCAAAACCACCATAATGATTATATTTCAATAACTCCGCCATCACGAAGTTCTCAAACAATGATCCGGCATCGCCCCTAGTTTCCAGAGCCTCGAAATTATTTATCAGGGCATTCCTCAAACCCAAATCATAAAAATAAATTTTAGGCATTTTCGCAATCTCATCCCTTTTTCTCGAAGAATATGGCCTCACGGAAAAAACAATAAAACTCTGTTCAAATAATTCAATATATCGTTTCACCGTCTTGGCTCCAATCGAAAGCTTCGCCGCCAATTCGGCATAATTTACCAGAGAACCAATCTGATAAGCCAATAATTTCAACAGGGATAAGGCCGCCGCCTTGTTTTCCAAAAGCGACAACTCAACCAAATCCTTGAAAACAACGCTGTCAATCAGGTTGGTCAAATAAACGGCATCCCGCTGATGCGAAAGCATTGCCGGATAGGAACCATATATCAGGATATTCGCTAAAATAGCCTGGTGATCATAGCTTTTGAACACTTTTTCTCGCCTTTCTCCATCAATTAGTCTTTTTATCGGCGCTAGCGACAATTCTTTTTCCAGACCCATTTGCACTAAATACTCGCTTAGAGTCAACTGAAAAAGACGATAATCAATCTTTCTGCCGGCCAAACTTTCGGTTGCTTTATTTTTGATATTAAAAGCCGAAGACCCGGTAATCACCAGTCTCCGCTCCCCCATCTGGTCGTAAAAAATCTTCGCGCATCGACCGGGATCGGTCAGCTTATGGATCTCGTCAATGACCGTATACTGGTTCCCAACCGAAAGCAGTTGGCGATAAACGGCCGGGTCATAACGCTCCAGGGCGTTTTTCACCGGCTCATTGTCAACCACCAGGTAGTCCGCATCCGGAAAAATCTTCTTCACCAGAGTGGTTTTCCCCACCTGTCTTGCCCCCAATAAAACCAAGATTTCTTTGTATTTCAGGAAATGATCCTTCAAAGCTTGGTCCAAGTGTCGAGTGAGCATACAAGTACATAATAGTCTGAACTATTCTGTCTGTCAAGTCCTTTTTAGTCAAGACTAAAATTCCGGCCCCCGCCTGCAAGCGCTGATTCCTATCCAAGGTCAGCCTCTGTAGGCGGGCCATTGGTCCGCCACAGGCGGATAAAACGAAACTATTTTAATCGAACACCTTCTCTCCTCTTCTTTCGGAAAAAAAGATTTTGGAGGAGGTGCTTAGGTAACAAACCCAAACACCTCCTCCCCATCAGACACTATTCCTCAACCACCCAGTGGAAGAACCGGGGGGCTGGGGCGAACAAGTCCCAGATCTGCAAAATTTCGCAGCAGGGGTCCGCGTCCCGCGGGGACCAAAGCCAATGGACCAAGGCCGCCACCGACCCCGTCCACCCGGTGTGGGACATGACTTCGGCATTGCTGGCCTTATTCGCCGAGTTCTTAAACATCCGCCACAAATTCATATTGTGGCGAAAGCCGCGATCAGTGACCGCGGTAAACTCTTGCCCACGACTGTCAAGTCGCTCCCATGTGGCCATGTCATAGGCCACATAGTCAACAATTGGGCGTAACGAGATTTCCGCGCCCTCGTAAATGGCGATCCCTTGATCATAGATCGCCATAATTTTTTGGGCGGCCGCCTCGTGGAGCTGCCACTTTTCAAACCCCATGAGACGGGGTTTGCGGTTGGCCCAGTCGATAGCGTCCGTGAAAGGACCACTGACGTCGCCGTCAGCGCGGACGAACCAAAACACGTCCGCCTCATCCAACCACTCCATCAAAGTGGCTGGGGGAATTCCGGCGTGAATTTCATCAAAGCATTCCCCTTTTTGGAGGACAGCCTGAGGCCCGCTCCCCGAGCTCGCGAACTCGCGAGCCTGATTAAACGCCTCTTCCTTCGTCATCCCAAATGTTTTATCCATTTGAAGCCGCCTCCTGGACGGTCGCCCCAGCTGGGGCATGAAAAAATTCATTTTCGGTTTCCCCGGCACATTGCCGGGCTTTTCCGAAAGAAGAAAAGAGAATTAAATTTTCAAAGTGCTCGTCAACTTCTCTGCTCTTCTTTCGGGAAAAACTTAAATTGCTTTAGGAGGAGCTGGTGGAAACAAACCATCAACCCCTCCCTCGGCAGACACGCGGCGACTAGGCTTCGTCGCCGTTTTTGGGCGCCGTCCACTGCCCAAACTCATCTAGAGTCCGGGAGTTGACGTACCCCCCCTTGCCCGCGGCCCTAACGGCCGCAACCTGCTCGGCGGTCAATACTACCCCCGGATAGTGCTGGGGGTAGTGCTCCGCCGCCCACCCCCCGTCGCGGTGGAACGAGTTTCCGAAAGAGATAGTCTCGCCTTCGAGGCCGAGCCCCTCGGCCACCCAGGCGATAACGTAGTAAATTTTTTCCGCTGCAATTTTTTGGACAATATCCGAGATATCCATATTCAACCGCCTCCAGTGCGGCCGCCCCCGACGGGGCATTACAAAAATTTCTTTTCGGTATTCCCAGCCACATTGGCCGGGATTTTCCGAAAGAAGAAAAGAGAAAGTTGACTTGTGAAAGAGCCATTCGAATCGGACAACTAAACTTTATGGGGAAAATTTCCTAACAAATTCCACCTCGGAGGAGTCCCGAGTACGGTCCACCGTCCGAGGAGTAATTTCATTCACGCCGGAAATTCGTGGGATAAAAATCACTGTTGCCAATGACCTTTATCCCACCATCTAATGCCTACAGGCAAAGATGCGGCGGGATTGTTGTGTCTGTGGTCACCTTCGGCTCCACCTTCCTGATGATCGGGTTGCCCCGGGTCAGAAACAGATCGGCCTCCGGCTGACAAGTTTTCAAGTTTCGCCGTTACCCTTTCAGGGCTGGGCAATTCTCGCGGTATTGGCGAATGACCTACCAAGATCTTTCGCCTTCCCCTTTCTGATCTGTATTGCTAAAGATCAGTTGTCCGACTCGAATGTTAAAGTCCATTGACAATCTTTCGATCATCAATCTAAGCGGTAATATAACATAAGTTATGGGCTTTGTCAAGTCCACATGACACAAAATATCACCAAAGCTAGCCTATTTTGTGGCTAAATAGCCTCCAATTAGGCTTGACTGTCAGAAGATATTTACATATAGTAATAAGTAGATGAAACCCGAGGAACTCCTGCTTAGCCTCAACTTGTCAGCCGACCAGACAGATATCTATCTCTCTCTCCTCCGCCACGGCCGCCAGTCGGCCGGGGGCCTGGCCAAAACCACCAAAGTCAAACGGACTTATGCCTATTCCGTCTGTCAGGACCTGGCCAAACTCGGTCTGATCAAAATCGGCGCCGAAGGTAAAACCACCGTCTTTACTGCCAACCCTCCCGACCTCCTCCTCGACCTCTCCGAACAAATCCAGTTGAAAGCCAAAGCCGCCAAAACTAACCTCGAGAACATCCTGCCCGACCTTCAGTCTCTCTACCGCCTCACCGAAACCCGTCCGGTCGTCAGCTACTACGAAGGCCTCGCCGGAGTCAAAAAAACCTATCTTGATACCATCAAGACCGGCCGGCCCATACTATCCATAGTCGAAACCCACAAAGTAGATCAAAGCGTCTACAACTGGGTCACGACCGACTACGTCAAAGCCAGAATCAAAGCGGGCGTCCCCGTCCGGGCGATTGTGGCCAGTGGTGAACGAACCAAAACCTACACTAAACTCGACCAGGCGGAACTGCGCGAGTCCAGAGTAGTCAGTGACGCTAGGTTTCCTTTTGAAAACGAGATCATTATCTATGGCGATAAAGTCAGTCTGATCAAGCACCAGGCCGGCGAAAAACTCCTCGGCATCATCATCGACAATCCTGGCATCGCGGCCACCTTCCGCTCCTGGTTTGAACTCACCTGGTCTGCCCTATAAAGGCATCCTGAAGATGAGCCCGTTCTGCCGCCGGACCATAATCCTCAACTTTCCTTAGGACCAGGACGACATTCTCGTCTTTCCCCGTTCCGTTTGGCAACTCCTCCACCTCTTCAAGCTCCAACAAAAAACCCCAGCTTCTAAGCCGTTCCTTTAAGCGACCGATCTTCGGCACCAGCCGGTTATAAACCTGTTTGCTTTTCTCGGTCATCGTCGCCGGTCCGTCAACCACCACAGCGAGATCGTCAAGTTCTTCCTCTGAAAAACCATGTCGCCGGTAAGCCCGCCTAATCGTCGTTGCATATTCTTCATAAATACCTCCCTTAGCCTGCGGATTCGGCCAGTCCATTATCAAAATACCGCCCATTTCTAAAGATTCATTGATCGCCATCATCTGATCGTTTAACTCCGACCAATCCTCGGCGTGCGTTCCGGTCCGCCCCAACATCAGAACAACTTCCGGCTTCTGATCCCGAAATAACTCTCCCAACTCATCAATATCTCCTTGGACAAAATTAGCCCCGGGATAGAGCTCTTTGGCCTTTTTTAGATTTACCTGGTCTATATCAAAACCAGTCACCTTGGTAAAATCAGCCTCAAGCAACTCACCCGTCAGCCAGCCGGTGCCGCAGCCGGCATCACAGATTTTCGCCTCTTTCCCAATCCCGATCTTGGCAAAAATCTTCATCAGGTTCTTCATCCGAAACCTCTCGGTTTCAAGACTGACCGGATAGCGCGAAAAATCGTAGTTTTCATAGACTTCCGAGAGCGACAAGGGTAATGGCAAACGCTCACCTTCCTTTATCACGCCTTTATCAAGATAATACTTTTCAAGCTCGGGGTAGCCCAAAATATCCCGTAGCAGAAACTCCAGGTTCTTCCCTTCACTGCTTCCGACTTTTCCATATCCCAGTAGAAAACGCAGTCGGTCGGCCAGGGCCGGCATCCCCAAGGCTTTAATTAACATCCCAACTTTCTCATTCCAACGTAGATCACTCGGATCCCCAGCCAACGCCCGCAAGTACAAATCGGAATTCTTCGGCTCCAGGAGATTCATTATCATCACCGCCTCACGATCGACCAGCCCCCGTCTAAAGCCAAAATTGATCCAGCGGGGCTTTATCTTGTCACCATACTGACGCTGGACGAAATCAAGCAAATCACCAGCCGTCTCCTTTCCCAACTCAGTTTCAAGATCAACTAGCGCCGTAACCACATTCACATACCGCCGGCAGGTAAATAAATCGAGTCGATTGGAATCTTCAGGTATCCTGGCCAATATCTCCCTGAATTCAGCCGCTTTTTCTGATTCAGTAAGGGCCGCAAAATTCGCCTTTATCGCCTCCGTCGAAATCTGATCAAAAACCCCACTCCCCTTAGCGAAAAACTCCTCTTCACTTACCCGGTCCAACTCTGCCGCATATTGTCCAACCAAACCAGCGACCGATCTCACTCCAATCTTTTCTCTTGTTTCCTGTATCCGGTCAGCCATATCTTATTTATATACTAAAACTCCCCCATTGACTCTCTCCTACTCATCTGGTAATTTGTATATCAGACATGGACAGCACTACCGAAGTCACCAAGAAAGAACTCAGCCTCGCCAATCTCCCCGATCTGCTGACTGTCTCCGAAGTCGCCAAACTTTTGCGCGTTTCCACCCTGACCATCAAGCGTTGGGGCAAGCGCGGCAAACTCCCCGCCATCAGAATCAATTCCCGCGGCGACCGCCGCTACAAAAAAGAAAGCGTCTTGTGGATGTTGGGCATCAACCCCGGCGGTAATAAATAACTATTTTTCGCGAAAAACCAACCAGGGGAAGACAACCACCGCCTGCCAAATTCTGCCCATCCGTTTGGGCTGAACCACTAGCCGCCACAACCATTTTAAGCCCAGTCGCGAAAAAACCTCCGGCGCTTCCCTGACTTTCCCCAGGAATTCATCAAAAGTGCCGCCCACCCCCAACGCCACTTTCGCCGCCAGCCTGCCTTTATTGGCCGCCAGCCACTTCTCCTGCTTTACCGGCCCATAGGCAACAAACAACAGATCAGGCTTAAACTTGTTGATCTTTTCGATTACCGCCGCATCTTCGCCGCTATTTGACCCATCTACTCTCTGGCTCCCCGAATCACAGCCTACCTCCAAACCAACATCCAGGTTTCGCAACCTGGCCGCTACTTCACCGGCCGTGTCGCCAAAACCGCCCAACAAAAATACCCGCCAGCCCTTTTCCGCCGCTCTCTGGACTAACTCCTTGAACAACCAATAACCCGCCACCGGCTGTCCCACCTTACCGGCAAGAATTGCTCCTCCTGTTTTCACCCCTTTGATCACCTTTTGGAAAACATTATCAGAAGGCACCAAAGACTCCGTAAAATTGATCGCCGCCAAAGGGCCAATACCATCAGGTACAACTAAATCAGAGCTTTCTAGGGCCATCCTAAAGTCAACGTCACCTATCGCCTTCACAAAAAACTCGCTGTAAGCCGTGGCCACCATCTTCAATCTTGGCGCCTTGGCTGACAGCCACTTGGCAATTAAGTCCAAGGCCTCTTCGCGGCTAACCAGGTCCAGTCTGGTTCCCAAGACTTTTTTTACTTGCATTAAGTGTTAGTATACTCCCCCCGAACTAGCCTCAGATCTATCACTCGCCCTCATCATCTGCCAAACAGCCCAATTTTTGCTATCTAGCCGCTCATCAACCCTTTTTCGTGGTCTACCTCACACCCTTTTAGCACTAGAGGCTGGTTTTTTAATGAAATTTTCGACCCAAGATTGAATTTTAATATCATCAAGTCAAAAAATGACGTTACTATAAGATTATTCTGCAAGACCCCTAGTACGTACTCCAAAAAACAATCATCGTACAACTATAGTACACTTTTGTTCGGGTATTTCTCAATGACGTTAACGTCTTTTCGTTCACATTATGTCTCCGAAAATCAAAGCTGATATACAAAACTCACCCAATATGGTAGCCCATACAAGAACAGACCTAAATTTGAAATTATAAAGCTATTCAAAACATTAAAAAATGCGACCCTACAATCCGTTAAATACAACATTTTCCACCCCATATCAATGAAACCAATGATAGACTTTGATTATGACGAAAATCGGAGTTTTTCTGCGAACTACTTAATTCTTTCGCCAGCTACTTTTCTCCATCCAGTTGGTAATTACTCTCCCTTCCTTCCCTGCGGAAAAATCATTCTCAACAACCTCGGCCGAAGTCAATTCGCCTCTTAAAAAACGAAAATCTCCCTAAACAAAAAGGTCAACGTCTCGAAAGCAAGTAGCTGACAATTCCACGCTAGACCAAACTCCGCAGCGGTTGGTAGACAAAAATGTAATCCCCGCCGGATAACCGAAATCAAAACCCGGGTCAGTTGGCAAACGAAACCAAGCTCTGTCAAAAGCAAATATCAAATTTTAGATTGATGTACCAAGAAGTTGTCGTTACTTCTATAGGTTTAATAGTGTCTCAAACAAATTATCAACCCTTAGCGCCTGATTGCTAATTACCGCAAGCTCTCATACCCTACCCCACAGGGTATTCATCAAAAAACGTCGGCTCGCCGCGTCGCGCAAATCCTCGACAATTGTCAAAAACGTCACCCGGGGTCTAACCCATCATCTAAAATACCCTTACCAACAACCAATGGTACCTTCCGACAAACAGATCAACCGGAAATTTCCTCACCAATCCAGCAAGAAAGGAAAAACCCTATCATCCTTCCTAATCAAAAAATACTCCGAAAAATCCAACCCTATAAATCGCTACAACGTTTATTCTTAAATACGCACAAACAATCTATCTGGCACCGAACAAAATCAATTGCCAGAAATAGCAAAATAGACTGATCTATTGCTAACATCAACGATTAGTAGAAACACTCCTTCGGTAAAGCTCTAAATTCTCCAACGCTATCCCCGTACCTTTTACTACACACCGAAGCGGATCCTCGGCCACAAAGGCCGGAACCCCCGTTTGCGCCGTCAAAAGTTTATCAAAATTCCGTAAAGTCGCCGTCCCCCCACTCATGACAATGCCCTTGTCAATAATGTCGGAGGATAGTTCGGGTGGTACTTCCTCCAACACCGACTTCACCATATTGATTATCCGGCTTAGCGGATCACTGATTGCCTCATGGACATCGCTCGCCGTTACCACCACCGACTTCGGTAGTCCGGTGACGCTATCCCGCCCCGTCACCTCCATCGACTCATCCTTGGCTGGTTTGGTCGCTGAACCGATTCTCACCTTTATTTTTTCCGCCGTCAGCTCACCAATGACCAGATTATGTTGCTTTCTAATATATCTTGATATAGATTCGTCTACTTTGTTACCAGCAACCCGAACACTTTTGAAAGTGACTACCCCACCTAAAGAAATGACCGCCGCCTCGCTTGCCCCGCCACCCATATCCAAAATCATATTGCCGCTCGGTTCCGCAATCGGCACCCCGGCGCCAATTGCCGCCGCCAAAGGTTCCTCGATCAAATAGGCCGTCCTCGCCCCGGCACTCATGGTCGCCGATAAGACCGCCCGCCTTTCTACCTGGGTTACACCGGCGGGTACGCACACCATCACCTCCGGTTTGAATAGCTGATTGGCCGCACCCACTTTCCGCAAAAAATAAGCCAGCATTGCTTCAGTTACGACATAATCGGCGATGACCCCATCTCTCATTGGTTTGCTGGCCTTGATATTCCCCGGCGTCCTGCCCAACATTACCTCGGCCTCACGGCCAACCGCCAAAACCTTGTTTTCAGAAAGTGAAACGGCCACGACCGTCGGTTCCTCCAAAACAATTCCCTCTCCCACCACATAAACCAGACAATTGGCTGTCCCCAAATCAATTCCGACTCGTTTTGATAACCTGAACTTCATCATGGCCGATTGTAGCAAATAAACAAGCTGCTGACGGCGCGCGGTATAATAAGAGTCTAATGTCCACCCCCATCAAACGCACCCGTCTCCTCATCACCCTCCTGGTCACTCTCCTTCTCGCCGGCGGGACGGTTCTCGCCATCCAATTCGCCAAGGGCTACCGACCCAACCTGGCGCAGCTCGCGCTCGACGGTACCGGCCTTTTGTCTGCCACCTCCTATCCCAAAAATGCCCAGGTTTTTATTAACGACCGCCTGACCACTGTCACCGACGACACCCTCAATCTGACACCCGAGCTGTACCAGGTTAAAATTATGAAAACCGGCTTTCTTCCCTGGATCAAAACCGTTTCCATTAAACCCGAGCTGGTCAGCACCACCGACGCCCGCCTCTTTCCGTCAATCCCTTCACTCACCCCGCTCACTTTTTACCAGGTTTCCTCGCCCCTGCTAAGTCCCGACGGCAGTAAGCTCGTCTACACCCTTACCAATTCACCCTTTAGCCAAGACAACGGCGTTTATGTCCTTTCTTTGGCCAACAGCCTCTTCCCCGGCAACCAGATTATCCAAATCGCTGATCTGGCCGCCTTTGATTACCGCCAGGCAACCTTCGCCTGGTCGCCGGACGGCAGCCAAATCCTGGCCCTTTTTCACGATACCAGCAAAATCATCGCTTCCCATCTCCTCAACCCCCGCAATCTGAACCAAGCCAAAAACCTAACCGATACTACCTTCAGATTACCCCTCCTCCTCAATCAGTGGCAGGACCAGCAAAAAAGCATCAACCTCACTGCCCTCGCCCGCTTCCCGGAGTTCATCCAAAAAGTCGCCAGCGAGTCCGCCGTCAACGTCTATTTTTCTCCCGATCGGGAAAAAATTCTCTACACCGCCATCAAGGACCTGGAAATTCCCGAGAACCTAACTGATAAAGCTATTCCGAGCATCAATCCTACCCCCCAAAACAGAAAATTGGGGGCCGGAAAAACTTATGTCTACGACCTCAAAGAAGATAGTAACTTTCTCATCACCGAGGCCAAATACGACCCCGAAACTGCCCAACCCCTCATCGTCGCCGGAACCGTTGCCGCCAGCGGCAAAAAACCGTCTGAACTAACCGCCAACCTCGCCGTCATCAACCTCCTCCGTGGCGCCTACGATCCCCATACCACCCAAAACCTCGGTTGGTACACCACTAGCCGCCATCTCATCATCACCGGCAACGAAGGCCTCTCCATCGTCGAGTACGATGATAACAACCTCACCCCCATCATCCCCGGCCCCGTCACCGAAGGACTAGCCGTTCCCTCACCCGACGGCACTCATCTGATCATTTTAAGCAACCTCAATCAGCAAACCAACGTCGCCAACCTTATCTCTCTCGATTTGAAGTAAAATATACCTGTCTGACCCGGTAGCTCAGATGGATAGAGCAGCTCACTCCTAACGAGCAGGTCGGCAGTTCGACTCTGCCCCGGGTCACCGCGATTGATACTCCACCAGATAGCTGCCCTGATCGGTTAGGGACATCTTTCCCTTCATCGTCTTAAAGGCAAATTCTACTGGCGCTCCCTTAGTCGGCACCGGACTGGTGAAAACAACACCATACCGATTAGTAGTGTTCTCAAATACTATCAGATCGACCACCCCACCGGAATAAATTTCCAGGTAAACCGTCTGATAGGCATCATCAAAAACCTCCACCGCGCAGGCCTTCGCCTGCGGAACCTCGACCAGATAACTGCCGCTGACTGGCAAGGCGGCATCTCCCTCCGGATAAATCTCGGCGTTGCCGCAAGCCAAGGGCTCCTCCTTTGCACACGCCGTGATGAAGGAGGCTCCAATCGCCAACGCCGCTACTCCTCGCAGAACTCTGCTTTCCACCGAAATGGATTTTCCCATCCCCAGATTCTAGCACGATCTGGCAACGGTGTGTCTGGTCGAACAGGAGCGAAGTATCTTGAACCACTAACTGACCTCGCTTTCTCCCTGTATAACAATTGGAATTGAGCTAAACGAGGAGTTGAAGTTAAAAGGTCTAGAACTTCTAGATAATTAATGTTAAGATATTAACAATTAAGAAGGAAGGTGGGATTATGGCAGGAGACGAACTAAGTAAAATAGCAGAAAACCCTGGACGGGCCGATCTTGGTATCAGAGATGATACACGCCCAGCAGAGGAACGACTTACACCTGTTGGCCAGTCAAATGATGATATCTTTGAAAGACGAGACTCTATGTCATGGTTGGTGGGTCGAAAGGAAAAGGTTAAACCGTTAGACCCAGCTGTTCTTGAGTTATCAAAGTTATCATTAGAAGCTTATAGAAAGATGCACGAGGAGTCGCGTGAACAAGCTCTTAGCTCTGGGGACCCATATTTGGCTGAACAATACGAAGAGTATGGCCGGCACACTCGGGTTGTAGGT
>Ga0209322_10000914_pt1 | contig 17105 bp, 20 predicted proteins | sample Rifsed19ft1_FD_184013 | JGI IMG/M metagenome (GOLD analysis project Ga0209322, IMG submission 184013) | Soil microbial communities from Rifle, Colorado, USA - sediment 19ft 1 (version 2) | ecosystem: Environmental > Terrestrial > Deep subsurface > Rock core/Sediment | place: Rifle, Colorado... | reverse complement strand
CGGGCACGACGTGAAGGTCACGCTCCTGGCCGAGCGCTGGGACCCGCGCGACGCGGGCCTGATGTGGTAGTCGGGGCCTGATGTGAGCGCCGGCCGCCGACCGGCCCTCGCCGACAGCGCCGTGGCCACGGGCAAGGGCGACGACGGCACCACCGGGCTCCTCTTCGGCGGCCTCCCCGACCTCATCCTTTCTAACGCACGTCGATTTTGGAGGTGAAGGTCGTGCTGGTACGAGTTGGTAACTCGAAGGACGTCGCCAAGGGGCAGATGCGCGTCTTTGACGTCGCGGGGACGAAGGTGAACGTGGCGAGTGCGGACGATCACCTATACGCCTTCGACGACACCTGCACTCATCAGGGGTGCTCGCTCGCGAGCGGCGAGCTGGACGGAACCACGGTGACGTGTGCCTGCCACGGCAGCGAGTTCGACGTGACCTCCGGCGCCGTCCTCGGCGGACCGGCCGAGCGACCCGTGCGCTCCCGGGTGGTGCAAGCCCTGGGCGAGGATCTACTTGTCGAGGCGTGATGAGAAGCGCCACATCTCGGAGCTTCTGCAGATTGTCGCGCCGCAGCTCGGGCCGGGACCGAGCCGCGACTTACCTCCATCCGGGCACGCCCAGCGCCTCCTGTTCACGGTCAGGATGTAGTGACCGAACGGCGGCTCAGCGCGCCGGACGCACGACCCAGCGGCAGCCGAGGAGCTCGACGACCCGTTCCTCGGGCACGGGCGCGGCGAGGCGGATGACCGCCGATCCGGACCCGCCGCGTCGAGGGCGCAGCCGGACGATCTGGCCGCCGACGCCCGCGTCGCGGGAGCCGCCGCCGGTGAGCGACGGCCGGAACCGGAGTCCCGCCGTCCGGGCGAAGCGCTGGATCGTCCGGCTGACGTCGTCGACGGCCAGCTCGAGCGCCTCGAGCCTGACCGACCCTCCGAGCGGGTGAGCCAGAGCCAACCGGGCGGCACGGTCGGCAGGCGTCCACTCGGCCGAAGCCGAGTCATGCTCGATGAGGAAGGGCGGCTCGGACGGCCCGAGGAGGCGCGGCGTCGCGAGCCGCCAGCTGACGACGGCCCCGTCGGCGCGCCGCCGTTCGCCGGCGATCGGGTCGCCGAGATCGGAGCCGGCGGCGCGGAGCGCGGCCAGATCGGCCCCGAGCGCGTCGGTCGCGATCGCCCAGGTTACGAGCCCGCCACCCATCTCGAGCATCCGCACAGTCGGCACACCGATCCACGACCGCTCGGCGAGCGCCCGCTCGAAGACCCCGATGAGCTCGAGGTACGTGTCACCGAGCCAGACAAGCCGGTTGAAGGTCCCGAGCGCGTCGTGCCGGCCGCCGCCGGTCGCCGCGAGGCCAAGCTCCCGTTCGAGCTGCGCCGCCGCGTCGCCGGGATCGGCGACGGCGATCACGAGATGGTCGATGCCGAGGAACATCCGGGCAGCGTAGCGGCGCCGGGTGCGAACAGAGCGGTTGTGGCGTCCGCATCGCGCCGCTCGAAGGCCTCCCCGAGGGCGGTCAGCCACGCGTTGAAGGCCTGGATGTCCATACCGTTAGGCGCCGGTGCTGGCGTCCGCCGGACCGCTGACACCAGGACCATGAGACACGCCTCGCCCTCCCGTCCGATCTAGTCGAGGAAGCCGCGGAGCTTCCGCGAGCGACTTGGGTGGCGGAGCTTCGCGAGCGCCTGCTCCTCGATCTGCCTGACCCGCTCGCCGCTCACGCGGAGTTCGGCGCCGACCTCCGCGAGCGTCCAAACCCGCCCGTCATCGAGGCCGAAGCGGAGTCGAAGGATCCGCCGTTCGCGCCCCGTGAGGGAGTTGAGGACGGCGTCGACTTGCTCTTGAAGGAGCCGATCACAGGCAGCGTCGAGGGGGGCGAGTGCGCGCTGGTCCTCGATGAAGTCGCCGAGCGTGGCGTCGCCCTCCTCTCCCACGGCCAGGTCGAGCGAGATCGGCTTCCGCGCGACCCAGAGGATCTCGCAGAGTCGCTCCCGTGTGATCCGGACGCCAGACTCGGTCGGCGTCGCTGCGGCGATCTCATCGATCGTCGGCTCTCGACCGAGCTCGAACGCCAGCTCGCGCGAAACCCGAAGAGCCCGGAACAGCTCATCGCTGGTTTTCACCGGGAGCCTGATCGTCCGGGACTTCTCGGCGATCGCCCGCGTGATCACCTGGCGGATCCACCAGTGGGCGTAGGTCGAGAACTTGAAGCCGCGCGTGTAGTCGAACTTCTCGACCGCGCGCATCAACCCGATGTTGCCCTCCTGGACGAGGTCAGACAGGCTCAGTGCGGGAGCGCCGCGGGAGACGTACGCCTTGGCGACGCTGACGACCAGGCGCAGGTTGGCCGTGATGAGCCGCTCACGGGCCGCCTGTGCCAGGCCGACGAGTTCGCCCGCGCACGTCACTCCGGGAGACTGAGCGGCTGTCGGCGAGTGGCCCATCCGCTGCAACAGGTCGGGGTCGTGACCATCGTCGATCCAGCGCCGTATGGCCGGGAGGGCGAGCTGGTCGCGGGCCCAAGTCTCGAGCGTACGGATGACCACGCTGTCCGGCTCATCGCCTGCGCTGGGATCAGCCGGACGCGACACGAGATCGAGGAGCGCGAAAGCCCAGTTGGCTCTTCGGCCGCGCCCCGCACCGGTTAGGGTCCGACTTCGCTCTGTCTGAGCAGGATGGTCGAGCCGGCGATAAGCGGCCACGAGTGATCGGGCCTGGCGGACGAGTGCCCCCTCGCCCGCCCGTCCGCCGTCGCCGACCGGCGGGATGTCAGGCGGCGCGGGGAAGCAGCCCTCGGCCACGGCGGCCTCCAAGGCAGAGCGGACGATGCGCTCGGCCTCGGCGGCGAAGGGCAACCGGTAGGCAGGGTGCGAGGCGCGCGTCTCGCGCTCGGTCTCCCGCGTCGTCCACTCCCAGAGCGAGAAGACCGCCCGCTCCGGCTCACCGACGATCTGACGGCCCAGCTCGATCGCCTTGGCGAGCACGACCTCCTCCTCGGCCGTCAGGAGGCTGAGCTTGCCGATCTCGCCGAAGTACGCGCCAAGCGCGTCGTCGACAGGGCCGCCGACGGCCGGGACCAACTCGAGCGGCCGGCCGCGCGTGTCCTCGCTTGAGTCGGCCCCGGCCCGTCCTGGCGCCGCTGGAGCGACGCGATCGGATCGCAGCACCGCGCCAGCGTCATCGCGGACCGGGCTGGGCGGGCGGGCGGCCCGCGTTCGGTCTGAGAGTGCATCTGCTCGGCGCCACATTCGACGTGTCCCGTAATTCCGAGTAACCCACTCGGAATTGCGGCCATTCTTTCACATTTCGCGTCAATATTCAACGGGCCTCTTCGCCCTGCGGGAACCACGGACGACGACGTGCCGATCCGATCGGAGATGCACGCCTTCCGGGCGGAGGGTCAGCCGATCGGGACGCCGACCACGTCGGTCCTGGCGCGCGAGCTCACGCGAGACGCGGTCCTGGGCGGGAGCCGGACCGGCCGGGTCGCCATGAGTCGCGATCCGATCGGTCCCCGCCTCGAGCTCCGGGCGAGGGCGTCGGACGGGCACCGGGCCGCAATCGGGGACGAGCTGGCGATCGACCCACGCGGGCCGCTCGAGGTCGACTGGCGGATCGTTGGGGGGCGCGGGATGACCGCGCGGGTCGTGTCGGTGCGCGGGCCGGAGGTGGCCGACGCGATCGAATCCGGTGACGCCCAGCGGACGGTTCGCGTCGACCCGCCGGACGGCGGCCGTCCGCTCCGCGACCATCTCCGCCTCGACGTCGTGGCGGCTGACGGCACGCTGACCGAACTGACCAACGCGATCCACCTCGTTCCCGTCAGCCGATGAACCGCAGGAGACCGTGACCGCACAGCCTTTGCGTTCGAACCGGCCGGCCCGAAGGCGTCCAGATCGGCGAGTCCCCGCGCCTGGCGAGAGGTCCCCGAGCGCCCGCCAGACCCGAGTCCGAGCCGAGCTCGGACCTTCATCCGGGCCTACTTCTTGGCGGGCTGGAAGTAGGGGTTCGTGCCGCTCGCGTGGTCGGTCGTATCGACGATCGAGAGGATCTCGGGGACCGCCGCCTTGATCGCGACCTCGACCCCCTGGCGCAGCGTGACGTCGACCTGGGCGCAGCCCTGGCAGCCTCCGCCCATCTCGATGTAGGCAACGCCGTCGCGCACGTTGAGGAGGTCGATGTACCCACCGTGGGATGCGATGCCGGGGTTGATCTGCCGGTCGAGGACCTGCTGGACCCGCGCGGCGAGGGGATCGGCCCACCCCTCGTTCGGGTTGTCAATGGTGATAGCGCCGCCCGACGCCGAGTCGTCGAGGTCGATCGTCGCGCCGCGGAGCCGTTCAACGCTGGCCGGGTCGACGTAGACGCGATACCCGTCGGTCTCGACGACGATGTCGAGCGCGGCGGCGTCGGCCGGCTCGATGAGCCCGAAGTCGTACGCGAAGCGTGCGCCATGCCGGGCGGTCACGGCGATCCGGAGGCAGGCGTCCGGGTGGCCGGCACTCGTCGCGGCGCGGGAGATCTTTGCGCGGGCGGCGGCGGTCACCCTGAGGAGCGGCTGCGAAGCATCGGCCATCGCGCGCATCGTATCGCGGCCGGGGCGAACCGGTGAAGAGCGCGAGCCGCGGCGGATGGCGCAATCGGCGGGCTCGTCGATACTTGGGGGCGATGACCCGGATCCTGCTCCTCATCCCGTCGCGGACGTATCGAACGGCCGACTTCATCGAGGCCGCGAGCGCGCTCGACATCGAGGTCGTGGTCGGCATGGAGGAACGGCCGGCGGTCGCGGATGTGATGGGGGAACGTTGGCTCGCCCTCAGCCTCACGGACGTCGCTTCCGGGAGACAGGCGATCGTCGACTACGCGCAAGAGCACCCCCTCGATGCGGTCATCCCGATCGACGACGGTTCGACGCTGGTCGCCGCCGCCGGTGCGGCCGCCCTCGGCCTCCCGCACAACCGGTTCGGGGCGGTGGCGGCCAGCCGGGACAAGGCGCGGACCCGCGAGCTGCTCGCGGCGGCCGGGCTCAACACGCCCCGCTTCCGGACGTGGCCTGCCGATGCCGATCCCGAGGAGGTCCCGTCGCCGACGTTCCCGGTCGTCGTCAAGCCCGTCGACCTGTCGGGGAGTCGCGGTGTCATACGTGCGGACGATCCGGACGAGCTCGCCGGCGCGTTCGCCCGCGTGGCAGCCATCGTCCGCTCCCCGGATGTCTGCCCACCCGGCGAAGAGCCGCAGCGGATCGTCGTCGAGGACTTCATCCCGGGGGTCGAGGTTGCGGTCGAGGGTCTGCTCCGCGGCGGCCGCCTCGAGGTCCTCGCGATCTTCGACAAGCCGGATCCGCTCGTCGGACCGTACTTCGAGGAGACGATCTACGTCACGCCGTCGCGGCTGCCGGCCGAGACGCAGTCGCTCGTCGAGGCGACCGCCGCCGCCGCGACGCGGGCGATCGGCCTGACCGAGGGCCCGATCCACGCCGAGCTCCGCCTGAACGAGGGCGGAGCGTGGGTGCTCGAGGTCGCTGCCCGATCGATCGGCGGGCTCTGCGCACGCACGCTCCACTTCGGGGCCGGCGTTCCGCTCGAGGAGCTGATCATCCGCCATGCGGCGGGGCTGCCCCTTCCGTCGCTCGAGCGCGAGCACGCGGCGGCCGGCGTGATGATGCTCCCGATCCCGCGGGCCGGGACGCTCCGCGAGGTCAACGGCCGGGCCGAGGCGATTGCGGTCCCGGGAATCGAGGGCCTGGTGATCACGATCCCGCCCGGCGGCCGGGTCGTGCCGCTCCCGGAGGGGGATCGCTACCTCGGCTTCATGTTCGCCCGGGCCGAGACGCCGGCGGAGGCCGAGGCCGCGCTGCGAGAGGCGCATCGGCGGCTCGAGATCGTCATCGAGTAGGAGTCGCTCGAGGCCCTCGACCTTCACCGCCGAACTGCCATTCGCTTCCAACCTCGCCAAGTGCGCTCACGGGAGGTGTAGAATCCGCGGGCCCTGCCGGGGCGCCGGCGAGGCAGGTGAGGCAGCGGTGGCAAAGGTTCTCTGTGTCCTGTACGACGATCCCGTTGACGGGTATCCGCGGTCGTACGCTCGAGACGCGATTCCCAGGATCGAGCGCTACTACGACGGTCAGACCACGCCGACCCCCGAGCGGATCGACTTCGAGCCGGGTGAGCTTCTAGGCAGCGTTTCCGGGGAGCTCGGGCTGCGCCGGTTCCTCGCGGAACGCGGCCACGCGTTTGTTGTCACGTCGGACAAGGACGGGCCGGACTCGGTCTTCGAGCGAGAGCTCCCGGACGCTGAGATCGTCATCTCCCAGCCGTTCTGGCCTGCCTACCTGACGGCTGAGAGGATCGCGAAGGCGCCCGGGCTGAACCTCGCTGTCACGGCGGGGATAGGCTCGGACCACGTTGATCTAAAAGCGGCGATCGAGCGTGGGATCACGGTCGCCGAGGTCACCTATTCCAACAGCATCAGCGTGTCCGAGCATGTGGTGATGATGATCCTGTCGCTGGTGCGCAACTACATCCCGTCTTATCAGTGGGTCGTCAAGGGCGGATGGAACATCGCCGACTGCGTCGCCAGGTCATACGACCTTGAAGGAATGCAAGTCGGGACAGTCGCTGCCGGCCGGATCGGTTCCGCTGTACTCAGGCGGCTGAAGCCGTTTGAGGTGGGCCTGCACTACACCGATCGACACCGACTCCCGGAGGAAGTCGAGCGCGAGCTCGGCGTGACGTACCACCCGGACGCCGAGTCGATGGTGCGTGTCTGCGACGTGGTCACGATCAACGCGCCCCTGCATCCTGAGACCGAGCACCTCTTCGACGACGCCCTCATCGCCAAGATGAAGCGCGGCGCGTACATCGTCAACACCGCCCGGGGCAAGATCTGCGACCGCGATGCGATCGCGCGGGCGCTCGAAAGCGGCCAGCTTGCCGGGTATGCCGGAGACGTCTGGTTCCCGCAGCCGGCTCCCAGGGATCATGCCTGGCGGTCGATGCCCCACCACGGGATGACGCCCCACGTGTCAGGCTCGTCGCTGTCAGCGCAGGCCCGCTATGCGGCCGGAGTGCGCGAGATCCTGGAGTGCTGGTTTGATGATCGTCCGATACGCGAGGAATACCTGATCGTCGATCGCGGCACGCTAGCGGGCGCCGGCGCTCATTCGTACAGCGCCGGCGACGCCACCGGCGGCTCCGACGAAGCAGCACGCTTCAAGGATCGTGGCCCGACGAGCGGCAGCGCGCCCACTCTCCCAGCCGGTTGAGCGCAGCGGCATCCGCGCACGGAACGCGCGAAGGGTTGCGGGTAGCCCGGGCTTCACACTCGCCGACGCCGCGGACCTGCCGGAGGACCTGCGCGAGCTCGTGGGCGTGGTCGTCACGCCGGTCGCCGAGCCTGCTGCGCGCTGACCGGCCGGCCTCCCTCGGGTCAATCCCGACCCTGGTGCTAGGATTAGCGGCCATGACCGATCAGACCGCCACCAGCCCCGACACCGGCGCCCACGCCGCTCCGCCCCCCGCCGCGCCCGAGGCGCCCGCCTTCGACCCCATGGCGCGAGCCAAGGAGCTGGCCATCCTCGACGCGCTGCGCACGGTCGTCGACCCCGAGATCGGCATGAACGTCGTGGAGCTGGCCCTCATCAAGCAGATCATCACCGGCCCCGACCAGACCGAGGTGAAGATGATCCTGACCACGCCCTTCTGCCCCTACGCCGGATCGATGATCCAGCAGATCAAGGAGGCGACCGAGGAGGTCGTCGGGCACGACGTGAAGGTGACGCTCCTGGCCGAGCGCTGGGACCCGCGCGACGCGGGCCTGATGTGGTAGTCGGGGCCTGATGTGAGCGCCGGCCGTCGACCGGCCATCGCCGACAGCGCCGTGGCCACGGGCAAGGGCGACGACGGCACCACCGGGCTCCTCTTCGGCGGCGAGCGGATCGCCAAGGACGACCCGCGCACGGAGGCCTACGGGACGATCGACGAGGCCGTCGCCGCGCTGGGCCTGGCCCGCGCCGACCTCGGCGTGCGCGCGCAGTTCGGGGCCCTGCCGCCGGGGCTCGCCGGCCTGCCGGACCTCATCCTCCGCTTCCAACGCGAGCTGTTCGTCGTGGGCGCCGAGCTGGCCGCCAACCCCGACGCACTCGAGAAGCTCGAGGATGGTCGAACGCGTGTCAGCGAGGCGATGTTGGCCGGCGTGGAGGCGACGCTCCACGAGTTCGAGGCGCACGTCGAGATGCCCGCCGAGTTCGTCGTGCCCGGCGAGACGCGCGTCTCCGCCGCGCTCGAGCTGGCGCGCACGATCCTGCGCCGCGCCGAGCGCCGCGCGGTCACCCTCCGCCGGGAGGGGCTCCTCCGCGGGGAGTGGCTCGTTCCCTACCTGAACCGCCTCGCCGACCTGGTCTGGGTGCTCGCCCGTGCCGCCGAGCAGGCCGAGGCCCGCCCCGCCACCCCGGCCCGCGCGGCTCGCAAGACCGGGCGCCGCTCGGCGTCTTGACGGGCACGCGCTAGACTGGACGGGCGGGCGCGTCCCGTCACGCAGTTCCGACCGGCGCGGGCCGGCCGCAAGGGAGTCCCTGAACGAGATGAACGAACAAGAACCGATCAACCGCTACGGCGCGCCGCCGGTGCCGAACCAGGCCCTGGCCGGCGTCCGCATCAACGGCGCAGTCGCCGTCGTCCGCGAAGGCTTCCTGACCATGGCCTTCGTCTGGATGTTCGTGGGGCTGCTGCTCAGCGCGGCCACGACGTACTTCACCATGACGAACGAGACGCTGTTCACGTTCGCCGCGGGCAACATGTTCCTGCTGCTCATCGCGGAGCTCGGCTTCGTGGTCGTCGTGAGCGGCGCGATCAACCGGCTGGGCGCGGTGCCGGCCCTCGGGCTCTTCTTCGGTTACGCCGTCCTCAACGGCCTGACCCTCGGGGTCATCGTCGCCTTCTACACCGCGACCCAGGGCTGGGCCGGCGTCACCTCCGCCTTCCTCGGCTCGGCCGCGATCTTCGGCTCGGCCGCTCTCTACGGGGTCGTCACGAAGCGCGACCTCACGAAGCTCGGCGGCATCATGTTCATGGGCATCATCGGCCTGCTGGTCGTGATGCTCGTCAACATGTTCCTGGCCAGCTCGACGATCGACTTCGCCATCGGCATCGTGGGCGTCGTCCTCTTCACCGGCCTCACCGCCTTCGACGTCCAGCGCATGCAGAACGGCAGCCTGGGCGGCATCAAGGATCGCGACGCGGCATCGGTGGTCGGCGCGCTGGCGCTCTACCTCGACTTCATCAACCTCTTCCTGATGATGCTGCGGCTCTTCAGCCGCCGCTAGGCCTTCCTCCCCTCGCGAGCCCCGAGAGCCCCGCCGGATGGCGGGGCTCTCGACGTACCATGGCCGAGGGCAGGGCGACGGACAGGAGGAGCGCATGGAGCGGGTCGGCTTCGCGGGCATGGGCACGATGGGCGCGGCCATGGCCGCCAACCTGGCGCGGGCCGGCTTCCCGCTGACGGTCTGGAACCGCACGCCGGGCCGGGCCGCGGCGGTCGTGGAGCTGGGCGCGAGCGAGGCGGCCACGCCCGCCGAGCTGGCCGCGGCCGTAGATGTCGTCGTCGTTTGCCTCTCCGACACACCCGACGTCGAAGCCGTGCTCTTCGGGCCCGGGGGTCTGGCCGCGGGCGTCCGTGCGGGCAGCCTGATCGTCGACTGCTCGACCATCAGCCCCGGCGCCAGCGAGGGCTTCGCCGCCCGGCTCGCCGCGGGGGGCGTGGGTTTCGTCGATGCCCCCGTCTCCGGCGGCTCGGAGGGCGCGCTGCAGGGCACCCTGACGATCATGGTCGGCGGTACCGAGGCGGACGTCGAGCGCGCCAGGCCGATCCTGGCGGCGATGGGCCGGACGATCACGCACATGGGGCCGGTCGGCGCCGGGCAGGCCACCAAGGCCGTCAACCAGGTCATCCTGTGCGGCGCCTACCTCGGCGTGGCGGAGGGGATCGTGCTGGCCATGAAGGCCGGACTCGACGTCGAGAAGGTCGTGGCCGCCCTCTCGGGCGGCGCCGCCCAGTCCTGGGTGCTGGCCAACCGCAGCGGCCGCATGATCGCCGACGACTACCCGCTCGGCTTCAAGATCTCGCTCCATCGCAAGGACCTCGCCATCGCGCTCGAGCTGGCGCGACGGGTCGGCGCCTCGCTGCCGGTGACGGCCCTGGCGGCCGAGATCGAGAACGGCCTCGTCGCCAAGGGCCACGGCGACGACGACATCTCGGCGCTGGCGCGGGCGATCCGGGAGTGGTCGGGGCTGTGAGACGGGCGGCGGCCGCGGTCGCCATCGCGGCGCTGCTGCTGGTCGCCTGCGGCGAGGCGGCCCCGACCGCCGACGCGAACACGGGCATCCGGGGCGTCGTCACGCTGGGGCCGACGTGCCCGGTGGAGCAGCCCGGCCAGGCACCGTGCGTCACGCCCTATGCGGCCACGCTCGTCATCACCGCCGTGGAGGACGGGGCGGTCGTCGCCCGGGTGACCTCCGCCGCAGACGGCACGTTCGAGGTGCTGGTCCCGCCCGGCGACTACGTCATCGCCCCCGAGCCCGGCGGGGACCCCTTCCCGGTCGGCCAGCCGGTCGCCCTCCACGTCGATGCCGGCGCCTTCACCGAGGTCGAGGTCGCCTACGACACGGGTATCCGCTAGCCGGCCGGTGGCGCGCCGACGCGACGTTGATCGCCTCGAGCGGGAGGGCGACTTCGATGAGCTTGCGCTTGTACGGCTCGGTCACACATTTGCTGCCTTTGGAGGTCGGCCAACGCGTCGTGTTGCCAGGTAGGCCTCGACCCATTGCTTGGTGCTGAGCCATCGTCCGGCCTCGTCCCGCACCGCCTGAACGCGTCCTCGCTCTACTGCAGCGCGTAGGGCGCGCACCTTGAGCTGATCGGAGGCCAACGCGCTCAGCGGAAGGAGCTTGAGGGGCCCCGCCAAGTTCGGGAGAAGAAACCGGTCGAGACTGTCCATTGTGGTAGAGGCGCCGAAGTAGATGACGTGACACACTTTCCGTTCACAGCGACCTGAACCTCCGCTCGTCGGATATGCGACTGCCAGGAACGTCGCCCCGGATCTTCACCTCGTCGTAGGTAGACTCCTCGGCGATGGACCCCAACACGTACCTCGCCCGCATCGGTGCCGTGCGCCCGCTGGCGCCGAGCGCCGAGGCCCTGAGCTCCCTCCAGGTCGCGCACGTGCTGCACGTGCCCTTCGAGATCCTCGACATCGTCATCGGCCGGTCGATCTCGCTGGAGCTCCCGGCCATCTACGACAAGATCGTCACCAGGCGGCGGGGCGGCTTCTGCTACGAGCTGAACGGCCTCTTCGCGTGGCTACTGGACGCGCTGGGCTACCGCATCACGCGGCTCTCGGCGCGGACCGTCGACGAGGCCGGGGCGCTGGGCCCGGAGTTCGACCACCTCGTGCTGCGCGTGGATCTCGACGAGCCGTGGCTGGTGGACATCGGCTTCGGGGACACCTTCCGCGAGCCGCTCCGGCTGGTCGAGGGCGCGGAGCAGGTGGACTCGCTGGGTCGGGCGTACCGGCTCGACCGTGACGGCGACGACTGGACGCTGGTCGAGCGCCGGGCCTCCGAAACCCCCTGGCCGCCCCAGTACCGCTTCACGCTCGTACCGCACGAACTCGCCGACTTCGTGGCCATGTGCCGCTGGCAGGAGACCGAGGCGCCGTACTTCACCAGCCACCGCATCTGCACGCTGGGCACCCCGGATGGCCGCGTCACGCTCTACAACGATCGGCTCATCGTCCACGCCGGCCGGGAGCGCAACGAGCGGGCCGTGGACGAGCGGGAGGTGCCGGAGCTGCTGCGCGAGCTGTTCGGGGTCGTGCTCGACACGGAGTCCGAGCTGGCGTCTCTGTCTCCGTAGCGTCCCCCTCAGCCCGTCCAGGCGGGGTGCGCGCGTCCGGGGACGAGGGGGCGCAGCGGGCCGCCGTCGAGGTTCACCGCCCAGATCTCATCGGGAAGCGGCTCGTCCCACCGGTCGACGGCGATCCAACGCCCGTCGAGGGACCATGCAGGGCTCTCGCGCGAACTACCCCGGCCGTTGATGCTCGTCAGACGCCGTCGGGTTGCGGATCGTGGCATTCGTCCCGATAGGCCGGCGGCCTCATCAACGGCACACCGCACAGTCGCAACGCCCGGAGCGTGGGCCGGGGAACAAGATCAGGCGCGTGTCAAGCTGTACTCGTCACCCCTGCGGAGCAAGCGCAAGCTGACGTATCCGGACATACTCGACGATTCGTCCCGTTTCGGGACGAGCAGGACGCCGCACCCGTCCGGCTCATCGAGCGCCAGGTCCGGCCCACCCCGGGCTCCCAGCTCGCCGCGTTCGTCCTGTACGACTACCACGCGTTCATCACCGACCGTGACGGCGAGAGCTTCCGGATGCGCGAGGCCCTCGCGCGCGGAGGAGGTCGCCCATCGGTGTCCTGACATCCCGTCCCGGGTGGAGACTCTTCGTGGCCATCAGTGGGGAGGCGGGTTCTGGGGACTTCTACGTGGTCATTGACATCGCCCGCTTCGCGGCGATCAGCGCGCGGCCGCACGAATCTCCCCTCGAGCCGGAGCAATCGCTTGTTGCTTCGCGACCCGCTCCGTCCGCGACGGGGCGCCCGTCTTGATCGAGGCGATCTCGGCGCCGACCACGAAGTCCGTAATCGTCGTGTCTTCGGTTTCACCGCTGCGGTGGCTGACGACCGCCGCCCAGCGGTTCTCCCGCGCTATGTGGACGGCGTCCAGCTATGTCAGCCGGCCCTGAACCGTGCGGCCTCGTCGGAGCCGCGCGTCGCGTCGCCCGCGCTGTAGGAGTGCGCTCCGGCCCCGGCGAGCTTGCCGCCGTCGACGATGAGGTACTCCTCACGAATCGGGCGGCCGTCAAACCAGCACTCCAGGATCTCCCGGACGCCGGCCGCATAGCGAGCCTGCGCCGAGAGTGTGGTGCCGGACGTGTGCGGGGTCATCCCGTGGTGGGGCATGGTTCGCCAGGGATGATCCTGCGGCGCCGGCTGCGGGAACCAGACGTCGCCGGCGTAGCCGGCCAGCTGGCCGCTCTCGAGCGCCCGCACAACGGCGTCACGGTCGCAGATCTTGCCGCGCGCGGTGTTCACGAGGTAGGCGCCGCGCTTCATCTTCCCGATAAGATCGTCGTCGAAGAGGTGCTCGGTCTCGGGATGCAGCGGCGTGTTGATCGTCACAACGTCGCACACACGCACGAGCGACTCGGCGTCCGGGTGATACGTGACGTCGAGGTCCTGCTCGAGGGCGGGAACACGGTGGCGATCGGTGTAGTGCAGCCCGACCTCGAACGGCTTCAGGCGTCGCAGCACCGCGGAGCCGATCCGACCGGCCCCGACGGTGCCAACCTGCATCCCCTCCAGGTCGTAGGCGCGCGATACGCAGTCCGCGATGTGCCAGCCGCCCGCGACGACCCGCTGATAGGACGGGATGTAGTTGCGCACGAGCGACAGGATCAGCATCACTACATGCTCGGAGACGCTGATGCTGTTCGAGTACGTCACCTCGGCGACGGTGATGCCCCGGTCGATCGCAGCCTGGAGATCAACGTGGTCCGAGCCGATCCCGGCTGTCACCGCGAGCTTCAGCCGGGGCGCCCTCGCGATCCGCTCCGCCGTCAAGTAGGCGGGCCAGAATGGCTGCGAGATGACGATCTCTGCCTCGGGGAGCTCCCGTTCGAAGACGGAGTCCGGCCCGTCCTTGTCGGAGGTCACAATCAGCCGGTGCCCGCGCTCCTCAAGGAACCGCCGCAGCCCGAGCTCGCCCGACACACTCCCTAGCAGCTCGCCCGGCGTGAAGTCGATGCGCTCAGGGGAGGGAGTGGTCTGACCATCGTGGTAGCGCTCGATCCTCGGGATCGCGTCACGGGCGTACGATGTCGGGTAGCCTCCCACGGGATCGTCGTAGAGAACACAGAGGACGCTAGCCATCTGGATGCCCCTTCCCGATCGCCGAGTCGAACGCGATCGCCATCATACGCCGCTTTGGCCGTCGCTCAGACGACCGACAGGCGACGCAGACGAATTCGTAGGTAGGCATGGCAGGGGCCCCCGAAGACCGGTGTGATGCCGCACAGGCGACGTCGACCAGAGTAAGTTAGCGGCTCCGAGCGCGCCCACCCCATCATGCGAGCCCACGGAGGTCAAGGCGTCTTGCTTGCTGAGCCCGCAGTCCTGATCGGTATCGGGGGAGTCTTGGGGGCCAATGCCCGTTACCTCGTTTCCGTTTGGGCTGCCCGGCGGATCGGGGCGTACTTCCCCTACGGGACGTTGATCGTAAATCTGAGTGGAAGCTTGCTGCTGGGATTCCTGGCAACAGGGATCGTCAGCCGGGTCGTGTACGAACCGGAGGTCCAGCTTCTCGTCTCCGTCGGGTTCCTCGGCGCCTATACGACCTTCTCGACCTTCGCCTTCGAGTCGGTCGGCCTCGTTCGGCGGCGCGCATACGTCCTGGCCACCGCGAACGTGCTGGGGTCCACCGTCCTGGGACTGCTCGGGGCGTGGATCGGGGCGATGGTCGCCCGTGCCATCTAGTGGGTCGAGTCCAAGGTGCGCCGACAAGATCGCGCGACGTTATCAAGGATCTCGTGGGCCGTCTTCGTCCACCCGAACGGCTTCGGGTCCTCATTGTGGAGCGTGAGGTAGTCGAGGATGGCCGCCTCGAGCTCGGCGGCGCTGCGATGCGCCTTCGTCGGATCTGCTACTCGGCCAGGAGCGCGAAGAAGCGCTCGACGAGGTTATCCACGACGCTCCCGTTGGAGTGAAGTGGAGATTGTAGCGTGGGTGCTTGGCCAGCCAGCGGTGGATCAGCGCGGTCTTGTGGGTGGCGTAGTTGTCGAGGGTCGCCGCGGCCATCGAGCGGGTGCTCCAGTGCGTCGCGTCGCGGGGAGCCGACTCGAGCGTGAGCGCGATGACCGCTCCAGGTGATGACCATGCCGAGTCGGTGTTGAACCGCTTGCGAGCTCTCCGGAGGATGCTGACTCCATATCTGGCGATCAGCGTGGGTGGCGCCCTTGGGGCCAACGCCCGGTACCTTCTGGCGTCGTGGGCGACCACTCAGTGGGGAGCGCACTTCCCGGTCGCGACCCTGTTGATCAATGTAAGCGGGAGCTGCGTCCTCGGCGTTTATCTCACGTTCGTGACCGAGCGCTTTACAGGGCATGAGGCAACCCGGCTGTTCGTGGCAACCGGGTTCCTCGGCGCCTATACGACCTTCTCGACCTTCAGCGTGGAGGCGCTGCGCCTCATCGAGACCGGTGACGCCGCGGCGGCGCTGACGTACGTGGTCGCGAGCGTCGTGCTCAGCATCGTCGCTACCGCGATCGGGATGGTCGTCGCGCACGCGCTTCTGTCCCGCTCGACTAGAGGCTTGTAGGTTCCGACCGCGACCCTCGATGACGTCTGTACCCACTTCGTCGATGGTCAAGCCCGTGTGGGGGGGCGCGCTGGTCGTATGGGGGGCGCGTTGGTAGTGCTCGTGGCGATCGCGGCGCGGCTCGATCCTCGGGTCTGCCCAGTGAGGTCCGACCGACGGCGTGGCGGTCGCCACGCCGTCGGTCGGAGGTCCGGGCGGGCGGGTACACTGGAGGTGCATCGATGCGAGTGCTCATCGCGTATGACGGTTCGGAGTCGGCGGACGAGGCCCGCGACCTCGTCGCAGCGATCCAGTGGCCGCCCAGAAGCGAACTGCGGGTCGTGACGGCGTATGCGCCTTACCTCCTTGGCTCCTTCTCGCCGGACGAGTTCTACGACCCGACGACGCCCCAGGCCGTGTTCGAGGCGGACCGCGAAGCCGCGGAGGGCCGCGCGAAGACCGCTGCCGAGAGGATTGGACAACCGGACGCAACGGTCACGTGGGCGGCCGTCTTCGGTCGCCCGGCGAGCGTCGTCCTCGACGAGGCGGCGGCACGGTTGGCCGATCTCCTCGTCGTGGGGAGCCGCGGCCTCGGTCCCTTCACGGCGGCGCTCCTGGGTTCCGTGTCTGAGGAGATCGTCGATCACGCGGCCTGTCCGGTGCTCGTCGTTCGGCGGCCCTCGATCGAGCGGGTCGTCCTCGCCGAGGACGGGTCGGCCGGTGCTCGGACCGCGGCCGCCGTCCTCGCCTGGCCGATCTTCGCCAGCAGTCGGGTGCGCGTCGTGACGGTCTCCGAGGCGGTGGCGCACGACATCGGGGCGCCGACGCCGGGGACGGTCAAGAAGGCGCATGACGCCAGGGGCCGGATGGTCGAGGCAGGGCTGGCTGCGGTCGAGGCCCTGGCCCGCAGCACCGCGGACCGGCTCGTGGCCGCGGGCCTGACGACCGAGATCGACGTCCGACAGGGCGACCCGGCGCACGAGATCGTCCGTGCGGCGACGGACTGGAAGGCCGACCTCATCGTCATGGGGACGCGGGGCCGAACGGGCCTTGAACGCCTGCTCCTCGGGAGCGTCGCCCGCAAGGTCCTCCAGCATGCGCCGTGCTCGGTCCTCATCCAGCGCTCGCCGGCGCAGTAGCCCTTCGTTTGTGGGATGGATCCAGAGACCGCGACACGCGGGTTCGGAAGCGGGCGTCGCGGCGGCGGAGGACGCGGCCGAAGACGAGCTGCAGCTTCTCGGGTCGGCCGAGATCGAGCTGGTCCGATATGACCGACTCGAAGAACGCCGGTCCATGGAGTGGGCTGTCGAAGACCTCGGTGCAGTTGATCTCTGCCTGGAGGACCGACAGCTCGCAGCGGCAGCCGGCCGCACGATCGGCGTCGGTGAAGGGGGACGGCAGGCGGCGCAGCCACCGCCGGACGAAGGCGCCCGATCGCTCCGGCAGACAGGCTTGCGCAGGCGTCCTGGAGGGCCCGCCCATCGTGACGCCGGCGAAGATCGCCCACATTGGGACCGGGGCGCCCTCGTTGCCAAGCGGCCCAAGGGTTTGAGGTCGACACGGCGTCAGCCGGCGCAGGCTTCGCTACCAGCTAGCACCTCCGCCTCCTGCAGAGGACTTGCACCTCCGAACTGCTGCCCATGCCGGGCGTACAAACGGGAGGCGGGCTCCTAGATGGAGCCCGCCTCCCTCGAGCCGCG
>Ga0209322_10000912_pt1 | contig 17116 bp, 11 predicted proteins | sample Rifsed19ft1_FD_184013 | JGI IMG/M metagenome (GOLD analysis project Ga0209322, IMG submission 184013) | Soil microbial communities from Rifle, Colorado, USA - sediment 19ft 1 (version 2) | ecosystem: Environmental > Terrestrial > Deep subsurface > Rock core/Sediment | place: Rifle, Colorado... | reverse complement strand
GCAGGCCGATCTTGATGGCGGTGAGTGTCTGCCCGATCTCGTCGTGCAGTTCACGCGCGACGGCGCGGCGCTCGGCCTCTTGCGCTTGGAGCAGGCGTTGGGAGAGGAATTGCAGGCGGTGTTGGCTCTCGCGCAGGGCTTCCTCGGCGCGCTTGCGTTCGGTGATCACTTCTGAGAACAGAATGATGCCGCCAATTTCACCTGTAGATTCATACCAGGGATGGATTTCCCAGCGTACCCAATCCAGCCGACCGTCCTGGCGGGGGAAGGGGTCTTCATCTGCTTTCTCGATTGCGCCCGCCAGACAGCGCCGGTGAATTTCCTTCCAGCGTTCGGGAATTTCAGGGAACACCTCGTAATGCGAACGGCCGACAATCTGTTGCTCGCCCAGATCGTAATCCACAAGGTAGCGTCGGCTTGCCACAATATATCTCATATCGCGGTCAAACATGGCAATCGCAGCCGGGGCATGTTCCACAAACAGCCTGAGCACCTCTTCGCTTCGGCGTAGTTTCTCCCCCGCGCGCCTGCGCTCGGTGATGTCCACTACGGACCCCAAGTATCGGGTTGGTTTGCCCTCATTGTCTCGCTCCCAAGTCACTGTCGGCGAGAGATAACGCATCGGGCCGCGCCCCGGGTTGGTGCGGAATTCTTTGGCGGACGGTTGTTTCCCTTCGGACATTCTCACGAACTCATCGAGAGCGCGCTCGCGATCCTCTGGATGAATGGAATCGAGATACGCTTCAACGGTCGGAAAACCTTTCGAAGGATCGTGCCCCAGAAGCCGGTACATTTGTGGTGACCACCAGCCCTGCCTCGTGGTCATGTTGTATTCCCAACTGCCGAGGTTGGCATGTTGCTCCGCCTCTTCGAGCCGTCTATTCACCTGTCTGACTTCTTCTTCCGCCCGCTTGCGCTCGGTGATGTCGCTGATGGCCGCCACCATGCCACTGACTGTGCTGTCAGCCTCCAGCAGAGGCGCGGCGTTGACAGACAAGATCACGCGCCGGCCGTCCGGGTGTTCGATGGCATGTTCGATGCCATACACCGGTTGCCCTGACCGCATCACTTTGGCGAAGGGCAGTTCTTCCTGAAGGAAGGGCGAACCATCCGCCGCCGTGATGCGCCAGCCGGGATCGTTGTAGGTGCGGCCGGTGATGTCGCCGCGTGTCAGGCCCAGGATACGCTCAGCCGCCGCATTGGCCAATGTGATTTGCCCGGCGCGGTTGACGATCGCGATTCCCTCCGGAACCGTTTCGACAATGCGCGTCAGGCGCTCCTCGCTCTCACGCAATGCCTGCTCCGCCCGCTTGCGCTCGGTGATGTCCTGAAAGAAGATGGCCAGGCCGTCTGGCGACGGAAAGATGCGGTTCTCGAACCAGCGGTCGTAGGGCGGATAGTATTCTTCCAGAGTAACCGTTCAGTGGGTCTATGAATCTACGTGCTGCTATCGATGGCCGAAGCGTTAGGCAGCAGCGACGGGGCTTTGTCGCCGCGAATCGCAGCGGCACACGCGTCGGTCAGGTAATCCAAGACATCCCGTTTCTGTTGGCGCAGCGTGGTGACGGCGGTCAAGACGCGTTCGACGAAGTGGCTACCGTCTCCGCTCTGCGTGCCGAAGCTGCGGCGTCGCCACAGGACGGCTCGGCGCAAGCCACGCTCGGCACAGTTGTTGGTGGGTTCGACGCCTGCGACGCGGACAAAGGTCCACAAGGCGACCTCCAGCTTGAGAATATTCTGGCAGGTGCGGCGGGTCTTGCCACACGCCAATGTGGCCCCTTCGCGCAAGAGCTCCCCCACACGGGTCTGGATCGGCTGCAGGGCCGTTTGAAAGTCGGCCCGACTCAAGGTGCTGTCGCGCACGCGATGCCACAGGCCAAACATGGTCTCGACCTGTTCGAGGAGCGCGCGTCCGAGGCGTGCCGACTCGCCGCCGCGCTCGAGCAAGGCTTGAAAGTCGCGTTTCAGGTGCGCCCAGCACACCTGCCGCTGGCGGGGGTCCAGCCAGTTGTAGCCGCTCCAGCGATCCGAGCCGACGATGCACTTGACTACGCTGCCCAACATTTGCTGCGCACCCTTCGCCCCGCGCGTGGCGAGCACTCGAAACAAAGTCACCAGTGGGGTGGTCGTGATCCACAGCCAGGTGCGTTTCGTTTTCTCGCGCCAACTGGTTTCGTCCACATTCACGACCGGCTGGTGCTGCACGTAGGTCTGAACCGCCTGCACCGGTTCGGCCAAGGCCGCGCTCACCTGGTCTTCTTGCGCGGGAATACTACCCAAGCTGATAGCGGTGTGGAAGACGGTTTGCATCACTTCTTCGACTTCCCGTTGGCTGACCCCGATGCGTCCCGTCAGGTAGCCCACCGTCGCCTGCACGCGTGGCCCAAAACTGCCCGAGGGCATGTCCACCGGACACTCGGCTTGGGTCGGCGCGCCACACGCCAAGCACCTCAAGGTCTGCTGTCGGTACTCGGTCACTTCCGGTTCGATCCGCGGCAGTTCCATCACTTGATGCCGAAGGGGGTGAGCATCTTCGCCCAGCAGCAAGGCCCCACACGCCTCACATTGCACCGGCTTGAGGTCAATCACGTGCTGCACCCGTTCGAGCGGTACCAGCTTTCGCCCATGCCCGGTGTGCCCGGGTTGCCCACCCGCCTTGCGTCCCGAGACCGTATGCTGGGGGCGGGGTGGAGCATTGGGCGGATCCGACGACGGTGGCTGGGACGAGTTCTGCGAATTGCGCCCCAACTGTTCGCGCAGGTCGGCCACTTCCGCCTGCAAGGCCGCCACTTGTCCTTGGAGGGCCTGCACCTGTTGCCACAAGGCGATCACGACCGCCTGGACCGCGGGCGGCGTGTGAGTCCAGTCTTCTTCCAAAATGGGCAAGTCAGGCGGCACCGGCATGACACCACTCGCTTGCAACAGGCTGTTCAACGTTCTCGCGTACACACGCTACATCCAAGAGTCCGGCTTGTCTACTGGCATTATGCCATCGTTTCCGGGCCATTTGACAGTTGTCAACGTTCGGGTTGCTCCAACTGAACGATTACCTTCCAGATAGATGGGCGTCTGCGTCTCCACGGCCTTGTAGTACGCCTTGTAAAACGGCTGGCCGATGCCTTCGGGGAATTCGGTCCAGATGTGCTTGCCGATCATGTCTTCGGGCCGGCGGTTGAATATCTGCCCGGCCTTTTGGTTCATGTAGGTGTAGCGCCACTCGGTATCGAGTGCGACGAAGGCATCGCCCATGCTTTCCAGGATGTTGGCGATGTGCGCACGGGCGGCTTCGGCCTCCGCGCGGGCCGCCTGTTCACCAGCCAGCAGTTGCTCGCGTTCCGCAGCATTTTCGATGAGCGCGCGGGACAGCGCTTCGCTGGCGCGGACTTCCACCGTCCGCTCGCGCTCGGCTACCGCGCGCCGCAGCTCAAGTTCGGCGATCACGCTGCGGCGCAGCGCCCGCAGCGCGGCCAGCTGCTCGGCGGTCAGATCGCGCGGCGCGCGGTCGATGACGCACAGCGTGCCCAGCGCAAAGCCGTCGTGCGTGACCAGCGGCGCGCCCGCGTAAAAGCGGATGTGCGGCTCGGCGGTCACCAGCGGGTTGTTGGCGAATCGCTCGTCGGTCAGCGCATCGCGCACCACGAAGACATCGTCCGGCTGCAGAATGGCATGAGCGCAGAAGGCGACATCGCGCGAGGTCTCGTGGATAGCCAGGCCCACGTTCGCCTTGAACCACTGTCGATTGGAATCGACGAGCGTGATGAGCGCTATGGGTGTGTCGCAGATGTGCGCGGCCAGTCGGGCGATGTCGTCGAAGTGCTCTTCGGGGGCCGTATCCAGGACATGGTACTGGCGGAGCGCCGCCAGCCTTTCGGCTTCATTCGAGGGAGTGGGTGCGTTCATTCAGCACCTCCTTTGAGGCACACTGCGCGTGGATGGGCCGGCCGGATTTCCTGTGCCACCTCACTTCGTCGGGCGCGCAGTCAACGCCACGGTGGAGACGGAGGCAGGCAACCGGCAGAGTGGAGCGCTATTGGGGGGTGTGCGCGCGCCTGCCTGTGCGGATATTTTACTCTGTTTCGATTCGGGGTGGGAAGTTGTGAACCCTGGCGAAGGTTCCAACCCTTCGCCAGGGCTTGCGGACTACTCGACCCGATCCAACCGTGCGGCGGCGGCCTCGACGAATGCCCTGAACAACGGATGCGGTCGATTAGGCCGGCTCTTGAATTCCGGGTGGAATTGCGAGCCGACCATGAAGGGGTGATCGGCAAGCTCGGCGATCTCCACCAGCCGGCCATCGGGCGACAGGCCGGACAACACCATACCGTGCTTCGTCATCACCTCACGATGCGCGTTGTTGAACTCGAAGCGGTGGCGATGCCGCTCGTGGACGACGGCAGCTTTGTAGGCGTTGGCCGCGCGTGTGCCGGGCACCAGCGCGCACGGGTATGAGCCGAGCCGCATCGTGCCGCCCATGTCGGCGATGTCGCGTTGTTCCGGCATCAGATCGATGATGGGGAACGAGGTGCTGTGATCGAATTCGGTGCTGTTCGGCTCGTCGCTGCCCTGGATGGCGCGGGCCAGCTCGATGCACATCACTTGCATGCCCAGGCACAGCCCCAAATACGGAACCTTGTTTTCGCGGGCGAAGCGCGCGGCGATGACCTTGCCCTCGATGCCGCGATAACCGAACCCCCCTGGCACGACGATGCCGTGCGCTTTCCGCAGCCGATCTACGCCTCGGCCCTTTTCCAGGTCTTCCGATAGGATCCAATCGATCTCCACATCGACGTTGTGCGCGACACCGGCATGGTATAGCGACTCGCGCACGCTGATGTACGCATCCTGAAACTCGACGTACTTGCCGACGATGGCGATGGGCAGTTTCTCGCGCGGCGCGCGCATCGCTTCCACCAGTTGCCGCCACTCTTGCAAGTCGGGCATAGCGCGCGCGTTCAGGCTCAACCGGTCGATCAGGTAGTCGCCCAGCCCGGTTTCTTCGAGCGTCAGCGGCACCGCGTACAGCACATCGGTGGTCACCAGCGGAACCACCGCGCGCACATCCACGTCGCAAAACAGCGCAATCTTCTCGCGGATGGCGTCGTTGACCGGCTGATCGGATCGCGTGACGATCACATCCGGGTTGACGCCGATGCCGCGCAGTTGATGCACGGAATGCTGGGTTGGCTTGGTCTTCAGCTCGCCGGTCGCGCCGATGTAAGGCAGCCAGGTGACGTGGATGTACACGACGTTGTCGCGGCCCACATCCTTGCGCATCTGACGGATGGCCTCCAGGAAGGGCAGGCTCTCGATGTCGCCGACCGTCCCGCCGATCTCGACGATGACCACGTCCGGTTCACCGGCGCGCGCGGCCAGGCCGATGCGGCGTTTGATCTCGTTGGTGATGTGTGGGATGACTTGAATCGTGCCGCCCAGGTAATCGCCGCGTCGCTCCTTGCCGATCACGTCGGCGTACACCTGGCCGGTCGTCACGTTGCTGGCCCGGGTGAGGTTCTCGTCGATGAAGCGCTCATAGTGTCCCAGGTCGAGGTCGGTCTCGGCCCCGTCCTCGGTGACGAACACTTCGCCGTGCTGGTAGGGCGACATCGTGCCCGGATCGACGTTGATGTACGGATCGAGTTTTTGCATGGTCACGCTGACACCCCGGCTCTTCAACACTCGACCGATGGCTGCCGCCGTGACACCTTTGCCGACGCTGCTGACCACTCCGCCCGTGCAGAAGATATACTTTGGCATCGCTTCCTCCCTTACCGGCTTATGGTCAACCACTAAGACACCAAGACACTAAGCCATGCATTTCTTGGCGTCTTTGTGTCTTGGCGGTGAATAAACTGTCAATGGCCTATAAAGGTCGGTGGGGAGTGTCACTTCCGGGTGACTCTCCCCACCGATTGAGTTCAGGTATTGGGTTCGTGACGATGCCCCATCGGCATCGCGGTGAGATGGCTCGCATGGTTAAACCAGTTTCGCTAGGTCCTCTGCCGCTCGCTTCATATCGAGGAAGATCAGGCCGAGTTTGGCTCTGGCGCGCGCCAGCACCGTCAGCACCGCGTCTTGCCCGACCGACATCAGAATCACGTAGCCGTCGTTGCCGTGAATGTACACTTCGTCCAGGATGCCGCGCCCCAGTTCCGAGGCAATGCGCTCGCCCAGCGAGAGCATCGCGGCGGACATGGCCGACACGCGATCTTCTTCGACGCCCGCGGGCAGCGAGGAGGCCATGATCAGGCCGTCCACCGACACGATGGCAGACGCTTCAATGTCTGGGGTGCTTCCCTGCAAGTCTCGCAAGCGGTCTACCATCTGATCGGTGCGTGACTTGGCCATATCGCGAGGCTCCTTGTGGATCGGTTCATCCGGTATTATGACGCGCAAACTATACCACAAGTCAAAATCATTGTAAAGCAAAGCGGCGTGATTTGGTGAACGGGTGGCGATCAACGGACGGGTAAACGGACAAACGGATGGCGATCAACGGATGGGTAAACGGACAAACGGACAGAAACGGACGGCGATCGTTCGTGTCCGTTCCAATCCGCTTGTCCGTGTCAAGTCTGTTGATGACCTCATCCGTTTCCCTCGTGGTATAATCCGCCTCGCGCCGCGTGTGAGCTTTGAGAGAAAAATACTGCAACCGCCTCACCCCCCAACCCCCTCTCCTGAGCAACAGGCTCAGGAGAGGGGGTTGGGGGGTGAGGTTCAAGCGACGCCTAGAACGGATTCCCCTCCGTGCCCCAAATCTTCGTCAGTCTGGACCTGGAAACGACCGGGCTTGATTCGACCCGCGACGCGATCCTCGAAATCGGCATCGTGAAGTTTCGCGGCGAGGAAGTGCTCGAAGAGTGGTCTACGCTGGTCGATCCGGGCCGGCCCATCCCGCGCAAGATCACCGATCTGACAGGGATTACCCAGGCCGATGTCAATGCGAAAGGCAAGCCGCTGGTCGAGGCGCTGCGCGAAGCCGAGTATCGCGTGCGCGATTTGCCGATCGTCGGTCACAACATCCAGTTCGACCTCGGCTTCCTCAACCGGCATCGCATTCTGACTCGAAATTCCTCACTCGACACTTTTGAGTTGGCGGGCATCCTCGTGCCACATGCAGGCCGATATGGCCTGGAGGCGCTCGCGAAAGAACTCGGCATCCAGTTGCCCGCGACCCATCGCGCGCTGGCCGATGCGCGGACGACGCACCAACTCTACGTTCGACTCGCCGAGCGCGCCCGCAACCTCCCAACGCGAACGCTCGAAGAGATTCTGCGCCTGTCGCAATCGATCGATTGGCCCGCGCGCGATTTCTTTGAAGAAGCATTGCGTAGCGCGGCGCGCGGCGCATTCAGCGGCGGCAGCATCGGCGCGCAACTGGCGGCCAAGCAAGTGGTGCAGAAGCGCCGTCGAAAGGGCGACGGGCGCGTGCCGGCGATCATCGCCGAGTCGCCGATGTTCGCGCGGGCGGCGCCGGTCAGGCCGCTGCGACCCAATCCCGACGCCGAGCCGATCGAGACCGAGACCATCGCCGCGATGCTGGAGCGGGGCGGCGCGTTCGAGCAGACCATCGATCACTTCGAGCACCGGCCCCAACAGGTACACATGCTGCGCGCCGTGTGCGAAGCTTTCAACAACGGGCAGCACCTGATGGTCGAGGCCGGGACCGGCACGGGCAAGAGCCTGGCTTACCTGCTGCCCGCCATTCACTGGGCGCAGACGAACGGCCAGCGCGTCGTCGTCTCGACGAACACGATCAATTTGCAGGAGCAATTGGCGACGAAGGACGTGCCGGATGTGCGAAAGGCGCTCGGCTGGGATTTCCGCGCGGCGGTGCTGAAAGGCCGCTCGCATTACGTGTGCCCGGCCCGCCTGGCGGCGATGCTGCAATCCGGCCCGGTCAATGCCGACGAGATGCGCGTGTTGGCGAAAGTGCTGCTGTGGTTGCCGACGACGGTCAGCGGTGACGGCGACGAGTTGTTTCTGCCCAATCCGGGCGAGCGTGCGGTGTGGGCGCGGTTGAGCGCAGATAACCCGACCTGCACGTCGGAACGCTGTGCGTCGTGGGGCGGTAGCGGATGCTTCTTCCACAACGCGCGCCAGGAAGCCGAGGGCGCGCATGTGTTGATCGTCAATCACGCGCTGCTGCTGGCCGATGTCGCCGTCGAGAACCGGGCGCTGCCGGAGTATAAGTATCTCGTCATCGACGAGGCGCACCATCTGGAAGCCGCCACGACGGATCAACTCAGTTTCAAGATCAGCCTGTACGACTTGCGCCGCACGCTCGACGAGTTGAGTCCGCTGCAACGCGGCCGGGGTGCCGGCCTGCTCGACGACGTGGTGGGCCGCGTGCGCGCGACGTGCCCGCCGGAGATTGCGACGAACCTCGCCGCCTACGCGGACGGCACGAGCGCCGCGATCCTCGACGCCGATCGAATGGCCGAAGAGTTTTTCGATCTGGTCGGCGGCTTCATTACGAGCCACACCGAGAAGAGCGATTATACGCAGCGCGTGCGGCTGACGTCCGCGCTGCGCACGCAGCCGGCGTGGAGCAACGTCGAGATTGCGTGGGACAACCTGCACGTGCAGCTCGGCGCGGTGGTCGACGGGCTGGATCGCTTGAATGCCGCGTTCAAGGAGCTTGACACGTTCGAGGTTCCCGATTACGAGGACATCGCGGCTCGCCTGATCGGCGCGCGGCGCGCACTGGATGAGGCGCGCGGCAATACCAACGCGGCGGTCTCGCAGCCGTCGCCGGGCGGCATTTACTGGGTCGAGTTGCAGCAGATTCAGTCGGGACGCGCCGGGCGCGCGATTGTCTCACTACACGCCGCGCCGTTGCACGTCGGCCCGCTGATCGAGCAGCACCTGTTCAAGAAGAAGAGCAGCGTCGTGTTGACGTCGGCCACGCTGCGCACGGGCAAGTCATTCGGGTTCATCCAGAGCCGCCTCAACGCGCAGGACGTCGATACGCTGGCGGTCGGCTCGCCGTTCGATTACAAGGCCTCGACGCTGCTATACCTGGTCACCGACGTGCCGGAGCCGAACGCGCCCGGCTATCAAAAGTCGATCGAAACCGGCCTGATCGATTTGTGCACCGCGATGGGCGGGCGCACGCTGGCGCTGTTTACGTCTTACTCGCAACTGCGCGCGACGGCGCGCGTGCTGGTGGCGGAACTCGCCGCGCGCGACATCCTGGTCTTTGAGCAGAGCGATGGATCGTCGCGGCGGCAGTTGCTCGATCGCTTCAAGACTGCCGAGCGCGGGGTGCTGCTGGGCACGCGCTCGTTTTGGGAGGGCGTCGATGTGCCGGGCCAGGCGTTGTCGTGTCTGGCGATTACGCGCCTGCCGTTCTCCGTGCCGACCGATCCGATCTTCGCCGCGCGCAGCGAGCAATTCGAGGAATCGTTCTCGCAGTATTCGGTGCCGGATGCGGTGCTGCGTTTCCGGCAGGGCTTTGGCCGCCTGATCCGCACGCGCACCGATCGCGGCGTGGTTGCCGTGTTCGATCGGCGCATCATCAGCAAGCAATACGGCCAGATGTTCCTGCAATCGCTGCCGGAGTGCACCGTGCAGCGCGGGCCGATCGCCGCTCTCGCCAAGTCCGTGTCGGCGTGGATGAAGTGATTCACCGCAGAGACGCAGAGGGCGCGGAGTAATCTATGAACCTCTGCGTTCTCCGCGTCTCTGCGGTAAAATCTGTATGAGCCGATTGAAGAGTGTCCTCACTCCGCCTCGAATCGCGCCTGCGCCGGGTGCACCGGCATCGCGTTGGCCGTTGTACCTGGGCCTGGCGGCCGCGCTCGCTTTGTCGCTGGCGTTGTACCTCGACACACTCAGCCTGCCGTTCTTTCAAGACGATGTCATTCACATCCGCTGGCTCTCCACGCACGGCATCCTCGATCCGTTCCTGACTGCCGAAAACCTGCCGACTTATCGCCCGCTGGGCGAATCGGTGATGAAACTGTGGTGGACGATCCTCGGCCATCACGATCCGGCCGTCTTGCGTTTGCAGAACATCCTGATGCACGCGTTGAATGCCGCCCTGATCGCGCTGCTGGCACTGCGCGTCGATCGCAGCGAGCGGCGCTACGTCGTTGCGGGCGTGGCGGCGGTTTTGTTCGCAGTATTCCCGTTCGCATACCAGGCCGTGATCTGGATCAACGTGTTCTTCTATCCGCTCGGCACGCTATTGTTGCTGCTTGCGGCGTTGTGCTATTGGCAGGCCCGCACGAAGGGATCGATCCGCTGGCTGTTGTCGGCGTGGCTGCTGTGTTTCCTCGCCCCCGCCGAGATCGAGTGGGGCTTGATGTCCGGCGCGATTCTGTTCGGCATCGAGATCGTCCTGTGGGTGCAGCGGCGGCAGCCGCGCCTGTGGCGGGTCGGGCCGATCGGCGGCCTGGCGATCAACGTCGCCTTTTTCGTCATCTGGCAGATCGTCCCCAAGTTCGATTACAGCGGCGGCATGAAGATCAACCTGGAAGCGATCTTGCAGATGAGCACCTACTATCTGCAAGGGCTGATCTATCCGAGCGCGCCGCTGGCCGCGCCGCTGGCCGGCCAATTGGGGCTGAACGATTTGAATGCCGTGCGGGTCGTCGGCTTGATCTCGTTGCTCGTCGTCCTCGGCCTGCTGATCCGCCGACGGCGGGCGATCATCGCGCTCGCCGCGTTGGGGTGGTTCGGGCTGCTGGTTCTCCCGACGCTGGTCACGGTTGACTTCGACTACGTGATCAATTCGCCGCGCCTGCTCTACCCGGCGGCGGTCGGCATCGTGATCTTGTGGGCGGCCTGGATCGCCGAAGTCGGGTTGCCCAGGCGCTGGCCGTTGATTCAGATCGTGAGTGTGGGCGCAGTGCTCGGCTTGACGCTGACGCACAATATCGCGTTTGTCCAGATGGAGAAGCGGCTTTATCATCTGGCCGAAGAGCCGGTGCACGCATTGGCGCAAGTTGCGCAGACGACGCCGGGTGACGCCGATTTGCTGTTCGTGAATCTGCCCTCGTGGTTGTCCCCCAAGTGGCGCGATTACGCAGTGGGCAACCACGGCGTGCAGTTTATCACCGGCTATGCGAGCATCAATGACGTGATCTTCGCGGCCAATGGCGTCGATCGGCCATCGCGCGCCGTCAGTTTTGCCAGCCTTCTGTCGGAGACACCCTACTGGCTGGGCCTGTACGGCCCGAAACTGGAGTGGGAGGGTCTGGCACAGCACTTACGCGAGTCGGGCGATGTGTATCTCGCTCAATACGAGGCCGAGCGCATCAGCCTGCAACCTGCCGGTCGTGTGACCGCTGTCGAACCGGGCGACCCTGTGGCGCGAATCGGCTCAGACGTGGAGTTAGGCTCGGCGCGCGCCGTCGATACCGGCGCATCGATCGATGTCGAGTTGACCTGGCGCGTGCTGCGCCGCATCGACGCCGACCTGACGGTGTTCGTGCATGTGTACGCGCCGGACGGTCGACTGGCGGCGCAGGTCGACGGTTACCCGCTGCTGGGCCTGTCGCCGTTCTGGCTGTGGGATGCCGGGCAGACGTTGTTCGATAGGCGCAGCCTGGCGTGGCCTGCCGGTGCGGGGGGCGCGTATCGAGTCGGGGTAGGGGTGTATGATCGGGCCACGACCCAAAGGCTGCCGGCCCTCGACTCGAACGGCTCGCGCCTGCCGGACGATGTCGTCATTATCGCCACGCTGAACCACTGACGAATGACCAATGACAAATGACCAATGACGAATGACCAATGACTACTGATCACTGACCACTGATTACTGATCACTGATCAGTGATCAGTAATCAGTGGTCAGTGGGGACGGTTAGATGCAGCCGAAAGTGATTGTCGTGATGCCGGCTTACAACGCAGCCAAAACGCTGGAGCGGACGTACCGCGACATGCCGCCGAATGTCGTCGATCACGCGATCCTGGTGGATGATGTGAGCCAGGATGAGACGGTCGAGGTCGCGCGGCGGCTGGGTTTGCAAGTGGTCATCCACATTCAAAACAAGGGCTACGGCGGCAACCAGAAGACGTGTTACCTTGAGGCGCTCAAGGCCGGCGCGGACATCGTGGTGATGCTGCATCCCGATTACCAGTACGATTCGCGCCTGGTGCCCGATCTGATCGCGCCGATTGTCGAAGGTCGCGCCGATATGATCCTGGGCAGCCGCCTGCTCACCCAGGGCGGCGCGCGCGCAGGCGGCATGCCGCTGTGGAAGTACATCGCCAACCGCTTCCTGACGATCGTCGAGAATGCCGTGCTGGGTCTGCGCCTGTCCGAAGCGCACACCGGCTTCCGCGCCTATCGCCGCGAGCTGCTGGAGACGATCCCGTTCATGCTGAACTCGGACAATTTCGTGTTCGACACACAGGTGATCGCGCAGGCAGTGGCGTTCGGCTTCCGCGTCGCCGAGATCGCCGTGCCCACCCGATATTTCTCCGAAGCATCGTCGGTCAATTTCCAGCGCAGCGTGGTCTATGGCCTATCGACATTGCACGTGATGCTGCGTTTCGCGTTGAACCGAATCGGCCTGATCAAAGCCGACGAATTTCGCCGGACGCTGCGGCAAGTGATCAGCCGGCATCACGCGGAGGAGATTCTGAGGGGATGACCTCACCCTCTCCCCGGCTCCGCCACCCCTCTCCCTCTCCTGAACTTCGTTCAGGAGAGGGAGAGGGGCCAGGGGTGAGGGTGAGGTTAGTTGACACCCCTAGCGCTCACGGTATAATCCCGCGCTGGAATTCAAGTGTTGGAAAGGTGACTCGTTGGTATGATCGATGTGAACGATCTGCGCAAAGGCACGACGTTTGAGCTTGACGGGCAGTTGTACAAAGTTCTGGAGTACTCGCACACCAAACCCGGCCGCGGCAACGCGACGATCCGCACTAAAGTCCGCAATCTGCGCACCGGCACGACGATGGAGAAGACGTTCCAGTCGGGCGAACGGGTGCAGGATATTCGCATTGAGACGCGCGAGATGCAGTACCTGTATCACGACGGCGATCTCTATCACTTCATGGATACGTCCACCTTCGAGCAGGTCGCGATGAACGCCGAGACGCTCGGCGACGCCGTGCACTACATGACCGACAACATGATGATCCTGGTGCAGGAGTACAACGGCGAGCCGCTGGGCGTCGAATTGCCGACGGCCGTGGATTTGAAGGTGACACAAGCCCAGGCCACCGTCAAGGGTGACACGGCCACCGGCGCGACCAAGTCGGTGACGGTTGAGACCGGGTTCAAAGTCGCTGTGCCGATGTTCGTCAAAGAAGGCGACACGATCCGCATCGACACGCGCACCGGCGAGTACGTCACGCGCGTGTAATGCGCGTACCGGCGGCGGCGTGTAATGCACAAACGGCCCACCCGGCGGCGGTGGGCTTTTGCTTGCCTCTCTCCCGGTGTGTACTCAAAGGTTGTCAGCAAAACCAACGCTCGCCAACCGCGTCCTCGCGGCTGACCTGCCCTCGCGTGCAAAGCACGCGGGGGTTGCGCCCTGCTCTGCGGGGTTGGCCGCCCGCGGGGACGCGGGCGTTGAGCCGGTTGACATGTTTTGCGTGCACACCGCTCCCGCCCGCCGGTTTATCGGCTCAACGCCGATGAGGTATAATCAAAACTATGCGCACGCCGTTCGGCCAGGAGTGCCGATACTATTATCAAGACTTTCATCGCAACCGCTCTGTCCAGGAATGCCGTTTGATCGAGCAAGCCCCTTCGGCAAGCGGCTGGTCGCCTGACCGGTGCCGCGATTGCCCTGTGCCCGGCATCTTACGCGCCAACGGCTGCCCTCACCTGCGCCTGGAAGGCCAAATCGCGCGAGGCTTCCTCGGCTTCGGGCGGCGGATGCAGATTGTCGCCGCGTGTAGTCGCAGCGGCGGCAGCGTCGCCGAGCCGTACGTCGGCTGCGGCCAGTGCCATCTCGATTCGCCTATCACGACCCTGTTGGAAGAGGAGTGAAACTCGTGCCGCTGCGCGCCGTGCTGTTCGACCTGGATGGGACTCTCCTCGACAATGACATGGATGTGTTCATCACGCATTATCTGCGCCGCTTCGCGCCGCACCTGGCGCATCGTATCCCCGCCGACAAATTCGTCCAGGCCTGGCTGCATGCTCTGCAAATGATGCTGCGCAATACCGACGTGACCCTCACCAACCAGCAGGTTTTCGATTTGCACTTCTACCCTCAACTCGGTCTGTCGCGCCAGGATGCCTTGCCGTCGGAAAAGGCCTTCTTCGCCACGTCGTATCGCGGCCTGAGCAGCCTGGTGCGACCCCGCCCCGGCGCGCGAGAAACCGTCCAGGCCATGCTCGACGCCGGCCTGCTGGCCGTCATCGCGACGAACCCCATCTTCCCCCGTGTCGCCGTGGAACAACGCCTGGAATGGGCCGGCGTCGGCGATCTGCCCTTCGCGCTGGTCACCCACGCTGAGAACATGCACGCCACCAAGCCCCACGCGCACTATTATCACGAAGTCCTGAAGCACATCGACTGCGCACCCGATGAGTGCATCATGGTCGGCGACGATTACATCAACGACATTCAACCGGCCACGAAACTCGGCATGCGCACGTACTGGGTCAATTTGAGCACGACGACACCGCCCAATTTCGATCCGAGAGCGCGCGGCGAGCTGCATCGCTTCTATAGCTGGCTCGTCTCGATCGGCTTGCTGGCGGAGCAGGATTGAGCGCTGGTCTTATCCACAAGTGCTCCAGGCCCGCGTCCGCGCGGGCCGACCGCGCGGACGCGGTCGGTGAGCATTCAAGATGTGTGCAATCACCAGATTGAGCGCGGTTGCAATTTGGCGGTGATGGGCTAAACTTAAGACCGGTGCGCACGCCCATCGCTGCGCGGGAGGCACTCGTGAACGAACGGGTCTTGATCATCGACGATGATCCCGATGCGTTGACGCTGATCGGCCTGACATTGGAGCGTCGAGGCTACTCCGTCGTGCGCGCGTCCGGCGGTTCCGAGGCGCTGACGATGATCGAGTCCGATCGGCCCAACTTGGTGCTGCTCGATCTGATGATGCCACACATGGATGGCTACGAAGTGTGTCGACGCATCAAGTCCGACCCGCGCCTGGCCGATATCCCCATCGTCATGCTTACGGCCAAGGCGCAAATGGCAAGCCAGGTGGAAGGCTACCGCGTGGGCGCGGATGACTACGTGACCAAGCCGGTGCATCCCGACGAACTGGCCGCGCACATTCAAGCCGTTTTGGAGCGCGTCCGCGAGCGCCAGGCGAAGGCGATCGGCGGACGCACGGTCGGCGTGATCGGCGTGAAAGGCGGTGTCGGAACGACGACCATCGCCGTCAATCTGGCGGTGTCGCTGACCGCTTCGCGGCGCACGATCCTGGCCGACTTCGACGCCGCCGGCACGACGGCGATCCACCTGGGCTTGACAGCCCTCCCTGACCTGGCCGATCTGGCCGCGCTAACCCCGGAGGCCATTGAGACCCACCTGGTGGAACAGGCACTGGTGATGCACGGCAGTGGCCTGCGTCTATTCCCTTCGACCAATAGCGCGTTCTCGCCGGAGCAGGCCAGCGTGATCATCGCGCGGCTGGCGGACCTGTGCGACGTGTGCGTGTTGGACCTGGGCGGCGGCCTGAACCCGGTGTCGCGCTCGTTGCTGATGCATTGCGATGCGGTGGTGACCGCGATCGACTCCGATCGCGCGGCGGTGCTGCAGACGCAGCGCCTGCTGTTGATGTTCACCGAGTTGGGCCTGAACCGATCACGCCTGAAAATGGTCTGGACTAACCGCGCGGGCCTGGATGTGCAAGCCGCGCTGACCACCATTCGCGCCGCGCTCGGCAACGAGCCGGTGCTCGTCGTCGATTCCGCCCCCGGCCTGGCGTATCGATCCGTGGAGTCGGGCCAGCCACTGGTGCTGAGCGATCCCGATTCGCCGGCGGCGACCGCGCTGCGCAGTTTGAGTCAATCCATCCTGGCACTGGTATCGGGCGAGAAGTAATCTCGGCTCTCCCGGCTTTGGCGGGAATTGAACCGCGACCCTCTGAAGAGGGCAGGCGAGCGCAACCCCGCAAAAAGAAGCGGGGCAGGCGGACGCTAAGGTTTTCAAAGGCTTCGCGCTCTTCGCGCCTTCGCGGTGAATCTTTTCCCGGTCAACCCGGAAGACCCGTAATCTCTTAATCGTAGTGCTTTTCAGCGAATTGACATGGGCCACGATCCGGACGGGCAGCGTGGCCCTTGTGTTTGCCATCTCAAAACAACCTAAGCCCAACGCACGCCCAACAGCGATGGTAAGCATCTTGCGCTATAGTCCTGCGCATGGGAATGCTTCGCACCGTTTCGGTGCGATTTTGGCGAGAGGATGTTTCGCGATGGCTATGGTGATTGACGCTCCGGCTGCTCAACACGAACTCAGTATGCCAGTGGAGCACTACCGGAAACTGCGCGATTGGCTGGTGACACAACTGACGCCGCTCGCCGGCGATCGGGCGGGGCTAACACCGGCGAATGTAGCCTGGTTGAACGAGCAGTTCCATCGGGTATTGGCGCAGAACAGCATTCGATTGGGGAACGGCGACACGGGGCTGCTGCTGGATGCGGTCACCGACGACGTGATCGGCTACGGCCCGATCGGCCCGAGTCTGCGCGATCCGACCGTGAGCGAGGTGATGGTCAACGGTCCTGACCTGACCTACATCGAGCGCGACGGCAAACTGATCGAAACCGAGGTCCGCTTCCGCGACGACGATCACGTGATGCAGATCATTAATCGGATCGTCAAGCCGCTGGGCCGGACGATCGATCGGCGCTGGCCGCTGGTCGATGCGCGCCTGCCCGACGGCAGCCGCGTGAATGCCATCATCCCGCCGGCAACGCTCAATGGGCCGACGATCACGATCCGCAAATTCCCGGCCAAACGCCTGTCCGTACAAGACCTCGTCGCCTTCGGTTCGCTGACCCAGCACATGGCCGATTTCCTGCGCGCGTGCGTGGCGGCGCGATTGAACATCATCGTCGCCGGCGGCACCGGGTCGGGCAAGACGACCCTGCTGAACGTGCTTTCGTCGTTCATCCCGGAAGATGAACGCATCGTCACCGTCGAGGACTCCGCCGAGTTGCAGTTGCAGCAGAAGCACG
>Ga0209322_10000904_pt1 | contig 17182 bp, 18 predicted proteins | sample Rifsed19ft1_FD_184013 | JGI IMG/M metagenome (GOLD analysis project Ga0209322, IMG submission 184013) | Soil microbial communities from Rifle, Colorado, USA - sediment 19ft 1 (version 2) | ecosystem: Environmental > Terrestrial > Deep subsurface > Rock core/Sediment | place: Rifle, Colorado... | reverse complement strand
CTCGGCGCCGGGCGCGTCGCGCACCGACTTGTAGAACAGCAAGGGGTCGGCCACGCGCCAGGTCGCGTAGGCTTCGACGACGATGTTCTTCTTGTCCTGCGTCAGGAACTCAACCTGCGGCAGCGTGTACAGTCGCAGTCGGTTATTGATGCGGATGACCGACTGAACGGGGTCGGGCAGTTTGGTGTACAGGCCGGGCGCGGTCAGCGCGCGCACCGGCTCGCCGAACTGCGTCACGATGACGTACTCGGTCGTGTCCACCGGGAAGAACACGAGCGAGGCGATGACGAACACGAGTGCAGCCAGGGCGGGGAGAATATAGCGAGACATGAATCGCTCCTTTTACAGATAAGGGACGAATGACCAATGACGAACCCCCTCCGCTTCGCTTCGAGGGCAGGTGACGAACGCGGATGTAACCATTGGTCGTTCGCCTTTCGTCGTTCGTCTGCTATGGTCTGGGCGGGAAAGTCGACACCGTTGAGTCGCCGACCAACCACAAATCGGTGGTCTCCAGTGTCACCGTCGGATCGACCAGAATCTTGCGCACGCCGGGCAGAACGTTTTCGACAGCCTCCAGATACAGCCGGATGTGGGTGATCGCCGGCAGGTCGGCGTGCGCGACTTGCTGGGCATTGAAGCGCGCGGCCTGCCCCGTAGCCGTATTGACTTTTTCGGCGGCGTAGGCGCGGCCCGCGTTGATCAGCGTCGCCGCATCGCCGCGCGCAGTTGGGACGACCTCGTTCTGATAGGCCAGCGCTTCGTTGACGACCGTCTGCTTGTCTTCACGCGCGCTCGACACGTCGCGGAAGGCATCGGCCACGGCCTCCGGCGGGCTGCTCTCCAGCAACTGCACGTCCACGATGCGCAGCCCCGTTTCATAGGAATCGAGTGTTGCCTGCGCCAGCGCAGCGGCGCGCGATTGAATGGGGTCTTTGTCCACCGTCAGAACATCGTCAACCGATTCTTCGGCAATCACCTGCCGGACGGCGGCCTCTGCGGCGGCCGATACCAGAGTGTCGGGATCGGTCACCCGAAACAGATAGGCGACCGGGTCGGCCACCACGTAGTGGACGCCCAGCCGCACGTTGATCAGGTTCTCGTCGCCGGTGAGCATCAGGGCGCGCTCGGTTTCGGCGCGGCGCACCGACGTGACCGAGACGATGTCGACCTGATCGACCGGCCACGGCAGCCGGTAATGCAGGCCGGGGCCGAGCTCACCTGGTAATACCTGCCCGAAGCGCCGCACGACCGCGCGCTCGTCCGGCTGCACCACGTAGAGACCCGACGCGACGTAGAACACGAGCAGCGTGACGATCGCCACCGGCAGGAATGCGCGCCACAGTGGCCGCGCGTGGTGCGCGTGACCGACTTCCATCCCGCGCCGGGCGCGCAGCGCAGCGAGTGCCGACGAGCCGATGTCGTAGCCGGCGAAGGCGACGAAGACGACGACCAGCACGGCCGCAGCGCGATCGAGACTCTGGATGCCCAGCGCCGATCCGGCCAGGCCAAGGACGACGACGAGCGACGACCACAGTTCCATCTGCGCGTGATAGCCGCTGGCGATGAGCGAGGGTGAATCTTCTTGTCGCCCGACGTACAGCAGCAGTCGCCCGACGACGAAGGCGGCGACGATCGTCAGCAGCGAGAACAGCGTCACCGGGCCGAGGTTGGTCAGCGGGTGCGCCGGGTGACCGGCCACCTGCCCGAAGATGTTGAGGCCCATCGCAATGATAAAACCGGCGACGACGAGCGCGACGCCGTTTTCGATCAGGCTGAGGCGGCCCCGGCGCTGCGCAGCGGCGGCTTCGGCGCGCGAGGCCATCAACCCGGCCAGCACGAAGGCGTTCACGAAGATGTCGGCGAACGAGTGCCAGGCGCTCGCGCTCATCGCCAGGCTGTCGGATGCGGCAGCCAGGATGAACTTGAGAACGATGACGAACAGGTTGATGCCGATGGCGATGGCCATCGTGCGTTCTTTGCGATTGAGGTTGAACGTCACGGATTACTCTCCTTCGCGCGGGCGCGCTTCCAGCGTGATATTCATCGCCTGCTCACGCCCGTCGCGCAGCACTGTCAACTGCACCGTCTGACCGACTCGCGCGCGTAAGGCAACGTACTCCAACAGATCGTCGAACGCGCGCACCGGCTGACCGTCGATGGCTGTCACCACATCGCCGCCGACGGGCACAGGCAGACCGCCCACCTCGCCTTCGCGCGTGGCGCCACGCAGCCCGGCTTTGTCGGCCGGGCCGCCGGGCAGCGTCTCTGCAATGTACGCGCCGCGTGTTTCGCCGAGACCATTCGCTTGCGCGATCGCAGGTGTCAGCGTCCCGCCGCGCACGCCGAGCCACGGCCAAGTGTATTTGCCCTCGGCGATCAGCGCCGGGGCGACGCGCGCGACGATGTTCGACGGCACAGCAAACCCGACGCCGGCATTCGCGCGCACGCCGTCGGCGGTCTGGATTTGCGTATTGACGCCGACGACCTCGCCGAGCAAGTTGAGCAGCGGCCCGCCGGAGTTGCCGGGATTGATCGCCGCGTCGGTCTGGATCATCTGCGGGATCGAGAACTGGCTGAGACCCGACGGCACGACGCGCCCGGCCGCGCTCACCACGCCGACGGTGAGTGTGCCCTCCAGTCCGAACGGGTTGCCGATCGCCGCGACGCTCTGCCCGACTTCCAGCGCGTCGGAGTCGCCCAGGGGCAGCGGCTGCGCATCGGGCAGAACCGTATCAACATCCAACACGGCGAGATCGGTATCGGGATCGACGCCGAGAACGCGCGCGGTCTGCGTCGAGCCGTCGGCGAAGGTGACTTCCACGCGCGTCGCGCCATCGACAACATGATTATTCGTGACGATGCGACCCTCGGCGTCGTAGAGGAATCCCGAACCTTGAGCCATGTTTCCGTCCTGCGCGCCGAGGCCCTGCGCCGCAAGCACGACGGTGATGTTGACGACAGCGGGGTTGGCGCGACGGTACACTTCGATGAGCGACTGCTCCTGGTTGGTGATGGCCGGGCCGTACACCGGCGCTCGCGTCGGCATCGGTGTCAGCGTGGCCGTCGAGGATGACTGCGCGGTGCAGGCCGCCGCCACGATGAGCACGACAGCCAACGCCATCAAGATTCGACTGCGAAACATGCAATCACTCCAATGGTGAGCAGCGGGCGTCTTGCTTGCAGTGCCCGCTGCTCGATGGGAGCCTGAGGGATGTGCAGCCTCAGACGATTATGAGCGTAGAGGGGGAAGATTAGAAAGTTGCAACAACAGGATTAGAGGCAGGAGAATGAACAATGACCGAAGCGCTTGAGAGCAGATAGCGTTTGGGTATCACAACGGCGAGGTGTGGAACGGTAACCACACGCTGAAGGCGCTTCCTTTCCCCACTCTGCTCGCGGCCTCGATCCGCCCGCCGTGCTGCTCGACGATCCAGCACGCGATGGCCAGGCCGAGGCCGCTGCCGCGGCTCTGACCCGGCGCGCGGTAGAACCGATCGAAGATGTGCGGAAGCGCATCGGGCGGAATGCCTTCGCCGGTGTCGGTAACAGTGGTCAGTAGCCAGTCATCCGTTATCAGTTGTGCGCAGGTGGCTGAGGACTGACCACTGAACACTGAACACTGAATACTGATGACTCCACCAGTAGGTGTGTGCTTCAATGCATTGTCCACAAGGTTGAAGAAGACCTGCTTCAGGCGATCGGCATCGCCGAGCAGGGTGACGGGCGGTGGATCGGCGAGCGCAATCGTCACGCCGTTAGCGTGGAGCCGCGCGTTGTCGGCCACGTAACATAGGATGTCGGCCAGTGGGGTCGGGCGCAGTTCCAGTCGCCAGCCGGCGTCGGCCTGCACGGAGAGCAGCAGGTCGCTGAGCAGGCGCGCGGTGCGACGGCCCTCGGCGCGGATGGCGGTCAGTGTGGCGGCGCGCCGCTCCGCGTCGTCACCGTAGCGGGCGAGCAAATCGGCGTTGCCCAGCAGCGAAGCCAGCGGCGTGCGCAGTTCGTGCGCTGCTTCGGCCAGGAAATGTTGCTGCGCAGCGAACGCAGTCTCCAGCCGGGCCAGCATCTCGTTGAAGGTGATCGTCAGGCTGCCCACTTCGTCGGATGGGCCCGAATAAGGAATGCGCGCGGCCAGATCGCGAGCGCGCTCGATGCGTGTCGCATGGTCGGCCAAACGGGTCAGTGGCCGCAAGCCCAGGCGCGTGAGAACAGTGCTGCCGGCGGCGGCGATGATCAGCGCGACTGCAATGCTGATGACGAAGATGGCTTGCAGGCGGGCGAGTGTATCTTCGACGTTCCGCAGCGAGCCGCCGACTTCGACCGCGCCGACGACGCGACCATTCCGAAGGATCGGGCGGTGATACAGCCTCACGCTCTGGCCGGTGATCGACTCGACATCGTAGAAACTGCGCCCGGCGAGGACTTCGGCCAGGCGATCGTCGTGGACGGGCAGCGCATCCGCGCCGAGACTGGCCGAGCGAGCGACGATGCGACCGGTCTCATCCAGAACCTGCACGTAGATGCCCGGCGAGGCGAACTCGCCCGACAGGCCGGGCGAGATTCCAGCGATCGAGAGATTGGGCACGCTCTCCACGGCCAGCGCAGCGTGGTCGGCGCGCTCGCGCAGCACGCGATCCAGTTCGGCGCGCAGGCTTGAATCCAACGCGCGATACGACACAACGGCAAAGGTGGTGAGAACGAGGATCAGCAGCGAGATGTGCCAGAGCGTGAGACGCGTGCCGAGTGTGATCCGTCTCATGGCGATACTTCTATTGCGCAACTCTTTTTCGGCGACTAAAGTCGCAGCAACGAAAGCACAAAGCCTGCCTGCGCAGGCTGTCCGCGAGTCGCCGCAGGGCGACTTGGCGCTGCTCGTAGGCGCGATTTCAATCGCCAGCTAAAGGTGTTGCACATTGGGTTCCAATGGTTCGGCTAACTTGTAACCCACGCCGTGCAGGGTGCAGATAAGATTCGGCTGGCCCAGTTTGGCGCGCAGGCGCGACATCGTCACGCCGAGCACTTTGTCATCGCCCTCGTAGTCGCAGCCCCACACTTCGGCGATGAGTTCATCACGGGTATGCATGCGACGCGGCGGGCGCATGAGCGCAGCGAGCAGCGCGAACTCCGTGCGAGTCAAAGAGAGTGAGCGTCCGGCGCAGCAGGCGGTGAAGTGTGCTTCGTCTAACGCGATGTCTCCGGCGATGAGCATACCATTGCGGTTCAACCCGGCGCAGCGGCGAATCAGCGCGCGCAGACGGGCCAGCAGTTCATCGAACTCGCATGGCTTCGAAAGGTAATCGTCGGCCCCGGAATCCAGCCCGGTGACGCGATCGCGGACGCCGTCGCGAGCGGTGAGCATGAGTACCGGGCCGGTGTAACCCGATGCGCGGAAGGCGCGGCACGCGGCGACGCCGTCCATGCCGGGGAGCATGATGTCCAGAATGACGGCGCGTGGCTCCACAAGGGGCAGTGTTGCCAGACCCGCTTCCGCCGAAGCGGTCACGTGCGGCTGGTAGCCTTCGTAGGTCAACCCGCGTCGCACGTAATCGGCAAAGGTGGCGTCGTCTTCGACGATCAGAATGCGTTCCATTGACATAGCGCGGCCTCCCGCCGCAACCAGACGGTTGACCACGGATGACACGGATTACACGGATGTTTTGCAGTAGTCATCTGTGACATCCGTGGTTCGAAATCTTCGCGGTCGTGATAGTTTCGGTGGAGTAATACTATATCAGACTCAAAATCGCGAGTGTGCACGAGTCAATTCCAACGGTTGAACATCACGGCTGCAACGCGGCGAATTCGGCCAGCCGGTTGTTGCCGGTGTCGGTCACCCACAGGCTTCCATCTGCTCCGATCGCAATCCCCACCGGCAATCCGAATGCATCCTCTTCCGGCCCATATTGCCCGAACGCAGCCAGCGGCTCTCCGTTGGACGAGAACACAATCACACGGTACGCCTCCGGATCGGTGATGTACACGCGACCCTGCGCGTCCACGGCGATGTACGGTTTGTTGTCGAGCGAGTCATCGGCCCAGCCTTGCACCGTCCAATCACGCAAGAACTTCCCTTCCGGCGAGAACACGGCCACGCGCAAGTTCCACGTATCAGCGACATACACATTGCCATCTGGCCCAACGGCGATGCCCACCGGCTCGTCCAGCCAGCCTTCGCCGTCACGATCGAACTCGAACAGGAACTTCCCGTTCGCGTCGAACACGGCGACGCGCTTGTTGCCGGTGTCGGTGACGTATACGCGCCCGTCCGTGCTCACCGCAATGCCACGCGGTCCCCAGAACGGTTTGACGCCATCGCCGTTCCATTCGAGCAGGAGCTTGCCGTCCGGATCGAACTTCTGAACTCGATGATTCCAGGTATCGGCGACGAAGACGTTGCCTTGCGCATCGACTGCTATGCCCCACGGCTCGTTGAGTGTGCCCGGCGCGGGCGGCGATTGCCCGTCGGGTGTCTTGTCGCCCCACGTTGTCGATACATTGCCCGCGCGGTCGAACTTGACGATTTGCGAGTTGCCGGTGTCGGCGACATACACCGATCCATCCGGCGCAACCGCCACGCCACGAGGCGCGTTGAGACCACCGACCGCGATCACCCGTGCCGGCATCATCGGGCGCTGCACACCAGCATAGGCATCGACCGGCACAGGTTCTTCGGGCAGCATCATCGGCCCCAGGCTCAGGCTGAGCATCTGCGCGGCGACGTCTTTCCGCACATACACGCGCATGCGCTCGGCCAGCGGCCAATCGGCAGGCGGGTTCAGCTTCTGACCGGTCAGTTCGGCGTAGCGTGTGTAATCGCGTGCCCACACAATGTCCCATACGGCCGCGCGCATCTCCGGATCGAACGTGAGCCGCAGGATGCGATCCCACGTCAGGTCTTTGTAGTCCTCGATCGGCCACCACAGCCGGATCACTTCGAAGCGGTGATAACGATTGCCGAGTAACCGCTCGACCTTCGGCCAGTTCCTGGGGCCGGCCAGCACGACCGGCGCGTCCAGCGCTTCGCGGTTGGGCTGCGCGCCGAAGAACGCCTGATGGGTGTAATCGCGCAGATACCACGACATCGGCCACGACATTTCGTCGTCGTAGGCGATCTTCAATTCCCGGCCCGCGCCGGTGTGATTGGCGATGGCGGCGATGTCGTCCAGCACCCACTTCACGCCCGGCGCGCCGTGGGCGTAGCCGATGAACTCCGTCGTGTAGTCGTAGTTGAGATAGTTGACGGCGAGCGAGGTGCGGACGGTGAGTAGCACAACGACGCCCACGCCGCCAAGCGCGATCCCGCGCCCAATCGTCTTGAGCCTTTCGCGCAAGTGGTGCGACCAGCGCCACGCGCCTTCCAGCAGTTGCCCGATCCACCAGCCGGTGAGCAGGATGAAGGGGATCGCGATGTGCGTCGAGAGCCAGGGCATCTTCTCGCCGGCCAGCGTGAGCGCGATGAAGATCAACATAGCCCACCACAACACAAACGGGACAAACGTTCGAGAGAACGCGGACAGCGACTTGCGGCGAACGAAATAGAACCCCGCAGCCAATACGCCGCCGATCAGGGGCAGGTACTCATACAGTGGAAAGACGATGAGATAGTAATACCAGGGCTGCGAGCCGCGCGACACGTCCTGCTGCGCCAGCCAGTATCCCAGCGAGCCGATGAAGCCGGTGCCGATGCCGGCGGGATTGCTGAAGAACGTGGTGAACAGCGTGACGGTGATCGCCCCGAATAGACCGGCCAGTTTCAACCAGCGCTTTCTCCCCCACCACACACCCATGGCGATCGCGCTCACGGCAAAGATCGCCAGCAGGCTCCACAGCCGAGGGCCGTCTGGCGCGGTAGACCATTCGATCGCCTGGCTGTCCAGCACCGCCATGTCTACAAATGGCGAGCCGGTGAGCGCGGTCCAGATCGGGTTCAGGATGAGCAGCGCGATCGGCGAGGAGAAGAACGCGCCGAGCGTCACCATCACCATCAGCAAATCGAACTCCGCCGACTGGCGGATCGCGCGCCAGCGCAGGCCGTACATCGCCATGATGCGCAGAATGAGAAAGCCGACGAAGATCGTCAGATAGATGAACGTCGTCTCCATCGTGGCGAACATCAGCGCCAGCGCGATGGCGAGCAGCGTCAAATCCCGCTGCCGCCGATCGGCCAGATAGCGGAAGATGGCGACGACGGCCAGCAGCATCCAGGCGATGACCAGAATATCGTGACGGATGTAGCGTGAGTAATACAGAATGTACGGCGAGATCAGCAGCAGGGTCGATGCAGCCAGCGCGCCGATGCGTCCCAGCCACAGCTTCAGCAGTTGCGGCACGACGATGGCGATGAACGTTCCCAGGATCACCGGAGCCAGTCGAGACGTGAAGTCGCTCGTGCCGAAGAGGACGTTCATCAGCGCCGTAGCCTCGAACAGGAACGGCCCGTGCATCATCGGGTTGTGCGCGAAACCTTTGCCGGTGGCGAGTTGCCACGAGTAGAAGACGTGCAGGCTTTCGTCGTGGCTCATCACGCGCGCGTCGAGTATCCACAGGCGTGTGACCAGGGCCACGATGAGCAGGATGCCCACCAGCGCGGTTTCCCAGGTGAGCGGGAACGTTCGACTGAGTAGGCGCGTCGGCCAGGCGGGTTGGGCCGGCGCAGGGATGTCAGTGCGAGGCCAGGGAAGGCGTTTCGTGTGTTCAGACATGGTCGCTCACACGATGTCGCCGCGCCGCCAGTACCAGAGCCAGCCGGCAAAGCCGCCGATGACCACGCCGATCAGCGCCGCAAGCCAGTGCAGGGGATGTGGCCCCGCGACGAGGGCCAGCTCGCCCAACAGATAGCCAAGGATACCCAGCCCAAAGATTCCGACGTAGACAACCAGCGGCCAGCCTTGCTGGGTAGTCTTCGCTTTGCTCTTTCCAGGTTTGGTGCGATTGCCCATGTCCCTCGCTTTGCGATAACAATCAGATTCTCCGGTCGCAGCCGGGAGGCTCATGCAGATATGGTATGCTGCGGAAAGAAACGCCGCCAGCGCCATTTCGCCAGTTTTCAAGTAGGCCAAATGGCGGGTATACACCACTTGGCCTCATCCCAAAATCAGGACACGTTTTCTTCGAATAGCCGCGCGGGTTATAATCTGACGCACCAGACAGGGAGGATACGCTATGGAAAAAGCAGGGCTGGTCGAACTGGTTGAGCGCTATAAATCGGACCCCGAGTCGGTCTACAACACCTGGTTCGTCGGCGGCGAGGAGCGCATGAAAGCCTTCCGCGCGATCCGGCGCGGCGTGCGTGACACGGTCGATAGTATCGCCGCCGGCACGTTCGGGAATGACTTCAAAGGCTCACCGCTCGAGGTCGTGCTGACGGCCATCACCGAGCAGAAGCAGGTGTTCGAGGGCGCGGCTCACCCCTTCTTCTGGAAGCCCAAACTGCGCATCCCCGACATCTACGAAAACGAGGCCAACAAACGCAAGTTCGGCGCGTTTTTGGAGGCTTGTCTGGCAGTCACGCGCGAGGAGCAGGTGTTGACCGAGATGAGCCGCCTGGCTGCCGCGCAGATCAAGGGCCTCGGTCCCGCCGTCGCCAACATCATCTATTTCCTGCACCCGACCATAGCGCCGCCGTTCAACACCGCAATGGTCAATGGCTTCAACGCTTTGTTTGGCGACAAAAAGAAACTCGGCTCGTGGGAAAGTTATTTGCAAATGCGCGAGGTGATCGTGCGCACCAACGCTGACGTGCGAGCGCAGCTCTCGAAAGACCTGGGGGCTTTTGCTGGCCTGCTGTTTGAGATCGGCTCAGGCCGGTTGCTGGTTGGCGGGAACGCGGATGCTATTCTGAGAATGGAAAAGGCAAAGGCGGAGAAGGTCGCCCGGACCCGGCACGTCCAAGTGTTGGCCGAACATGAAGAGGAATCGGAACACACGCAGATTCAATACCTGTTGATCAAGATTGGACGCGCGCTCAAGTACGACGTGTATGTGGCCCGCAACGATCGGCATCGCGCATACGATGGTCAGGCTTTCGCCATGCTCACCGTACCGGAATTGCCGCCGATGGGCTGGCCGCCTGAAGTGATGGAGACGGTGAGCCTGATCGATGTCATCTGGCTCAAGCCGGGCATCGGCGAAATCGTCAGCGCGTTCGAGATTGAGAAAAGCACCTCCATTTACTCCGGCATCCTCCGGCTGGAAGATTTGGCGCGCTCGATGCCCGGTTGCACGTGTAACTTCTATCTGGTTGCTCCGGATCGCCGTGAGAAAGAAGTGATGGCGCAACTGGCCCGTCCGGCGTTTCGTGATGATCTCGCCGACATTTCTCTGGCGTTCATCCCCTTCGACGATCTATGTGAGCACTGTGACGCGCTGTGCAAATTCGGCGAGGATCACACGATTCTGAAGAAAATTGCTCGTAGTCAGTACAAAATTTCTGAGTAGACAGCTTGACCTCCTGAACAACGAATGGGAATGTTCCGCTTGAGAAATCTTCGCGACATTCAGGCGGGCTGCCGGCGATACGGCTGGTGTGCCGTTCGCTTCACCTTTTCGCCCAACTCCGGTCTCGCGTACGTCTTCGGCGCACGCTCGAACTCGGCCTGGCAGCGCGGACAGCACAGCAAATAGGCAACGCCTTCGTGCTCAACGATGGCGTGTGCCTTGCCACGATTGATGCGCTTGCCACAAACGGGATCTTTGAACATAGCGGTCTCACTTTCTCTGTGTGTGACGACGCAGACCGGAGCACGGAACATCGGTCTCGGCTGCTCCATACGTGTGCCAGCCGTCAGACCCGGCCCGGCGAACGGCATCGATCAGCGCCGGGACAGTGATCAGGGTCACATCGTACGTGACGTACGCCATGCCCACATTGTGATCGACCTGGACTTCCACGACACCGGCAAGCGCAGCCAGGCATCCATGAATGCGGGTGGCGCAATTAGGGCAGACCATGCCCCACACCACCAGCCGGGTTGCTCGGACGCACCGCCGCTCGTCCGCCGATGACATATTCGCGGACGAGTCGATCGGGCCGACCTCGCCCATGAGAATTCCCCTCTTTGTATGGGCGGACGATCACCTAATCGCTCGCGCCCGAATAGACCGCGCGACGCAGCCGGCGGCGGCGCTCCGGCCCACCGAGCAACCCGGCGAGCGCCGCAACGCCTTCGGTGATCAGGTAAGCGGGCAGGCTGCCCAACACGCGCAGGATCACTTTCGGATAATCAGCCTGATCTGATAACAGATCGATGAACGCGCGGGTGGCAAACGGGTTGCGCACACCGAGCATAAAGCATCCGCGCGGATGGTGATAGAAAAACTGCGCCAGCCCGAGGCCAAAGGTGTGGCACATCCCGATCTGGCGATGGATCATACCCGGATACCGATCGGGGTGTTCAGCCACGAGCGCCTGCGCTGCCAGCCGGCCGCTCTTGATCGCCAGACGAATGCCTTCGCCCGTCAGTGGATCGACCAGCCCGGCCGCATCGCCGACGAGCAGTGTACGAGAAGTGGCGATTGGTTCACGCCGGGTGTAGATGGGCAGCGGGTGGCCGTGCAGTGAGACGCCTTCCAGCGAAACGCCGTAACGGGTCATGGCACGCGCCAGCGTGGCCTGCAACTCGCCCGGTCGGGGATGCAGCGCCGCGATGCCGACCGAGAGATGCTCGCGCTTGGGGAAGACCCACAGGTAGCCCAGGCGGACCTCGCCGAACAGAATGGTCGGCCCATCGGCAAAGCGGCGCATGGTCTCCGGTGGAACCGGCGCTTCGGCCTCGATGGCCGCCGCCATCGTCTTACCTCGGCGCAGCCCCACCGATCGAGCCACGACCGAATTGGCGCCATCGGCGCCGATCAGGTAGCGCCCTTCAACCACGCGGCCATCTCTCACTTCGACGATTACCCGATCGGGCATTTCCGTAACCGCGCGAGCGGCCCATCCCTGCCGGACTTCGGCGCGGGCGTGGGCCAGGATGTGGGCGTCGAACCGGTCACGCATGACCATGCCCATCATCCGATCGCGCAGCGGGACGGAGACGCTGCGCCCGTCGAGCGTGTAGCGGATCGACTTCACGCGCCGCTCGATGAGCGGGTCGAAGGAGAAAGGAAACTGCTCCTCCAGGAAGCGAGTGGACAATCCGCCGCCACACGGCTTGTAGCGCGGCAGCGTTTCCTTTTCGAGCACCAGCACACGCCGGCCGGCTTCGCCCAGGAAGTAGGCGGCCGTCGCCCCGCCGGGACCCGCGCCGGCGATGATGACATCGTACATCTCAGCCACAGCACAGACCTCGATACGGGATCAACGCGCCAGTTCGGCGCGGTAGTTATGCCGCCCATCACCGCCGGCTCGCGCGACGGCATCGATCAACGCCGGAATCGTCACCCGATCGGGATTGAACTCCACATCGGCTATCCCCAGCGTGTGATCCACGTAGGCGTCCATCACGCCGTTGAGCGAGATCAGACTATTGCGGACGCGATTCGCGCAGTTTGGGCAACCCATCCCGTAAACGGCCAACAGTGTCCACGATGTCTTGCTTCGTTCGTCGGCGGTGGCGACTTTCTGCAACGGCTCGACGTGACATTGCTCATCCATGATGTGTTCTCCATTCGGGGATTAGTGACAACCGCCGGAGTGATCCGCGTGCTTGTCTTTGGCTTGGGTTGCCTCGGCGGTGTTATCCGCCTTCGCCGACGTGTCACTGTGCTGACCGTGACCGCCATGGCCGCCATGACTGCCATGCATGAAGAAGTGGCCAGCGATCATCAGAATGATGAAGCCGTAGTACACAACTGTGTTCAGCGGGACGTTGAAGACAGCGACCGCCACGAGCGCGACGAGCAAGCCTGCGCCCACTATCCAGGCGATGCGCGGAATGCGCAGCGGACGGTCGGTTGTGGGTGAAGTGTGTTCCATGCGAATCTCTCCTTAGAATCGAGTGATGTTCACCGATGATTCTAGGTGAGTTGGTCGAGGCGCGGAAGGCGCATTTGGCCTGTTTTGAGGCGCGCCATTTGGCGGGGGCGAAGATTAGGCCCAGATGAGAATACTCGCCGCTTATCGTGTATTATGCGCAACATCAGGCTTGATCAGCGATGCGTTGCCGGCTGTCGCCTGCGAATGGCCAGCACGCCGGGCGACACTCAGAACAGCCACCCAACCAGCTTGCCCAGGCCGTCGCCCAACCAGACGACGACGGCGCTCCGGCGCCACAAGTATAGGGCTGCGATGACGGTGACGCCCAAGAACACTAAGACAAAGGACACGCCTTCGTACCAGTACTCCGGATTGCTCATCTCATGTGCCGTGTACATAAGCCCCACGAGAGGAGGCGTAAGCCAACGACCCAGCCCTGGCGAAAGTCGCTCAGTTAGAAAACCGAAGTGAGAGCGTTCGGTAATTGCTCCGCCGCCCCGCCCGACGATCAATCGTCGGGCTAAACGGACAAAGGGCGATGAATCGCCCTGGAGCCTGCTTCAGCAGGCTTCGCTTGTTCAGCCCGGTGATTCATCGCCGGGCGTTGCTCGGGAATTACCGAATGCTCTCGCAGTTCTAAGACCGGGCTTTCAGCGATCCGATGTTCGACACGCTCGATGTCCGCTGGTTGAGAAAGATCGGCGACGACCACCTCGGCCTGCGCACCATGCTGCGCGTGGACTTCAGCGGCCAGAGACTTCAACGGATGTTCTCGCCGGGCCACGAGGATGAGCGCGTAGCCTTGAGCCGCCAGTTGGCGAGCGAATGCCGCGCCAATCCCACTGGAGGCTCCGGTGATCAAAGCGGTTCGCATTACGTGTACTCCTGCAAGTTGTGGCATTCATCGATTGCAGGATAGCACCCGGGGAGACTGAGGGTAAGCGCAAAGTGGCGCGTTGCGGGGTAGGCGAAATTACTTAACGAGGGAGATCAAATGAAGTGCGTCGAAGTGTTCTCGATAGACTGGTGAGCGCTTGTAGGCGTAGCGCACGACCCGCCGCAGTCGAATCCATTGCAGCGCCGCACACGAATCGCGTCGAACAGGCCGCCGGATACGCCGCCGATGGATCGCGTTGCGAGACGCCAGGGGGCAGGCGACGCGGGCCATGCCTCGAAGACACGCAGGGCGAAATCGGCGACGCGAGCGATCAGGCTCATCGCGGCGGCCAGATACCGAGCACGTTCTCGATTTGCGGCGCATCACCGCCAGAGATGCGCCAGCCGCGCGGCGTCTTCAGCAGCGCCAGCGATTGCGTGGCTCTCGCGCTGAAGACGGCTGCATTGTTACGGACGACGCTGAAGTGCAGGCGATAGGTCACTTTAGCAAGACCGGCGTCTTCATGGACTTCGACCGCCTGGATGTCGAATGAGTGGAACTGAACGGCATCGCCCGTGGTCAACTGCGCGGCGAAGTTCTGGTAGGCTCGCTGCGTTTCAGCCAATCCGGCAGCCTGGGCGCCTTCCTCAACCGTGGCGAAGTACTCGTCGAGCGCGTTCGAGTCGCGGAAGTTCAGGCCGGTGAGCGCAGCGGCCTTGACCTCATCAATGATACGCCGCACGGCACGCTCCTCTGCGCCGCCCTGGACAATCAACGCGGCAACGATGACAAGAGCGGCAAGCGCGACGAGGCCGATGAGCTTCTTCATGCGTCACCTCCCCTATCAACGCGGTTGTTCAGAGGGCGCACGCAGCAGGCGCGGGAAGAAGGCCGGCGTTTTCGCCGCATAGCCGGCGTAGGTGTCGCCGAACTCGACCAGCGCCTCGCGCTCCTCGCGCCGCGCCAGCCGCACGTACATCGTTACCAGGATCGGGAACATGATCAGCGTGATCAGCGTCGGCCACTGGACCAGGAATCCGATCATGATCAGGACAAAACCGGCGTACTGCGGGTGACGCACGTGGGCATACGCTCCGGTCGTGGCAACCTGGTGCGCGCGCTGGGCCTTGTACAGCCTGTCCCACGCCGCGCCGATCAGGATAAACCCGCCGGCGATCAGTCCGTCACTCAGCCAGTGCAGTGGACTGAGGTGTGGATCGCCCTTCAAGCCGGTGAGCGTCTGCCATAGATGACCGGCATTGTGCGAAAACGGGTCGAGGCCTGGCACGCGGCTACCCAGCCAGCCGGAGAGCAGGTAGATCGTCAGCGGGAAGCCATACATCTCGGTGAAGAGCGCAATCAGGAAGGCAGCAAACGCGCCGAAGGAACGCCAGTCGCGTTTGGTCTGCGGGCGCGCGAAACTGAAGGCGAAGATGATGAACACCGCTGCGTTGACGATGACGAGCGGCCACAGACCATAGGCGGGCAGATCAGTGTTCATGCCGGCCTCCCTCCGGGCGCTGCTTCGCGGCGGAGCCACGTCCTGCATGATCCCCGTGCCCGCCGTGCATGAACAGGTGCAGCAGCGGACACAGCAGCAGCAGCGCATACGGCAGAATGCCGAAGACGTGCGCCGTGTGCTCGGTCAGCAGAAAGAACGCCGCGATGGCGAGGAAACCGAGCAGCACCAGGCCTGTTCGGGATCGGAGCCAGCGGCTCACGCTAAAGTTTCGTTGCGTATCCATTGCATGACCCTGCGAAGCGTGCCGCAACTAAAAGGATTGATCCACGAATTTACACGAATGAACACGAATAAAACAGTGTTCGTGCCGACGGGAGCACTGCACCCGCCGAAGGCGTGTGTTCGTGTTATTCGTGGATAAAGAAATCTCGCGGTCTCTATCTCCTGACACCCGCGCCTCTAAGTTATCACGAACGTGCCACCCGAGTAAGCGCAGTTTGGCGTGTAACGATACCGGCAAAATGGCGTATTCGCATCGAGAAGAATAACAGTTGTGGGCAAGAAGGAGATCAAAAGACAAGCGCCGCCCGGTCTAAGCGGTATGCGCAAACCGTCGCATCCGCGCCGACCGGGCGGCGCTCAACAGCAACCTGTCCTGCGCTTTCCACGTCAGGGCATGCCCGGCATGTCCCCCATATCTGGCATCACCATCTCGATTTCAGGGGCCGAGGCCGGAGCCGGCGCGAGCGGCGAGAAACTGATACCGTTCGGCCCGGCGCCGGACGGAACCGTGGCGACGACCTTCTGTGCGGCTATGTCCAGCACGGCTACGTCGTTCCCATAGATGTTGGTGATGTAAGCATATCGGCCCGATGGGTCGATCACGACGCCGTGCGCGCCCTTACCGGTTTCGACAGTGCCGATGACCTTGAAGGTCGCCGTATCGATGATCGACACGCTGGTGCTGGGATTATCCTTCGTGCCCTGATTGGCGGCGAGGACATACTTGTTGTCCGGGGTCACGAAGACTTGAATCGGGCCGGCGCCCACGTTAACCTTGCCGACGAACGTGCGCGTCGCCACGTCCACTTTGCCGACGGCATTCTCCCCGTTGAGCGAGAAGTACACGAACTTACCATCCGGCGAGAAGCCGACCTGCACCGGCCTCTGCCCGACTTCGATGTCGGCAACTTTGGTGTTAGTGGCCGTGTCGATCACGCTCAACGTCGTGCCCTTCGCATTGGCAACATACACCCATTTGCCGTCGGGGCTGGGGCGCAAGCCATGTGGATACTCGCCCACCGGGATCGTCGCGATGACTTCCATCGTCGCCGTGTCGATCGCAGTGACGGTATTATCGTCGCCATTCGTCGCATAGGCGGTCCTGCCGTTCGGGGTGAGAATGATATGCGCAGGCTCTTTGCCCGTGGCGACTGCGCCGTGAACGGCATAGGTGGTCGCGTCGATCATCACGGCCATTGCGTCATGCCCACTGACGGCCCACACGCTCTTGCCGTCGGGCGCGACCTGCAGATTATGCGGCCCTTCAATGCCGGTCAGCGTCGTCGCGATCTTGTTGGTCGCGGCATCGATCACGGTGATGCTGCCACCATACTCGTCGGCGACCCAGACGGTGCCTTGCATAGCAATTGCCTGCGGCGCGTCCGACGAGGGAGCAGCGGGCGCAGCCCCGCTGCAGGCCGATAAGACTAACGCCACCCCGATGACCAGCGCCGGGCCGGCGGCGCTCGGTGCGATTCTGATGTGCCTCATAACGATTCTCTCCTTATCACGAGAAAGGTGTGATGTGGCCGATCGGCATCGATCAGCTGGCATCTACCTTAGGGCTTGTCAAGAAATAACTCCGCAGATTGTCATTCTGAGCGCAGCGAAGAATCTCTGCCCGACAAGCCGAGACCCTTCGCTGCGC
>Ga0209322_10000900_pt1 | contig 17243 bp, 20 predicted proteins | sample Rifsed19ft1_FD_184013 | JGI IMG/M metagenome (GOLD analysis project Ga0209322, IMG submission 184013) | Soil microbial communities from Rifle, Colorado, USA - sediment 19ft 1 (version 2) | ecosystem: Environmental > Terrestrial > Deep subsurface > Rock core/Sediment | place: Rifle, Colorado... | reverse complement strand
GGCGACGTACGTGATCCGTTCCGCCGCGGGATCGCCCTTGAGGTGAATCTGGAGCGCCGTGTCGAAGCTCGCCGCCGCGTCCACGCTGCCGCGCAGAAGCGCGCGCAACGCGGCCTCGGGAGTGCCCGCGAACAGCGCGTCCTTGAAGAAGCTCTTCGGGTCGCGGTTCGTCACGAGCCCGCGCTTCATCAGTAGCACCATGGGGTAGATATACCCCGAGCTCGAAAGGGGATCCACGAAGGCGATCGTCCGGCCGCGCAGGTCTTCGAGCCGCGTCCACCCCTTGGCCTTCAGGACGTAGATCCGTGCAGTGTAGGCCGTCTTGCCCTGCCAGATGTCCCGGACCAGGATCTGGCAGCCGGCTTCCCGGCTCGCCAGCACGTACCCCACCGGATGCACGAAGGCGAGGTCCACCCGCCGGCTCCGGAGTGCCTCCACCACGCCGGCATAGTCGGAGGCCACGATGGTCTTGATGGGTGTTCCCGACAGGCGGGTCAGCGTTTTCGCGAACGCGTCACCGGCCTCCTGGAGGGCGGTCGGGTCCCGCGAGGGCGTCAGGACGAGCGTCAGCTGATCGGCGGCCCAGACGGGAAACTGGAAGAGGAGCGCGACGGCGCAGAGGGTGAGGACGAGCGCCCGCCCTACGAACCAGCGCATCAGCCCCGCTGGCGGGTGATGTCGGGCGGCACCTGGTAGAGGTACTCGCGGAGGTAGCGGATCTCCTCGCCCTGGGCGTCCATGTGAACCCGCATGAGATCGCGGATCGAGATCATGGAGAGGATGCGCCCCTCGCTCACCACGAGCAGGTGGCGGATGTTGGCCTGGTCCATCTTGCGCATCGCCGACTGGTAGTCCTCGTCGGCGTCGGTCACGACGAGCTCGGTCGTCATGACGTCCCCGACGGGCGTCCGCGCCGGATCGAGGCCGCGGTCCACCACGCGCCGCACCACGTCGCGCTCGGAAAAAACGCCGACGAGCTTGTCGCCCTCGAGCACGCTTACGATCCCGACATTGTGGGCCGCCATCGCCCGCACCGCGTCGGACACCGTGGCCGCGCGCTGGACGGTAAAGAGGAAGCCGTAGCGCATGATGTCACGAATCTTCTTCATGGCCGTCCCTCCTTCACATCACGACGACGCCAGGCCCGGGAGCGCGCCGGCATCGCCGCGGCGGAGCCCCCAGCCGGCCAGCTTGGCCGTCAGCGTGTTGCGGTGCAGGCCGAGGAGGCGCGCCGCGTGGCTCTGGTTCCAGTCCACGCGGTCCAGCACGCGCAGGATGAACTGCCGCTCGAAGCGCTCCCGCGCCTCCTTGAGCGACAGCCCCGGCTCGGGGCTCCCCGGCCCCGCGTCGGGCAGCGCCAGGTCCAGCGGCAGGTCCGACAGACGGATCACGGGCCCCCGGACCAGGGCCACCGAGCGTTCGATGATGTTCTCCAGCTCGCGGACGTTGCCGGGCCAGTCGTACTCGAGGAGCACCGGCAGCACGCCCGGCGAGATTCCCCGAACGGCTTTCCCGAACTCGCGGTTGTACTTGGCGATGAAGTGCGTGACGAGCGCCGGGATGTCCTCCCGCCGCTCGCGGAGCGGCGGCACGGCGAGGGGAACGACGTTGAGCCGGTAGTAGAGGTCCTCCCGGAAGGCGCGGTCCTTCACCGCCTGCTTGAGGTTCACGTTCGTCGCGGCGATGATCCTCACATCCACCTTGATGGTCCGCGTCCCGCCGATGCGCTCGATCTCCCGCTCCTGCAGGACGCGCAGCAGCTTCGCCTGAAGATCCACCCGGAGGGTTCCCACCTCGTCCAGGAAGAGCGTCCCGCCGTGGGCCATCTCGAACTTTCCCGGCTTCTTCTGGTACGCCCCAGTGAAGGCCCCTTTTTCGTGGCCGAAGAGCTCGGACTCCAGGAGCGGCTCGGGGATCGCGGCGAGGTTGACGGCGGCGAACGCCCGCTCGCGCCGGGGGCCCTGGCGGTGGATGGCGCGGGCGATGAGCTCCTTGCCGGTCCCGCTCTCCCCCGTGATCAGCACGGTGGCGGTCGTCTCGGCGAGCTGGGCGATCTGCTCGTAGATCCGCACCATCACGGGGTGACGCCCGACGATCTCGTCGAAGCCGTGGGCGCTGGCCAGCTCCGAGCGGAGGTAGAGCACTTCCTGCTGGAGCGCGCGCTTCTCGAGGGCGCGGCGGACGAGGGCCTGCATCTCGTCCACGTCGAAGGGCTTCACGACGTAGTCGTAGGCCCCCCGCTGCATCGCGACCACCGCCGTGCGCACGTCGTTCACGGCGGTGACCATGATCACCTCCATCGGGTCCTCGAGTCCCTTGATCCGCTCCAGGATGTCGATGCCGGTCTCGCCGGGCAGGCGGACGTCCAGCAGGACGAGGTCCACGTCGTGGGACTGGAGCTGCGCGAGCGCCGAGGGGCTGTCGGTCGCCTCGAGGAGGTCGCAGTCGTCCTGGAGGACCTGGCGGATCGCCTCCCGCACCCCGAGCTCGTCGTCCACCGTCAGGACGACGGGGCGCTGGGCCTTCGCCGTTTCGAGCACCACGGCCGCGCCCCGGGCTACTTCGGCTCGGGCCCCTTCAGGACGATGTACTCGTTCCGGCCGCCCCCGCGCTGGAGGTAGACGGGCACGCCCTCCCCCGGCTTCACCTGGGCGAGGGCCTGCTGGAAGGCCTCGACGCTCTTGACGGGCCGGCGGTCCACCTCCAGGATCGCGTCCCCCGGCCGGATCCCGGCCCGCTCGCCGGGGCTCCCGGGCGCCACGTCCATGACGACCACGCCTTCGCGCGCGGTCAGGTCGTAGCGCTGGGCCAGCTCGGCAGTCAGCGCCGCCACCCGGAGCCCCCACCCGTCGCGCGCGGGCGCCGCGGCGACCAGCGTCTCTTCGCCGGGCATCTCGCCCAGCTTGACGGTGAGCCGATCCTGCTTCTTGTCCCGGAGGATCGTCAGCGGGATGGGCTGCCCCGGCGGCGTAGCGGCGACGCGGCGCTGGAGCTCCGGCACCTCGGGCGTGACCCGGCCGCCGAACTCGACGATGATGTCACCCGCGCGCAACCCCGCGGCCTCGGCCGGACTGTCCTTCATGACGTCGGCGACCAGCACGCCGGTCCGGGGCGCGACCCCGAAGCCGGCGGCCAGCTCGTCGCTCAGGTCCTGGATCACGATCCCGAGCCAGCCGCGGACCACCCGCCCCCCCTTGATGAGCTGGGCCATGACATCCTTGGCCATGTTGACGGGAATGGAGAACCCGATCCCCTGCCCGGTCGCGACGATGGCCGTGTTAATGCCGATCACCTTCCCGTCGAGGTTCAGAAGCGGCCCGCCGGAGTTGCCCGGGTTGATGGAGGCGTCGGTCTGGATGAAGTTCTCGAACTGGGAGACCCCGAGCCTCATCCGGCCCGTGGCCGAGATGATCCCGAGGGTCACCGTGCGGTCAAGGCCGAAGGGATTGCCGATCGCGATGGCCCACTGGCCGATCTTGAGGCGATCGGAGTCGCCGAGCGCCGCCACCGGGAGCGGGTTGGGCGCCTCGATCTTCAGCACCGCGAGATCGGTCTTGGGGTCCCGCCCCACGAGCTTGGCCGCGAACTTCCGCTGGTCGGAGAGCCGCACCTCGATGGTGGCCGCGTTCTCGATGACGTGGTTGTTGGTGAGGATGTAACCCGCGGCGTCCACGATGACGCCGGACCCCGAGGAGCGGGCGTGCTCGCGCGGCGGCCGTCCCCGGAAGAAGCGCTCGAAGAATTCGGGCCCGAAGAACTCGCGGAAGCGCTCTTCCGTCTGGGGCTCCTCAGACGTCGCCTCCTTCGTGGGGGTGGTGCTGACGTTGACCACCGCGGGCATGACGTGCTCCACCACGGAGACGAACGCCTCCTCCATCGCCCGGAGCGGGGCCTTCGGATCCGAGGCTTGCTGGGCTCCGGCGTCGTGGGGCGGCGCCGCGAGGAGGAGCGCCGCCAGGAGAAGGACCGACCAGCGGGTGAGCACGGCCCCCATCTTACTCCGCGCGCGCGCCCCCGCCAAGGGGGATCGCCCTCACTTCGAGGATCCGGCGGGTGGCGGGGGTGACGGGAGCGACGGCGCCGCGGCGGATGCCCACCACCCAGGCGATTTCGGTACCGGCCAGGAGGAGGGGTAGGCGGTCGCGCCGCCAGCGCGGGATCTTGGCGTCGATCAGGAACGCCTTGAGCCGCTTGCTCCCCGGGGCGCCGAAGGGATGGAACCGATCCCCCGCGCGACGGCCCCTCACGCTGAGCATGCCCGGAAGCGCGGCCCGGTCGAAGACGGCGGCCCACGGGTCTGAGGGAGGTGTATACGAATCTGGACAGTCGAACTCGCGCGCCTCGAGCCTCAGCCCGGCCCCGGGGAGCGCCAGGGATCCCGGCACAGGCAGAGCCGCCTCCGGAAGGGGCTCGGCGGTTCCACGGGAGAGCCGCAGGTGATCCCCGCTCACCTCGAGCCACACGCGCCCCACTCTGACCGGTGCGGGAGAGCCTGGCCCGGTCAGCCGCGCGAGGGCGCGCTGGGCCCACGCGCGGAGCGGCCGGCCCTCGTCGAGGCGGTGCAGCGCCCGGCGCAGGACCTCCTCGGCGATGCCCGCGGGAAGCGACCCGAGCGCGGCGCGCGAGAGGACAAGCCCTCCGTCTTCCACCCGGGCGAGGCGATCCAGTTCGTGCGCCGCCAGGCGCTCGACATCCTCCACGAGCCCGCGCGCCAGCGCTGCCGCCCGACAGAGAGCCTCACTAATCCGGGGATTGTAACTGGCGGCCAGAAAGGGCAGCAGATCGTGGCGGATCCGATTTCGAAGGAACTTGGGATCGCGGTTCGAGGGGTCCTCGACCCACGCCAGCCCGGCGCCCTCGAGCTCGGCCTCGATCTCCCGCCGGCGGATCTCGATGAGGGGACGGATGAAGCGGCTACGCACGGGCGGAATTCCAGCCAAACCACGCGGACCCGCTCCCTCAAGGAGGCGCATGAGCACCGTCTCGGCCTGGTCGTCCGCGGTGTGGCCGAGGGCGACTCGGGAAGCGCCGAGCGCGCGGGCCTGTTTTGCGAACGCCGCGTAGCGCTGCCTCCGGGCCTGCGCCTCCAGGGACTCGCCCGGTTCCGCACCCACGTGGACGCGCTCGACCATCACGGGGACGCCCCATCGCAGTCCCAGGCTTTCCACGAACGCCGCCTCCGAGTCGGCCTCGGCGCGAAGGGCGTGGTTGACATGCAGAACGTGGAGGGTCAGGCCGAGGCGCGTCCGGAGGGCCAGGAGCGCGTGGAGGAGCGCGACCGAGTCGGCGCCGCCCGACACGCCCACCAAGACGGTTTCGCCGCCCGCGAGCATCCCGTGGCGGCGAATCGTCCGGAGAACCTTCTCGACGAACTCAGTGCCGGTGGTCACATTCGGACTGGAGCCCGACCCACACCTCCCCGTCCTCGAAGTACTCCTTCTTCCAGACGGGGACGGTCTCCTTCAGGCGGTCGATGGCGAAGCGGCAGGCCTCAAAGGCCTCGGCCCGGTGGGCCGCCGACACGGCGATGATGACGCTGGCCTCCCCGATCTCGAGCCGCCCGACCCGGTGCGCCATCGCGACCGCTTTCACGCCCGGCCAGCGGGCGTGAACCATCCGGCCGATCTCGCGCATCTTGGCTTCCGCCATGGGCGCGTGGGCCTCGTACTCGAGGAACTTCACCCAGCGGCCACCGGTCTCGTTCCTCACGACGCCGGAAAAGACGACCACGCCTCCGGCCTCAGGATGAACCACGGCCGCGGTCACCGCGGCCTCAGAAAGCGGCTCCTCCGTCATCCGGTAGAGGTCCGCGCCGTCCGACCCGCCGCTGACGGGCGGGAACAGGCAGACCTCGTCGCCGGCGCGGAGTGGGTGCTCGGGGGCCACGTAGTCCTGGCCCACCGCGAAGAGGGTGTGGGGACGGTACGGCAGGAGCGCGGGGTAGCGCTCCGCCACGGCGGCCCACGCCGCCTCGACGGTGCCGCCCTCGGGGAGCTCCAGCTCGACGCGGTCCCGCCCGGCCGCCTCACGGTAGCGGGCGAAGAGCCGCACCTGTACCTTCATCGCCGGACCGCGCCTGTTAGAATTGGTGGGACTGACCGCATCCGCAGGAGGACTTCACGTTCGGATTCTTGATCGCGAAGCCGGCGCCCATCATGCTGTTGTCGACGAAGTCGATCTCGCTGCCGGCCAGGTACGGCGCGCTCTGCTTGTCCACGTACACCTTGACCCCTTGGGACTCGACCACGTTGTCCCCCTCGGCCGCCTGGTCCTCCCACCCCAGCTCGTAGGACATCCCGGAGCAGCCGCCGCCCACGACCCGAACGCGAAGCCCCCGCTCGGGCTTCCCCTCTTCCAGCCGAAGATCCATCACCTTCTTTGCCGCCGTCTCGGTCAGCGTGATCATCCAGGTCCTCCTGTGCAATTTCACCGTGGAATTCCGGCCCCCTCATTATACCAGAAGCCTTCTCCCCTTCAGGGGGAGAGGATTAAGGTGAGGGGGCTACAGTATGCCGCCTGCGGGGAGGAGCGTGAGGTCTTCGAGGGACGCGCCGGGCGGGAGGCTCGCCATCAGGAGCGCCGCTTCCGCTACATCTTCCGGCCTCAGCATGCGCGCGCGGTCCGGCGGGTTGGGAACGGCGTCCCAGAGGGCGGTGTCCACGGCGCCCGGGCTCAAGGCTCCGACCCGGACGCCGTGAGGGCGCATCTCCTCGGCGAGCACCTGGGTGAGCCCGAGCACGGCGTGCTTGGAGGCCGCGTAGGCGGCGCCGCCGGGGATCGCGCGCTTGGCCGCAACCGAAACGATGTTGATGATCGTCCCCCGGCGTTCCTTCATCATCGCGGGGAGCACGGCGCGGCACGCCAGAAAGACGCCGCGCACGTTCACCGCCATCATCCGATCCCAGTCCTCGGGTTTGGTATCCACGAGCGGGGCGAAAGCGGCGACGCCGGCCGCCGTCACGAGGATGTCAACCCTCTTGAACTCGGCGAGGACCTTCTCGACGAGAGCGGCAACCGACTCCTCGCGAATGACATCGGTGGGGACTGCCAGCGCTCGGCCAGCCTGACTGTTGATCTGAGCGGCAACGGCCTCCAGTTCGGACGCCGTTCGCGCGGCCAGCGCCACCGCCGCGCCCTCGCGGCAGAAGGCGAGGGCCACGGCGCGGCCGATTCCCCGCCCGGCACCCGTGACGATCGCCACCCGGTCCTTCAGCTTCACAGAACGCTCCCCCGCGGCTTGATCAGCTCCATGAACTCGGCCCGCGTCTCCGGCCTGTCGCGAAAGGCCCCGAGCATCGCTGAGGTGACGGCCTTGGAGTTCTGCTTCTCGACCCCGCGCATCACCATGCAGAGGTGGATCGCCTCGATCACCACCGCCACGCCCCGGGGCTTGAGGGCATCCTGGAGCGTGTAGGCGATCTGAGTCGTCAGGCGCTCCTGTATCTGGAGGCGTCGGCTGAACATCTCCACGAGGCGGGGGATCTTCGACAATCCAATGATCTTCTTCCCCGGGAGGTAGGCGACGTGGCACTTGCCAAAAAATGGGATGAGATGATGTTCGCACATTGAAAATACATCGATGTCCTTGACCACGACCATCTCGTCGTAGTCCTCGACGAAGAGGGCGTCGTTGAGCACGTCTTTGACGTCCTGCTGATAGCCCGACGTCAGGAACTGCAGCGCCTTCGCCACGCGCTCGGGCGTCCGCTCAAGCCCCTCCCGATGGACGTCCTCTCCCAGCTCCTTCAGGATCTTCGCCACCCATTCTTCGATCATCGAGTGTCTCCGTCATCGGTCTCGCCGTAGTACTCGAAGGTGTTGTTCGCCGTCTCGACCACCGCCACCCGTTGAAGGGCTCCCGCGGGGAGCGCCGGCGCCAGGAGGCGCCAGAAGGCGCGGGCGAGATTCTCCCCGGTGGTGATGACCCCTGCCAGCGCGGGCACGTCGGCGTTGAGGTCCCGGTGGTCCACCAGGTCCAGCACCGCGCGTCGCACCGCGGACTCCAGCATCATGAGATCCGCCGCCATTCCCGTTCGGGGATCGATCCGCCCGCCCACGGTCACCTCCAGGAGATAGTTGTGGCCGTGGGGGCGAAAGCAGGGTCCGTAGAGCGCGCGGTTCTCCTCCGCGCCCAGGGCGGGGTTCGCCAGCTGGTGACCGGCGCTGAAGTGGAACGTCCGCGTCAGCGTCAGCGCGTCACGGCCCATAGTAGTCCACGTAAAAGGTCGGATCCTCCCACAGGCGGACCCGCCACAGGCGATCGGCCCCGAGCTTGGGCGCCAGCAGGTCCCAGATGCCGCGGGCCAGGTTCTCCGTGGTGGGAATCGCGTCGCCCGAGAAGAGCGGATCCTCGTTCAGGTGCGAATGGTCGAAGCGCTGGGTCACGGCCTCGCCCACGACCCGCTTCAGCTCCCCCAGATCCATCAGCATCCCGGTTCGCTCGTCCACGAGGCCGCGGATGGTGACCTCGAGGGTGTAGTTGTGACCGTGCACCTGGGTGAGGCTCCCGAAGACCTTCCGGTTCTCCTCCGGGCTCCACCCGGGGCGCCAGTACCGGTGCGCCGCCGAGAAGGTGAAACGGCGCGTCGCATAGACCAATCCACTCTCGGGCCGCTTCATGCCTCTCTCGCGGCTTCGAGGAACCGCTGGGCCACGCGAGGAGCGCTGAACTCGGCGGCCCTGCGACGCCCGGCGTCCCCGTAATCTTTTCGTCGGCGTGAGTCCGTGAGGATTTCCTCGAGCGCGTCGGCCAATCGCTCGGGACTGCGCGGTTCCACGAGCCGCCCGGTCACACCATCGGGGACGACTTCCGGCACCGCCGCCGCCCGGCAGGCGACAATGGGGAGGCCCGCGGCCATGGCCTCGAGGAGGACGATGCCGAACCCTTCCTGAACGCTCGGAAGACAGAAGCAGTCGGCGTTCACGTACTCCTCGGCGAGCCGATTGCGCGAAACCTCGCCCAGAAAGACAACCGCGTCTCCGAGGCCGAGGGCGGCGTGGCGGCGGAGCAGCCGGTCGCCCTCCGGCCCGTCGCCGACGATGCTGAGCCGGACATCCGGAAGCCGACGGCGCAGCAGCGCGACCGCCTCGAGGAGATCCTCGAGACGCTTGCGCGGGTACATCCGCGCCACGGAGAGGATGGTGGGGCGTTCGGACGGGCGGCGGGGCGCCCGCGCGAAACGCCCCTGCCAGTCCTCGAGGTCGATGGGCTCCGGCACCACCGCGATCCTTTTCGAGGGGACGCCATAGACGCGCTCGACCACCCCCGCGCAGTAGCGGCTCGTCACGAGCACCCGGTCCGCGCGCGCCACGTTGCGACGCTCCCAGCGGGCCTGGATGGAGAGGAGCGCGCGGGTCCGGCCCCGCTCGTTCAGGAGCTCGTCGGCGATGATGCCCTTGAGGCTCGCGACGAAGGGGATCCGCCGGCGGCGCGCCCAGAGAAACCCGTCGAGGTCGAACCCCACGACGACGTCAGCGTCGGGCGGGGCGAGGACGAGACCGGCGTTGTAGAGCCACCGGTCCAGGGTGTGGAAACCCGAGCGCAAACGGAGCGGGCGGATCTCCACCGCGTGGCCCAGCGCCTCCAGGGCGCGCTCCAGCTCGCGGATCCCCACGAAGGTCCCGCTGCCCTCCGTCGGGCTCAGCGGCGTGGACGTGAGGAACGCGAACTTCACCTACCGCCCTTCGAAGCGGGGCGGGCGCTTTTCAAGGAAGGCCCCAGTGCCCTCCTTGTAGTCCTGGCTCTCGAAGGCCTCCAGCGCGAGCTGGCGGATCCGCTCCTTCTGCCGGACCCCGCCGTCCTCCAGGATCGCCTCGATGGTGATCTTGGCCCCCCGGACCGAGAGCGGCGCGTTCTCTGCGACCTTCTTCAGATAGTCGTACGTGTAGGCCTCCAGCTCCGCCGGCGGCAGGAGGCGGTTGATGAACCCGATCTGGAGCGCTTCCTGGGCCTCGAAGGTACGAGCGGAAAAGAGGATGTCCTTGGCGTAGGAGGGCCCGACCAGGTCCACCAGCTGGCGGACGCTGCCGAGCCCGTAGATGATCCCGAGGCGCGCGGCGGGAATCCCGAACTTGGCGCCGGCGGCGGCGAAGCGGAGGTCGCTCGCCATGGCGATCGCCATCGCGCCGCCCATGCAGAAGCCGAAGATCATGGCGACGGTGGGCTTCGGGCACTGGCGGATGGCGAGGTAGGTGGCCTCCGTCTCCCTGTTGTAGGCCTGGGCGGTCGCGATGTCCTTGCGCACCTCCTTGAACTCGGAGATGTCGGCGCCCGAGGCGAAGGCCTCGGTGCCGGCGCCCCGGTAGACGACGGCGCGGACGCCGGGGTCCTTGCCGAGCGCCTCGGTGACGCGGGCGATCTCCTGCCACATCGCCAGGCTGATGGCGTTGCGCATCTCGGGACGGTTGAAGACCACGGTCGCGATGGCGTCCTTCTGCTCCACCCGGATCAAATCGCTCATGCGTGCTTGGCCTCCTCCACGACACCGTCGGCCACTAGGGCATCGATCCCGCCCTCGTCGTAGCCCAGCTCGGCCAGGACCTCGCGGGTGTGGGCACCCGGGAGCGGAGCCGGCGTCCTGACCCGGGCGGGCGTCCGGTGGAGGTGCAGGGGGAGCCCCATCACCTTGTGCAGGCCCCAGACGCGATGGTTGAGCTCATGAACGAGTCCCGACTCGACGACCTGGGCGTCGGCGAAAACCTCGTCGAGCCTGTAGATGGGGCCGCAGGCCACGCCCGCGGCGTTCAGAATCTCAACCCACTCGGTCGCGGGCTTCATGGCGAGCGCCGCCTCGAGGATCTCGTCCATGGCAGCGCGGTTCTTCAGCCGGGCCGAGCCCCTGGCGAAGCGCGGGTCGTCGGCCAGTTCGGGCCGGCCCAGCGCCCGGCAGAGCCGCCCCCACATGTCGTCGTTGCCGACCGCCAGATTGAGGTGGCCGTCCTTCGCGCGATAGACGCCCATGGGAGCAGTCAGCGGATGATGATTGCCCACCGGCGGGGGCACTTCCGCGGTGTTGAGGTAGCGGGCGGCCTGGAACGAGAGGCTGCCGACCAGCGCCTCGAGCAGCGAGGTCTCGACCCGCTGGCCCTGCCCGGAGCGCTCCCGCTCGACCAGCGCTGCCAGGATCCCCAGCGCGGCGAAATAGCCGGCCAGCAGATCGCCGATGGGGATCCCGATCCTCAGCGGGGCCGTTTCCTCCGTCCCGGTGAGCCACATCAACCCCGACATCCCCTGCACGATCTGGTCGTAGCCGGGGCGGTCGCGGTACGGGCCGGTCTGGCCGAAGCCTGAGATGCTGGCGTAGACGAGGCGCGGGTTCTCGCGGCTTAGGGACTCATAGTCGATCCCGAGGCGGTGCTTGACGTCGGGGCGGTAGTTCTCGACCACGACGTCCGCCCGGAGCGCGAGCGCCCGGAGGATCTCGACCCCCTTGGGGTGCTGGAGGTTCAGGACCAGGCTCTTCTTGTTCCGCTGGAGGTCCCCCTGATCGAAGAAGACCCGCTCCCGGCTCGAATCCCCCGGCCGTTCGACGCGCAGAACGTCGGCGCCCAGGTCGGCCAGGATCTTGGTGCAGGTCGGCCCGGAGCGCACCGTCGTGAGGTCGATGACCCGATAGCGTGACAGCGGCATCGTCCCCGCCCCCGCGGGACTTTCAGTCTAGCACACCCGAATCTTGACAGCCCGGCGGTCCGATGATACCAGGGCTGTACCGGGGGGATGCGGGGGGATGCGGGTGCTCATCGTCGAGGACATGCCGGCCGAGGCGGAAGCCTTCGCCGATCTGGTCAGTCACCACGGCCACCAGCCCATCGTCGTCCGCAGCGCCGAGGCGGCCCTTGACAGCCTGACCGTCTCCCCGCCCGATGCCATCCTGCTCGAAATGTACCTGCCCGGCATGAGCGGGCTGGAATTCCTCCGGGTCATGTCCGAGCGCCGGCAGCGGCTCCCCGTGGTGGCCATGTCCGGCGCCGTCAGCGAAGCCGAGGCGCGGCAGTCCCTCAAGCTGGGCGCGGTCGAGTTTCTCCCGAAGCCGCTCAGCCTCGACCAGCTGGGGATCGTGCTGGACTTCCTCGAACTGCAAGTCCTGACCCGCCGGTTCACCGAGGACGTCCTGAGGCTGAACCAGCGGCGGTACGCCCGCGTGCAGGTCTCGCTGGATGTGAAGGTGGAGAATGCCGCCGCGGGCTCGGTCGCGGGCCGCGCGGTGGACCTGAGCCCCTTCGGCCTGAAGGTGCGCTCGGCGACGGATGTGGAGCCGGGCGGGACCGCGCGGTTGTCGTTCACCCCGCCCGACGGGGAGCCCCTCATTTCCGTGCTGTCGCTGTTGGTCCGCCGGGACCCGGACGGACAGGCCTTCACGTTCGTCAACCTGACAAACCCGGACTTCCTGCGCCTCAAGAAGTTCGTCGACTCCCACCTGCCGGGTTAAGACCCCGGGCTCGAGAAAAGAGGAGCGCCCCCCGAAGCAACGGAGGGGCGCTGGCGTGACAGGGCGAGGCTGATCTACAGATACAACTCGGCGCTCGGATTGCTGCTGTTATCTTGCCCGAGGTCGAGAGAATTTTCTTCGCCGTCTTCCGCGCTGAGCGTCAGGTCCCACAGGCGATGGCCCGCGGCACTGCCGACCAGGCGGTAGGAGCCGGCCGGGAGACGATCGAACCGGTAGGCCTGGCCCAGGGGAACCCGCGTCGTGAAACGCTTGCCTTCGGCGGCCCCGCTCAGCCCCTGGAGGACCAGCTGGGCTTTCAGGGGTGGCCGGTCTGCTTCAGGCTTTTCCCACGTGGCCCTCCCCTTGAGGGCGGCTGTGCCTGCGGTCGCCTCCGCGGCGTCCGCGGCAACACTGAACGCGACCTGCGGAGCCAGTACCCCGGCGGCCACCAGCCACTGCCTGGCGAGCCGCACCTCCTCCGAATCGGGCTTCCCGTGGTCCACCACGTACCGGAACGCGGCTTCGGTCTCCTGCCGCTGGTCCAGACGGCTCAGCGTCACGCCCAGGGCGTACCAGAGCGCGGCGTCCTCCGGCGCCGCCTGGAGCGCCTCGTCGTAGAGCCGCCACGCCCCTTCGTAGTCCCCCATCTCCGCCAGCACCGCAGCTTCCTGGGCCGGTGCCAGGCCGGATGGTTGGGGACGCGGCGCCATCTGGGTGGCAGCCCTGCTGCCCTCGAACGCGCCGACCACGAGGATCAGGGCGATCCAGAGGGACGACACCGCGAACATCAACGAACGGGATTTCCTCGAACGGGATTTCCTCTTTGAATTCTTTGCGGGCGATTTCCTCTTTTGCATGGCTCTGTCCCCCTTCCACCCTGCTAGTGAGGCAATGGGGATGCCAGGGAGCATAGGGGCTAACCTCTCGAGATTTCAGAGCTACGTTCAGCGGGACCTGCCCACGGGTGTCAGCCGTCCACTCGCCCATGGGAGTTTCTCCCAAGGGGGCGTATCATGGGGCCATGGCGCGGATTCTGGTAGTGGATGACGACTCCGAGACCAGGGGTCTGCTGACCGAGTCGCTTGCGGCCGCGGGCCACGAGGTGGTGGGGGCCGAGTCGGGTCGGGCCGCAATGGACCCGCTCTCCCGCCGGGAGTTTGACCTCGTCCTCACCGACCTCGTCATGCCCGGCATGAACGGGCTGGAGCTTCTCCGCTGGATCAAGGAGTCCGAGCTGGAGCCCGAGGTGCTCGTGCTGACCGGGCACGCGGAGGTCCCGACGGCCGTGGAAGCGATGCGCCTGGGCGCCTACCACTACCTCGCCAAGCCCTGGAACGACGCGGAGCTGAAGGAGGTCGTCGCCAAGGCGGCCGAGAAGAAGGCGCTCCGGAAGGAGAACGTCAACCTCAAGGGTGTCCTCACCCACCGGGATCCGCCGCCCGTCATGGTGGGGGAGAGCCGGCCGATCCGGGAGCTGATGGGGGTCGTCGAGCGGGTGGCCCAGAGCGCGAGCGCGGTCCTGATCCTGGGCGAGAACGGGACCGGCAAGGAGTTGATCGCCCGGTCCCTGCACCTGAGGAGCCCGAGGGCGGCCCGTCCGTTCATCTCGCTGAACTGCGGGGCCATGCCCGCCCCGCTGCTGGAGTCGGAGCTCTTCGGCCACGCCAAGGGATCCTTCACCGGGGCCGTCGCGACCAAGGTGGGCCTCATGGAGGCGGCGGACGGCGGCACGCTCTTCCTCGACGAGATCGGGGAGATGGCCCCCGCCATGCAGGTCCGGTTATTGCGGGCCCTGGACTCCGGCGAGATCCGGCGCGTGGGCTCCGAGCGGGCCTTTCACGTGGACGTCCGCGTCGTGGCCGCCACCGCCCGGGATCTGGAGCGGGACGCGTCCGAGGGACGCTTTCGCTCGGACCTGTACTACCGGATCAGCACCGTCGTCCTACGGCTTCCCCCCCTGCGCGAGCGCGACACGGATATTCCCCTGCTGATCCAGCACTTCGCCGGCCGGCCACGAGGCGGGGGGCGCCCCCTGACCTTCTCGCCGGCGGCGCTCGAGCTCCTCGCGCGCTACGCATGGCCGGGGAACATCCGGCAGCTCCAGAACGTGATCGAGCGCCTGCAGATCCTGAACGAGGGGGGCGAGATCCGCCCGGAGGATCTCCCGCCGGAAATCCCGGCAAGCCCCGCTCGAGAGCCCGCCGATCCGGCGCGGCTGCCGCTGGCGGAGATCGAGCGGCTCCACGTCGCGCGCGTCCTGGAAGCCACCGAGTGGAACAAGAGCCAGGCGGCTCGTGTCCTCAAGATCGACATCAAGACGCTCAGCAAAAAAATCCGGGATTACGGGATCAGCCGGGCTGCGACCTGAAGGAGGAGGATGGTGGCGGTGGCAGGACTCGAACCTGCGACAAAGGGCTTATGAGACCCCTGCTCTGCCGTCTGAGCTACACCGCCTAAAATCCCGTGGACAGCGTTGGACCATTTGCTATAATTCGGCCAAAATATTGGAAAGTCAAGTTGGGAGCGACTCGGAGGGGCGTTATGGCGCGGCTCCCGGAGCGGCTGTGGGATAACGGCGACGAGGAAGAGGTCAAGGATGACGACCTCGACGACGAGGACGAGGATTTCGACGACGACTTCGACGACGAGGAAGGCGAGGACCTGGAAGACGAGGATCTAGTAGAGGACGAGGACGACTAACCCCCCACGCGGAGGAGAGAATCTATGGCACTTGCGGGCACAGAAGGGTGGCTCTTTCTCCTGCGGTGGATTCACTTCCTGGCGGGCATCACCTGGATCGGCATCCTCTACTACTTCAATTTCGTTCAGACCCCATTCTTCGCCGAAACGGAACCTCCCGTGCGGAGCGGCGCGATTCAGAAACTGGTTCCCCGCGCGCTCTGGTGGTTCCGCTGGGGCGCCATGGTCACCTTCGTCTCCGGCTGGCTCTACCTGCTCCACCGGATGGGACAGTTCGGCGGGGTGAGGGAGTTCTTCGCCACCTCCTACGGCTGGGCGATCTTCCTGGGCGGAATCCTCGGGTCCTTCATGTGGGCCAACGTCTGGTTCGTGATCTGGCCGAAGCAGAAGATCGTGATCGCCAACGCCATCGACACCGCCGCGGGCAGGCCCGCCAATCCGGCGGCGGCCGGGGCGGGAGGCCGCGCGGGAGTCGCCTCGCGGACCAATGTCCTCTTCTCCATCCCGATGCTCTTCTTCATGGGCGCGGCCAGCCACCTTCCGGACCTCGCCGAGAACTTCTCTCGAGGCCCGAAGATCGCCATGGCGATGATCTCGGCGGTCATCATCCTGCTGATCGAGGCCAACGCGCTGTGGGCGACGCCGGGTCAGGGGACGGCCAAGCCGCTCGCCACGATCAAGGGCACGCTCTGGGCGGGGTTCATCCTCACGGCGATCTTCTACCTGCTCTTCGAAATTTTATTTTAAGAACGCCGCTAGCTCGTCGAGCGCGGAGGCCAGCTGGGGCATGGGTTGCATGATGGCCGTGCCCCGCTTCGGCTTGTAGCCAGGCGGGTACGCCCCGCGTAGCACCCGCGCCTCGAGCAGCTCGCGCGACGAGCCTTTGATCGCCGGCCCCAGCGGTCCGTTCTTCGACGGGTCGCTGTTATGGCAGGCGGTGCACTGGGCCAGGTAGACCTGCCGGCCGCGGCCGGCCGGCCCTCCCTCCTGCGCGCACGCGGCCAGTGCCAATGCGAAGGCCGGCAACAGCCAGGGCCAGCGCTTCATGAAGTGAAGTCGTCAAAAAGCGAGGTCTTGACCTCGTCGGGGATTCGCGTCCGGGCCTTCTCCCGGGGGTGATCCACCACCAGATAGGCGTCCTGCTTCTTGAAGGCCTCGATCGCTCCGGGAGGAAAGGCGAAGCGGATGAAGTGGACCGCGCTGAGCTTGCCGCGGTCCGCGTCGGAGTGGCCGGGCTCGAACTTCGCGGGAATCGCATAGTCCTTCCCCACCTGGATCCACACGTGCTCCCCGGCGTCGATCCCCATCAGCCGGTCCAGGACGGGCTGGATCTCCGCCCTATCCTCGATCTCGATGAGCAGCGTCGCCGACAGCTCGTTTTCGCCCGGGATCAGATCGTTATAGACCTCGACCTCTTCCCGGATCTTGGCCTCGTCCACGATCCGCTCGACCCGGCACATCTCCTGGATCTGGAAGAGGGCGGTCTCACGGTTCTCGAAGACGAAGCAGAGATACTTGCCGACCTGCACCCGGCGCCGGCGCTTCAGGTCGATGATGCGCCGGCACATCTCCTCGCGCACCTTCTCGTACTCGTAGATGTTCTTGACGTCCGACAGTTCCAGCTTTTTCATTCGGGAGTCACCCCGTAGGCTTCGGCAACGATCTGGATAGGATGCCGGGGTGCAGCGCCCGTCCCCTGGGCGATCTGGAGCGCCGCCAGCGGGCAGTCGCTGGCGACCCGGTCGGGCCGCGCGGCCTGGACGTCTTTGAAGAGCGGCTCCGCGACCTTGAGGGAGAGCTCGTAATATTCCTTCTTCAACCCCCAGGTCCCGTCCACGCCCGAGCACCGCTCGATCACCTCCACCTCGCTTCCCGGGATCAGCCGAAGCAGATCGGCCGACTTCGTCCCGAGGTTCTGCGCCTTGAGGTGGCAAGGCAGGTGGTAGGCCACCTTGCCCGGACGTTTCGAGAAGTTGGTGTCGAGCTTGCCGTCGGCGTGGAGCCGCATCAGGTACTCGAAGAGATCCCGGGTATGGCTCGCGACCAGCCGGGCGTCGTCGGAGCCGTCGAGCCACGGGTACTCCTGCTTGAGCATGTAGCTGCACGTCGGCCCCG
>Ga0209322_10000891_pt1 | contig 17373 bp, 16 predicted proteins | sample Rifsed19ft1_FD_184013 | JGI IMG/M metagenome (GOLD analysis project Ga0209322, IMG submission 184013) | Soil microbial communities from Rifle, Colorado, USA - sediment 19ft 1 (version 2) | ecosystem: Environmental > Terrestrial > Deep subsurface > Rock core/Sediment | place: Rifle, Colorado... | reverse complement strand
TCCCCCTCACCTTCATCCTCTCCCCCGGCGGGGGAGAGGATGAAGGTGAGGGGGCCAAGGGCAGGTGTGCCCCGAGAAACCGCGACTAGCGCGGGTCGTGGAGGACGGCCCAGTCGGAGGTCTTCGCCACGGCGAAGACGTAGGGCTTCTGCGATTCGCGGTCGTCGAGCCGCGTCACCTTGCCGAGCAGCCCGTCGAACTCCTTCACCTTTGCCAGGCCGTCGCGGAGGCGCTTGCGGTCCTGCGCCACCGTCGTGGACTTCGCCTCCACCCCCGAGGTCTCGATGACCTTCTTGAGGATGTACATGTTCTCGTAGACCGCCGCCGAGTGGATATCCACGTTCCCCTTGTACTTCTCGGCCACGATCTTGGCCACGCGCTTGGCCTCGGGCGTCACGGGGGCGAAGCCGGTCGGGATGATCAGCCCCTCGGCCTCCGGGCCGCACGCGACCATGGTCTCCAGGGTGGCGGAGGAGGTGAGCCCCACCATCAACTTGGGCTTGACGCCCTGCCGCTTCATCTCTCGCAGCGTACCGCACAGCGTGAAGGGGTGGGAGGAGACGGCGACGATATCGGGCTTGGCCCGGCGCCACTTGCCCACCTGGGTCGAGAACTCCGTGTCGGCCAGGAGCCACTTCTCCACGCCCAGCACCTCGAAGCCGGCCGCCTTGGCTGCCGCTTCCATCACGCCCCAGTTGGCGTTGGAGTGGGCGAAGTCGGTCTCCACGCCGCCGTAGACGGTCTTGAGGTCGGGGTGCTTCTCCTTGAGCCACTTGAAGAGGTGGGTGTACATCGTCGGCTCGTGGGGCACGTTGCGGAACGACCACTCCGAGATCTTGGCGAGTCCCGGCTTGATCGCGGTATCCGTGAAGATCGGGAACTGAAGCCCCGAGTCGCCAGCGTCGCCCACCTTGCGCTGGAGAATGCCGAAGAGCGGCTCCGCGACGTTCGAGCACGTGGGGCCGATCATTACCAGCCAGTCCTCGCTGGCCAGCTTGCGGACCACGGAGATGCCTTCCTCCGCGTTGCACCGCTCGTCCTGGAAGGTGGTCACGATCTTGGCGCGGCTTCCGTCGGCCAGCTTGATGCCGCCGGCCGCGTTGATTTCGTCCACGACCATGTCGAGGACGGCCTTGGAGTTGATGCCGAAGCCGCGGATGACCCCGGTCATGGCCCCCACGCCGGCGATCTTCACGACCCGTTCCTGCGCCGCTGCGGGATCCGGCGCGTTCGGCACGGGCGCGAGGATCACCCCGATGATGAGGACTAGGGTGCAGCACGCCACTCTCGCCAGAAGCTTCATAGAGGTACCTCCTTTTGATGGGGACGTTAGAAGAGGGGCAGACTCGCCCGTCCAGCCGTCCGGTGACGGCATCATAGTCGAAAAGGCGTGATCGGGCAAGGGGGTGTACTCGTTCCCGGGGGGGACGCGCCAAGACCCCTTGACAGCCTCGCTCCCCACGCCTAAACTCCCGCCAGGGCTGACAAACATGGCGAAGGAGATCGCAATCATCCACCGCTGCAAGCTCGAGATCAGCGCCATCGCGGTGGCCGAGGACTGCTGATGGCCGCAGTCGGGTTCGTCGGCCTCGGGGCGATGGGCAGCCGCATGGTGAAGCGGCTGCTCGGCGCGGGCCACGCCGTCCGAGGCTGGAACCGTACCCGCGCCAAGGCCGAGGCTCTTCTCCGGGCGGGCATGCTGCCGGCCGATTCCCCCCGGGCGGCCGCGCAGGGTGCCCCGGCCGTCTTCAGCAGCGTTGCCGATACAGCGGCCCTCCGCGCAGTGGCGGAGGGGCCCGACGGGATCGTCGCCGGTCTCGAGGCCGGCGCGGTCTGGGTGGAGATGAGCACGGTCAGCCCGGCCGCCATCCAGGAACTAGCCGCGGTCGCCGCGGCCAGGGGCGCCACGCTCCTGGATGCGCCGGTCTCAGGCAGCGTGGGCACGGTCGAGCAGGGTCAGCTCTCTATCTACGTGGGCGGGGACGAGGCGGGGGTCGAGCGCGTGCGGCCGTATCTCTCGGCCCTCGGTCCCACGATCACGCGCGTCGGTCCCGTGGGGTCGGCGGCGACCATGAAGATCGCCATCAACCTCGGGCTGGCGGTCCAGATGGTGGCATTCAGCGAGTCGGTCCTCCTAGCCGAGCGGGCGGGGATCGACCGGGCGGCGGCGGTGGAGGCGATCCTCCGGAGCGTGGCCGCCTCGCCGATGCTCAAGTACCGGGGTCCCTTCGTGCTCGGCATGCCGGACGAGGCCTGGTTCAACGTGGCGATGATGCAGAAGGACGTGCGGCTGGCGCTGGAGTTGGGCCGGGAGGCGAAGGTGCCGCTGCTGACGACGGCGGTCGCCAACGAGCTCCTCTCGGCCGCGCGGGCGATGGGGCTCGCCGGTCAGGACTGCGCGGCCGTCTTCGACGTGCTGGCCAAGATGAGCGGCGCACCTGAGAGCCGCAAGGCCAAGGGAGGGCAATGACATGGGCGTGCACACGTACGGCCTCATGGGGGTGGACTGGGAGGAGCGCGTCAACTTCGACCGGCTGCGCGGGGAGCGCCTGGGGCGGGCCAAGGCGGCGCTCGCGGCCACGGAGCTCGGCGGGCTCCTCTGCTTCGATATGTACAACATCCGCTACATCACCAGCACCAACATCGGCGAGTGGGCGCGGGACAAGCTCTCGCGCTTCACCCTGCTCCCGCGCGGGGACGAGCCCATCATGTGGGACTTCGGCTCGGCTGCCCGGCACCACGAGCTCTACTGCCCGTGGCTCGGCGGCGGGCGCTCGCGGGCGGGCATCTCCTTGCTCCGCGGCGCGATGACGCCCGATACGGGGCAGGCGGAGGACGTGGCGCTCAAGATCAAACGCGAGCTCGAAGCGCGCGGCCTGCACAAAGCCCCGCTCGGCGTGGACGTGATCGAGCTGCCGATCCTCTACGCCCTCCAGAAGGAGGGGATCAAGGTCGTGGACGGCCAGCAGGTGATGCAAGCGGCGCGCCGAATCAAGATGCGCGACGAGATCATCCTGCTGAACACGGCCTGCATGATGGTGGATGCGACCTACGAGAAGCTCTACCGTGCCATGCGCCCCGGGGCGCGGGAGAACGAGCTGGTAGCGCTGGCGGCCAACACGCTCTACACGCTGGGCTCCGAGGACGTGGAGGGGGTCAACGCCATCGGCGGCGAGCGCTGCAGCCCGCACCCGCACATCTTTTCGGACCGTGCGCTCCGGCCGGGCGATCCCGCCTACTTCGACATCATCCACTCCTACATGGGCTACCGGACCTGCTACTACCGGTCGTTCGCCGTGGGGAGCGCCTCGCCCGCGTTGGGGGACGCTTACAAGCGGTGCCGGGAGTACCTCGACATGGCCATCGCCATGATGAAGCCTGGGATCACCACGGCTGACATCGCCGGTATCTGGCCGCGGGCCCAGGAGTTCGGCTTCCCCAACGAGGAGGCCTGCTTCGGCCTGCAGTACGGCCACGGGGTCGGGCTGTCGGTCTGGGAGCAGCCCGTGATCAGTCGGCTGGTGTCGCTGGACCACCCCGTGAGCATCGAGGCGGGCATGGTGGTCGCGCTGGAGACCTTCTGGCCCGCCTCGGACGGCTGGTCGGCCGCGCGCATCGAGGAGGAGGTGCTCGTCACCGAGACCGGCCACGAGGTGATCACGCGCTTCCCGGCGGAGACCCTGCTGGTCGCCGGCGCGCCCTACTGGACAGGCACGGGGCCGCTGCCCTCGACTCGAGAGCTCGAGCCGGGGCTGGGCGGCGGGCGCTGAGCGGCGCCGGGAGAGAGGATCATGAAGATCGGGGTGGCTTTACCCGCCCAGGTGGCGGGTGTGACGCGGAAGGATGTGCTGGGCTTCGCCGAGCGGGCCGAGCGCCGTGGGCTCGACTCGGTGTGGGTGCTGGACCGGCTGGTTTACGAGAGCCTGGCGCCGCTGCCGCTCCTCGCTGCTGCGGCGGCCGTGACCGAGCGGGTCCGCCTCGGCACGTCGATCCTGCTCGCCACGCTCTGGAACCCGATGCTCCTCGCCAAGGAGGTGGCGTCCATCCAGCGCCTGAGCGATGGGCGGCTGATCCTGGGCATGGCGGTGGGTGCGCGCGAGTCCGACTTCCAGGCGGTGGGGGTCTCCATGAAGCAGCGGCGCCGACGGCTCGAGGAGACGGTGGCGCTCGTCAGGCAGGCGGCGGCCGGGCAGGCCGTGGACCACCAGGGCCAAGTCTTCCAGGTCCGGGTAGGGCCGGTGGCGCTGCCGGCCACCCCCGCGCCGCCCATCTGGCTCGGCGGGTTCGTGGCGGACGCGGTCCGGCGCGCGGTGCGACTCGGGGACGGCTTCATCCTAGGCGGCCGCGGGCCCGAGTACGCCCGCGAGACAGTCCCGCAGGTGCGGAAGGCGGCCGCCGAGGCCGGCCGCGACGTCAAGAGCTTCACCATCGCCGCCCTCTGCTACGGCTGCTTCGGCTCGAGCGCCGAGCGCGCCGTGCAGACCATGTCAGACTACATCCAGGGCTATTATGGGCGGCTCATTTTCGACCCCCCCAAGGCGTCCATCTGCGGGGGAGTGGCCGAGGGCGTCGCCCGCCTGAAGGAGTACGCCGCACTCGACCTGGACACCCTGGTCGTGGTGCCCGTCACCCGGGATCCGGAGCAGGTGGATCGTCTGGCCGAGGCGGTGGCCGCGTTCCGCGAAGCCAAGTAGAGGAGACCGCCATGATCGGCGACCCCCTGCTCTCGGCCGAAGAGCGCGCCTATCGGGACCAGGCTTCCCAGGCGATCAGCGCCCTCATCCCGCCGGACCTGCCGGAGCGGATGGACCGGAACGAGATCCTCTACCCGAAGGAGCACCTCAAGGAGATGGCCAAGCGCCGCTACCTTGGGGTGCCGGTGCCGGCGGCGCTGAACGGCGGCGGGCGCGACATCCTCTCCGACGCGCTGGTGAACGAGCAGGCGGGCTACTGGGGATCGGCGGCGCTGGCCTGCTGCCGCTCCTTCACGAGCCACGGCGGGGTGATCCTCTGGAAGTACGGCTCGCCCTACCTCCACGATCATTACCTCCGCCCCACCCTCGCCGGGGAGAAGTTCGTCTGCCAGGCGCTGACCGAGCCGGGGGCGGGCTCCGACGCGGCGGCCATCCAGACCACGGCGGAGCGACGGGGGAAGACCTACGTCCTCAACGGCCAGAAGCGCTTCATCGACGGCGCCCAGTCGGTGGACTATATCATCGTCGCGGCCAAGGTGCGCCGGGGCGGCCACGACGCCATCGCCATGTTCTGCGTGGACACTGACCGCCCCGGTTACCACATCAAGGAGGTGCAAACAGATTGGATGGGGTTCCGGGGGCTCGGCTCAGCCTGGATCGCCTTCGAGAATCTGGAGATCCCCGCGGCCAACCTGATCGGCGAGGAATCCCAGGGCTGGAAGATCCTGATGGAGGAGCTCGCCATCGAGCGCGTCGTGGCCACCCGCGCCCAGCTGGGCCAGGCGCTCCGCGCCCTCCAGATCGCCGCGAATTACGCGGAACATCGCAAGGCGTTTGGAAAGCGCCTCCGCGATCACCAGTGGCTCGCCTTCACGGTGGCCGGCCTCGCCACCCGTCTCGACGCGGCGTACCTGCTCAACACCCGGGCGGCCCGCCTCCTGGACCAGGGGCTCGGCAAGGCGGCCCGGCTGGAGGTGGCCATGGCCAAGCTCGAGGGCGTCGAAGCGGCCTGGGAGGTCATCGACCAGTCGCTCCAGATCCTCGGCGGGATCGGCTACACCAAGAAGTACCCGATCGAGCGCATCCTCCGCGACGTCCGCGCCTCGCGCCTCACCGCCGGGTCCACCGAAATGATGCGCCTCATCATCGAGCGGGAGACGTTCGAGCGGCTCCGGGATCCCGCCTTCCGGGGCGAATTCGTGGGGGACGAGCTCCGGGGGTCCCCCCTCCAGGGCCCCGGCGCCTGAGCGATGCGGAGCACGGCGGGGTTGGGTTTACTCCCGCTCTTCGTGTTCCTTCCTGTGGCGCCGGCGGCAGCCGACGGCGTGATGCTCGTGGACGGGGGCCCCTTCCTCATGGGGAGCGACCGGGACGCGCCCGGCGAGGCGCCCCAGCACGGGCTCTACCTCGGCCAGTTCTACATCGACCGCCACAAGGTGACCAACGGCGAATTCGCGGCCTTTTTGAACGCCAAGGGGCTCAAGAGCCCCGAGGGTGAGGACTACTTCGACCGGGACGACGAGGACGCGAGGATCCGCCGCGGCGCTCAGATATTCAGGCCTGACCCCATGTTCGAGAACCACCCCGCGGTGGAGGTGTCCTGGTTCGGCGCCCGTGACTACTGCCTCTGGAAGGGCAAGCGCCTGCCGACCGAGGCTGAGTGGGAAAAGGCCGCGCGCGGGAATGACGGCCGGCGCTATCCCTGGGGCAACGACCCGCCGACTCCCGATCGTGCCGTCTACGGTCGGGGGTATAACGCGACCGAGCCCGTCGGCCTGAAGCCGGCGGGGGCGAGCCCCCACGGCGTCCACGACATGGTCGGCAACCTCCGCGAGTGGACCGCGAGCCAGTACCGCCCCTACCCGTACAGGAAGGACGACGGGCGCGAGGCCCCGGACCGAACGGCGACGCGCGTCGTCCGAGGCGCCAGCCACGACGACGGGGCCGACGCGCTCCGGGTCACCATCCGCCGCTACTACGAGCACCGGGGCACCGCCCGGGGGCACCACCACGTCGGCTTCCGCTGCTCGACGTCCGAGGACCTTGGAGGGAGATGAGATGAAAGGCCTGATGATGGACTACCCGCTCACCCTGACCCACTTCTTCGAGCGGTGCCGGCGGCTGTTTGCGCAGAAGACCCTGGCGACACGAATTCCCGGCGCCCCGCTCTTCCGCTACACCTACGGCGACTTCTGCGAGCGCACCACGCGGCTAGCCGGAGCCCTGCAAGCCTTGGGGATCAAGAAGGGCGATCGGGTGGGGACCTTCGCCTGGAACTCCCACCGCCATCTCGAGATCTACTGGGCCGCGCCGCTCCTGGGCGGGGTGCTCCACACGGTCAACATCCGGCTCTCGCCCCAGGACCTCACCTACATCATCAACCACGCGGGGGACTCGGTCCTCCTGGTGGACGCGAGCCTCTGGCCCATCATCGAGCCGATCCGGAAGGAGCTCAAAACGGTCCGGCGCTACATCATCATGCCCGACACCGCGGGCCCCATTCCGGCCGGAGTCCTCGAGTACGAGGCGCTCCTGCGGGAGGCCCGGCCCATGACCGAGTGGCCCCAGCTCGACGAGAACGACGCCTGCGGCATGTGCTACACCTCCGGCACCACGGGTCACCCGAAGGGCGTCGTGTACAGCCACCGGGCCATCTTCGTCCACTGCCTGGCCATGTGCATGACCGACTCCCTCGGCATCAGCGAGCGCGACGTGATCCTCCACATCGTCCCCATGTTCCACGCCAACGCCTGGTGCGTCCCCTTCGGGGGCGTCATGGTGGGCGCCACCCAGATCTTCGGCGGTCCCAACCCCCAGCCCCGCGACATCGCCGAGATCATCCAGGCCGAGAAGGTCACCTTCGTGGGCGCCGTCCCCACCGTCTGGATCGCCATCAAGGAGCTGGTGGAGAAGGAGGGGTTCGACCTCTCCTCGATCCGCTGCATCCCCATCGGCGGCTCGGCCGCGCCCCGGAGCCTGCTCGAGCTCTACGAGAAGAAATTCGGGGTCCGCATGACCCACGCCTGGGGGATGACGGAGACGAGCCCGCTCGGGACCATCTCGCGGCTCAAGTCCTACATGGAGGCGTGGCCCGACGACCAGCGCTTCGCCATGCGGGCCAAGCAGGGCTACGCCAGCGTCGGCGTGGAGCTCCGCGCCGTGGACGAGACCGGCCAGGAGGTCCCCTGGGACGGCAAAACCATGGGCGAGCTCCAGGTGCGCGGCCCCTGGATCGTCAAGGCCTACTACAACAACCCCGAGGGCGCCAAGCAGTTCACGCCGGACGGCTGGTTCCGGACGGGCGACGTCGTGACCATCGACGCGGAGGGGTACATCCAGATCGCCGACCGCACCAAGGACCTGATCAAGTCCGGCGGCGAGTGGATCTCGTCGATCGACATGGAGAGCATGCTCATGGCCCACCCGAAGGTCCTGGAAGCCGCCGTCATCGCCGTCCCCCACCCCAAGTGGGTGGAGCGCCCGCTCGCCTGCATCGTCCCCAGGCCCGAGTGTAAGGGCACGCTCACGCAGGAAGAGATCCTGGAGTTCCTGCGCCCCCAGGTCGCCAAGTGGTGGCTCCCCGATGAGGTGGTCTTCGTGGACGCCATCCCCAAGACCACCGTGGGCAAGTTCGACAAGAAGGTCCTCCGCGAGCAGTTCAAGGCCTGGCAGCCGAAGGGGTGACACTGCCCCTGGGCGCGGAAAAAGCGCCAGTTGACTTGGCCGCCAAATAGTGTTACAAAACGTCGGTAGATATGCGTAACTTCCGACGTTTCGTAACACACCGATGAAATACTCTAAGGCTGAGCAAGCCCTCCGTCTCGTGGAGAAGGCCGGCATCGTCCGCTCTCGTGACCTGGAGGCCCATGGCATCGCCCGAGAGCATGTGCGACGTCTCTATCGTCGGGGTCTGCTTACCCGGGTAGGACGAGGCCTCTACAGCGGTCCACAAGACCGTTTCACCGAGCACCACACCCTGGCCCAAGCCTGCAAACGAGTCCCGCACGGCGTCGTCTGCCTCCTCTCCGCTCTCCGTCTTCACGGGCTCACGACACAGACCCCGCACGAAATCTGGCTGGCCATCGGCTCGAAAGCGCGCTCCCCCAAGGAAAGCGCACTCGCGCTCCGGATCGTTCGCTTCTCCGGCAAGGCCCTGACCAGCGGTATCGAGGAGCGCCGGATCGAGGGCGTTACGGTCAAAGTCTATAGCCCCGCAAAGACCGTGGCAGATTGCTTCAAGCACCGGAATAAGATCGGCCTCGACGTCGCTCTGGAGGCGCTGCGAGACTCCTGGCGGCGGCGGCGCGCGACCATGGATGATCTCTGGCGCTACGCCGCGATGTGCCGGGTCAAGAACGTGATGCGGCCGTACCTGGAGTCACTGACGTGAACCGCCGGCAGCCGCGCGTGCCCTGGAAACGAACGACAGCGCCGTCAAGGTGTTAGGGGATGAGACGCTCCGGACCATCGCCCGCGAGCTCGTGCGAACCGTGCGGCAGAATGTCTCCATTGACTGGACGGTCAGGGAGAGCGTCCGGGCCAAACTCAGAACGCTGGTGAAACGCATCCTGCGCAAGCACGGCTACCCGCCCGATAAGGAGGAGAAGGCGACTCAGACCGTGCTGGAGCAGGCGGAGCTATTCGGCAAGGAATGGGCGGCCTAAGACACGGAGTCTCCTGATGGCCCAGGAGATCGCCACCCGTCTCCGAAGGCGATAGACACCCGGGCATGTTGTGCTATCATTCTGATAGCATCCAGGCGATCCTCGGAGGGAGTCAACAATGTCCAAGGTGCTCGTGCGGGACCTGAGTCCCGCGGCCCTCAACAGACTCAAGGCGCGTGCGCGAAAGCACGGCCGATCCCTTCAGGCGGAACTGAAGAGCATCTTGGAGCAGGCCGCACGCGTGGATACCGGGACTGCCCGCGCCCTGGCCGCGCGCATTCGCCAGCGGCTAGCCGGACGCTCACACACTGACAGCGTTGCGCTCCTTGCCGAGGATCGGCGGCGGTGAGCCGGTATGTTGTAGATGCCAGTGTTGCGGTGAAATGGTTCGTCCCCGAGGTCCATACCGATGCCTCCCGCCGATTGCTGGAAGAAGGTCATGAACTCGTTGCTCCCGATCTCCTCCTGCCCGAGGTCGGCAACATTATCTGGAAGAAGATCAGGCTCACCGAGGTCACCCTGGACGAAGGGCGGGAGATCCTGCGAGCGCTTCTGGCCGTCCCATTCGCCTTCCACCTTTCCGAGACCCTCCTGGAACCCGCCTTTGAGATCGCCAACGGCATCAACCGGAGCGTCTACGACAGCCTCTATCTAGCTCTCGCTCATCTCCAGAACTGCCGCATGGTGACCGCCGACCGTCGCCTTCATGACGTAGTGCACACCGGCCCATTCGCGGACAGCATTCGCTGGGTGGAGGACGAGCTCTAACTGAAATCGCTGCTCAAACAGCCCGAGCCCGCGGGCCCGCCTCAAGGGCTTCGTGCGTTGTCCCTCCTGGCATCATCATAGGAGGGAGATGTCCTGCGGGCGAAGGATTCTGCGAGCCGGGGGGCCGGCCCCCGCATCACGTGGCGCGGCGCTGGAAGCGGAAGTGGCGGGCCAGCCGCCGCCCGGCCCGGATCACCATGGGACGGCCGAGCGCCTTGGCGAGGTCCTCGAAGAGCGAGTAGGCGACCGGCGTGATCAAGAGCGTCAGGAGGAGCGAGAGGGTCTGCCCGCCGATCACCACGACGGCGATGGCACGCCGCTCCTCGGCCCCGGGGCCGCTGCCCACGGCGAGCGGCAGCATCCCGGCCACGAGGGCCAGCGTGGTCATCAGGATCGGCCGGAGCCGGTCGCGGTTCCCCTGCATGATCGCCGCCAGCCGTTCCATGCCCGCCGCGCGCAGGTTGTTCATGTGGTCGATCTGCAGGATGGCGTTCTTCTTCACCACGCCGAACAGGACGAGGATGCCCAGCGCCGAGTAGAGGTTCAGGGTGTTGCCCGTGTACCAGAGGGAGAGGAGCCCGAACGGCACCGACAGGGGGAGCGAGAGGAGGATCGTGACCGGGTGAACCAGGCTCTCGAACTGGGAGGCGAGGATCATGTACATGAAGATGATCGAGAGCAGGAACGCCCACAGGAACTCCACGAAGGTGCGGTCCAGCTCGCGCCCGCGTCCCGACACGGCCGTCGAGTAGCCCGGCGGGAGGTTCAGCTCGGTGGTGGCGGCGCGCAGAGCGGCGAGCCGGTCGGCCAGCGCGTACCCCGGCGCCACGGCGGCCCGGAGGCGGACCTCGCGCTGGCGGTCCAGCCGGTCGATGCGCGCGGCGGCCTGGGCCGGCGCGATGCGCACCAGGTTGTCCAGCCGGACGAGCCCGCTCCCCTCCCGCGGGACGTACAGCCGGGAGATCGTGGCGAGGTCGGTCCGGCCCGCCTCTGTCAGGCGGAGCTGGACGTCGTAGTCGTCGTTGACGGTGGGATCGCGGAAGCGCGAGACCTCCTGATCCCCGCCGACCATGAGCCGCAGGGCGGCCGCGATGTGCTCGGTGTCCACCCGCAGGTCGGCGGCCCGGGACCGGTCGATCTCGACCCGCAGCTCGGGCTTGTCGAGCCTCAGCGTCGTGTCGGCATCCACGATCCCCAGCGACTCCGATCGCGCGCGGAGACGCTCCGCGTACACGGCCAGCGCCCGGAGATCGGGGCCGCGGAGGACGAAGTCGATCTCGAACGTGCCCCCGCCGATGTTGAACGCGGGGGCGTTGCGCACCTGGGCGCGGATATCCGGGTACTTCCGGAGGCGCCGGCGGACCTCCTGCATGAGGTCGCGCTGGGTGTAGTTTCCCCGGAACGCCTCCAGGGGATCGCCGCTGGCCAGCCCGAGCCAGAACCGGCCGGGCGAGAAGATGCGCTCCCGGTGCGGCGCGATGCGAACGTACATCGTGCCCTGGTTCACCCGCCCCAGGAAGCCCCCGCCGGCCGAGCCCAGGACGAGCCGCACGCCGCGGATGGCCCGGACCTCGGCGTCGAGCGCCCGCATGATCTCGTCCATGGCCGCCAGGCTGATCCCCTCCGGCGCCGTCACGATCACCTCGAACTCGGCCTCGTCCACGTCCGTCGGGATGTAGTCCTGGCGCACCAGCGCGTAGAGGGGCACCGAGGAGGCGATGACGGCCAAGGACACCACGACCACCACCAGCCGGTGGCGCATGGCCCAGTCCAGGGACCGGGCGTAGCCGCGGTCCAGCCACGCGTAGAAGCCGCGCCGGGACCGCACCTCGCGCCGTTCCTCCTCGCCGGCGAGGTCCTCCGCCCGCAGGAGCCGCGCGCTCATCATCGGCGTCAGCGTGAAGGACACCAGCAGGCTCACCATGACCGCCACGGCGGCCGTGATGCCGAACTGGTAGAGGAAGCGGCCCGAGATGCTCGACATGAAGGCGACGGGGACGAAGATCACCACGAGGCTCAGCGTCGTCGCCATGACCGCCAGGCCGATGTCCGCCGTCGCCTCCCGCGCCGCCTGGAACGGCTTCAGCTTCTTCTCTTCCACGAAGCGGAAGATGTTCTCGAGCACGACGATGGCGTCGTCGATCACGATACCGACCATCAGGACGAGCGCCAGCATGGTCACGCTGTTCAGGGTGAAGTTGAGCGCCCGCATCATCCCGAAGGCGGAGATGACCGAGGCCGGGATGGCGACCGCGGCGATGACGGTCGAGCGCCAGCTCCGCATGAAGGCCAGCACCACGAGGCTCGCCAGGATGCTCCCGATGACCAGGTGCATGTTGATCTCGTGGAGCGCCGCGTAGATGTAGCGGGATTGATCGCGGATCACTTCGAGGCGGACGTCCGGCGGCAGCTGGGTCGCGATGCGCTCCAGGTTGGCCTTGGCGGCCTCGATGACGGCGATCGTGTTGGCGCCCGACTGGCGCCGCACCTCCAGGGTCACGGTCGGCACGCCGTTCAGTCGCGCGGCGGACCGCTGCTCCTTCGTGCCGTCCTCCGCCCGGCCGATGTCGCGCACCCGGACCGGCGCGCCGTCGATGGTGGTGATGACGAGGTCGTTGAACGCCTTCGGGTCGACCACGCGCCCCATCGTGCGGAGCGATTCTTCGCGCCACCCGGCGGTGACGTTGCCGCCTGGCACGTCGGCGTTCTGGCGGATCAGGGCCTCGCGGATCGCGGTGATGGGGATCTGGTAGGCCGAGAGTCGCTCGGCGTCTACCCAGACGTTGATGGCCCGGGCGAGGCCGCCGACGATCCGCACCTCCCCGACCCCCGACGAGCGCTCGAGCTGGACCTTCACGACCTTGTCGGCCAGCTCCGTCAGCTCCCGGAGCGACCGGTCGCCGGAGAGCGCGACGGTGAGCACCGGGGTCGAGTCGTTGTCGAACTTGGAGACCACGGGCGGCTTGGTGTCGCGCGGCAGATTGCGGAGCGCGGCGCTGACGCGGTCCCGGACGTCCTGGGCGGCCACGTCGATGTCCCGGTTGAGGTGGAACGTCACGATGACCACGGACGCGCCGGCGCCGGAGATGGAGCGAAGCTCGCTGATGCCCGCGACGGTGTTGACCGCCTCCTCGAGGCGCTGGGAGATCTGGGTCTCGACCTCCTCGGCCGAGGCGCCCGGCAACTCGGTGCGGACCGTCACCGTCGGGAGGTCCACCGCCGGGAAGCGATCCACTCCGAGGCGGAGATAGCTGGCGACCCCCGTGACGACGAGCGCCAGCACGATCATCGCGGCGAAGACCGGGCGGCGGATGCAGATTTCGGCGAGCTTCTGCACGGGAGGCGCCTAGGGAGCGATCGTGACGGGCTGGCCGCCGGTGAGGTTGCCGGGCTGGACGACGACGGGCTCTCCGGCGGCGAGCCCTTCGGCGATCTCCACGCGATCGCCGTCCCGCCGCCCTGTCCGCACGCGGGTCTCGCTGGCCCGGCCGTCGCGCACCGTGATCACCTTCTCGATCCCCGCGAAGACGATGATCGAGGACGCCGGGACCATCACGACCCGCCGGCCGGCCTGGGTGACGATCTCGGCCTTGGCGAAGGCGCCCGGCCGGAGGCGGCCGGGCTCGTTCGGCACCTCCGCCTCGATCATGAGCGTCCGGCTCTGCTCCTGGATCGCGGGGCTCAGCCGCGCCACCCGCCCCGCGTAGACGGTCGCGTCGCCCTCCACCGTGACGCGCACGGTCTGGCCCACGCGCACGCTCCCCGACTCGCGCTCCGGCACGGCGAGGCGCAGCCGGAGGGGATGGACCCGGACGACGGTCACCACGGCGGTGCCGGGGCTCAGGTACTCGCCGACGGACGCCTGGCGCTGGCTCACGGCGCCGTCGATGGGCGAGGCGAGCACCGTGTCGGCGAGCTGCTGGCGGGTGATCTCGACCTCGGTCCGGCGCTGGACGAGGAGCGCCTGGCGGTTTCGCACCTCCTCGACGGCGTCCTGGATGCGCCCCTCCGCCACCTCCAGCGCGGCGATCGCGGCGTCCAGCTGGGCGCGGGCGATGAACTTCTGCTCCCAGAGCTGGACCATCCGGTCGCGGGTCAGGCGCGCCTCGTCGAGAACCGCCCGCGCCTGGCGCACGAGCGCTGTCTCGGCAGGATCGACGCGATCGTCCGTTCCGTCGGGTGGAAGGCCCAGGCGGGCGCGCGCCTGCTTCAGCGCCGCCTCGGCCTGCTCGACGCGGAGACGGTAGTCGGTCGGGTCCAATCGGGCCACGGTCTGGCCCCGGCGGACGAGGCTCCCGAGATCCACGAGGAGCTCGCCCAGGCGGCCGGGGACCTTCAGCCCGAGGACTACCTGGTCTTCCGCCGCCAGCGTGCCGGTGGCAACGACCGTGTGGGCCATCTCCACCTCCTGGGCGGGAACGACACGCACCGGACGCGGGGCCGGCGCCGACGACCCGACCTTCTGCTGTCCGGCCGTGGCCGCCTGGTCTCCCTTGCACCCCACCGCGCCTACGAGGGCGGTCCATACCACGAGCCCCGCGATCACCGTCCTGTCCAGGTGCCGGGCGAACCGTGACATCACGGCTAGATGATACCCTGTTCAGACAGGGGCGTCCCGTCGACGACCCGCCGATAACCGAGGCGCGACAGGTCGATGGTGGAAAATCGGCCATCCAACAGCAGCTCGGACACGGCCAGCCCGACCGCGGGGGCGTGCATCAGACCGTGGCCGGAAAAGCCGCAGGCCACGTGGAAGTTCTCGAGCCCGCCGGTCCACGGGCCGATGATCGCGTTGCCGTCCAGGCGGTTCTGATCGTACAGGCCGGCCCAGCCGCGCTGGAGCTTGGCCGCCGCGAAGGCCGGCACGCGGCGGGCCAGGCTCGGCCAGACGACCCTGTCGAAGTAGCCGTAGTCCAACTCGAAATTGAACCCGGCCGGCTCCGCCATGTTCGGCAGCCCACCGACGAAGCCGGCCCCTTCCGGCTTGAAGAAGAGGCCGGAGAGATCCTTGGTGAGCGGCAGGGGCTCGACCTCCGCTCGCGTCTCGAAATAGTAGGCCATCCGCCGCAGCGGTTCCACCGGCAGCCGCATGCCGACCATGCGGCAGATCTCCGGCGCCCAGGCTCCCGCCGCATTGACCACCGCCCTGGCGCCGAGGCGGCCGCCCTTCTCGAGGCTCACCGCGCTGACTTTGCGCCCGCTCACCTCGAGCCCGACCACCCGGTCCTCCAGGTACACCGCGCCCTGACTCTGCGCCTTGCGGCGGAAGCCCAGGAGGGCGCTGTAGGGGTCCACCCAGCCGTCCTCCGGCGAGTGGCATCCCACGGCCACGTCGTCGAGGCCAAGCGACGGGAAGCGGCGCTTGAGCCCGTCGCGGTCGAGGAGTTCCACCGGGCAGCCGAGGTCGCGCTGGGTGCGAAAGTTCCGCTCGAGGATGGCGGCCTGCTCCGGAGAGTAGAGGAAGAGGTAGCCCCCGCGACGGAACCCGATCGGCGCCGGCTCGCCGCCCACGGCCATCAGCTGTTCGAAATCGCGGTACGCATCGAGGCTCAGGCGCGACATCGCGATGTTCTCGGGCAGGCTGAACAGGCGGCGGACGCCGCCGACCGCGCGGGGCGTGGAGGCGAACTCGTAGGTCGGGTCGGGCTCCACGACGCAGACCCGGCCGGCGCGGCCCTCGCGCGTCAGGTGGTAGGCGATGGAAGAGCCGACCACGCCGCCGCCGATGATCACGACGTCGTACATCGCGGGGGGTCAGGCGGGCCCGAGCCGCCGCTCCAGGCGCTGGGCGACCAGGGACATGGCGTACGTGCAGACGAAGTACACGATCGCGATGAAGGTGTACACCTCGAAGGCCCGGAACTCTCGCTCGGCGATGATCCGCGCCACCCGGGTCAGCTCCCGGTAGCCGATGATGTAGGCGAGGGAGGTGTCCATGAAGAGGACGATGAAGCGGGTGACGAGGGCCGGGATCATGTTCCGGATCGCCTGGGGGAGGATCACGTGGCGCATGGCCTGGGGATGAGTCAGGCCGGTGGAGATCGCCGCCTGCACCTGCCCCAGCGGGACCGACTGGATCCCCGCCCGGACGATCTCGGCCAGGTAGGCCGCCTCGAAGACGATGAAGGCGATGAGGGCGCTGGTGAAGTTGTCCAGGGGGCGGCCCGCGAGGATCGGGGCGAGGAAGTAGAACCAGAAGATGACCATGATCAGCGGCACGCCCCGGATGATCTCGATGTAGAGGACCGCCGGGTAGTGGAGGTACGGGCTCCGGGAGAGCCGGAGGGCGCCGGCCACCACGCCCAGGACAAACGAGGCGCCGATCGCCAGGACGGCCAGCTTCAGGGTATTGACGAACCCCGAGAGAAGGACCGGCCAGTTCCGGACGATGATGGTCCAGTCGAGGTCCATTACTCGCGCGTGGCGCCGCGCGCGATGAGACCCGGGATCGCGTACTGGCGCTCCATCCGGCTCATGAAGGCGGCGATGGTCAGGGAGATGGCGAGGTAGATCAGGGTGGCAGCGGTGACCGCCTCCAGTCCCTTGAAGGTGTAGGAGTTCACCTGCTGGGTCTGGAACGTGATCTCGGCGAAGCCGATGGTGACGGCCAAGGAGGAATTCTTGAAGATGCTGAGGAACTCAGTCGCCATGGGCGGGATGACGATCCTGAGGCCGACCGGGATCAGGACGTGGCGGTACACCTGGACCAGGCTGAGCCCCGACGACAGCGCCGCCTCAGTCTGCTGGCGGGGGATGGATTGGATCCCGGCGCGGATGGTCTCCCCGACGCGGGCCGATGTATAGACGCCGAGACCGGCCAGCGCAGCCAGGAATTCGTAGTTGAGGGTGAGGAGCGGCGTGTCGACGTTCAGGCTGTTCACGGCATCCCGGATCGGCCCCGCCGGGAGGATCTGCGGGACGGCGAAGTACCAGAAGAAGAGCTGGACGAGGAGGGGGGTATTTCTGAAAAATTCCACGTACGCCGTCGCCACCGCGCGCGGCACGCGCCAGGGCGCCGTCCTGAGGATGCCCAAGGCGATCCCCAGGACCAGGGCGATCACCCAGGCGAGCAGGGAGAGGATGATGGTGTTCTTGACCCCCTGGAGGAGCCAGTAGCCGAACGGGCTCTCCCAGAGAACGCTCCACCGGAAGTCGTACTGAAGCCCGAGAAACCCCGCGAGTAGCATGGGGAGGGGACCCCCTCACCCTGCCCTCTCCCCCGGCGGGGGAGAGGAAAAAGGTGAGGG
>Ga0209322_10000890_pt1 | contig 17385 bp, 19 predicted proteins | sample Rifsed19ft1_FD_184013 | JGI IMG/M metagenome (GOLD analysis project Ga0209322, IMG submission 184013) | Soil microbial communities from Rifle, Colorado, USA - sediment 19ft 1 (version 2) | ecosystem: Environmental > Terrestrial > Deep subsurface > Rock core/Sediment | place: Rifle, Colorado... | reverse complement strand
TGCCGCAGCTGCTGGAGGGGAGCATGACCCGCCACGTCGTCACCAACGTCCACCCGCAGGACGAGGCCTGGCGCTAGTACGGCGCCTAGCAGGGTGCTGAAAAGCGTCTTGGGGCTAACGCGGTTCGACAAGCTCACCGCGAACGGAATCTGAAACCCGTTCGTCCTGAGCCTGTCGAAGGACGTTTAAGCACCTTTCAGCACCCTGCTAGTACTTGGAGACGTTCAGCTCCTCGATCTTGCCCTGCACCATGTAGACCACGCGCTCGCAGATGTTCGTCACCCGGTCGGCGATGCGCTCCAGGTTGTGCGCCACCCAGGTGATGTGCGTCGCCCGCTCGATGGTGCGAGGGTCGTTGAGCATGTAGACCAGCAGCTCGCGGTAGACCTGGTCGTAGAGCGCGTCCACTTCGTCGTCCAGGTCGCAGATCGCCCGCGCCTTCTCGACGTCGTGCTGCTTGAAGGCCTCGAGGCTGCCGCGCAGCATGCGGATCGCCACCTCCGCCATGCGCGGTATGTCGACGTAGGGCTTCAGCGGCGGCTCGCCCGCCAGCATGATGGCGATCTTGGCGATGCCTTCGGCGTGGTCGGCCATCCGCTCGAGGTCGACGATGACGTGGAGGACGGCGACGATGGTGCGCAGGTCTGAGGCCAGCGGCTGCTGCGTCGCCATCAGCTCCAGACACTCCTCCTCGATGCGGTAGCGCTTCTCGTTGATCTTCATGTCGTCGGTGATGACGCGACGCGCCAGCTCCACGTCGCGGTTCTTCAGCGAATCGATGGAGCGCTCGATGGCCGTCTCGACCATCTCTGCCAGGATGAGCATGTCTTGCTGAATCTCGCTGAGCTGCCTTTCGAAGGCTGTGCGCGTCATTCTTCGACTCCCGAAACGAACTCGCTGATCAGGGCGGCAAGGCGGTCGCGGACGGAGCGGAACGCGGCCAAGCGCTCCTCTTCTTCGCCCTTCGCCGCCGAGGGGTCGGGCAGGCTCCAGTGCAGCTGGCGCGCCGCGCCGGGGAAGATCGGGCAGCTCTCGCGCGCCGCGTCGCAGACCGTGATGACGTAGTCGAACCGCTCGCCGTCGAAGCCGCGGACGTCTTTCGCCGCCTGCGCCGAGACGTCGATGCCTTTCTCGGCCATCGCCCGCACCGCCAGGGGGTGAAGGCGGCCCGGGCTCGTGCCGGCGCTGTAGGCCTGAAAGTCGGTGCCGTCCCGCTGGCGCAAGAGCGCCTCCGCCATCTGGCTGCGGGCCGAGTTGTGCGTGCAGAGGAAGAGAACGCGCTTCATGGTTCGCTGCCTGGCCTGCGTCCCCTCCTTAGCCGAAGCGACCGGTGATGTAGTCCTCAGTGCGCTGGTCCTTCGGGTTGGTGAATATCTCCCGCGTCGCGCCGAACTCGATCATCTCGCCGGCGCGGTCGGCCGCCATCATCATCACCGCCGTGTAGTCGGAGACGCGCGCCGCCTGCTGCATGTTGTGCGTGACGATGACGATAGTGTAGTCCTTCGCCAGCTCCCGCATCAGGTCCTCGATGCGCAGCGTCGCGATCGGGTCCAGGGCGCTGCACGGCTCGTCCATGAGGATGACCTCCGGCTCGACGGCCAGGGCGCGAGCGATGCACAGACGCTGCTGCTGACCGCCGGAGAGGGCGAGGGCGTTCTCGTACAGCTTGTCCTTCACCTCGTCCCAGAGGGCGGCGCGCACCAGGGCGCGCTCGACGATCTCGTCCAGGCGGCCGCGGATGCCGTTGATCCGCACGCCGAAGGCGACGTTCTCGAAAACGGACTTCGGGAACGGGTTCGGCTTCTGGAACACCATGCCGATGCGCCGGCGCACCTCCACGGCGTCGACCTCCTTCGCGTAGAGGTCATCGCCCTCGAAGAGGACCTCTCCCTCCGCCCGGAAGGTAGGTATGAGGTCGTTCATGCGGTTGAGGCAGCGAATGAGGGTGCTCTTGCCGCAGCCGGAGGGCCCGATGATCGCCGTGATGCGCTTGGCGGCGATGCGCAGGCTGACGTCGCGCAGGGCCTGAAAGGAGCCATACCAGACGCTCAGGCCCCGGAGCTCCAGGGCCAGGTCCTCTTCTTCGCGCGCCGTCTCCGCCACCGGCGCCATTGTAGCCCGAGCTTGCAGCTCGGCAATGAAACGCGGCGTCTCGACCTTCAGCTGCGGATTTACCATCTTCTCTTCCCCTCGAAGTAGTTGCGCAGGACTATGGCGATGGCGTTCATCGTCAGCAGGACGACGAGGAGGACGATGATGCCGGCCGCCGCCGTCGTGGCGAACGCCGCCTGCGGGCGCGAGATCCAGTTGTAGATCTGGATCGGCAGCACGGTGAACGGCGAGCGCGGGCTCGTCGGGTCGAAGGCGACGAAGGTCAGCGCGCCGATCATGATCAGCGGCGCCGTCTCGCCGATGGCGCGCGAGAGGGCGAGGATGACGCCGGTCAGCATCGTCGGCAGCGCCGGCACCAGCACCTGGAAGCGAACCGCCTGCCAGGGCGTCGCGCCGACGGCCAGCGCCGCCTCCCGGATCGAAGGCGGCACGGCCCGCAGGCCCTCGCGCGCCGCGACGATGACGATAGGCAGGACGAGCAGCGCCATCGTCAGCGAGCCCGCCAGCACCACGCGCCCCAGGTCCATCAGACGCACGAACAGCGCCAGCCCCAGGAGGCCGTAGATAATCGACGGCACGCCGGCGAGGTTGTTGATGTTCGTCTCGATGACGCGCGTCAGCCAGTTGCGCGGTGCGAACTCCTCCAGGTAGATCGCCGCGCCGATGCCGATGGGCACTGCGAAGAGGGCTGTGAAAGCCATCATCCAGAGCGTCCCGAGCAGGGCGGACTTGATCCCGGCCTGATCGGCGAAGCGGGACGGGTAGCTGTTGAGAAAGTCCCAGCTCACGCGGCCGATGCCGTTCGCGCTCACCGTGATGATCAGGACGGCCAGAGCAACGATGCCGAAGAGCGTGGCAGCCAGGCAGACGTACTTGAAGACGCCGCCCTTCAGTCGCCGCGCCACCACATGACGCCCCCTGAGAGTGACAGACGCTGCGCTCACTCGTACTCCTCCCGAAAGCGCGCCAGGAGCCACTGGGCGAAGACGTTCATCACCAGCGTGCTCAGGAAGAGCATCATCCCCACGGCGAAGATCGTGCTGTACTCCAGGGTGCCGCGCGGCGTGTCGCCGAGGCTGACCTGGACGATGAAGGCAGCCATCGCCTGCATGCCCTCCAGCGGGTTCCAGCTCAGGTTGGGCTGGTTCCCGGCGGCGATGGTGACGATCATCGTCTCGCCCACGGCGCGGGAGATGGCGAGGATCGACGCGGCGACGATGCCGGAGAGAGCCGCCGGGACGACGACCCGCGTCGCCACCTCGAACCGGTTGGCCCCGACGGCGTAGGCGCCCTCACGCAGGGCCTGCGGCACCGCACGCATCGCATCCTCGCTAAGCGAGCTGACGAGGGGCAGGATCATGACCCCCATGGCGATGCTGGCGCTGAGGGCGTTGAACAGGCTCACGTCGCTGCCGAAGAAGAAGCGAACGATCTCTGGCGAAATGAACCGCAGGGCGAAGTAGCCGTAGATGACGGTCGGTATGCCGGCCAGGATCTCCAGCACGGGCTTCACGAGCCTGCGAACGGTGGGGTGGGCGTACTCGCTCAGGTAGATGGCGGCCGCCAGGCCCAGGGGCAGGGCGATGACCATCGCCAGGATAGCGATGAGGAACGTCGCGTTGAGCAGGGGCAGGACGCCGAAGTGCTTCTCGCCGATGAGCGGCGTCCACTCCGTCCCCGTCAGGAACTCGACGATGCTGATCTCCTTGAAGAAGTTGTAGGTCTCCTCGAAGAGCACCAGCACGATGCCGAGGGTCGTGAAGATGGAGACGATGGCGCAGGCGAAGAGGAAGGCGTAGACGGGCCACTCCCGTGCCCGCCTGAGGGCGATGCGGCCTGGCCGCGATGGCCATCCGGCCGCCCTGGCGCCGGCGTTTCCCGCCGCCTCGGCGCTCAACCCACGTCTCCCTTTGCACTGGCTCGGGCCGGATCCCTAGAGCGGCGGCCCGGCCCGAGGATACTCGCGCTCCGTCTTACCGGCTACGGCTTAGAGAGCAGCTGCTCCAGGGTCTCGCCCGCCGCGGCCGTCGCGTACATCGTGCCCGGCTTGCGGCTCGTCCAGCGCGCCGTCGCCAGCGTGTAGACCCGGTCAGGGAACTTCACGTAGCCCACGTCGGCCGAAAGCGTGGCGGCGTTCCGCATGTAGAAGTCGACGAAGGCCTTCACCTCCGGCTTCTCGGCGTCGCTCTTCTTCACGTAGATGAAGAGCGGTCGCGCCAGCGGGTAGGTGCCGTTCTCGACCGTCGCCGCCGAGGGGCTGACGCAGCCGCCGCCCTTGCCCTGGTCGACCTTCAGAGCCTTGATCTTGCTCGAGTTCTCGATGTAGTAGGCGAGGCCAAAGTAGCCGAGGGCGTTCTTGTCGCCGGCGACGCCCGTGACCAGGACGTTGTCGTCCTCGCTCTGCGTGAAGTCGGCGCGGCTCTGCTTTGCCTTGCCGTTGACGTGCTCGGTGAAGTAGTCGAACGTGCCGGAGTCGGCGCCGGGGCCAAACAGCTTGAGGTCGGCGGCTGGCCAGGCGGCGTTGACCTGGTTCCACTTCGTGATCGAGCCCTGGGCCGGCTGGTCCCACATCGTCTTCAGCTCCGCGACCGTGATGCATGTCACCCAGTCGTTCTGCGGGTTGACGACAACGCTCAGCGCGTCGTAGGCGACGGGTATCTCGATGTACTCGATGCCCTTAGCGGCGCAGGCGTCGATCTCGGTCTTCGTTATCGGCCGAGAAGCGTCGCTGATCGCCGTCTCGCCGTTGCAGAACCGCTTGAAGCCGCCGCCCGTGCCGGAGATGCCCACCGTAACCTTCACGTTCCGCTGTGCCTTGCGGAACTCCTCGGCCACGGCCTCCGTGATCGGGTAGACCGTGCTCGAGCCGTCGACGTCGATGGTGCCGCTCAGGGGCACGGCGGTTGGTGTCGCCTCCGTGTCGCCGCCGCCGCAGGCGACGACGAGCGCGGCCAGGGCCGCCGCTGCGGCGCCGGCCAGCCAGAAGCCTCTCTTGAAAAGAAGTGCCAGCGAAGGATGGGTCAAGTTCGGTTCTCCTGCAGTCTCGGTATTCATGTCTACTCCCCAGGTTAGCCAGCGATGGTTAAGGCGGCGTTAACGCCCATGAACGGCCGGTAAACTACCCGCCGACGCGACGCGCTCCTCGACGCTCAGGCTCCCGAGATGGGACGCGGTTAAGGCGGCGTAAAACCTCTCGGAGCCCGTCAGGGCCGGGCGACAGGGAGCGAGAAGCTGAAGGTGGAGCCGCGGCCCAGCTCGCTCTCCGCCTTGACGCTGCCGCCGTGCGCCTCCACGGTGTGCTTGACGACGGCGAGGCCGATGCCGCTGCCGCCGCTGGCGCGGGAGTGATCGACCTTGTAGAAGCGCTCGAAGATGCGCGGCAAGTCCTCCGCCGCGACGCCGATGCCTGTATCGCTGACCTTGACCACCAGCCGGTCGCCGGCCCGCTCCGCGGACACGGTCACGGCGCCGCCTTCCGGCGTGAACTTGATCGCGTTGTGCACCAGGTTGCTCAGCGCCCGCTCCAGGCGTCTCGCGTCCAGGTCGGCGCTGCCGACGTCCTCCCCGACGCGCAGCGAAAGGCTGACGCCCTTTCGCTCCGCCTGCGGCCGCAGGTGCTCCGCCACGTCGCTCAGCAGGGCGGCGACGTCCGCCGGCGCGACGACGAGGGGCACCTCGCCCGACTCGATGCGCGACAGCTCCAGCAGCTCCTCGACCAGCTGGATCAGGCGATCGACCTCGTCGTCGGCGCGGTCGAGGAACTCGTGCGCCAGCTTCGGCTCCTCGATGGCGCCGGCGGCCAGCGTCTCGATGACCGACTTGAGGCCCGCCAGGGGCGTGCGCAGCTCGTGCGAGACGTTGGCGACGAAGTCGCGCCGCACCAGCTCCGTCCGCCGCACGTCCGTCAGGTCGTGGAAGACGACGAGGACGGCCCAGTCGCCGCCGCCGACTATGGGCGTGGTTACGGCTTGCAGGTACTGACGCCCCGGCCGCTCGATGACGTTGACGTGACGCTCGCCGCGGTCGCGGCTGGCCCGCACCGCGTCCAGGACCTGCTCGTTGGGCATGTACCAGACGAACGGCTTGCCGGCGACCTCCGCCGCCGGCCGCTGGAAGAGGCGCTCGGCGGCGACGTTGGCGTAGAGCACGCGCAGGTCGCCATCTAAGGCGACGACGGCGTCGATGCTGCTGTTGAGGGCCGCCTCCAACCGTCCTCGCTGCGCCGAGGCGTCGGTCATCTGCTCCTGCACCGCGTCCGCCATGCGGTTGAAGGCGTCCGCAAGCTCGCCGGCCTCGCCGGCGGGCCGCGGCCAGACGCGGGCGCCGAAGTCGCCGGCGGCGATGGCGGCCGCCGCCTGCTTCACCGAAGCCAGCGGCCGCAGCAGCGAGCGGCTGGCCAGGACGCCCAGCAGGCCGGCGACGGCTCCCAGGACGAGGCCGGCTATGAGGAGCGACTCGGCGCCGTCCAGCAGGGCCGCGAGGGCGAGGGCCGCCGCGACGAGCGAGGCCGCGGCGAGGGGGATGCGGAGGCGCAGGCTGCTCAACTACCCCTCGAAGCGGTAGCCGACGCCGCGCACCGTGATCAGGCGCACCGGCTTCGCCGGCTCCGCCTCGATCTTCTGGCGCAACCAGCGGATGTGCACGTCGACGGTGCGGGAGTCGCCGAGGAAATCGTAGCCCCAGACATCGCGCAGAAGCTGCTCGCGCGTGAAGGCGCGGCCGCGGTTGCGGACGAAGTAGAGCAGCAGCTCCAGCTCCTTCGGCTTCAGCTCCAGGGGCCGGCCGTCGCGCCGCGCCTCGCGCCGCTTCAGGTCGATCTCCAGGTCGCCCGTCGCCAGGACCTCGGTCTCCGCCGTGGGCTCCACGCGCCGCAGCAGGGCGCGGACGCGCGCCAGCAGCTCGCGCATGCCGAAGGGCTTGGTCACGTAGTCGTCGGCGCCGATCTCCAGCCCCACCACCTTGTCGATCTCCTCGCCCTTCGCCGTGAGCATGAGGATGGGCACGCTCATCTCCCGCCGCAGGGCGCGGCAGACCTCCAGGCCGTCCATCACCGGCAGCATGAGGTCGAGGACGAGGAGGTCGGGGCGGCGCGAGCGGGCGACGTCGAGGGCGGCGCCGCCGTCGGCGGCCGTGAGGACGCGGTAGCCCTCGCGCTCCAGGTTGTACTTCAGCGCCGCGACGAGCGTCGGCTCGTCGTCGACGACCAGGACGGTGCGCGCGGGGCTGTTCACAGCACCATCATATCGAAGCCCTTGCCTTCCTCCGCAACATAGGTCTCGGCCCGGGCAGAGTGCGGTTTCTGAGGCGTGCACTCTGAACTCTGCATTCTGTATTGGCGAAGAGTGCCTGCCGATATACTGAACCTACGATGAGCATTCGCACGCGCGGCATCAACCACCCGGCCCTCTTCGGCCTCAGCTACGAGAAGACGATCGACTTCTACACGCGCGTCCTCGGCATGCGCCTGGTGCTGGAGCAGCCCAATCTGGACGACCCCGACTCGGTCCACCTCTTCTTCGAGGCGGGGCCGGGCCAGTTCATCGCCTACTTCGTGCCGAAGCCGGGCAAGGAGATCGCCGGCCGCGTCCAGTCCGGCGCCCTCAACCACGTCGCCCTTAACCTGGACGGCCCCCTGGAGGAGGCGATGGAGGCGCTCCGCCGTGAGGGAGTGCCCTTCAGCGGCCCCATCGACCGCGGCTACGAGCGCTCTGTCTACTTCCGCGACCCCAACGGCGTCGTCATCGAGCTGCTGACCTGGATCACGCTCGTGCCCGAGGGCGCAGACGAAGGCGACCTCATCCTCGCCGCGCAGGCGAAGCGCCTGGCCCGCGGCGCCTACGCCATCGAGGACGAGGACGTGCGCGCCGCTATCGCCGAGCTCAATCCGTGACCGGCGGCTCCTTAAGCTCTACGAAGCGCCAAGCGCGCGCCTCACGAGTCGCTCCGCCCGCTCGCCCAGGCGCAGCGCCAGCGCCGCGTCCCGCCCGGCCGCGCTCATCTTGCGCCACGTCTTCCGCAGCACAGCGACCATCTTCTCGTCGTCGATGCGCTCCCAGTCCAGATCGAGCTGCGTCTCCAGGAAGACCAGGCACAGCCCGTCCTCAAGCGTCTGTGCCTCGGGGTCCGTCTTAAGACGCTCCTTGCGGATGATGCGACGTGTCCGGTCGATGCTGGCGGCATCGTAACCCGCCGCCCGGAGGATCTCAGCGGCGCGCTCGGCGTGAAGGTCGTGCAGCGCGCGTCGCCAGCTGAGGTAGCCCTGGCGACCGTCCGGATAGCTGGAGCGCGGAACCCGCCAGCGCTCGATGTGGTGGGCGCGCGCCGCGAGCAGTAGCGCCTCCGAGGCGTCGGGGCGCAGGCGCAGGATCCACTCCGTCAGCAGCTCGGCGTGGGCCAACTCCTTCGGCCGGGTCTCGCCGCGCACCACCAGGCGGTTAGGATCCTCACCGTTTGCCGCGTCGATGGCGGCGATAGCCCCGCGAAAGCGCGCCTCATCCGTCACTGTCGCGACGCTGAGCTGGGGAAAACGCGGGTCGGGCATGGAATCGTCGGCGGCTCGAACTAGCGGCACGTCAGCCAGGTGAGGCAAGTATACAGCGCCACGCCATCGCCACTTGACGATCTCCTCCGCTTGGCAGAACATCGTGCCGACAGAGCCGCCCTGGCGTGACAGCGCCTCTACGACGCGCACCATCGTCTCGATCTCCACCTCGGCGCCGCCGAGGGCGCTGGAGGGCCGGCGGCCCGATGCGCATCGCGCGGGTCATCTTCCCAACCGCGCGGTCGGCGTGGCAACCTGCACCTCCTGAAGGCGCGCCTGGAGCGCGCCCGACTGGCTGACCATCAGCCCATTGAAGCCGGCGCGCTTTTCTGCTTAAGTCGTTCTGCCCCGCGGGTGCCGTCTCGGCCTGTAGATCAGAGGGGAGTCAGTGCAAATGCGGTTCACCAAGGAGCTGTCGATCAACGCGCCGCCGGACAAGGTCTTCGCCTACGTCTCGGACATCTCCCGCCACCCCGAGTGGGCGGCGCACAAGCTGAAGATCGAGCCGGCCGCCACGGGGTCGGTCGGCGTCGGCGCCAAGTTCAGCAGCGTCGGCCACCAGATGGGCATGGACTCCCGCGACGAAGTGACGGTGACGGAGCACTCGCCGGCGCAGCGCTTCAGCTATGAAGCCCGGAGCAAGGAAGGCCTCTTCCGCCACGTCATCGAGCTTCGCCCGCAGGAGGCGGGGACGCGAGTCGCCAAGAGCATGGAAGTGCTGGAGGCGAGCCTCATGACCAAGCTCATGACGCCGCTGATCATGTTCATGGCGCCGGGCGTCCTCAGCGGCGACCTAAAGCGGATCAAGCAGCGCGTCGAGCAGTAGGCTCCGCTATCCTGAAGGCGTGACCCGTCGCGCCGTAGCCCTCGTTTCAGACCTCCTCTTCGCCTCGAACATCGAGGCGACGCTGGGCCGCGCCGGCTACGAGGTCGTCACCGTCGAGGACGTCGACGCGCTGGCGCAGGCGCTGGCCGCCGGGGACACGCAAGTCGTCATCCTCGACCTGCACGCCGGCTCGGACGCCAAAGCCGTCGTCCAGCGGGCGAAGGGGGTGCCAGTGCTCGCCTTCGGCCGGCACACGGCGGCGCCGCTGCTGCGCTCCGCCCGCGCCGCCGGCTGCGCCGGTGTCGTCGCCCGCTCGACCTTCGTCGAGGAGATGACCGACCTCGTCGAGCGCCTGGCCTCCCCTTCGCAGACGCGCTGACTCCCAACCCCCGGCCCCCGACCCCTGCTATACTTGCCAGGCAGCGCATGATTCCCGCCCTCAAGACCGCCTACGAAGTCGTCATCGGGCTCGAAGTCCACGCCCAGGTAAAGACGCGCTCTAAGATGTTCTGCCGCTGCAGCGCTGACTACAGCGGTGCTGAGCCCAACACGCACGTCTGTCCCGTCTGCCTCGGCATGCCCGGCGTCCTGCCCGTCATCAACGCCGCCGCCGTCGAGGCGACGATCATGACCGGCCTCGCCCTCAACTGCGAGATACCGGAGCGGGCGAAGTTCGACCGCAAGAACTACCCCTACCCGGACCTCATGAAGGGCTACCAGATCTCCGAGTACGACATGCCTCTCTGCCGCAACGGCCACCTGGACGTCGAGGTCGAGGGCCAGACGCGGCGCATCCGCGTCAACCGCGTCCACCTGGAGGAGGACACGGCGCGGCTGCTCCACCGCACGGACGGCAGCGGCGACGGCTACTCGCTGCTGGACGTCAACCGCGCCGGCATGCCGCTGATGGAGATCGTCACGGAGCCGGACGCGCGCTCGCCGGCGGAGGCCATCGCCTACCTGACGAAGCTGCGCCAGATCCTGCGCTACCTGGACGTGAGCGACGCGAACATGGAGGAGGGCAGCTTCCGCTGCGAGCCGAACCTCAGCCTGCGGCCGCGCGGCGCGAGCGAGCTCGGCGCCAAGGTTGAGCTGAAGAACCTGAACAGCTTTCGCGCCGCCCACCGCGCCATGGAGTTCGAGGTCGAGCGCCAGGGGCGCGTCCTCGAAGGCGGCGGCCGCATCGTCCAGGAGACGCGCGGCTGGCGCGAGGAGGCGGGCGAGACGGCCAGCCAGCGCTCCAAGGAGTTCGCCCACGACTACCGCTACTTCCCGGAGCCCGACCTGCCGCCGATCGCCGTCTCGCGCGCCCGGGTGGCGGAGCTGCGCCACCGCCTGCCGGAGTTGCCCGACGCCCGCCGCCAGCGGTTTGTTCAGGACTACGACTTCACGTCAATCGATGTGGAGTCACTCACCGAATCGAAGGCAGTCGCCGACTACTTTGAGGCGGCCCTTTCGTCAGCACTTGCGAAAGCTCCCGGCAAGAGGCAACTGCTTCCTAGACTCGTGAAGAACTGGCTTCTTCGGGACCTGAATAGCCTGCTGCACAACGACAACCTCGAGGTCGACGAGTCGCCAGTTTCGTCTGAGCGGTTGGCCGAACTGGTACTGCTTGTCGAAAGTGGGGCCATCAGCGGTACGGCTGGCCGGGAGGTGCTTGCCACAATGTATGCGACGCGCCAGGACGCCGCGTCGATCGTGACCGAGCGCGGCCTCGGCAAGATCGAGGACGAGAACGTGGTCGCCGAGGCCGTGCGCAAGGTCATCGCGGCGAACGCCAAGGCCGTCGCCGACTACCGCGCCGGCAAGACGGAGGCCCTCAAGGCGCTCATGGGCCCCGTGATGAAGGAGACGCGCGGCCGGGCCAACGCCGCCGAGGTGCAGGCTATGCTACGCGCTGAGCTAGATCGAGGCTGACGGGCGCTCGGTTTGGCAGAAGGAAGGGAAGCCTTATAATTCGCCAGACGATGCGAACCCTGCGCAGCGCTAGCTTCATCAAGTGGTTCTACCTCGGCATGCACATCAAGCGCTGGCTGGCGCTGGTGCTGCTCGGCGTGACGATAATGGGCCTCGGCTTCGGCTACGTCCTGCGCGAGGTCTACCTCAACTACACCTTCCCTGACTGGGTGTACTACGTCACACTGCAGTTCATCCCGCGTTTCGTGCGCGGCGCCCTCTTCATCGGCGTCGCCCTCGGCCTCATCACGTTCGGCGTCTGGAAGCTGCAGATCTCCCTCCTCGCCGCGGTGGGCCGCGCGCCGCGCGACGAGGGCCTGCTCGAGACGATCTACAACTTCCGCTACCGCGCCCGCGGGCCAAAGGTCGTCGCCATCGGCGGCGGCACCGGCCTGCCCGTCCTCCTGCGCGGCCTCAAGGAGCGCACGAGCAACCTGACGGCCATCGTCACCGTCGGCGATGACGGCGGCTCCTCCGGCCGCCTGCGCCGCGAGCTGGGCGTCCTGCCGCCCGGCGACGTGCGCAACTGCATCGCCGCCTTGGCGGAGGCGGAGCCGCTGATGACGCGCCTCTTCCAGTACCGCTTCAACGAGGGCTCCGGCCTGGAGGGTCACAGCTTCGGCAACCTGTTCATCGTCGCCATGTCCGGCATCACCGGCAACTTCGAGGAGGCGGTGCGGGAGACGAGCCGCGTCCTCGCCGTGCGCGGCTTCATCCTCCCCTCCTCCCTCAACCACGTCACCGTTCACGCCCGCACCGAGGATGAGCAGACGATCAGCGGCGAGTCGAACATCCCCCTGGGCGGCAAGCGCATCCGCGAGGTCTTCCTCCAGCCCGCGAACGTCCAGGCCAACCCGGAGGCGATCCGCGCCATCCTGGAGGCGGACGTGGTGGTCTGCGGGCCCGGCAGCCTCCTCACCAGCGTGCTGCCCAACCTCCTCGTCGACGGCATACGCCAGGCGCTCGCCATCTCCCAGGCGACGAAGATCTACGTCTGCAACGTCGCCACGCAGCAGGGCGAGACGGACGGCTTCAGGGTCAGCGACCACTTCGAGACGCTGGTGCGCCACATCGGGCCTGGGCTCTTCGACTACGTCCTCGCCAACGACAACGTCGCCGGGCCGCTGCCGGAGGCCTGGCACTCCCAGCCCGTGGTCGTCGACGCGCCGGTGGTGGACGGAGCGCGCGTCGTCACGGCGGACGTCGTGGCGGAGAAGTACCGCTTCCACCACGACTCCGAGAAGCTGGCCGCGGCGATCATGAAGCTCTACGGTGAAGGCAGGCCGGCTCCCGAGCCCCCCCTCGAACTGGCCGTCGCCCAGCCGACGCGCTAGACTGAGGCGAATGGACTTCCACGATTACCTGAACCTGGGCCAGATGCTCGTCTCCGCGGTGCTGATCCTGGTCATCCTCCTCCAGGCGAAGGGCTCCGGCTTCGGCGCGGGGCTGGGCGGCACCACCTCGTCCTTCCGCACGCGTCGCGGCCTGGAGAAGACGCTGTTCCAGGCAACGATCTTCCTCGTGATCGTCTTCCTCGCCATGTCCGCCTGGAGCGTCAAGGAGTTCTAAGCGAGCGTCCGGTGAAGCCTCCCCAGGTGGGCCAGACGCCAACGCCGTGCCGAGTCGACGCGGTCGCTGGCTCTTCCTGATCGTCCTCCTCGGCGGCGTCGGCGCCTTCACGGGCCTCTGGTACGCGGCGACAGGCGGCTCCGGCGGCAGCGACCCGGCCTTCGGCGGTCTTTACGTCGAGGGTGTGGCCGGCGCGCCTTCCCGCATTAACCCCCTCTTCGCGGCCCAGAACGAGGTAGACGAGGCGCTGGCCTCCCTCATCTTCGCCGGCCTCACCCGCCTGGACGAGCAGGGCACGCCGCTGCCCGACCTCGCCGAGGACTGGACGGTCAGCGCCGATGGCCGAACGTACACCTTCCGCCTGCGCGAGGGCCTCGTCTGGCAGGACGGCGCGCCCCTGACCGCCGACGACGTGATCTTCACCTACGGCCTCCTGCAATCGCCCGGCCTGCGCTCGCCGCCGGCGCTGAGCAGGCTCCTGGCGGAAGCGACGATGGCACGCAAGGACAGCCTGACGGTCACCATCCAGCTGCCGCAGCCCTTCGCGCCGCTGCCGGCTCACCTGACGCTGGGCATCCTGCCCCTGCACCTGCTGGGGGACATCCCGCCAGCCGCGCTGTTCGACGCGCCCTTCAACCTGCAGCCCGTCGGAGCCGGGCCCTACCGGCTGGAGGAGCTGACGGGCGAGCGCGCCCGGCTCGAGGCGAACCCGGCCTACCACCTGCGCCAGCCCTTCGTCCAGCGCCTGGAGCTGCGTTTCTATCGCGACGAGAGCGCCCTCATCGCCGCCCTTAAGAGCCGCGACGTCCAGGGCGCCTTCTTCCGCGCGCCCCTCAGCGCCGGCGACCTCGTCTACCTGGAGCGTCGCGGCGACCTGCGCCAGTCGACGCTGCCGACAGGCGCGGTGACCTTCGTCTACCTGAACCTGCGCCTGCCCATCTTCGAGGACCGCCGCGTGCGTCAGGCCCTGCTCTACGCCCTCGACCGCGGCGCCATCATCGAGGAGGCCCTGGGCGGCCAGGCCCTGCCGGCCGACTCGCCCATCGCGCCGGGGAGCTGGGCCTACGCGCCCTCGCTCGGCCGCTACGAGACGGACCCGGAGATCGCCGGCCTGCTCCTGGACGAGGCCGGCTGGCGCCTGGACGGGCGCGGCGTGCGCACCAAGGAAGGCGTCGAGCTGGCCTTCACGCTCGCCTGCACGTCCGACCCGCAGCAGGTGGCGCTGGCCCGCGCCATCGCCAAGCGCTGGAGCGAGGTCGGCGCGCGCGTCGTCGTCGCGCCCAGCGGCACGACGACGCTGGTGCGCGACCTGCTGGAGCCGCGCCGCTACGAGGCCGCCCTCTTCGTCCGCGCCGGCGACGCCGACCCGGACCCCTACCCGGCGTGGCACAGCACCCAGACCGGCTCCAAGGGCGGCAACCTCAGCTTGCTCAACGACCAGCGCTTCGACCGCATCCTGGAGGAGGCGCGGCTGCTCGCCTCGCAGGCGCGGCGCAGGGACCTCTACGGCGAGGTCCAGGAGCTCTTCGCCCAGGAGGTGCCCGCCATCCCCCTCTTCGCCTCGACTTCGCTCTACGTCCAGAAGGCCTCGCTCCAGGGCGTCCGCGTCGGCCTGCTGGAGGGCGCCGGCGCCCGCTTCTGGCAGGTGCACGAATGGTACCTGAAGACGACTCGCTAAGCGGCTCCCGACGCGTTATCACGCTGCTCACGGACTTCGGCCTGAGCGACGCCTACGTCGGCGTCATGAAGGGCGTCATCCTCTCGCGCGCGCCGAGCGCGAGCATCGTCGACCTCACGCACGAGGTGGCGCCGCAAGCGATCACGCAAGGCGCGTTCCTCCTGGAGACCGCCCTTCGACAGGCTCAGGACGCAGCCTGGCGCTTCTTCCCGGCGGCCAGCGTCCATCTCGCCGTCGTCGACCCGGGCGTCGGCACGCCGCGACGCCGCCTTGCCCTGAGCGCCGGCGGCCACTACTTCGTCGGGCCGGACAACGGCGTGCTCTCGGCGGCGCTGCCGGCGTCGACACGGGGCAGCCGACGGCCCGGCGAGTCCTACGAGAGCCGCACCGTCAGTCTGACGGCCGAGGTCATCGCCGTCGCCATCGAGAACGAGGCGCTGCTGCTCCGCCCCGTCAGCGCCACCTTCGAGGCGCGCGACGCCTTCGCGCCGGCGGCCGCCCACCTCGCAGCCGGCGGCGCGCTGGCCGACCTCGGCCCGCGCGTGCACGAGGCGAAGGCGCTGCCTGCCTTCCGGGCGCCGGTGCTGGGCGAAGGCCTGGAGGGCCGCGTGATCCACGTCGACCGCTTTGGCAACCTGATCACCGACATCCTCGTCGGCGACCTGCCGTCACAGCCGGCGTTCAGCGTCGCCGGCCGGCGGCTGCGCCTCGCAGAGACGTACGCGGCCGCTTCCGGGCTCGCGGCCATCGTCGGCAGTAGCGGCTTCGTCGAGATCGCCCTGCCCATGGCAAGCGCCGCCGCGGTGCTCGGGCTCGGCCCCGGCGACCGGGTCAAAGTAACAGGTAACAGGTAACAAGAACGCATCGTCAGGGCGGGGTGGGGTGGACTTGTTACCTGTTACTTGTTACTTGTAACTCGCGATGCGCATCGTCTTCCTCGGCTCGCCCGCCTTCGCGCTGCCGTCCCTCGAAGCGCTGCTCGCCAGCGGCCACGAGGTCGTCGCCGTCGTCAGCCAGCCGGACCGGCCGGCCGGCCGCGGCCACCGGCCGACGCCGCCGCCCGCGAAGCTGCTGGCGCAGGCGCGCGGCATCGCCGTCATCCAGGCGGAGAACGTCAGCGAGCCGGGGCGAGTGGAGCAGCTGCGCGCCCTGGCGCCGGACGTCTTCGTCGTCGCCGCCTTCGGCCAGATCCTGCGTCAGCGGCTGCTGGACGTGCCCAGGCGCGGCTGCCTCAACGTCCACGCCTCACTCTTGCCGCGACACCGGGGCGCGGCGCCCATCGCCGCCGCCATCCTCGCCGGCGACGAGGCCACAGGCGTGACGGTCATGGAGGTCGTGCGCGCCCTGGACGCCGGGCCCGTCGTCGCCCAGCTGCGGGAGCCGATCTCGCCCTTCGACACAACGGGCACGCTGGAGGAACGCCTGGCGCGCGCCGGCGGTCGCCTCCTGGGCGAGACCCTGGACGACTGGTACGCCGGCCGCCTGCAGCCAACACCGCAGGACGACTCCATCGTCACGTACGCGCCGCAGATCCGCCGCGCCGACGCCCGCATCGACTGGTCGCGGCCGGCCGTCGAGCTCTGGCGCCGCGTCCGCGCCTACAACCCCTGGCCTGTCGCCTTCACGACCCTTCGACAGGCTCAGGGCGCCGCCTGGCGCGGCGAGGAGCTGCGCGTCCTGGAGGCCTGGCCTCTGCAGGGCGACAGCGGCAGCGAGCCGGGCACGGTCCTGGCGCCGGAGCGCCTGCCGGAGGATGCGGGAGACGAAGAAGCGTTCTCGGTGCAGACCGGCGACGGCCGCCTGGCGGTCCGCAAGCTGCAGCGCCCCGGACGCCGCGTCCTGAGCGGCCTCGAGTTCCTGCGGGGCGAGAGAGGCCTGGTCGGCCAGCGCTTCGGCGACTAGGACTATTCTGCGGCCGGCGCCTCTTCGGCAGCGGGCGCGGCCGGCTCCTCGGCCTCGGGCGCGGCCGCCTCTTCCTCCTCGACCACCAGGCGCGGCGCCGCGACCTTGACCACGACGACGTCGGCGTCGTTGAGCACGGTCACGTTCGCCGGCACGCTCAGGTCGCGCACGTGGATCGCCGTCTCGAGCTCCGCGAGAGGCGTTATGTCGACCTCGATGCGCGCCGGGATGTCCAGCGGCAGCGCCTCGACGTGCAGCGCCTCGATGCCGCTCACCAGGACGCCGCTGTAGGTCTCCACCGCCTCCGAGCGGCCGACGACGACCAGGGGCACGTCGGCGCGCATCTTCTCGCGCAGCGAGACCTGGTAGAAGTCGGCGTGCAATGGGCTGCTGGTCAGCGCGTGGCGCTGTATGTGGTGCACCACGACCGGCCGGGCACCGCGCTCGCCCGCCACCTTGACGTCGATGACCTCGTTGGCGGCGGCGGCGCGCAGCGTCTTCTCCAGCTCCTCCATGCTCACCTGCACGGCGACGGAGCTGAGGCCGTGGCCGTAGATGTTCGCCGGCAGCACGCCGGCGCGGCGCAACTGCTTAACCTTCTTGCCTGCCACCTGGCGCGGCTCAACGGAGAGCTCTTTGCGAGCCATGGTCTACCTCCGGGTCAATCGATTCAGCGATGGGAGCGGCCGAAGACCGCCTGCGCCAGGCGCCTGGCGACGAAGTAGCCGGCGCCGAAGGCGAAGGCCGCCGGCAGAGTCAGGAAAGCGTGGACGTTGCCGCTGACCCGCGGCGCCAGGAGGA
>Ga0209322_10000884_pt1 | contig 17480 bp, 15 predicted proteins | sample Rifsed19ft1_FD_184013 | JGI IMG/M metagenome (GOLD analysis project Ga0209322, IMG submission 184013) | Soil microbial communities from Rifle, Colorado, USA - sediment 19ft 1 (version 2) | ecosystem: Environmental > Terrestrial > Deep subsurface > Rock core/Sediment | place: Rifle, Colorado... | reverse complement strand
AACGAAGCTTGTGAGTTCGTAGAACGAAGTTTGTGAGTTCGTAGAACGAACTGCCTTAAGTGCTTGAATTTTAGGGTTCAGGATCATGCGGATTCGCATATTCATCCATTCGATACTCTTCCATTGATCCTTTTAGTTTATTGATCTTCATATACGTCTTATTCACCCTTTCCAATACTAATTTCATTACATCATTCATTTCTCCTATCATTTCTTCCATACTTCTTATTCTGCGGGAAAAATTCTCCATTCTATTATTTATATTTTGTAATGATGTTTCTAAGTCATCTTCACAGCCAATAGATTCATTCTCCAAATCGGAATATTCTATAAATCCTCGACTACTTATATTATTACACGTGTCTTTATCTTTATTATCTTCTGATGGAACATTATTCGTAAATTTAGCTTTCTTCGTTTCGACTATTAATTCGGCCATATCACCTATTTCGTAATTTATATTATCTCTGTTCTGGCTGGTGTCTCCCCTTGCCCCCCATATTTCCTCTATTTTCTTTTGCAATTCTTCTATTGATTGCTCATTAGCGACTTCGACTGTTCCCACGGCCGAAGGAACTTGTGGCGGAGATTTCGTTGCACTTATAACGCCTACGAACTCACGAGCCACAACTTCGGTCTTAGGTACGGCCTCCAGTACTATGCTATTCTCTCTTCCCGTTGGAGTCTCCATTTTATCGTTTGATATTTAATATCTATATATTATTCAATTTTTATTTCAATATTTAATTTACTTACAATTTACTTATTGTTATCATATCTCTCTCTATTTCTTCCTTCCTCTTTCTTTCCATTATTGTTATTATTTCTTCCTCTTTTGCCCATTCTAAAAATGCCATTAATCCTGATTGAAATATATTATTAAATCCCTCTTTATTGTATTTTTTCCATATCGTTCCATATGTTAATGAAACATGTTCGTCGCTTCCTTCGCCATATTCCCATTTCTGGTCATTTAATTGTAATATTATATTCGGTATTTCTAATTCTGAAATTTTCGATAACCAATCCTTAACTAGTTTATATTCTGATATATCTACTCCCGATGCCCATAAATGTGCGGTATCTATTCCTAATCCTATTCTATTATAATAGCTTTTTGTTTTTATTATTTTAAATAATGCTTTTATATTTTTTAGTTCGGTATATTTATATTTATCAGTTTTCCCATAACTATTCATTTCTAAATAGATTGTTACCAGTGGTAGATCTAACCTATCTACAATTTCTTGGGAATTAGATACATCGTTTTCTATTATTTCATCTAATGCTGAGACTATTTTATTCACTGATTTATTCGGTAAATGTATTATTAATCCTTCTGCCATTATTTCCCTACTTATTTCTAATTCTTTTTTTATATTCATTATCGTAAATTTATGCCTATATCCGTATAAATGGTCCAAATGTGATCCGTGCACTAATTTTTTTACTCCCATTTCCTTTATTTCCTTTTTTTCTTCGGGGTTATATATTTCGTAAGAATTATTCGGACCTATTACATAAATCTGAATATATGTAAATCCATATTTTTCTATTAATTCCTGTTGCTCTTTTATATTTATTTTCTCTCTTATATGATAACCTAAGTTCATTTTGTTGCTATATATAAAAAAATATATATTCTGATATTATGTTGAACTTATTTATTATAGTGTTAGTCAATATTTTAATGTATTTTTGAGTGTTTTGAGCGGTTTGATATTTACTATTATTGAATTATCTAAATTTTCGTTTAGATAAATATTCATGACGGAATATTCGTTGTCAACTAGACCGCTTGGGGGTTCCAAATTACTAAAATCATATTGTAAAGTGCTATTAATTATACGATGTTCTTCTTTGAATATTTGTTTAGAGTGTTGATTACTTGAATCTATTGCTTCATTGGTGATTATTGAATCTATTGCCATAATCCCCAATATCAAATAGATCTTTTTTTATTATAATAATATCAATTTCAATTTTTTATCTGATATTTAATTTAAATATTTCCCTTATTCTATCTCCACCTTCTTCTTTTTCTATTTCGCCAGTTAATTTATTTATGAGTTTCATATAATATATTACATTACCAGTTTTTTTTCCATGTTCATCCAATTCTTTTGTCCATATTATATATTTATCATTTACCTTATATGATTTTGCTAATATTTCTCTAAATTCTTCTATTTCTTTAGTACTCATTGGTTTGTTGAATACCGGTTGCAAATCAGTCATTATGATTGATCTTTATATTATTTATGTTATATATTTTAAATATATTGAAAATCCGTCATAATATAAAAATGCTAATGCTTCCGCTGATACGAATAATTTTACCTTATTATTCTGATTTATTTTATTCTCTGAGTCATATTTAAGATAAAATTCTTTCGCTCGTGATGTTTGTAAATATCCAGTCATCATTTTTCCGCCAGGTAATAAATTAAATGGTGCTATCATTTTGCCACAATCATCAGGAGTTACTATATGCTCATTCATTAATGGTATATGTTGATTATAAAATGCTGGAGATAACATTGGATATAATTCGACACCAAATGCTTTAAATCCTACCTTTTCAACCACATTTCCACATTTTAAAAATTTTATTGTTCTTATCACTACCTGTTGTACTGGATTAACTATTGGATTATTAATTACTGTTACGTGCGGTAATTCTTCCACTGTTATCTTTGAATATTTATGCCAATTATCAAACGATTCTTCATTCTCCAATGGTTTAAATCCAAATTTCAAATATTCTATTCCATATTTTAGTCCACTTAGATGAATTTCTCCTTCACTACCGCTTAATATTTCGATATGTCGTTTATTTATTTTTATCACTGACATTAGTCTCCTATTCATAAATAGATCGTGAATCTCCGAATTCACATATATATTTTTTGTATATAATTCAATTCCCTCTATTTTAAAACTTGTTATTCCTGATGACACCACATTGTCGTTCACATCTATCGCCTGTATTATTCGCCTTAATGGTGCCAGATATATATCTATATTTCGCTGTGCTGTTCTTATTAATATATTATTTAAACTACTACTCACATCTCTATTAAACCAAAATAATAATGGTATCCATAATTCTAATTTTGGTTGATAAAATTTTGGAGTTTGGGCTCCATTCTTATATTCTAATTTTTGTTTTACTTGCTGGTCAACCATATAAAATTCTCCCTGTAATGTATCTTCACGCCCCAATGATCGGTAATATCCTATTTTTTTACTCGGTTGCACATGAAAATCGTTGAATGATATATCATCGGTCACATAATCTGCTATATCTAGATTATCTACATTTAATGTTGTCCTTTCAAATAGCCGCATTCCTGGTAAATCACAATATCTATATCGCAATGATCCTTCTGGTGCATTTTCTTTTATTCCTATTTCTTGAAATAATACTCGTACAACCATATCATTTAACCAATGTCCTTCATTTCCCTGTAAATTGAATCTTATTTTTGTTGTATTTGTTCCATCGACTAATTGTGTTATCCCACCATCTCCTTTTAATGTTTTAAAATATTCATAGGCTATCGCCACATGTGGTCGATATGTTGATACCATCGCAAAATTATGCGTTTGTGATATATCTTTGACTGTTGGTCGTACATCTTCCAAATTTCTTTTCTTATTCTCTTCTTCTATTTGTTTTAGTCGTTGTCGTAATTGTTTTGTTAATACTAAATAACTATCTTGTTCACCCGAATATGAATCCAATATTATATAAATACCCTTTGACATTTTAAAATTTGATTCTTATATAATATTATATATAAAGTCTATTTAAATTTTAATTAAAGTAAAATGTTGAATGCTGGAGGATTAAATATTAAATTATGCAATTGGGGGTTAGTTCTTAAATTAGATGATCTTAAAAAAATTCTAAATCATGATTATTTTAATTTTCTTAAAAAATTAACTATTAAAACTGAACAAAAAGTTGGTCCTCCTAAAATTGCTCACTCTTATAAATTTGTTTCGTGCAATAATACCAAATATATTTGTCTTCCCAGAACTCTTATTAATTCTTTCATTAATTTTGATTTAGCTACTGTTATTGATAATAAACTTTCTCTTGGTAGTCGTACACTTGATGGACGCGTTGATTTTGTTGGTAATCTTTTCCCGAATCAATCACTCATTTGTGATTGGCTTTGTCAAAATATTTTTACTAAAGAAAAAATCTCTAAAGGTGATGCTGGTTGTATTATTGATCTTATGGCTGGTCTTGGTAAAACTTTTGTTGCTGGTGGTGTTATCGAAAAATTAAAATTACGCACCCTTTATATTGTTCCTCGCATTCATTTACAACAACAGGCTATTAATGATTTGACTCCTATTTTAGATTGTTCTGTTATTGGTTCTTCTGCTGATATTTCGGAAGATATTTCAGTTGTTGTTATTAATTCGGCTCTTAAATTTTCAGATGATGTTTTTAATTCTTATGGCTTGGTTATATTCGATGAAATTCATATGTATTGCGGACAAGTATTCAGAAATATTTTCTTTAAAGCTCAAACTTCTTGTGTTTTAGGCATGACTGCTACTTCCCATCATCGACTTGATAATTTTGATTCTCTTTATTATAAATTGGTTGGCCCAGTTGTTTCGGCTAAGGATTTACCGAATTATGATCCTGATATTGATCGTTTTAAGGGAGAAGTAAAAGTTATATTATTTACAGGCCCAGTTAAAACCTTTTATAATGATAAAACTGATAAACCTGATACTCAAAAAACTATTGGACAATTTATTGATGATGATAATAGAAATAAATTAATCGTTCGTGAAGCAAAACTTTTATATAATGATCCTAATTCTTTTACTTATATTTTTGTTGAACATAGAAGACATGTACTTAAACTGTTTGAACTTATTTCTAATGAATTGGGAATAGATGCTGTTAGTGATATTTCCTCATTAATGGGTAATGCCTCTGATAATGATCGACTACTCGCTACTAAATCCCGAATTATTGTTACTACCTATTGTTATTCCGGAACTGGTATTTCTTATGTTCGAATGAATTCTGCTATCTTTGCCACTCCTAGACGCTCTAATTATGAACAAATTTGTAGACGTGTTACCCGTAAAGGCTCCGATACTAATATCATCCGAAAATATGTTGATATTGTTGATACCTCTTGCTTTCTCAAATATCAATATTATAGTAGAAAAAAAGTTTATGATTATTTTAATTATGATATTCACAAATCATCTATTAATTCAAAGGATTTATAAATTTATTATGATATGGTTAAAATAATATGTTATATACACTATTTTTTATTGTTCTCTGGTTGGAGGGATTGGGTATTCATTTCACATTAATGAATACTCTTTTTTTATTTAGAAATTAAAGAATTTAAGATCATATTAAGTTAGATAAAATACTTTTTTATATTATGTATTTATATATATATGTATATAAATTATCACCGACCCATACATGACTGAAATTAAAGTTATTGAATTAAAGGAGGATATTAAAAATTTTCATAAATTTACACCTGATGATTTAGATTCTTTTATAGATAGATTATCCCTTATTAATATTGATAAATATCATTTGGATAATTTTAAATTCATGATTCAATTATTTATTAATTTTAAGGATCTACTTAATCATCCGAATATTAAGGAACTATTATTGAGAAAAATTATTTTAATTGGTCAAACTTTCTTTCGAAAAAAATCCAGTCGTGATGCTGGTTCTTTTGTCTTGATTCCTATCATTACTAATGATAAAAAAGATTTAAATTCTATCAGGGTACATTTTGATATTCCTATATTTTGCAATGTTATATTAAAAAATGTGTATTTTAATTTTGTTTCCGCTGTTGGTCAAGAAATTATGGTTGTTGGTCTTCAGATGAATCCTTTCTGTTCTAAGGATTCCGATTATTATCTATCTGACGAATTTAATATTGGTCTTTTTAATCATGATTATTTGGCCAAATCGTGCTCTTTTCTACCCGATTTACCTACGCCATCTAATTTATCGGGAAAATCTATATTTTTCTTTAAAGATGATCCTAATATTATTGATAATATTTTTGACTTTTTTATAAAATATATTAAATATTTTTATTCATCTGAAAATCAACTCAAAATTAATTCTATTTTAAGTATTAAATCACAAAAAGTATTATTACAGATCCCCATTAAGCACAAATATGGCGAACTATCCTCGTTAATTGATCCTAAATTGATGCGATTTATTAAATTAATTGATGATTTACTTAAAATTAATAGTTATGTGCAAACGTCTTATTATAAAAGTAATTTATTACATACTCTTCATTCGGCTAATTTATTTAACATTTATTTTATATTTCTTATTTTAGGCTCAGATAATGAAATTCTTAATGCTATTCAAAATTATCGTGAGAGTCTTTTAAGATCGGATGCTATCAAAGCTAATTTACGAAAAAAGATCAATGCCCTTAATCTTCTTATCAGTTACAAATCTATTATCGAGGATAAATTCGGTATTCAAAAATTAAAAGAAATTGAAAAATCTATCACCAAGGTTGGACTTTATAAAACTGTGCTCACATCTTCATCTCTAATTAATGCTTTACCTGATAAAGAAAAACAAATGGTTATTAATATTTATGAAAAAAAATTAAAATATATTGAAGAAATTGCCAAAAATAATTGTCCTCATGTTAAACTTTATCGTAAATTCAGATCCGCGAAATTTATTGGAAATATTTCTAATATTTATGCTGATTTGAAAAAATTCTTTAAAGTTAATAAAATTGTTAATTATTACACTGATAAAAGAAATCTTAAATCTTTAACCGATATTAATAATACTTTTATTAAATGTAATAATTGTGGTTTCGATCTTATTTGTCCTCATTTTGCTGATTATACTGAACTTCAATTAGGATCACCTAATCTTTCATTCAATGATTTTAAAAATAAATTATTCATGTATATTGATCAAATTCCTTATCTCGGTAATTATTATTGTTTTATTTGTGGAGAAGTTATTGCTAATGCGGAAATTTTCGAAACTGATAAAGTTACTATCGATGAATTTTCACTTAGATCCTCTATTGATGATGAGTTAAGAAAACAAATGTGGGGAGAAATGCTCGGAACTATTAGAAATTTTAATTTTAACCCTGTTGTTGATTCATCAAAAATTCATAATGATATGGTTAATGTTTGTTATGATTATATTGCCGATATCGAACAACAACTTATCAAATCCAAAACTAATACTTCTGAAGATATACACAATAAAAAAAAATTATTTATTACTATTTATGCTTATGCTTATATGGTTAATTTTGTTATTAATAATAAAAATATTGATGTTTCTCTCAAATTTTCTAAAAAATTATTAGATAGTTCTAAACTTATTGATTTACTCAAACATATACTTTTTGCTATCATTAATACTAAAAATATTTTAATTAATAAGATTTCAGGTATTACTTCCGAATTTATTAAAAATAAATTAATCGATGCTTATAAATTAGTCTCTGGAAAAATTTCTATTATACCTACTCATATAACTACTTATGATTCTTATAATGATATTTTAATTGATCCTATTTATAAATATATTTTCTTTATTACTCATTTAGGCAAAGCCTATAAAAAATCTGATGAAGTTAGTCAATTAGAAAAAATACTTAACATTAATTTAAAGAAGGATCTATTAAGTTATAATGATATTTATGATCATATTGTCGCACCTCATCTTTCATCCGTTGTGGCTTTTGATTCCATACCTAATTTCGAATATGGAAAATCTATTGATCTTGATAAAATTATCAAAAGTTATAAAGCTAAAAGTTTTCATCATTTTTATGATAAAATTAAATTATCCCTGCCTTTTACTTTTATTTATGATGATTCCGGAAATTTTTCTGATCCTTTTTTGAAATATTCTAAATCTTCTTCTGATATTCTATTTCATGAATCTCAACTTAATCTGTTTTTACATACTTTTCAGACTTTTTCTTCTGGTCAGTCTTATGTTGATTATTCTTTTAAATATATTCCAACTTCTCTGGGATTGTTATTCGATGAAAATGGACAGAAACATCTTTGGAATATTTTTATCTTTAATTCTTTAGAATTAACTAAGTTTGATTTAATTAATAAAACTGATCTTAAATATCCTTTTGATGATATTAGATGCTCAGTTTGTGGCATATTAAGATCCGACAGTAATAAACTTAGTTCTGATAAAATTATTCAGTCACTCAAATTTAGAGAAGATATTGAAAATTTCTTTAATTTTTATGAAAATAGATGTCCCGAAGGTGGATTACATACTTTTGTTAATGATATATGTAGTAAATGTAAATTTTCTCCTAAATTTCTCAAAAATATTTATTCTTCTGATGCTAAACTTTTTTATGATGAATACAAAGAAAAATATCTTATCGAAAAAAAAGAAGCTCACATATATGAAATTAAAATTCTTAAAAAAGAAATTAAACCCTCCCTTGATTTTTCTGATCAATTTAATAAATGGAATTTTAATTATAATTCTGTTCTAGAATTTAGCAAACTTCTTAAACTGAATAATTATGCCCTTGTTAATCTTGCATCCATTGAAAAAATTAATTATGATGATGTTCTTAGTGGGTCGTATATTCCTCTCGAAATTGATAATGTTAATAATCCCAGAATATTTAAGCTTGATTCATATTTACAAAAATTAATTTTTGAATATAATAGATTAAGAACTTATGGATTAATGGGTAAACCTCCTGATTATCTTACCTCGATCATTAACGAAGGGGAGATTAGACCTCATGAATATTCTTCTCTTAATAATTGGTTACCGATTATTTATGATGATATTACTCCGAAAATTCTTTGGTTTAAGCAAAATAAAAAACCTAAAGAAGTTGTTGAATTCATTATTCAATATATTATTGATTTATGCCTTAAAATCTATAATGCTGAACAAAAAGAAACCAAAAAATTAAGGGAATCTTTTGTACGTTATATTATTAATCATATACTTCAACTGGATAAAAATACCACTTTATATAAACGATTTAATTTTAATATATTTGTTAAAAAGGGTGAACAGTTTAAAGAATTTCATGAATATAATCCAAATTATGATGATGAATCTGGTATTGAAAGATCTGATGATCTTAAATCGGATGAATTAGGTGATACGGTTAAACCCTTCAAAAATCATTTTGATATTGATATTGTTGATGATAAAGAATTTGAAGAAGCTGAATTAGGTGATAATGATATTGATGCTGGTGATAATTATGGACTTAATTAATTTTGATATTCAAAATATTTTTTTATTTTTTCTGCCTTGTTCCCTAATTTTCTTTTCCCTATTGGTATTTCTTCCATCTTATTATAGTCTAATAATTTATTTAATCTCATTTTTCCTAATATTTCTTTTGCACTTTTTTGTGATATTCCTGGGATACACGCTAATAATCTTATCTCTGTATTCTTATCTATATGTGTTAAACTATCTATCACATAATTTGATATCGGTTTTCCACTTGTGTATTTTAACTTTTCTATTTCTGCCTCTTTTTTTATCACCTTTTTTATGCTACTTTGCGATATATAATTATCCGCTGTTAGCGTTGATATTCCTCTAAAACATGACCACATTTCTCTCACTATATCGATATCCTTTTTCTTTTCCTTTTTTAGTATTACGTCTAGTTTAGGTATTTCTGTATCTAGATTATATAGTTCCCCATATATTTTATCGATTATATAATTTATTGTTGTTTCCAAATATCTCCTTATTGATTCTATCATTCTTGCCAATTTTTGGACCGTATGTAACGGACTATTCGTCTCGATTATGTGAATATTATCCCGAAACATTAGATGAAATATTGCACTTTCTATATATTTATATGGCATATTGCTGTAATGTTTATCCGGCGAAGGATATGCCTCGCCCTCTACTATAAAAAACAATTGACATTTCGTTTTTTCTCTTAATTCTATCATTGCATCCTTGTTTCCGTAGCGTCCATCTTTTATACTTGATGCAAAATCTTCTAATGTCTTTCTTTCGAAACATGCTATTATCTTATTTTTTTCATCGATTATTATATAATCCCCTATAGCTATTCGCTGCACTTCGTAACCTATATTATACATTTCGGTTTCTAAATAGGGAATTGATGCTCTTTCCCTATCATCGATTATTAATTTTAACCTCATTTTTAACAGAATAATAATTGGCTAATCTTGAACTTAATAGTTACCTCGTACACTAGTGCACTAACTCACCGAACTTAACGGATGAACTCCGTTTTTTAATTTCTTTAGTTTTAATTGATATATTTATTAATATATTAATATATTAAATTAATAAATTGGTACGAAATTGGTTTTTAAAATAAAAATGATTATCTATTTATCTATTTATTTTTTTATAAAAAAATATTTTTCTCCAAAGATGAGTAATCAATTATAATCAAAATTCTAATGAGGTATATTCATCATTTGTAACACTTGATTAGCTACCTGTTGTACTTGTCCATTGGCTTTATTATTACATATTATATCTACACATATTATTTGTAATTCTCGGTATTTTTGATATTCGTCATATCCACTCTGATGACAATTGGTCCACAGTCGGCCATATTGATTAATCCCTACAATCCCTACATTACAATTAACTATGTATTTTTTTATTCTATTATTATATCGCTTTAGAATCATCTCTAATATGTTTAGCAATGAATTACTCGGCTTTTCCCATATCGTTAATCTCCATTCAATTAATTTTCTTATTCTCCAAAAAGATAACCCGATCAAATTTCCGTCCTTTGCTAAATCATATATTTGGACACTTAAAACATTATCTAAATGATCCATATATCGTAATGTTTCTTTATCGTATTTCATTAATTCAGTTATGACTAACCTCACTGTTTTTTCCACATTATATGTTTTATTACATTCTCGTTCCAACACGTCTTCCATAAAATCAGACATCACTTTATTATGTAGATATATTTATTTCAATTTTAGTTTTAACTAAATTCCTTCGATACACATATATAAATATTTTTTATTTTAATCGCTATAAATATATAGTCTTATATATATATTATTATAAATGGTTGATTATTCTAAATTTAAGGGACCTACTCCAGATATCACCTATGATATCGATATTGGGTTACCCTATGGTAAAATGCCCGATGAGGCTTTAATGGCCAAATTCGAACAAACTAATGAAATTGATGATGTTGATGAAATATATGATAATTATGGTAGATCGGTTTTAAAAGACACAAGGGTGGATCCTCCCGCTTTCGAATATGAGGAACCTAGAAAATCAATAAATAATAAAGGATTTATAAATAGTCGTTATTATGGAGGTAGGGGAGAATATAATTATCCAGCTCATCCGGAAATTAATACTGAACTGACGGAAAAAGATCCGAGAAGAACTTTTACTGATCCAGATTTTAGAGAATTACGTATGCAAGAAGATGCTAGAATGCGATTTGTTCGATGGGGTTCTGGAAATGATGATAATGTCATATCTGGTGGCCATTTACGTGAAAATCAAGTTAGAGATTCTAAAAAACATATGTTTAAATTAGTTAAACCTCGTCTGCGGATTTTCTCTACTTCTATGGATGGTAGAAGAGAAGGTCTTCGGAGATCCTATGCTCATAAAAGCGTTGGGAGAGATGTTGATTATGATAAAACTTATGGTGATATTATTAAGGATTGGGCTTTAAATCCTCAAAGGAAAACTATTATTCTTTCTAATGACCTAATTAGAAATTCGAAATGGTATCATCAACATACTCCAGATCATATTTTTACTGTTGCTAAATATGGAGAAGATCCTCGAAAAATGAGACTTAATATTTCCGAAAATAAGGTACAAATGTATGAGGGGGATTCTGGCAAATATTCTCATGATTTAACTTGTGATGAACTAACTATGGTTTATAAACATATTGGAACTCTTATGGGCATACTCGTTAATCAAAAACATCAAATTCAATTAGATACCGAAAAAACTGAAAGCAATGATGCTCAAATTCGCAAATTATCAGAACTTAGAAGCGATATTGAACGATTACTTTTTGAAACTGTTCATGATTCTGATTGGTCTTCGTCAGATACTACTCAGTCGAGAAAACAACCTAGTGCTAAATCACATAAACCTGTTATGTGCAATCGTGATGATTTGAGACCTGCTAATTATTATCATGAAGCTATGCTTATGTTTAAATCTATTAACCCTTCCAGTGATATTGTAAGTGTTAAATTTAGTTCGACAAATGATTCTGAACCAGCTAAATTACACAGTACGGAAACTTTAGCCAGAAAAACTTGCAAAAGACTTATTAAATCAGGCATTCAGGATACTATTATGGAAGTTGATGGTACTTCTTTGACTATTAAATCATACAAATCTCCAGCTACTCAGCCGAATGAGAATAAAAAACAATCTGTTAATCCTGAAGAATTTGGTAGCCAAGAAGATTCTACTCAAAATCGAAAAGTTAGCCATATTCAACAACGTGGCCCTGATCCTAATGATACAGAAACAAATAGTCCCTTAATCCCCACCCTTGATAATTCTTATATTGACCATTTTAGCGGACGTACTGGTAGATTAGATAATAAACTTAAAATCCGCAGATATTCTGATCATGAAAATAATGAAGTTGAGCCATTATTGACTACAAAAAATTCCGCCTAAAATTTCATAAAAAATATAATAGTTTAATATAAGGTAAGTACACAAGTTCCTTTGGCCGTCCATCTTAGACATTGATTTCAGCAAGCCTTGTCATAATTAACTCCGCCAGCTGAAGATATATGGGTGATAATGATTCCGGTTCAGAATATTTCTTTAGTTTTTCGATTACTGAAGGAACTACTTCACTTAATTTTTTATAGGGATACTTAGAATAAATATCATACCATGTGCCTTCAACTATGTCTTCGACAATAGTTAACGCAAGTGCAAGAGTTTCTTCATCAAATATATAGTTATGCCACAATTCATTTTTTAATATAAGATATATTCTTTGGGCTTTTCTTTCTGCCGATCTTGCAGGATAGCAACCGGGACGGCCCTCAGGGTCAGGAACCCCGAAGAAAAGCGTTTCACGTATTTTTCCCTTTGCCGTATATTTATCGAACAGAGATCCGTCATAATAAACTGTTTTCCCCCTCAATGTTCCTAGCAACATATCCATATCAATTGAATGATTTATTATAGAAAAGCCAATTTCAATTTTTTTTATATTGAATATAATCGAGATTTATATATAGTCAGATATAGTGGTAATAGCCTATTATTTAATCATGAATAAAGATAATTATAGTCCGCAAATTATTGATATGTTTGAAATTATTGGTTGTTATTTTGTTGATGTTTATTATAATCATTTATATATTTCAGCCAAAAATATATTTAAACAAAAACGCAAAATTGATGATAGCTTTACTGATGAATACAAAAGTGCCGTATATGCTTATATGAAAGGTGTTAAGACAGATAAAAAATATTATCTCAAAACTGTTAAAGGTATTCATACTTATTTTCAAAATTCAACCAGATTTTCTATTATCAGTCTTGCTGATTTTGTTTCCCTTCTTATTCGTCTATTTCTACCCAAAGAGCATAGTGTTGGATTATCCGATAGTGAGAAGGAATTCTTTTTAAATAAAATTATTACTGATATTATTACAGAATTTGGTACTATTGTTATTCAGCCAGATAAATTAAAAATGATAATTGATGATCACACTAATCAAATTAATACATCTATATTGACCCAAGAGATTGTTAATGTTCAAATTCTTGAAAGAGAGAAAATATTTACTCAGTTTATTAAAAAAATTATTCAAAAATCTGATAATCTTCCAGTTGATGTTATTGAAAAATTAAAAGATAATTTTGGTAAAGTTTTACGTCAAAAATGTTCGCTTGAGAAAAAAAATGATAAATTAACATCTCATATTAGTCAATTAATGAAATATATTAAATCAAAAGAATCTGATATTATTGATCTTAATGCCCAATTAAATAAATTACAATCAGAATTATTTAATACTAAAAAGGAATTAGTAAATCTTAAAAATAATAATATTATTAATTTCTCAGTTTCAAGATCTGAAGGCATTCAAGTTCCACCGACAGGGAGCACGGTGGCTGCGGAGGGATTCGGGACTCCCCCTTATTCCGAAGACAATATTGCCCATAGATCAGAGCACAAATCAGAACACAAATCAGAACACAAATCAGAACACAAATCAGAACACAAATCAGAGAACAAATCAGGGCACTCAGCGGATTATGTTCCTATCAATTCTGATCAAAAGGTGGGTTTCCCATTTGCTCGACCGAAGGTCGATAGATTTATCACCAGCGAAGAAAAAGGAGGACCAAAAATAAGTAATGGTGTATCCCCCAGCAGTGTGATATTAGATCCTCCCCCGATTGAAGGAGATGAAGAAATTGAAGAAATTAAAGAAACTGAAAAAAATGAAGAATTTGAAGAAAATGAAAAAAATATGATTGATATTCCTGATAAATCTGCGTTTAAAGGAATTGCTAAGTCTCCGTCAATGATGTACGAACTGACGGGCGAAAATATTGATGAATCTTACTCAGATGATGCCCCTAAAGATGTAAATAAGGATGTTGAATCTGAATCTGAATCAGATTCAGATGATTCTGTTGATAATGATTTTGGTAAAGATTTCGAAAAACAAAGGGAATTAGCCAAACAAAAATTTATGAAAAAGACTAAATTGAGCACACAAATTGAAACTTAAAATTAGAATCTTTTTATACACATTATTTTTTCTTAATTTATATATATATAAATAATTATTGTCGACCTACCAGACTAGAATAATGCCTATTAATGTTGATGATGCTAAAAAACAAATAACTAAAAAATTATATTCTATACCCATTATCCATAAGGCTATAAGAAATCCAATATTTACTTCTTTGGCTGTCGTTATCGTCTTTATTATTATTCTATTATTTGTTTTTAGAAACGTAGAAATTTATACTGATGATGAAGAAAGTTTTTGTAGATTAATTTTAAGGGTAGGAATATATTCATTTATTGTTATTACTGGCTTAATTTTTCTTAATAATTATTATCTCAAGGATGAATTTAAATCCCAACAAGTCAGTGGTGCTATGGAAGAAATTTTTGATGGGGTGGATGTTGTCAGTAAAAATTCTTCTTATATTCCCGTTTCGGTTACTTTACCGAAATATGGTCTTTAAATATAATTCACATTAAATATTAAATATTAAATAGTTATTGATATAATTTGTCATTAATAATGATTGAAGAAATACAATTAAATTATAAAATATTTAAAGATAGATCAACTGTTTTATATGGAGCTAGTGATACTGGTAAATCAACAGTTATTAAGAATATTCTTCTTATTTTAAAAGAAAAAATTCAACAAATTGTTGTTTTTGTTGGCAATGAGGATTGCTTTCAGTCTTATAAAAATATAGTCCCTAATCCTCTCATACATAGACGAATCAGCAAAGAAATTTTAGAAAAAATTTGGAAAAGACAAGAGGCTCTCATGTGTGCTTCTAATAGGGCTAAAAATATTTCTATACTTTCAGCTCTGTGTCTTAAAATCTCTGATGCATATTTTAAGTCGCAAATCAACGATGTCAATAATACCAAGAATAAATTAATCCATGGTATTTTACAAAAATATTCTGATAATGATTCTAAAAAAAAATTACATATTTCTAAAACTAAATCCCTTTTTCAAAAACATGTTAAAAAATTATATCTAGATTTTATCCGAAGACATTTTGATGATCTTAATAAATTAGATTTAAGCGTTCATGAAAAATATACCCTCAAATATTTTGATATGAATCCTCGCATTCTTATTATTATGGATGATCTTATGCATCAACTCAAATCTCTTAAAGGTTCCGTTTTTGAAGATATCTTCTTTCAAGGCAGACATAAAAAAATTACCTTTATACTCTCTTTACAAGATGACAAAGGTCTACCTTCTGAATTACGTAAAAACTCATTTATTAATATTTTTACCACTCGTGTTTGTGCTACTTCACTTTTTAATCGCCCTTCCAATAATTATGATAATGAAATTAAGAAAAAGGCTAAAGAAGCGGTAGAGGATACTTTTTCCTCTACTTCTAATCAATTCCAAAAATTATTGCATGTTAGAAAAAATGATCTTTTCTTTAGATTTACCGCTAATATTATAGATGATAATTTTACATTTGTACCCCCTGGTATTGAAGATTTTTGTAAAGCTATTTCTAATAATGAAAATAATATTGATGAATCTAATCCCTATTGGGATTTATTAAAAAATTAAATTATTTAACTTTGTGAGGTTTGTTTCTTATTTTATATTCTTTGTATATTCATCTATTTGTCTTTTTATTTTCTGATTAATTCCTAACTTGTTATCGTCTAATTCAACCATATATCCGTGAAATACTTCCGATAATTCCTCATCCCCTTTTATCCGCGAAAATATTTTTTGGACGGTTATTTCTTCCATTTCATATAATATTTCGCCGACTATATATTCACAAACTCCAGCTAAATATACTATTGCAAACATACTAACCCTTACATCAGTTTTATAATCTTGTATTGCAATTCTGAATATTGCATTTATTTTTTTCAGTGATAAAATTGGTTTGTCTTTGTCGGAATTGTATTTCATTACTAGTTTAGTTCCCTCACTTGCAGCTCCCCTTTCTAATTCACAGGGAAATGTTATTCTTATTATATCCTGAATTGATTTTGTTGATGCCGTTCTCCGACTAATACATGATAATAATATTCCTACTTTTTCAGTAATCTTTATTATTAGATATTTTATTATATAGTCTAGTTCGCCATATATTTCTCTTGATATTTCGCGAGAGGTGGCCCCTAGTCCTGGCTCTATTTGTTGAATAATTTTCTTAATTCCGTCTTCAAACATTTATTATTTATAATATATAATATTTAAAATTCAATTTTTTATAATGATATATATTTTGTCATTTTAATACATATATTTATATATTTTACCCTATATTTTAACCATTTAATCGCTAAATATATAAATATATATATTAAATCACATATTTATATATATTTTATCATTTTTGACTAATTACCCAGTATATTATACTCTACAAATCATTAAATGTGAGAATTATTCATATATTTTGCCTACTGGAATTTATTAAAAAATTAAATTATTTAAATTTGAGAGGTTAGATGTTTATTTTATATGTTTTATATACTCGTCCGTTTGTCTCTTTATTTCCTCAGGCACGGTATTTTTTTCATCTAAATTAATTACATATCCATGAAATACTTCCGATAATCCCTCATTACATTTTATCCGCTCAAATATTGCTTGGGCGGTTATTTCTTCCATTTCGTATAGTATTTCGCCTG
>Ga0209322_10000870_pt1 | contig 17639 bp, 13 predicted proteins | sample Rifsed19ft1_FD_184013 | JGI IMG/M metagenome (GOLD analysis project Ga0209322, IMG submission 184013) | Soil microbial communities from Rifle, Colorado, USA - sediment 19ft 1 (version 2) | ecosystem: Environmental > Terrestrial > Deep subsurface > Rock core/Sediment | place: Rifle, Colorado... | reverse complement strand
TAAGTCGGCGAGTAACTATTCCCCGATAAAAACTTTCGAGGACGTGTATGAAATCAAGGATATCTAAAGAAGATGAAATTAATACTTGTCCTCGTGAAAACGGGGAAACGATTAGAAAAAATTAAATCACTAATCAACAGGTTGTCCAAGAATTAAGGTTTTAAAATTTTGCATACAATATATTGTATTAATAAAATTATTGTTTGTATTCTCGGACAACCTGTTTAATCTTGACATGGGTTTATGTAAATGATAAATTATGTACCATACCACGTTACATCAAGAGGCAACGCAAGAGAACCCATATTTATGACTTTGTTGATTAACTCTGTTTTTACAAAAATATCAAAATGAAGATATTTACAGTGCGGTTGATATTCTCAATTCTGTTAATGACATGCATGGCAGGCGGTGGTCCCGCTGCGCAGGCGGCAGAAAAGAAGGAGACAGCCGGAAAAGCGGAAAGGATGGAAAAGATGAGCGATGAATCTATGGCGGCTCTCTCGTGTTTTGGCTACGGCTACAAATTAAAGGTGCTGGTCAACGGTGTTGACGTGGGAGTAGCCGGAGGGAAGTCGGAGAACAGGCGGCTCTTTGCAGCCGACAGCCCAATGGCCTCACAGGCCCCGCCGGAGACGAGAAAGAAGTCCTTTGTGTTGAAAAAGGGTGAAAACACCATATCTATAGAGTTTACAAAGCAGTCGGACGATAAGAACGACCGGATGGAGATATCCCTGGAAATGGATGGATATCCAGCCCCTCTATTTTTCCTTCAGGGCAGGTTGAAACCATCCGGCAAGGTGGAGAAGAGCTTTGTAGTAAGCGACGTTCCGCCCGCCGACTTCAAGCCGGTCTTTGTTACTGACCAGGGGGATGGAAAGGCAGTGCTGGTGCATATGTCCTCGCTCTTCACATCGATGACACCGGTGTTGAACGGCAAGTCGGGTATGACGATTTCGGACATGCCTGGGACGACTGTCCTTGATAATATCGTGTTAGGCAAGAACGAGCTTATGCTGAAATATTCGGGAAAGCCGGGAGTGGAGGCGAAGTTCTGCGTGATCACGCCGGAAGGGGTGAAATTCCTGGCGAAGAAGATCACAGGCCCGTCGGAGGCCTCAGAGTCATTCCAGTTTGTAGTCAAGTGATCCCATATAAAAATCGGGGGATGGGTTTGCAGATGCCGGGGAATTCCGGCGACACCATACTTAATTCTATGAATTAAAATTTGGTATGGTGTCACAGGAATTCTCAGACGTGAGAGAAATGTAAAAATAGTAGAATCGGTGGAAAAATACAATCATAGCCAGAAGGAAGTAGCCGATTATCTTGGGCTGCATTATTCGACCATAAGCAGACTACTGAAAAACCAGCCTGAAAAGCCAGATTAAAGACCCCATTTGTTAGCTGAGAAAATCTTCTTGTAGAAGCGATTATCAAGTAATCGACGTTCCTCACTCCGGGTCTTACGGTGCATGAATTTGAGCGAAAAGGTAGAGTAGGGAACTGGCGTAGTGGTTTAGGTTTGGCCTATCCCCAATTTCGTGAGGACGTATCTGTTTCTGTCCCTTTCGTCTGACAGTGCCCCACGAGCCTAAAACAGAAGAAACAAAAAAGTCTGTGTAATCTGCGAAATCTGTGGTTGCTTTTAAGGTTTGAATGCTACAGTAATCCCCTTTCAAAATTTCCAATCACTGAATTTTCAACCTTACTTTTATCCTGTATTTTCAAGAATATATCATTTATTATTTCAGGCGTATAATCCTTATAACACAAGTCAATCCTGAAATCCCTTTGTTTAGACTCAATGAGCTTTGGAATGAGGTGGGTAATAGAGAAAGGCCTTTCACCAATCACCACCGTCTTACATGCCTCATCCATGGCCAAAAACTGATCACCGTATTCGTTTTCCAGCATTACCTGATTAAAACCACACCGACCCTTTCCCGGACACGATCTCTTCATATTTGCCCAGATACAGGTCTCTGAAGTAAAGAGCGGGGTATCCTGATAAATAATTACATCCGCATCCAAAGCAAATAGCGTCTGCAAATTCTCTTTGTCATCTTCCGGAGAGAGCGTATGCCTGCAAAATCCCAATTCCCTGAGTTTCAGTGCAGAAAGCGGGTTCAGGCAATATAAAGGGTAATCGGCATGCAACCGGACGTCCTCGTCATCAAATAGTTCCATAGCGCCAAGATTGGAAATCTGGAATTGTCGAAAACCCTGCAATATCAATGATTGCACAACCTCTTTGAAATACTCATAAGTCCCAAAGAAATTCCCCTTGTCCCTCATAATGGTGGGCAATGAGAAAACAACCTTGTCTCTTACCTTCGATGGGGAGATACTTTCATTATTTTCTATGCAAGTTTTTAACAACCCCCTTAATCCCCCTTTGTTAAGGGGGATTTGATTGCGGCTATGCTGCGCTATGAGATCCCCGATCGTTTCATCTGTCAGGACAATGTATATCTTATAAAACTTCTCTAAAGGAATGTGGTTCAAATACTGTAATTTGTCTGCCTTCAGGGACAGCCTGATTCCATCATCTTCCGAATCTCCCTTCAAATCCCCCTTTTGTAACAGTTCACCCCCTCCCCTAACCCCTCCCACCAGGGGCGGGGAATACTCATTGTCCCTTAGTTTCCTCCCCCTGTCCCCCTCACTGAGGGGGAGAAAGGGGGAGGGGGGGAGGTTTAGGTGGGGGTGAACTGTTACCTGTTTGCTATATTCATCCTGCTTATTTATGTATTGATTTCTTAAAATTTTCTGGATACGAGCATAAGCTTCTTTGTCAGGTACAAGAGGAATATCAAAGAATTCTGAGACGGCTTCACGTGTTATGTCATTTGCCGTAGGCCCCAGTCCTCCCGTTGTAATAATCAGATTTGCCCGGTCTCTGGCAATCCTTAAGGCAGACTTTAACAACTCCTTATCATCACCAACAGATGTCTGGAACAGTACCTGAATTCCTTTTTCCGACAATTTTCTTGCGATATAAGGAGAATTTTTATCTATTATCTGCCCTAATATGATTTCTGTCCCTATGGTGATAATTTCAGCTGTTATCATATCCGCATTTCTCATTGTTTAGCCCCGAATGGACACGAATATACACTAATTACCAAATCCCCTTATGTCCCCCTTTGTTAAAGGGGGATTTGGGGGATTTTTGCTGGTTCAATCGTCCTCGATTGAACCGAACTGTTTCGGTTCAGGCTACAAGCCTGAACCAACAAGAACGGAATTTCAATCGGTAGGGGTAATTCATGAATTACCCCTACATGCAAATAGAATTAGTCGCCGAAGGCCTAATTTGTCACCGCCTCTGTCTTGTGAAAATAATTAAATATATCATTTGCCTGCTTTGGCGGCAGTTTGCTGATTTCGATTAATTGTTCGACTGTGGCGTTTCGTATGCCTTCAATGCTGCCAAAGCACTTCATTAATGCCTTTTTGCGTGCTGCTCCGATTCCCGGAATCTCATCTAAGGGTGATCTATAATACTCCTTATCCCGAAGCTTTCTATGATAGGCAATGGCAAAGCGATGTGCCTCGTCACGCATCTTATCAAGGAATAGGAGTTCAGGCGCAGACGGACTGAGCATGATCGGCTCCGATATATGAGGCAAAAAGACCTGTTCACCGATCTTTTCGCCTGTTACACTGCTTTCAGTTCTGCCTTTTGCCAGGGCAATCAGGTCAACATTACCTATCGCCAGTTCCTCAAATACTTTCAAAGCCACGCCCAACTGACCCTTGCCGCCATCCACCATAATCAAGTCGGGCAAATCGCCTTCTTCCACTGCCCTTTTGTATCTTCTTGTCAACACCTCATGCATCATGGCGTAATCATCGACTTGGCCAACGGTTTTTATCTTAAATCTTTTATATCTGGATTTATTCGACTTCCCACGTTCAAATGTAACCATCGACCCCACGGCCTGTTTGCCGAATATATTGGAAATATCGAAGCACTCGATACGTTCCGGCACTTGCTTCAGTTTTAGGGTTTCTTTCAGGCTGTGTAGCGTCCTTGCGAAGTCTTCTTCATGAACACGTGACACCAGATAGGCATTCTCTGCATTCTTTTGCGCCATTTCAACAAGCCTCACTTTGTCCCCTCGTTGTGGATGCAGAACCTCCACCTTCTTGCCTTTCCTTTCAGTAAGCCATTCTTCGAGCAATCTCGCATCCGCAGATTCCACTGGAATAATTACCTCGGACGGAATAAACCGTGTCTGGCTGTAGAATTGGTTGAGAAAGGACCGGAACACCTCTTCGATAGTACTATGATTTGTAGAGAAATGATATGAAGCCACATTTTCCATATTTCCTGACCGGATAAACATGACCTCAATATACACCTCATTCCCTGCCATATAATAGCCGAAGACATCACGGTCTATAAAGGTCATGGAATGAATCCTCTGTTTCTCAACAGTTTCTTCAATAGCCCGGATACGGTCTCGTATCTTTGCTGCCTTTTCGTAGCGCATTGACTTGGACTCCTCACACATCTGCTGTTTCAGGATACTTATAAGATCTTCCTGTTTGCCTTTGAGAATCAAGACCACCTGGTCTGTCAAACCCTTATAAGTAACTTCATCCACCAGTTCACAACACGGTCCGAGGCACTTATGAATCTGGTAATAGAGGCAGGGTTTTACCCTATTTTTAAATACGTTATCCGGACATTTGCGGATGGGAATTGTGTCGTTAATGTACCGCAACGTCTCCCTTACCGCCCTTGAAGAGGCATAAGGGCCGAAATACATCGCACCATCATCTTCGATTTGCCGCACTACCTTTGGATAAGGGAATTTTTTGTTGACCTCCAGTTTGATGCTTATAAAGGTCTTATCATCGCGGAGGTTGATATTAAATCTTGGTTTAAATTGCTTAATGAGATTGTTTTCAAGAATAAGCGCTTCCTTCTCTGTTTCGGTAAGCACAAAGTCGATATCGGCGACACGCCGAACCAGATATTCCGTGTAAAGTCTGTCGTCTGTGCTTTTCTGAAAATAACTCTTTACCCGATTTTTCAGGTTCTTGGCCTTACCCACATAGATTACCTTATGTTTGCCATCCTTCATGAGGTAAACACCGGGTGAGGCTGGAAGATTTTTGAGCTTACTTTTTATGTGCATGTATTATTGAAATTCCTGACTCAACATTGCCGTAACGAAAGATAACCACCCCTAATTCCCCTCCTTCGCAAGGAGGGGAGGAGGAGAGAAGGGGAGGTAGAAAACATACTAAAACATTCGATTCCTCCCCCTCGATGGGGGAGGCTAGGTGAGGGTGAAAGAAACAAGCCGATCACCCTCCCTCAGTCCCTCCCATCAAGGGAGGGAAAATGTGTATGTATAGTCGCCGAAGTCCTAATTTCATAAAGTAATTTATAACACGCATACCTTCTTTTGTAAATATTCTTTGACAATCTTTAGCGACATTGCTAATATACGCACCAACATGGAGATAAAAGACCGTTCCAAACTACTCACCGAACAACGCAATCCACGCACCATTACCATCGACAGCAAATCCACCCTGGAGGTTATCGACATCATCAATGCTGAGGATGCGAGGGTCTTTTCGGCGGTACATAAAGAACGACAAAGCATTGCAAAGGCAGTTGACCTGATCGTTGACGCTATTTCCAAAGAAGGCGGGCGTCTCATTTATGTTGGCGCCGGCACCAGCGGAAGATTAGGAATATTGGACGCATCAGAATGCCCACCTACTTTCAGCACCGACCCCAATATGGTCATTGGAATCATCGCAGGCGGCGAGAGGGCCGTATTTCAGTCAATCGAAGGAGCCGAGGACTTTCCGGAAAACGGCGCAAAAGATATTCAACAAAAAGAGGTAACCCATCGGGACGTTGTTGTTGGTATCACCACAGGTGGTACAACCCCGTACGTCATGGGCGCTTTATTTGAAGCAAAGAAGCGTAATGCAAAGACCGTCTTTCTATGCTGCAACCTGGAAACCACACCAACTTTTGAAGTAGACGTTATCATCAGACCAATCGTAGGACCTGAGGTCATAACAGGCTCAACCCGTATGAAGGCCGGCACAGCCACCAAGCTTATACTGAATATGCTGTCAACAGCGACTATGATCAAGTCAGGAAAGGTCTATGAGAACCTTATGGTAGACCTGAAGGCTATCAATGTAAAGCTAACTGACCGTGCCGAACGCATTATTATGGCTGTTACGGGTATCAGTCGGGAAGATGCTAAAAAATTGCTAACAGCAGCCTATGGTAATGCAAAAGTTGCCATTGTTATGCAGAAACTGGGCTTAGAATATGCAGAAGCCAAAAAAAGGCTTGATGCAAATGGCGGGTTCGTAAGAAAGGTTTTGCAGTAATATTACTTATTCCACAATAAGGGGTTTTATCGTCTGCGAAATGATGAACCTGTTGTTGGCAACCCACCGATAAACAACATACACAAACGCCTTGATTACAGGCAGCTTGAATAGGATAGACAACCATCTGTAACCCTTCAACCGATTGAGTACCTCTGGTAATGCCGTGTCTCCCGCCAATATCTTATTATCGGGAAGCACTATGTGGAAAGATTTTTGGCAGGCTTTATCTGTTATTTCCGGGAACCGATTTTTGCGTTCTTCTGATTGGCATGGAATAAAAGCAAAGGCATCTTTCTCTATAGCATGTAATTCAACCCATTTCATGCACCCACGACATAAACTGCATCTGTCATCATAAATAAGTATAGCAGCTTGTATCTTTCCCATAAGGAAGAAATTCAGACAGTATTACCAATCACGAATCTCTATTTCACAGAGTTCAATTCCTGATAAATTAGAGATGTTTATCACTGGCTGACTGCCGTCGTACGTACTTTCTAAAACGGCATTCCCGTTATTATAGATTGTAATCGGTTCGTTATTAATGTTCCTCTGGAGGAGAAATTTATAATGAAATTGTGTACGATTCCCGGAATTTCTGGTATTCACAGATACAACCCTATTTTTACCCCTTGTTAGCTTATCCTCTGCATTGCAAAAACCTTCCCGTTTCATTTTCTCAGATTTCTGTGTGTCTATAAAAACCAGGGCTACTTCATCTCCCTCCGTTAATTCTGCAAGGTTACATACCACTCCCTCTAATCCACCGGTAACAACAACTTTTGTCGGCTCTTTATGGATCAATTTTTTTGTTTCGTCCCACGCCTTAGGATCTTTCAGGAAATAATCTACAATATTCCCCTGGGCAAAACTTATACTACTAACCGAAAAAAGGAAGCATAGTATAAATATATATTTTACATATTGCATTTTTAATGAAGATTTAAATTGTTTTTGTAAAAAATTGAAAGGCATTTGGCTAACGTATTTGGTGCCGAACCTGGACGCAGCTAAGCATAGTCTTTTACATTGTGTTATTGGAAGTGACGGGTTTTCTTCTCATTTTTGATTCAAATGTCTTCATTTCTTTTTTTATTTCAGAAGCTCCTCTTCTAATATCTGCCACTATCTCAGCATGAGTCATTGTTTCCCATTCAATCTCTTTCATATAACGGTAGTAATGAATCTCCTGTAATGATTTACAGCCTGGAAACTCACGCCGCACTCTATTCCGAATTTCCTCCTTATTTTTTTCTGTAACCTTTTTTCTTGGCATTTTATACCTCCTCTTCTTCAAAGAAATCTTCGGGTGTTAAAATTGAAGGTACGGGCAATCTTAATTTGGTATTTACTTCTCGGATCATTTCTTGTGTTCCTCGCTTGTACAAATGTCTGAGGTTAGATTCCATTCTCCCAGTACTCGCTGCTGCAAGATGAAGCGCATCTCCGCGTGGTAAGCGTCTATAAGATAAATAAATATTCGATAACTCAAGCACATTTTCTGTTATCTCTATTATTTCAAACTTTCTAATCAACCTTTCCAAACCTTTTCTTAGATTATTGTCCTCTATTGCCCTAATCTCCGCAAGAACAATATCGGAGACGTATGCTTCAAAATGGGGTAAAGTTTCTTCCCAAAATTGTCTTGTTAAATCTCTTAGATAAGGCGCATCATCCTGAAAATACATACTTATTAAAGAGTTTTCCAAATAAATTTTTAGTCTCCTTTGCATATTACCACCTTTTAACTGTTTCAGCACAAACGAATCTTTAGGTTTTGGCCTTTGGCTGTTTGTCTCGAAATAACATTTTGTCTATTTCCGTTCAAACGCAATTTAACATCTTCCATACAAATTATGAGTTTTAATGTAATCTTCCACGCAATGCGGGACTAAATATCGTATACTCCTTCCACTGCGCAATCTATCCCTAATTTCGGTGGAGGATATGCCAATGGGTGGAATTGTGACTTTTAGTCTTTCAATCTCTGCTATTTTTTCATCGGAAAACACCTTAATCCCCCTGATTCCGCATTCCGGAAAGGGTGACTTAGAAATTCCATTTGTTGGAATCGAGGCACGATTGACCATTATAAAACGGCACTTCATGGAAAGCGTGTCAATGTCTTTCCATGTACTTATTTCATTTATCATGTCTGTTCCCATAATAAGATATAATTTGTGTTCTTCTCCATATCTCTCTCTTAAAATCCTGATTGTATCTATGGTATAGGATTTTCCAGACCGTTTAATTTCTATATCGGAAACCTCGAAATGCTCGTTGTCACTTATTGCATTTTTAACCATTTGATACCGATGAAAAGAATCTGTTAAATCACTTGATTCTTTATGAGGAGATATCCCTGCAGGCATAAATATCACCTTTGATAATCCCCGCAGCTGAAATACCTCTTCTGCAACAATGAGATGACCGATATGAATCGGATTAAATGACCCGCCAAATATGCCAATATCCATTTTATTTATTATACAAGTTGGGTGAAGCGGAGCGCACCCACAGAGTTTTTTGGGTCTGTTGGGTTCATTGTGTTAAGCCAAGAAACACAAGAAACTCCATAAACTCAAGAAACCGGGGAAGGGGTCCGCTTTTGCTTAACCCATCCCGCCTGATGACCGGTAAATGAAAAATACTCTCTAAAGAGATTGCATTATATAAACGAACGTGAATAAGTCAATAAAAATGGATTCGTTTTTCATTGACTCATTATAAAACGTGTGCTAGCATCTGTGATAATTTATGGATATTCAGGTCTAATTTAAAGAATTGAGGAATATCGGTGAAGATTGTATATTTTGACTGTTTTTCTGGTATTAGCGGGGATATGGTCCTTGGTGCCTTTGTTGATGCAGGGCTGGACATTAATTTTTTAAAAGAACAACTGGCACAACTCCACCTTCATGGCTATGAAATATCGGCAGCTAAGGTTAACCGCGCCGGGATAAGCGGCACAAAGGTTCATGTAATAATTTCTCATAAGGACACACACACAACACACCATCACCACAATTCAGATTTAAATCTTTCCGGGATAAAAACAATTATCGAAAATAGTAATCTCCATCAAGACATCAAACGGGACAGCATCAGAATTTTCCAAAGGTTGGCTGAGGTTGAAGCAAAAGTTCACAATACATCGCCAGAAAAAGTTCATTTTCACGAAGTTGGCGCTATAGACTCAATCGTTGATATCGTAGGCGCTGTGATAGCCATTAGGCAGCTTGGTATTCAAAAGATATATTTTTCCCCCATCCCCACCGGACATGGATACACAAAATGCGAACATGGCACATTCCCTGTTCCTGCCCCGGCAACGGCAGAACTCCTGAAGACGCAATTATTGAAATCTGTCGATATAGAGAAAGAATTAACAACTCCTACAGGCGCTGCAATAATAACGACGCTGGGAGAAGGACTTCGTACTACGCCAGAAATGAGAATCCTTCAAATTGGCTATGGCGCTGGTAGCAATGACAACCCCACCGTGCCTAATTTGTTACGCATACTGATTGGAGAAGTAACTCCAAACATAGCATCAGATGAAATGTGGATTGTCGAAACAAACATCGACAATATGTCTGGCGAGGTATTAGGCTACGTCATGGAAAAATTATTTGAGGCAGGCGCAGTGGATGCATATTTTACGCCAATTCAGATGAAAAAGGGCCGCCCTGGAATCATCATCAGCGCTATGGCATCGGAATCGAGACTCCCTGCCGTTGAGTTAGTTTTGTTCAATCAAACAACTACGTTTGGTATAAGGAAATACAAAGTGATTCGCACAATACTCACCCGGGAATTTAAAGAGGTAGATAGCCGATTTGGTAAGATAAAGGTTAAGATTGGGAGATATAATGGCGATATTAAAAGCTTTTCACCTGAATATGAAGATTGTAAGAGAATTGCGGAGGAAAGAGGTATCCCTTTAAAACAAGTCTATAGTATCATTTCCAAAGAGCTGGAAAATATTATGAATATTTGAAATAACTTCCTGCCTTTTGTCTATCTGATATTTCTTAATAATTAGAATCTCATAACAAGGTATTATTTTTCTATAAATGTCGCTCAGAGAATCAAAAATATCCAAGAATCCGTCTCTTCCTGTTCTCATTTTAGTCATCGTATGTTTTTCGCAATTTATTTATTTAAATTCTCTATCAAACCAATTTGTTTACGATGATGAATTTACCATCGTCACAAACTATTTTGTAAAAACATGGAACAACTTCCCGCTTCTTTTTAACAGTGATTACTTCAAGCTTTCAGGAGAGCTAAGCTATCGACCGGTAGTAACACTGTCGTACTTTATTGATTACACCCTTTGGAAACTGAATCCTTTCGGTTTCCACCTCACCAACTCGCTTTTACACACCCTCAATTCTGTTTTGCTTTTTTTACTGTTAAAAAGGATTTTCAACTGTCGAGCGACTTCTTTTGCGGCCACCCTTATATTTTTATGTCATCCTGTCCTTTCAGAAGCAGTGAATGCCATCAGTTATCGGGAAGACCTGCTTGCAGCCACCTTTTTTATAGCGGCATTTCTGCTGTACATTAAAGCAAGCACGGTCGAACGGCCGCTTTCCTCTGCTTATTTTGCCTCCGTGGCATGCTACCTTCTAGGAGTATTCTCCAAGGAAATGGCAATTACCTTACCACTGCTTATTTTCCTGTATGACATCATATTCTTTAAATCGCAAAAACTCTTCTATAAGCTCACACACTATTACATAGGTTATATTCTAACAGCACTCTTTTATCTCTTGATGAGATTTGTGATGCTGCATAACCCCGTAGAATTGCATGTATCATACCCGGAAGACAGTATCTTTATCAACTTTCTGACTATGTCCAAGGTGCTTGCCTCTTATATAAAACTCTTCTTTATCCCTGTAACTCTTTGCGCAGATTATGTCATACCCTATTCCACATCTCTATTTGATATTTCATTTATATTGTCTTTACTTCTTCTTATCGCTGTGATTGTCATTATCTATAAATTGTTTTTCTACTCGAAAATCCTGTTCTTTTCTATTGTATGGTTCTTTGTCAGCTTATTACCCATACTAAATATCGTACCGATTGAGAATATTATGGCAGAGAGATACCTGTGTTTGCCTGTTATTGGGTTTTGTATGGTGGTCGGTAACCTCCTGGTACAACGTCATAATAAAATTGGTCCTTTTAACAATTCCTCCATAACTGTTATTTTATTAGTTTTTATATTGGCGATATTCTCTTTTAAGACAATGAAACAAAACACGGTATGGATGGATCAAGCGGCGTTATGGACAGACACTGCAAAAATATCTCCAAAAAGTTTTAAGGCACACAATAATCTGGGAAATATGTACAGGGATGCCGGGAGATTAGACGAGGCGATTGTTGAGTTACAATACGCACTATCACTCTACAATGACTATATTGACGCTCATAATAATCTTGGGGTTACTTACAGAAAAAAGGGAATGTTTAAAGAGGCTCTTCTGGAATATCAAAGGGCATTGCAGATAAATCCTCATTATCCCTATGCCCATAACAATCTCGGTGTCTTGTATACCAAATCTAACTATTTGGATCTGGCTATAAATGAGTTTAATAATGCCGTTGCAAACAAGCCCGATTATGCCGATGCCTATAATAACCTTGGGGCTACCTATATAAGAAAAGGGCTTTATGAAAAGGCAATAGATGAGTGTTTAAAGGCAGTCAAATACAACAATCGCTATATAGATGCATATTATAACTTAGGCACGGCTTACTTTAACAACAAGCAACTGGATCAAGCACTCGAAATAACAAATTTAGTTTTGTCAATAGATCCAAACCACCGTGATGCGTACGAACTACTCAATTTAATCTATGAGCAGAAAAGGCTGACAGAAAAAAGATAATGAAATTCCACAGGCAAAGGCATGTGGAATTTCATTTGTAATTTACAAATTGAATGGCAAAATCGTAATCCTGGTCTTTGACTGCCTTCATAATTCCCTGGAGGTCGTCTATCTTTTGCCCAGAAACACGCACTTTATCTTCTTGAATCTGAGACTGCACTTTAAGTTTTAAACCCTTTATAAATTTGACGAGTTCTTTGGCCTTTTCCATAGGAATGCCCGATTGAAATGTAATTACCTGGCGGATGGTGCCTCCCAGCGCACTTTCTGCCTTCCCAAAACTCAGCGCCTTTATTGGTATATTCCTCTTTGCGAGTTTCTCTTTTACAATCTCCGTTAAACTCCCCATTTTATAATCATCATCGGCAATTAACGTTATAGAATCGTCAGCATTTAAAGTAATGGACGACTTGCTTCCTTTGAAGTCATATCGCACGGCAAGTTGTTTTTTCGCCTGATCAACCGCGTTATGAACTTCATGCATTTCCACTTTACAAACAATATCAAATGAATGCATTTCTGCCATATACGTATCTCCTTTATCGTAAAAGTTCAGTCCACCGCAAAGACGCAAAGGACGCAAAGAGAAAGAGATTGAGAGGTTGAGAGGTTGAGATTTTCTCAGCTTCTCATATTCTCAACTTCTGCCTCCCTTCTTTGCGCACTTTGCGCCTTTGCGGTGAACTATTACCCTTTATCTTTATTTTAATACCCCATTCCCTTTATTTCTTCCTCTGTAAATCCAGCAAAATGCGCCACCTCATGCCGTACTACATTTTTTATTCTGCGCTTAATTTCTTCTTCTGAACGACAGAGGGCTTCGATATTTTTTTGATATATTGTAATCTTTTCTGGCAGCGTACCAGAATGCCACACACTCTTTTTATTCAGCGGTATTCCTTGGAATAACCCCATTAGCATCATATTCGGCATTAACCTCAATTTCCCTAATACAGAACTACTTGGCTTATCCTCCACAACGACAGATACATTTGACAAGCGATCTTTTAAATCCTGTGGCAATTCATTAATTGCATCAATAACCAAACGATCAAAATTTGTTACACATTCTTTACTTGATAATCCAGTAACCACTTTATCCGGCAGAGACTCGCCAATTTCACTAATTCTATATTTACCCATAAATATTTTACTTACTAAATAGATAATCCCGCCAATAATCGAAAACGTAACCCAGAAGTTCCAACCATGCACCATCATAATACCGCCCAGCGCTCCCAGAAGTGCAACAATCGTAAAAAATCCCAACAAGACACATAACCCTTTCGTATCCCTTTCGCTTATTTTCCCGGCAATTAGCGGAACCGTCTCCATACCACATCCTGAACATGCCAATCTCTTTTTCTGACTATACTCATCAAGACGATATGGCTGTCCACAGTGAAAACATTTTAGTAAATCTAATTCTTTTGTCATAAAAATCATACTAATTATATCAGCAATTTTCTCTGTGTCTAAATAAATTCACGTCTATTTATGCCAGTGACATAAAGTACATGCGAAGGAATTTCAATCTTTTAAAAAAGAGATGCTTCACGGAGTTTACCCTGAGTAAAGATACCGAAAGCCACGTTTTTTTCTTTAATTTTCCATTATTATGTGTAAACTTATACGCATTAAAATTAAGATTTTGCAATCGATAGCAATTATAGACCAGAAAGATATTCCTTAAATATTTATTTAATTCCCTCATTCCTGCCTTTCTTATACAAAAAATGCTAAAATACTATTTAAAAGGAATATACGAAGTCTCCAGTCGCGGAGATGCCAGGGAGGAAAGCTACTATTCTATCCTTGAAGGTTTTTTGCAGAAATATGCTGAATCAGTTGGCAAAAATAATGTCCACATAACCACCCTGCCAAAGAAGACCGAAGCCGGTAATCCCGATTTTAGAATATGGGATGGCAATCAACATATTGTTGGTTATATAGAAGCAAAAGCGCCAACAACTGAGTACTTAGACCAGATAGAAACCACAGATCAGCTAAAACGTTACTTAAAGACATTTCCCAACCTGATACTCACCAACTTCCTTGAGTTCAGGCTCTATTGCAATGGCGAACTAACAGACAAAGTCCGCATCGGCAGGCCGTTTGTCATGCGTACGCTTAAAACAGCCTCTCCAGTTGAAAACGAACCAGATTTCTTAAACCTGCTTGGAAAATTCTTTTCTTTCTCACTGCCAAAATTCTACGATGCCGAGTCCCTTGCAAGGGTACTGGCAGATAAAACACGCTTTTTAAGAGATGAAGTGGTTGCCCAGGAATTACAGGAAGAACGCAATCACACAACAGGTACACGGAGCGCTGCATCCCTACAGGGCTTTTATGATGCATTTAAACAGTTTCTCATAAGTGGTCTCACAAAAGAAGACTTTACCGACCTTTATTCACAAACTATTACTTACGGACTTTTTGCCTCCAGAGTTCGGGCAAAGAACGGCTTTAATAGAAAACTTGCCTACGATAACATTCCGCACACGATTGGAATTTTAAGGGACGTATTTCGATTTATTTCACTTGAAGAACTCCCCAAACAGATGGAATGGATCGTTGACGATATCTCAGAAGTCCTGGCAGTTACTGATGTAAACAATATTCTTCACAAATATTTTCGCGAAGGAAAAGGAAAAGACCCCATTGTCCACTTTTACGAGACCTTTCTGGCAGAATACGACCCGAAAACGAGGGAACGCAGGGGTGTTTACTACACGCCAGAGCCAATAGTATCTTACATTGTCCGTTCCCTGCATACCATCCTAAAAGAATATTTTCAGAGAAAAGATGGTTTTGCGAACGAATTGGTTACTGTCTTAGACCCTGCAGCAGGGACATTAACCTTCTTAGCTGAGGCCTCGAAAATTGCTATCAAAGAATTTACGGCAAAATACGGCGAAGGAGGAAAAGAACGCTTAATCAAGGAACACATCCTCAGAAACTTCTACGCTTTTGAATTGATGATGGCGCCGTATGCCATAGGCCATTTGAAGATGTCCTTTCTTTTAGAAGAACTTGGCTATAAACTCCAGGAGGACGACAGGTTTAAACTCTATCTCACGAATACCCTGGAGATGGAAGAGCTTGCCCAAACCAAACTTCCCGGCATGGCATCTCTCTCTGAAGAATCCCATTTGGCAGGCAAGGTCAAGAAAGAACAGCCTATTCTGGTTATCCTTGGAAACCCTCCGTATTCGGTAAGTTCAGGCAATAAATCTGATTTCATTGAAAGAGAGATGGAAATCTACAAGGAAGATGTTCGTGACGAAAAGAACATCCAGCCTCTTTCTGACGACTACATCAAATTTATCCGATTTGCTCACTGGAAAATCGAACAGGCGGGCAAAGGCGTCATTGGAATAATTACGAACAATTCCTATCTTTCCGGGTTGATTCATCGCGGCATGAGAAAGAAACTCCTGGAAAATTTTAATAAAATTTACATCTTAAATCTTCACGGAAACAGCAGGATCGGGGAAAAGTGCCCGGATGGTTCCAAAGATGAGAACGTATTTGATATTCAGCAGGGAGTATCAATCGCGCTCTTTATCAAAGACAAACATCAAAAAGATTTGGGGAAGATATTCTATCAAGATGTTTATGGTTCAAGAGGTGAAAAATACAACTATTTGGATACACACGACATTAAATCAACAAAATGGGAAAAGCTGAAGCCTAACAAACCGTACTATTTCTTTGTGAAAAAAGACTTTTCGCATCAGGCGAGTTATGACAAATTCTGGAGTATCCAGGAAATATTTATCCAATCATCAAGCGGCGTAAAAACCCATCGTGACCATTTCGCCATAGGGTTTACAAAAGACGAAATCAAGCAAAGGATGATGTTATTCACCGGTGAGTTATCGGATGAATTGGTAAGGCAAGGATTGAATTTAAAGGATACGCATGACTTTAATCTAAAAGAAGCAAGAAATAAGATTGGAAAAGAAAGATGGGAAAAATCTATTATTCCATACTCTTATCGTCCATTTGATAATAGATTTATCTGTTACAGACCAGAGTTGATTGACAGAGACCGATACGATGTTATGCAACATTTTTTAAAAGATAATTTAGGGCTGATTTCCCCTCGAAAAGTCGATATATTTTGCCATGGATTTGTTACAAAAAATGTTACGGATGTATCAGCAGGCGGCAGAATTTCTGGTTCGGAAACAAATGTCGCTCCGCTCTATCTATATCCACAAAAGAGTGCTGCTGAAAAACAGTCCTCAGTTCGTAATTTGATGCTCTTTGAGCCACAGGCTGATTATGGAGCAAGAAAACCGAATATCTCTCCTGAACTTGTCGAGCAATTGACAAGGCATTTTAAGAAAGCACCTCCTCCCGAACAAATCTTCTTCTACATCTATGCTGTCCTCTATTCAAATACCTATCGCACAAAATACTCAGAATTCCTGAAGATTGATTTTCCGCGAATACCTTTCACGAAGGATTACAAATTATTTGGTAAAATGGCAGAATATGGGGAAAGGCTCGTTGATTTACACCTGCTGAAATCACCGGAACTTGACCCGCCTGTCGCCAGGTTTCAGGGCAAGAGTGACAACACCATCGGGAAATTGAGATATGAACCCACAAGATTATTTATCAATGGAAACCAGTATTTCGAATGTATAGAACCAGAAATCTTTGGTTATCAAATTGGAGGCTATCAGGTATGTGAAAAATGGTTGAAGGATCGGAAGGACAGAAAGCTATCGCTTGATGATATAAAACATTATTGCAACATTGTCACAGCCATTAAAAAGACTCTTGAAATCCAAAAATCAATTGATGATTTTTATCTGAAAATTGAAGATGAGACAATTTGAATAACTAATACTTTCCTGATAATCCATACTCACCGCATCAGAATGAAGACCCACGTGTACAACATGCATATCACCAGTTCCTTGTTTCAAATTCATATGAACGATGAGACGTATCCTTAGACATCCCATGCTCGATTAACTTCCAGTAATCCTGCTCCTTTTCATAGGTAATTTTGTAAGAATAATCGACCATTCTCCACCGCCAGAAAAAGAAATGCGAAATGCCAGTCACAAATATATCAAGACGCCTGGACTTAGGGTCTACATCTTCAAACATAGCCACACAATGCTTTGTCGTCTTGGGGGCGAGTTCTCCCTTTGCAATAGCAGCGTACTTATACTTTTTGCCTTCTTTATAATCCGCATCCAATTTTGCCACATGTTCCATAATTTCAGGATAATATGTGTCGAGATGTTTTTCGCCAGTATCTGTCATTAAAAACACTTCAATGGGAACTAATATTGGCTGGTCTATGGTATTCCCAAGATTGTA
>Ga0209322_10000867_pt1 | contig 17649 bp, 12 predicted proteins | sample Rifsed19ft1_FD_184013 | JGI IMG/M metagenome (GOLD analysis project Ga0209322, IMG submission 184013) | Soil microbial communities from Rifle, Colorado, USA - sediment 19ft 1 (version 2) | ecosystem: Environmental > Terrestrial > Deep subsurface > Rock core/Sediment | place: Rifle, Colorado... | reverse complement strand
GCTGAGGAGGGAAGCGACGAAGCATCTCGCCAGTTTGCGGCGAGACCCTTCGCTTCGCTCAGGGTGACAAGCCACCTCCTTGAATCAGCCATAGAGTCAAGCGTAAAACGTAAGCGCGCCTTTACGTTTTACGCATCACGTTTTAGTAGGCTGCCAGCTTGCGCATCGCCTCTGCAATCTTCTGCGTGTTCGGCATGAACCAGTCCTGCAACGCGTGGCTGTACGGGACGCCGGGCACGTCGGGGCCGGCCAGCCGCATGATCGGCGCGTCCATGTAGTGGAATGCTTCGTCGGCCAGAATCGCCGCGATCTCCGCGCCGTAGCCCAGGAACCGGTTGTCCTCGTAGACGATCAACGCTTTGCCGGTCTTCTTGAACGAGTCGAGCACCGTCTCTCTATCGAGCGGGTTGAGCGTGCGCAGATCGACCAACTCGACGCCGATGCCTTCTTTCGCCACTTCGTCGGCGGCCTGCCTGCAGTAGAAGTGCATGATGCCGTAGGCGTACACCGTGATGTCCGTGCCTTCGCGCGTGATGCTGGCCGTCCCGAGTGGAACGGTGTAATCACCGGCGGGAATCTCACCCTTGATCAGGCGATAGCCTTTCTTGGGTTCGAGGAACAACACCGGGTTGTTGTCGCGGATGGCCGACTTGAGCAGGCCCTTCGCGTCTTTCGGATTCGACGGCACGACGACCTTGAGGCCTGGCACGTGCGCAAACGTGGCTTCGATCGACTGCGAGTGATACAGCCCGCCGCCGATGCCGCCGCCGTACGGCGTGCGAATGACCATCGGCACGCAGTACGCGCCGCCGGTGCGATACATCATGCGCGCGGCCTCGTTGACGATCTGGTTGTAGGCGGGATGGATGAAATCGGCGAATTGAATTTCGCACACGGGGCGCATGCCGTTCATCGCCGCGCCGATGCCGATCGCGACGATCGACGACTCGGCCAGCGGCGAGTCGATGATGCGGGTTGGGCCGTACTTGTCGAACAGACCCAGCGTCGCGCGGAACACGCCGCCGCGCGGGCCAACGTCCTCGCCGGTGATGAACACCGCCGGATCGCGCGCCAGTTCCTCGTCGAGCGCCTCGCGGATGCCTTCGATGAGAGTCTTCTCGGCCATGTGCATTTCCCGAACCATTGCTGAGGTTTCAATTCACGACGAATGACCAACGACGAATGACCAACTGCTGTCGTCCTTTGTCCTTCGTCGTTCGTCATTGGTCAGTCGCAAAACACCGGCCCTGCGCCCCATGCCACCTCAGGGAGTGGCGCGCTCTCGGCGAAGCGCTGCGCCTCGTCGATTTCGGCCAGCGCGCGATCTTCGATCGCTTTCGCCTGCGCTTCGGCCAGCACGCCTTGATCGATGAGCAGGTGCCGGAACGGCGGAAGTGGGTCTTTCATTTTCAGCGTGGCCTTGTCTTCCGGCTTGCGATAGGTGGTGTCGTCGTCGTCCGACGAGTGCGGCGTGAGCCGGGCCACGCGCACTTCCAGCAGCGTCGTCCCGCCGCCCGATCGCGCGAGGTCGATCGCTTCCTTCGCCGCGGCGTACGAGGCGAGCACGTCCAATCCATCGACCGTCACCCCGCGCACGCCGTAGGCCGCCGCGCGATCGGAGACGCGCTCGATCGCCATTTGCAGGTGCATCGGCACGGAGATGGCGTACTCGTTGTTCTCGACGACGACGACGAGTGGCAGTGTGTGAACGCCGGCCCAGCACAGCGCCTCGTGAAAGTCGCCCTCGCTGGTCGAGCCTTCGCCCAGGCAGGTGACGACGACGCGGTCGCCGCCTTTGAGTTTTTCGGCCAGCGCCATGCCCGCCGCCTGCGGAACCTGCGTGGCGACCGGGCTGGACACGCTGAATAGGTTGCCGGGCTTATACGAGTAATGCTCCGGCATCTGTCGCCCGCCCGAACCGGGATCGTCCCGCCGGCCGTACACGCCGAGCAGGATGTCGCGCGGCGTCAGGCCCAGCGCAACGGCCATCGACATATCGCGGTAATACGGGTGCAGCAGGTCGTAGCCCCGGCGCATGGCGAACGCGACGCCGACTTGCGCCGCTTCGTGCCCCATGCCGGAAATGTGGAACGCGATCTTGCCCTGGCGGTGCAAAAGCCAGCAGCGCTCGTCGAGCTTGCGCGTGCGCAGCATGATGGTGAACATCTCGACGAGCAGCTCTTTTGTGGGCGCGGCTGTGGTGTGTGCAAGCGTGGGTGTCACAACATCCATCGACGTCCTCCTCCGTGGCGGTGTGGAATTGCGTTTGGATGTCGGCTGCGCGGTTGGACGTGATTGAGTGAATGTCCGCTTGGCTGTGGTCTTCATCGGACTGCAAATGGAGTATACCGCAGGTCAATGGGAATGTCGATGAGGGCAACGGATACAGACCGAATAAACGAATGTGGGCGCGGCTTCCGGCTTCATTTTCACCGCCAAGACGCAAAGAGCGCGAAGGTTTTTCCTGGGTCTTCTTAGCGCACTTGGCGCCTTCGCGGTGCAAATCCGGGGTTTCTCAGTGGACTCCTAGATCAGCGCCGGCTCGCCGCTGCCGACGACGTACCCCAGACGCCGCAGATCGTTCACAAAGCCGGCCTGCGCGGCGGCTTGATTGAAGATCACGTACAGCATCTGCTGTTTCTCGCTGGCGTCTTTGTAGTAGAAGCGCACCGCTATGCGGCAGGATAAAACGCGGTGCCCGACACGCTTATGAAAGGGTCCTGTTCCCCTCTGTTGCTCTGCAACGAAAGGCGGGGACAAGGGCGAGGTTCTGCATGATGGCGAGTTTCGCTTGGGCGCAGTAGACGTCCACGATGAATCGACCGACGGCGTGCTGCCTGCGAAATTGCGCGCCATTCAGTTGCCCATCCCGAATGCGCGCCCAGAGTTTCCTTTCGGCGGAGGTCATAACGCCTCTGCCACAATCTCCGCCACATCCTTCACCTGCATCTCGCTCTTCTCGGCTTTGGCCGCGTCGGTGAGCATGATCATGCAGAACGGACAGGCGACGGCGAGCGTCGGCTTGCCGGTCGTCATCGCCTCGCGGAAGCGGTTCGCGCTGACGCGCTCCGTCCCATGTTCTTCTTCCTTCCACATCTGCGCACCGCCCGCGCCGCAGCAGAACGATTGACTGCGATTGCGCGGCAGCTCGGCGACGAGGACGTTGGCCTGCACCAGCGCGTTGCGTGGCGCGTCGTAAACGCCGTTGTGCCGGCCGAGGTAGCATGGATCATGGAAGGCCACTTCGGGCTGCCGGTGCGGATCGAGATGGAGCCTGCCCAGCAGGAGCAGTTCTTCAATCAATTGCGTGTGATGGATCACGTCGTAGTGGCCGCCAAACGCGGGATATTCGTTTTTCAATGTGTGCAGACAGTGCGGGCACGTCGTGACGATGCGAGTCGGGGCAGACCTATTGTTTGCCCTTACAACCTCGTTCAGCGTTTCGACGTTGGTCGTGGCAAGCTCGAAGAACAACGCTTCGTTGCCGGATCGCCGCGCCGAGTCGCCCGTGCAGCGTTCCCTCTTGCCCAGCACGGCGAAGTTCACGCCCGCCGCGATGAGAATTCTGGCGAAGTCGCGCGCCGTCTTCTGCGCATGAGCATCGGTCGCGGGCGCGCAGCCGACCCACCACAAGATGTCCGGTTCCGAGTTCTGCTCGATGGTCGGCACGGCGAGACCCTTCGCCCAGTCGAGGCGCGCGTCGGGCGCAATGCCCCACGGGTTGCCCTGCCGTTCCATCCCGCGAAATGCCGGCTGCCACTGCGGCGGGAACGTGTTGTCCATCAGCACCTGGCTGCGCCGGATATCGAGGATGTCGCGCATCGGCTCGTTGTTGACCGGGCAGACCTCGACGCACGCGCCGCACGTCGTGCAGGCCCACACCGCTTCGGCGCTGATCGCAAAATCGAGCAGGCCGACCTGCGATTCTTTCCCCGCCGCCAACGCCGCGCCTTCCTGATTGAGATGATAGCGCTTGTTGATCTCCAGCGCCGCGGGCGAGAGCACCTTGCCGGTGGCGAAAGCCGGGCAGGCATCCTGGCAGCGATTGCACATGATGCACGCATACGCATCCAACAACTGCGCCTTCGATAGATGCTCCAGTTTCGACGCGCCGAATTGCGTCAGGCTCTCGTCGTCGAAGTCGATCTTGTCCAGCTCGCCGATCGATTTGCGCCCGGGCTTGACCAGGAAGTTGAGCGGGGCGGTGATGAGATGGATGTGCTTCGAGTACAGGAAATACGGAATGAACAACAGGATCGATCCAATCGCGCCCCACCAGAAGACGTGTTGCATCGCGACGATGGTCTCTGGAGCCAGGCCCGACCATAGGCCGCCGACCGCGGAAGCGAACGGCCGCCACGCATCCGTGCCGGATTCGGCGACGTGAAAACTATCGCCGAGGAAACGCGATCCGACGTGCAGCAAGATGAACCCGCCGACGATCAGCGAGTCGCGCTTGATGCCGAACTCGGCTTTCGGGTGAATCGGCGAGCCGCTGCGGAAGCTCCAGATGTTGCGCCCGATGATCGCCCGGCGCAGCAGCAGGGACGCCATGCCGCTCAGCGCGGCGACGCTCAACCCATCGACGATCAGTCGATAGAGCCAGCCGAGCGTGTCTTCACCCGGAAAGGGAAACTCGGCGAAGAAACCGTGCAGGCCATCGACGACGTTGACGACAAGGTAGAGGACAAACGCCAAAGCGACCGCCGCGTGCGCGAGTGTCGCTAGCGGGCGCCGCTTCCAGGTGGGGTATTGCGTGACGAAGACGATGGCGGCTTTGCCCAGGCGAAGCAGCAGGTGATCGGTTGCGAGTGTGCCCGTGCCGCGACAGATGATGCGGCGAATGCGGTCGAACGTGCGATAAGCGGCGTACAGCGAAGCGAGGGCCAGCAGCACAAACACGATCTTTTCAATTGTGGTCAGCATGGTTCTTGCCTCGGGGAGAGTGGTTGCCAACCACAAAGGCACAAAGACACGAAGTCCACTGCCCGACTATCCGACTACTTGACTATCGGACTACCTGACTATTCGACTATTTGACTCCATTTGACTCCTCGACTATCGACTACTGGCACCACGTCTTGAGGTACTCGATCGTCGTTGAGTAGAGCGCGGGGCCGAGGTCGGTGGCGCGAATCTCAAGTGCGACCCGATTCGTTTTGATCGGATCCGGTGCCGGGCCGCAATCGACGATCAAAGTCACGTGGAGCAGTTGCGTGCCCGACGACACCTGCGCGCCGATGCGCGTCGTCACCAGCGGATCGACCTCTGGCACGAAGGCGAACAGTTGCCCGAACGGCCCGCCGGTGGGCGGTTGAACGACGGCATCGAAAAACAAGTCGAGCCGATCGCGGTAGTCGATGCGCGTGGGCGGTTCTTTCAGCTTCAGCGAGATCACGCTGAAAAGCGGCGTCGGCGTTCGATTGACGACTGTGGTGGCCGTGAGCACTCGCGTTGGTGAAACGCTCGGCGTGGGCGTGCCGGTAGCGGCGCGAGTCGGGGTCGAGGTGCGCGTGCGGGTAGGCGCAGGTGTGGAGGAGTTTGCGGCTGTGGACGCGGGCGTGTGCGTGCGAGTGGGTGTTGAAGTGAAGGAATCTGCAATTGTCGGACTAGGAGTCGCTGAGGCGACGGTGGCCGGGGTAATCGATCCATTTGCGGCCATGAGTGCGCCGATCACGATCAAGATGCCAATCGCGCCGAGCGCGATCCAGCGCAACAGCGGCGAGCGAGGCACAGCCGTGGCCTGCTCGCCCGGCACGGACCGCATCGCTTCGGCGAAGGCGTCGGCCAGCGCGCCGGGCGTCGCGTAGCGCGCGTCCGGGTTAATCGACAGGGCGCGCATCACTACATCCTCAATGGATTTCGGGATGGCGCTGCGAATCGATCGCGGCGCGGACAGATCGACCGGTCGCCGGTTGACCTTGTCCTCGCCGTGCGAGCGGCGGGCGACCGGCGCGCGCCCGGTAAGCAACTCGTACAACACCGCGCCCAGGCCGTAGACATCCGCGCGCGCATTGACCGGGCCGTTGCGCCCCACCTCCGGCGCAGTGTACGGCGAATCGAGTTGAGGCGGGATTCCAAAATCGGCGACGAAGGCGTTGCCCGGGTGATCGATCAGGATGTTCGCCGGCTTGAGGTTGAGGTGCAGCAGGCCGTGATGGTGGGCGTGATCGAGCGCCGCCGCCACCTGTGGGAGAATGCGCGCGATGTCGCTCAACGGGGCCGCACTGGGCCAGCGCGACTTGAGCGAGCCGACGGGCATCAGGCGCATCGCCACGTACGCCCGGCCCTGGTGCACGCCGAATCCATACACCGGCAGCACGTTGGCCTGCGTCAGCGCCTCGACCGAATCGACCGCGCGCTGAACGACATCGGGATCCGCCGAGTCGTCGTACACCTTGACGGCCACGCTTCGATCGGCAGGTAACTGGCGCGCGCGATACACGCTGGCGCGCGGGCCTCGACTGATCAAGCCCTGCAGTTGAAAGTCGCCCAAAGTCTGGCCGGAGAGGTTCATGTTTCAAACGACTTTAACCACTGATGACACGGATGGCACTGGGGTTGAGTGAATGAATCTTCATCCGTGGCATCTGTGCAATTCGTGGTTCCATACAGGCTGCGGTCACGATCTCGTCCATCAATTCCTCGCAGGGCTTGACGAACGACGAAGGGCAGACGACGAATCGGGCATCACGTATCACGGCGTCGGGCTAGGCGTGGGTGCAGGCGTCAGCAGCAACTGGACGCCCAGCCCGGAAGCGAAATCGTTCCCCAACACGATGCGCACGTCGACACCATCTCCGTTAGCGGCGGCGGTGCGAATGGCCGTCGGCGGCAAATTCAGTGCTGAGGCCAGCTTGGCGACCGTGAGTGGCTTGTTGGAATGATCGATGATCACCGTCGAGGCATGATCGGTCAGGCCGTCATAGGCATCGCCGAATGAAGCGACCGTGAAGCCCTGCTGGGCCAAGAAGTCGCGGGTGCGTGAGGCCAGCCCAACCGTCAGTGTGCCGTTCTCGACGCGAATGAGGGCGGCTTCGGCGGCCAGGCGCGTCGCGTCGTCCGCGCCTTCGGGCACACTCGATGCAGCCGAACCGGCGTTGAGCAGCCGATCGCGCAGCTTGCGAATCTCGTCGCGGATCGGAACCAGGACGTACTGCGGCGGATCGGTGGGGGCCAGATACGATACCGTCATCGATGGGTCGATGGCGAGCGATTGAATCTTGTCCAGGTCGATCTTGGAGGCGAGACTCGCCAGGCGGATGAGTTGATCGGGCGCGAAGTCGGTTTTGACCGAATCGCCCAGCGTCTCCAGCAGCGGCCCGGCCTGCCCGATGAGCGTGGGCAGCATCTCGGCCTGCATCACCTCGTCGCGCACCGCCAGGATCACCTGCTGCTGGCGGCGGGCGCGGTCGAAATCGCCCAGCTCGGTGTGGCGCGTGCGGGCGTACTTCAGCGCGAGCCGGCCATTCATCACCTGGCAGCCTGCGTCGATGTGCAGCGGCTCGAAGCCGAAGCCGGAATCGGGATACTGCGGATCGTCGATGGGCTGATCGACGCAGATTTCGACGCCGCCGATCAGATCGATCAGCCTCTCGAACCCGGTGAAGTTGAGGCGGATGTAGTATTGAACCGGGATGCCGAAGTTGTACTGCACGGTCGCCATCGCCAGCGCCGGACCGCCGCCGGGGTAGTTCTGCGCGTCGCCGATGAAGTGCGCCGTGTTGATTTTGCCTTCGATGTCGTAGCCGTAAATCGGCACCCACAGGTCGCGCGGGATCGACAACATGCCGGCGGTCTTGGTCGCCGGGTCAATCGTCAACAGGATCAGCGTATCGGTGCGCCACGGGCCTTCTTCCACTTCGCGCTCGTCGATGCCGAGGAGGAGAATGTTCACTCGCTCGACGCCGGTCCACTCCGGGATCGTGACCGGGCTGGGTGTGCCTGAGGCATTGGCCTCGACGGGCCGCGCGATGGGGATGTCAAATGGCAAATCACGCACGATGCCGCGCACCGTGTTGAACACGGCGACCGACGCCGCGCCGCTCATCACCAGAAATACGGCAATCACGATGATCCATCGCCGGCTGGGCAAGCGTCGGGGCGTGGCCCCCAGACCCCATGACATGCGGTGACCTCGATCGGGCAAAGTGCCGACCGCGTGCAGCGACGGGATCGGCGCGTGGATTATAGCACGCCTAAGCCAATTGCGAGGTGCAATTCGGGCAGCGCGTGGCCTTGATCGAAACCGTCGTGAAGCAGTAGGGGCAATCCTTCGTCGTCGGCTGGGCAGGCGCGGCTTCCGGTTGCCTCCTCATGCGATTCGCGCTGTGCACGATCAAGAAGATGGCGAATGCGATGAAGAGGAAGTTAATCACGGTGTTGAGGAACAGGCCGACGTTGACGGTGACCGCGCCGGCAGCCTGCGCATCGGCCAGCGTGGTGTACGGCCCGCCACCCGAGAGAACGATGAAGAGATTGGTGAAATCGACTTTGCCGAGCAGCAGGCCCAGGATCGGCGTCAGGATGTCCTTGACCAGCGAACTGACGATCGCTCCGAACGCCACGCCGATGATCACGGCGACGGCCAGGTCGAGCACGTTTCCACGCATCATGAAGACTTTGAATTCTTTCCACACAGGTGGTTCCCCCAAATGGTGTATCACCGCGTCAAGATGCGGCCGGTTGCGCAATAGTATAGCCCAATAGCGAAATGAGTTTTCTTGGCTCCATGGCGAGATGCGAACGGCCACCGGTGTGTGTCAGTGATTGCACACAAATGCTCCAGGCCCGCGTCTCGCGGGCCGTCCGCGTCCTCGCGGACGGAGAGCCATCGAGATGTGAACAATCACCAGGTATGCGTCCATTGACACGCGGCGGGCTTCACCCTAGAATCTCGCCACTATGCTCCCTCGCCCGATCGCACTGATCGCTGCCATTCTGATTGTCGTGATGCTGATGCTCGCAACGGCCAGGGCATTGGTCGCATTCGAGCCATCGGCCCGTTGGCCCGCCGCACTTGCCAAGATTCAAGCATCTGACCGCGCAGCGATCCTGATCGATCTGCTCGACGGCGAGGCTTCGTTCCTAATCGTCCTCGATCGGCAAGCCGATCTGCGCGCCGCGTCGGGCCTGCATGGCAAGACCGCCAGAGGCCACTTTGTGTTCGACGCGCTGCGGAACGTCGCCGCGCAGACGCAGCCCGACCTGCTCGACGCGCTCCGCGCGCGTGGCGTGCGCGTGCGACCCTTCATCATCGTCAACGCCATCGCCGTGCGCGGCACTCTCCAAGCGCTGCTCACCTCGGCCGAGTCTGCTCACACCGCATACATCGTCGCCGACACGCCTGCCCGAGCCAACCTGCCCGCGCTGGACTCTTCACTTCATCCTTCATCCTTCATCCCTCATCCTTCATCCGTTGAATGGAGCGTGAATGCCATCTACGCGCCTGCCGTGTGGTCGATGGGATACACCGGCACGGGTATCATCGTCGGCGGACAGGACACCGGGGTGCGCTGGGACCACGACGCGCTCAAGAGTCATTATCGGGGATGGAACGGCGTCGGCGCGGATCACAACACCAACTGGCACGATTCCATCCACTCCGATCTCGACGGCAACTCGACGAACCCGTGCGGCTTTAGTGCGAGCGCGCCGTGCGATGACGACGGGCACGGCACGCACACCGTCGGCACGATCGTGGGCGATGACGGCGCGGGGAACCAGATCGGCGTTGCGCCGGGCGCGCAGTGGATCGCCTGCCGCAACATGGACGAGGGCTGGGGCGCACCGTCGTCTTACCTGGAATGCTTCGAGTGGTTCCTGGCCCCTTACCCCATCACCGGCACGATCGCCGATGGCGATCCGGCCGAAGCGCCGCACATCATCAACAACTCGTGGGGCTGCCCGACTTACGAAGGCTGCGTGACCGGCCAGGAAGTGATCAGCGGCGTGCTGGCGATGCGCGCCGCCGGCATTCTCACCGTCGTTTCAGCGGGCAACCACGGGCCGTCGTGCTCATCGGTGAACGATCCGCCAGCGCTCTACGCCGAATCGTTCTCGGTCGGCGCGTTTGACAGCGGCGGCAACATCGCCTCCTTCAGCAGTCGCGGGCCGGTGCTGCTCGATGGCAGTGGCCGGCTGAAACCGGACCTCGCCGCGCCGGGCGTGAGCGTGCGATCGGCCACCAACACTTCGACCAACAGTTACACCTGGTCGAGCGGCACGTCGATGGCTGGGCCGCACGCCGCTGGCGCGGCGGCGCTATTGTTGAGCGCTGCGCCGTATCTGATCGGCGATGTCGAGCTGACCGAGTGGGTGCTGCGCCTGAACGCGACGCCGGCGTTCACGACGCAAGGCTGCGGCGGCGATACGCCCGCATCGCGCCCGAATAATATGTGGGGCTGGGGCAAAGTCGATGCGCTGGCTGCCGTCAGTGCGACGTTCAGCCTGACCCCGACCGCTGTGCTGACCTCCTTCCACCCTTCGACAGGCACGTTCGTCCTCGACGCCTCAGCCTCGACCGATCCCGAATCGCCCGCTGATCAACTGCTGGCGCGCTGGGATTTCTGGAGCGATGGCGTCTGGGACACGCCGTGGTCGCCGAGCAAAGTCGTGACGGGTGATCTGGCGACGATCGGTGTAACGGCTGCCGTTCAGATTGCCGATCCGGGCGGGCGAACCGACCTCGCCACCGTGCAGGTGGTTGACCTGGATCGAAGATACTACTTCCCGATCGTGCTCCGGTCGAGTCAGCCTTAGAGCCTGTCTTAAAACTCACCACTTCGACATGAGCCAGGTTTTCTTGGTGTCGCTTGCCCCGCATCTTTCTGCGGGGTCGAGACTTGGTGGTTAACCATCGAACCTTTTCAGACAGGCTCCTAGACGGTGTGGTATTATTGAGTTGTCCTCCTCGCGGGAGGAGGATGATTACCTGTCATGCGGAGGATTTTCAGTGGACAATGGCAAATACCAACCCACGCGTTGGACCTTATCCGAACTTCTCTCGTCGCACGGAGGCCCGGAGCTTGAAGCGTACCTGGCTCAGTTCGAGCAGCAGGTGAAAGACTTTGAGGAAATCCGCCCGCAATTGCGGCCGGACATCAACCCGGCCGAGTTCGTCGAAATCGTTCAGGGCTACGAGACCTTAGAGGCCGCTGGCCGGCGGGTGGGCGCGTATGCGCAGTTGTGGTTCACGGAAGACACGCAGTCACAAGCCGCGCTGGCTTTCCTGGGTCGCATCGATCAGCTCAGCGCGGAAGTCGCCAACCGCATGCTGTTCTTCAGCCTGTGGTGGAAGAGCCTCGACGACGAGACGGCCAATCGGCTGATGGCCGCGTCGGGCGATTACCGCTATTGGCTAGAAAGCCTGCGCCGCTTCAAGCCACACACGCTCTCGGAATCCGAAGAGAAGATCGTCAACCTGAAAGACGTCAATGGCATGAACGCCCTGTTGACGCTGTACGACGTGATCACCAACGCCTTCACGTTCGAGCTGGAGATCGACGGCCGGAAGAAGAAGATGACGCGCGCCGAACTGTCGGCCTATGTCCGGCATCCCAATCCCGACGTGCGCGCGGCGGTCTATCAAGAGATGTTGGGCCGAGTGTTCAAGGAACATGCCAACACGCTGGGACAGATTTACATGTATCGCGTGCGCGATTGGTTCTCGGAGAACATTCAACTGCGCAAGCACGCCTCGCCGCTGGCCGTGCGCAACTTGAGCAACGACATCCCCGACGCCGCCACCGACGCGCTGCTGGAAGTCTGCCGCCGCAACACCGACCTGTTTCAACGCTACTTCCGGCTCAAGGCGCGCTGGCTGGACATCCCTTCGGGCAAGCTGCGCCGATACGACGTGTACGCACCGATCGTCGCCTCGGACAAGGCATATCCCTACTCGGACGCAGTGGGCATGGTGCTGGATAGCCTGCATCACTTCTCATCCCAGATCAGCGAGCACGCCCGCCGCGTCTTCGCCGACCATCACATCGATTCGGAAATCCGGCCTGGCAAGCAAGGCGGCGCGTTCTGCGCCAGCATCCTGCCGGGCCTGACGCCTTACGTCCTGCTCAACTACACGGGGCGCGCCCGCGACGTGGCGACGATGGCGCACGAGCTCGGCCACGCCATTCACGCGATGATGGCCGCGCACCACTCGACGCTGACGTTCCACTCGTCGCTGCCGCTGGCCGAGACGGCCTCGGTGTTCAGCGAGATGATCCTGAACGATCGGCTGCTAGCGACGGAAACCGATCCGGCGGTTCGGCGCGACATCCTCGCCACCCAGATCGACGATGCCTACGCCACGGTGATGCGCCAGGCGTATTTCGTGTTGTTCGAGCGCGAGGCGCACGAGCGCATTTTGAAGGGCGCGACAACCGACGAGTTAGCCGAGGCGTATCTGGCGAACCTGCGCGAGCAGTTCGGCGATTCGCTGGAACTGGCCGACGAATTCCGTTGGGAGTGGGTGAGCATTCCGCACATCTACCAAACGCCGTTCTATTGTTACGCTTATTCGTTCGGGCAACTGCTGGTGCTATCGCTATATCGCCGCTATAAGGCCGAGGGCGAATCCTTCAAGCCGAAATACTTGAAGATTCTGGCTTACGGCGGCTCGGAAAGCCCGGCCAAAATCCTGCGCGAGGCCGGTATCGACATGGCCTCGCCCGACTTCTGGCAAGGTGGTTTTGACGTGATCAAAGAGATGATTGACGAATTGGAGAAGATGGAAGCGGTAAAAGCGTAAGGTGAATATGGGGCTACGAGAGAAGAAGCCCTCTCGCGGGCGGTGTGTCTGGCGAGAGGGCTTTTCGCTTCAAGTTGGAAGGGGTCTACATCTGCGCGGCGACGGCGTCCTTGGCTTCTTTGGACAAGCGGAATTTCAGGGCGCGCTTGGCCGGAATCTGGATCGGCTCGCCGGTCTTGGGATTGCGGCCCATGCGCGCGGCGCGATCGACAACCACCAGCTTGCCGAAGCCGGGCACCGGGAAGCCATTCTTGGCCTCGCCATAAGCCAGTGTCGCCAGTTCATCAAGCACCTGCGCGATCTGTTTCTTGCTCAGTTCGGTCTTCTCGGCCAGGAGATCGATGATCTGGGACTTCGTCATACCTTTAGCCATGTTTGTCCTCCTATTGTGCTGGTGAAAGATACTGATTTTGCTTGGTTTTCGGGGGTCTCCAGACCACCGATTGGGCTTTAGAGTACCACACTCTCAAAAATCCGCAAATTTGGGCTTTTTCGGGCTTGGGCCATCGAAAACCCTTGAAAATCCAATGCCCGTCGCCCAGAGTTCAAACTCCGGGCTGAAGGCGTGGAAATCGGCTGAGCCGATTGGCCGGCGGCCCGGTTGACCGGGCTTCCACGCTTTCAGCCGGACGGTTCACCCTCCGGCGTTCCCGGTCAAGCGGCAACGCCCGACTTTGGGAAAGCCCCGCTTGTGCCTGCCGCTGATTCTATGCTAAACTCCCGCAATAGCGTTTTCAACGACTTATGCAGTTGAGGCGGATTTCACCGTAACCCTGCAAACGGCAGCCGGACAGGCGGCGCGAAGAACGCGAAGAAAATCCATAGAAGTCTTTGCGCTCTTGGCGTCTTCGCGGTTCAAGTGCGTAACTCCTATTTTCATCGAATTGAGGCCGATTGAGTATGCTGGCTAGAGTGTACACCTGCGCCATCATTGGGCTGGAAGGCCAGACGGTTGAAGTCGAGGTCGATACCGGGCGCGGTCTGCCCTCGTTCTTTCTCGTTGGCCTGCCCGACGCCGCGGTGAAAGAATCGAGCGAGCGCATTCGGTCGGCTATCAAAAACAGCGGCCTGCACATGCACGGCGGGCGCGTGACCGTCAACCTGGCGCCTGCCGACCTGCGCAAGGCCGGCCCCGCGTACGATTTGCCGATCGCCGTTGGCATCCTCGCCGCGACCGAGCAAGTCCCGGCCGATCGTCTTGATCGGGCGCTGTTCGTGGGCGAGTTGTCGCTCGATGGATCGGTGCGGCATGTGCGCGGCATATTGCCCGTGGCGGCTTTCGCCGCCGCTCGCGGCTTCTGTACGCTGTACCTTCCGATCGATGATGGGGTCGAGGCCGCGTTGATCCCCGGCATCGATGTCATCCCCGTCGGCTCGCTAGCCGAACTGGTCAATCATCTGCACGGCATCGCCCCGATTTCGCCTCAGGCCACCACACGATTTGATGCACTGCCCCCCGCGTCCACCTGCACCGATTTCCGGGAGATCAAGGGGCAAGAGCACGTCAAGCGTGCGATGGAGGTCGCAGCGGCCGGGGGGCATAACGTAATCATGGTTGGGCCTCCCGGCGCAGGCAAAACGCTGATCGCGCGAGCGCTGCCGGGCATCCTACCGCCGTTGATGGTCGAAGAAGCGCTCGACGTGACGCACATCTATTCCGTCGCCGGGGTGCTGCCGTCCGAAACCCCGATGATTCGTGAGCGGCCATTCCGCGCGCCGCACCACACGATAAGCCATGCCGGGCTGGTCGGCGGCGGCAAGTTGCCGCGACCGGGCGAAATCTCACTGGCGCACCGGGGCGTGCTGTTCCTGGACGAGCTGCCGGAGTTCGACGAGCGCTCGCTGGAAGCGATGCGCCAACCGCTGGAAGATCACGTCGTGACCATCTCACGCGCTGGAGGAACGCTGACGTTCCCTGCGAACTTTCAATTGATTGCCGCGATGAACCCGTGTCCTTGCGGCTATTGGGGCGATCCGACGCACAACTGCACCTGCACCTCGGCGATGGTCACGCGCTATCAGAAACGCATCAGCGGTCCCCTGCTCGACCGCTTCGACATCCACGTTGAAGTTCCTCGTGTGGAGTACGACAAACTCGCCTCGGACCGAACCGGCGAGCCGAGTGAAACGATTCGCTGCCGGGTGACGACCGCGCGCGAACGTCAACGGGCGCGCTTCAACGCCACGCCGCTGACCTGCAACGCCGACATGGGGCCGGCGCACATCCGCGAGCATTGCGAAGTGGATGAAGCGGGCAAGTCGCTGATGCGCGCGGCGATGCAGCAGCTGGGCATGAGTGCGCGATCGTTTCACCGGGTGCTGAAGCTGGCGCGGACGATTGCGGATTTGGCGGGCGCACAGAAAGTCCAGCCGGCGCATCTGGCCGAAGCGTTACAATATCGACCGAGGCGGCAGGCATAGGGAGCGAGTCATGCGTGAACTACGCGCACTGCGGGAAGGATGGGAAACAGTCGAGGTCAATGCAACACGCTTGCTACGCCGCTTGACCACCCAAGAAAGCATCCGCCAATGGTTGGTTTTGCAACGATCTTTTGAAGCCCAGTTGCAGCAGACCGCAACGCTATTCAGGCCAGAACGGCGGGCTGCGCTGGCCCAATTGCAAGCCCGGCTACGCCGCATGGCTGAATGGCAGGAACAACATGGAGAATCTGCTCCCGTCCATCGCAGCGCTTCAGCAACGCCTGAGTGACGCCGGTATCCCATCTATGGTGATCGGCGGCGTCGCGGTCGCCGCCTGGGGCGATCCGGATAGACGCCCGCGTGGACGCGGGCTTTGAGCAGCCCAAAGCGCAACATGTGACCGCGCGCAGTCTATCATGGCGGTAGCCAGGTCACCTGTCACGTTCCCACGCATCCCTTCATCTAGTAAAGAAACCCTCCCGCAGGGTTGAGAACCGGCGGGAGGGTCTGTTGCCCTGGAGGATTTGTGGCGCACAAGAGCGAGTTCAGAGTCGAGAACGCCTATCCCTACAACCACAGCACGACGACGCGCTGGATCATCTCGCACGTCCTGCGCTACAAAGGATTCCTGCTCATCGGTGTCGTGCTGACGATCACCAGCCTGGCCTCGTATTCCTCTGCGCCGCTGCTGATTGGCCGCGCGGCGGAAGCGATCCTCAACCCCGCCGCCGGGAAACTCCTGCCGGTGCTGTCGCTGGCGATTATGGGCGTGTTGGCGCTCGACGGCGTCGCGAACCTGCTGGCGTATCGCTGCTTCGAGAACATCGCCAAGCGCTTCCAGGCCGACGCACGCGAGGAACTGTACCTCAGCCTGCTGGGCAAGAGCCAGACCTTTCACGACCGCCAGCGCGTGGGCGACATCATGGCCCGCGCGACCGACGACGTGAGTCTATTGAGTGACTTGATCGTGCCAGGGGCGAGCCTGATCTTCGAGACCGTGCTGGCGATCGTCATTCCGCTCGCCTACATCGCCACGATCCACTTCGAGTTGCTGCTGGTGCCTGTCGCCTTCATCGTCGTCTACATCTTCGCCGTGCGCGCCTACAATCGCCGCCTCCGGCCGGTGGCCGTGCGCCAGCGCGAAGAGTACGGCAAGATGAATGCCGGGCTGGAAGAGACGGTATCGGGCATCGAGGTCGTCAAGGCCAGCGCGCAGGAAGCCTTCGAGCGGGGCAAGTTCCGGTGCGCGGCGCGCATCAACCGCGACGTCTTTGTCAAGCAGGGCCAGATCGAGGCGCGCTACCTGCCGGTGCTGCTGTACGCGTTCGCGCTGGGGCTGACGTTCCTCCACGCGCTGATGCTTCACCAGCAGGGCCGCGCGACGATCGCCGACATCATCGGCGTGATGGGGTTGATGCGCGTGCTGCACTTCCCGACCTTCATCTCGATCTGGACCTTCTCGGTGGTGCAGGCCGGTGTGGCGAGCGCGAACCGCATCCTGCGCATCATCCGCGCCGAGACCGAACTCGACGAGAACCCCGGCGGCCACACCGCGCCGATGCGCGGCGACATCGTCTTTGAGAACGTGAGTTTCGGTTACGAGGATCGCCCGTTGCTCGACCGGGTGTCGTTTCACGTCAGGCCCGGCCAGACGGTTGCCATCGTCGGGCAGACCGGGTCGGGCAAGAGCACGCTGACGCAGCTAGTCAACCGCACCTACGACACCCGGCAGGGCCGCGTTCTGATCGACGGGGTGGACGTGCGCGAGTGGAGCCTGGCTGCGCTGCGCTCGCAAATCTCGAAGATCGAGCAAGACGTGTTCCTGTTCTCGCGGACGATCGCGGAGAACATCGCGTTTGGCATGCCGGGTGCGATGCAGGAGCCGATCGAAGAAGCCGCGCGCGCGGCGCAGGCGCACGAGTTCATCGGGTCGTTCGAGAAAGGCTATCAAACGGTGATCGGCGAGCGCGGGGTGACGCTGAGCGGCGGGCAGCGGCAGCGCCTGGCCCTGGCGCGCGCTTTCCTGAGCGACCCGCGCATCCTGATCCTGGACGACTCGACCAGCGCGATCGACAGCGGGACCGAGGATGAGATTCAAAAGGCGATCCGGAAGATTCAGCGCGGGCGGACAACGCTGTTGATCACGCACCGGCTGTCCCAGATCCGGTGGGCCGATCACATCCTGGTGCTCGATCGCGGCCGGCTGGTTGCCAGCGGCACGCACGAGGAGCTCTTGCGCCGCTCACCGCACTACCGGCGCATCTTTGCGCGATACGAGATTGTGCTTCCTTTGTGTACTGCTTCCCCATCTTGCCGCAAATATCCCAGCTGATTTCATACAATCACTCGCAATGCAAATGGTATAGTAGCGTACCACCGCCATTGCGTCTCCACGACCTGCGATAGCGCGTGCATTTCAAGTTAGTGGCAAGGGTCGCGCGGCGGTCAACCGCCGCGCTCAGCGAACGAAGCCCGCGCAG